>WNGI01005689.1_pt1 | contig 11266 bp, 9 predicted proteins | sample 5400621 | NCBI WGS metagenome assembly WNGI01 (sample SAMN13153374, study PRJNA577476) | soil metagenome | isolation source: 20 cm soil or saprolite under Garry oak tree replicate 1 | place: USA:California | collected 2016-06-15
AGGGTGCAACCTGAAGGTAAAGGAAGTTACGACGCCGAAGTTTCCGCCCCCGCCACGAATGGCCCAGAACAAATCGGAGTTTTCCTCGCTGCTCGCTTTGACAAATTGTCCATCGGCCAATACGACATCGGCTGAGATAAGATTGTCGATGCTTAGTCCGCACTTGCGGGTAAGATGACCAACGCCTCCGCCGAGCGTCAAACCGCCAACGCCGGTTGTAGAAATAATTCCGCTCGGAGTAGCAAGGCCGAACACGTGCGTAGCATGATCGACATCGCCCCACGTGCATCCCCCGCCGGCTGTTACTGTCTGCGCGGCAGGATCAACCCGCGTGTATTTCATCGGCGTGAGATCAATAACGAGACCGTCATCGCAGATTCCCAAGCCTCCCGCGTTATGTCCGCCACCGCGAATGGCGAGAAGCAGGTTCTGTTCTCTGGCAAACTTTACAGAGCCGATTACATCCGCCACATCTCCGCAGCGTGCTATCAAGCGCGGCTTTTTGTGGATCATTCCATTGTACACTTTGCGGGCATCGTCGTAACTTTTATCGCCCGGCTCGATTACTAAGCCTCTCAGATTTGACTTGAATTCTTTGACGGAATTTTCGCTGAGCATATCAGGGCAGTTAAGGTTGAGGTTCATCATTACAGCAAATATCTTGCGGTCAAGATGCCCCGCCCGCGTGTGAGCATTTTCATTGAGCCCGCCTCACCTGGCAATTAGCATGCGAGAGCACGGGAGTTACCGCGATGTTTGATCCGGACAGTTCTTGGACTCGACGCAATTTCGTCAAACTCATTGGCCGAGCTGGACTAATTAGCGCAGTTCCAAATCTGGCGCACGCGGCTGCGGTCCTCAATCCCGATACCGTTTGCATCTCGATCCTGCATACGACCGATTTGCACGGCCACATTTTGCCAACATCTGATTATGACGGAAATCCTGATCGCGGCGGGCTGGCCCGTTGCGTTACCCAGATCCGCCGGTGGCGTCAGCAAAATCCAAACTCGATCTTGATCGATATCGGTGACGTGTATCAAGGCACTGATGTCGGCTGGCGCACCAAGGGCGATCTGATGATCGATTTATTCAATTATCTCAAATACGACGCGTGGGTCGTCGGCAATCACGAGTTTGATTGGGGAATCGAGCCTTTTGAACGCGCGTTGGAAAGATCGACAATGCCCGTCCTGGCCGCGAACACGTTGCTCCACGGAAAACCGGCCGGCGAATTTTTGGACACGAAACATCCATTGGCAGGGCTTCAGCCGTTCACATTGAAGGAAATCGCGGGCATCAAGCTTGCGATCATCGGAATCACAACGCCGGGAATGCTCTTCTGGTTTCGGCCGGAGTTTGCGCGTGGGATCGATTTTCAGTATCCGATCGAACCCGTTCGTCGCGCGATCGCGAGCGCAAAGAGTCGAGGCGCAGATGCAGTCGTTCTTACCGGGCACATGGGATTAAAACCGCGCAGCGGCGGCGATGATTTTGCGAACACAGTCATGGCATTGACTTCGGAATTTCCGGAGACGGCGATATTTATCGCCGGTCATACCCATCAAATTATTCCGAGTCGCATCACAAATGGCGTACTCTTCACGCAAGCGGACCACTTCGGCATCCATGTGGGCCGTGTCGATCTTCTCTTCGATCGCAATTCCAAGAAGCTGCTGCACCGGGAAGCAGTCTGCGAGTTCATGGACAACCGCTTTAGTTTGGATCCCGCAGTTATTTCGCGAGCGAAATCCCAACTCGCCGAGTCGGACGTTGCACTTGCGCAGCCGATCGGCGAATTAGCCGAAACTTTTCGCTCTCGCAGTCGTCCCGGGGAGCCGAGCGATCTCGAGAGACTAATCGGCGCGGCGATTGTGGAAGCGCTGCGAGAACGTAGCGTGGCGGTCGATGGGGTGATGCACGGCGTGTTCGACGAGAAGAGTGATTTTATCGCCGGTCCGAAAACGGTAAAGGACATTTGGACCATCCTTCCGTACGAGAACTATATTGTGACGGCGGAACTCTTACCTGATGAATTAAAAATGATCATGGAAGAGGTGTACGCCAGCCACGAGCAGCGAAATCTGCTCGGCTTTGAAGTGAGAACAGAAGGACGCGGTTATGATCGCCGTGTTATATCGCTGACCCTTGACGCTAGGCGACCGCTTGATCGCGCCAAAAAATATATGATCGCTTTTAACACTTTCGACTCACGCAGCGCGGGCCATCATTTCATGAAACTTCGCGCCTTGCTTGAGACGCCATCAGCGAACTGCATCATGCATCCTGTGCAAACGCGCGACGCGCTCATCGATTATTTCCGGCATCACAATATCGTGCATAAAGTCACCGCTGCGAATCACCTGGCGGTGGCGGCGTAAAGCGCTGAGTTTCCCCTTGCAAAAACGAATCATGCCGCTTGCGTATCTGCCCATGCGCGCCTTCGCATTTTCCGTGATTGCTTTGTTGTCGATTCTCGATCTTGCCTGGTCGCAAGTAAGCGTCACTCCATCCGGGCAAGTGGCTACGCTGCCGATGTACCGGCCGATTTTGCTCGGGCAGGGCCCAAAGTCGTTGATCGATCGTATCGACACGCAGGACTTGATCAGGAAAGGCCAGAAGGAGGCATTGGTCATGTTCAATTGTGCGGTGCGAAAGGACGGCGGCGTGGAGTGGAGCGCGACGTATCGCGGCACGCCGGATTCGGATTTTCTCAAGCAGGAACTGCAAAAGAGGCTTTCGCCGGCGTCCGATCCCAGATTTATTCCGGCAGTTTATAATCATCGACTGGTGGACGCGATTTATTACGGCACCGTCACTTTTGCAGTTGTCGATGGAAAACCACGGTTGCGCATTTTTTCCAATCAGGAAGCCGACGAGCTAGCGAAAGAGCATGATTTTATTGGGCCACAACCTTTTTTCGAGAACGAATCAAAGTTTACGGGATTCCATTATCCTCCACCGGAGGAAGCGCGTGTTTTGGTGGATGGTGCTGCCGAGCTAAAGGTGAAGATCGATGTCACCGGTAATCTCCAGGAGATAAATGTCCTTTCCGAAAAACCGCCTTTTTTCGGCTTTGCTAATGCTGCGTTGGCCGATTTTAGGAACGCCAAGTTTATCCCCGCGTTTCGTGACGGCAAACCGGTGGCATGCGACGTGACATTGCCGGTCTTTTACAAGGCCGCAGATTTTTAGCATTGTCATTGCCTGGACATCCGCATTTCGAAGAGCGGCGCCAATCTCATGAGAAGACAAATGACTGGGCAGGCATTCTTTCGGCGCGATCCGCTCAGCTGTGCCCGCGAACTAGTCGGCGCGGAGCTTATCTGGGGAGAATGCGCAGGAATTATCGTCGAGGTTGAAGCTTACGCGGCGGTTAACGATGAAGCCGCGCACACTTTTACGCGCCCGAGCGCACGCGCGTTCATCGAACGTAACAAACCCGGCGCAGCGTATGTCTATTTCAACTATGGCGTGCACTGGATGCTGAATGTGCTCGTGAAAGGGGAGGCAAATGGTTTCGTTTTGATCCGTGCGCTCGAACCGCGGCGCGGAATCGCGCTCATGAAGAAGCGCCGCGGCGTAGATGATATTCACAAACTCTGTTCTGGCCCTGGCAAACTTACTCAGGCACTGGACATTACTGGGCGCGATCATGAAATGAATCTGTGCGGCGATCCGCGCCATGGGTTCAAGGAGCGCGCGACCGAAGGTCTCGATGTTGTGGCCGATGCGCGTATCGGGATTACGCGCTCTGCGCATCATCCATGGCGCTTCACTTTGCGCGGAAGTGAGTTTGTGAGTGTGCCGGTCCGACTGTACCGGCGATCTATAACCGCCTAATATCCGTCGCTACTGATGCCGTTTCAGCGCTCACTGAGCGCCACTACAGTTCATTGACTCGCATTGCGATTGATCGAAGTTCTTGGCTCAAATGAATCGAGACAAACAGCGCGTCCTTCTCGGTATGAGCGGTGGAGTTGACTCTAGCGTGGCCGGATATTTATTGCGCGAGCAAGGTTATGAGGTCGTCGGCGTGACCATGAAAGTCTGGCCGCAGGATTGCATCTCGCGCGCGGAGGACAAGTGCTGCGGCCCGCAAGCGGTGGCTGATGCCCGCTCGGTCGCGCACTCGTTAGGCATTCCGCATTATGTGGTCGATGAAGCGGATCAATTCGAACGACTCGTAATCGATTATTTCTCGAGTGAGTATCAAGCCGGCCGGACGCCAAATCCATGCGTGATTTGCAATGAAAAGCTCAAGTTCGGAAATCTCTGGAGCAAAGCGATCGCGCTGGGCTGCGATTATATCGCGACCGGGCATTACGCGATCATCGAGCATCATGCGGACCGTGCTGCTCTGCGAAAAGGCGTCGATTCACGCAAAGATCAGTCGTATTTCTTGTTTAGTTTGCGACAGCCGCAGCTTCGGCGCGCTCTGACACCGCTCGGCAAAATGTCGAAAGCGCAAATTCGCGAGATCGCGCGCTCGTTAGGCCTGAAGGTCGCGGACAAGGTCGACAGTCAGGAAATCTGTTTTGTGCCTGGAAACGATTACAAGGCGTTCCTGCGTTCCCGTCTTGGCGAAAACAAGTTTCACCGCGGCGAGATTTACGATGTCGATGGAAATTTTGTCGCCGAACATGAGGGAATCGAGCTCTTCACCATAGGTCAACGCAAAGGATTGCCAGGCGGGTCAGCGCGGCCGCGCTATGTCATCGATCTCGATCCGCAAAACAATCGTGTTATCGTCGGAGACGCGAATGATTTGATTGCTGACGAGGTCGAAGTCGATCGGGTGAATTGGATCGATCCGGACGCTTCGAATGATATTGTCGATGTAACAGTGAAGATTCGATACAGCCATCCGGGCACGCCAGGGACACTCACGCCACTTGAGAATGGACGCGTGCACTTTCGGTTGCACGAACCGCAAAGAGCCGTGACCCCTGGGCAAGCTGCTGTTTTTTACGATGGCGATCTAGTGCTGGGTGGCGGTTGGATTTGCCGGCAGGCCACGCCCGTGTTCGCCTAACTAATGGCCGGACAGGTTCTACTTGCGCTCAGCACTTTTCCGGACGCAGAGACCGCGAATCACGTCGCGCACACGCTAGTTGCCGAAAAGTTCGCGGCATGTGCTAACATCATTCCGGCTGTTCACTCGATCTATCGCTGGAAGGAAAAGATCGAAACCGCCGGCGAAGTGATCGTCTTTTTCAAGACCACGCAAGATCGACAGAAGGCATTTCAGGATAAACTGCGCTCGCTTCATCCATACGAGCTCCCTGAGATCATCTACGTCAAGATAGACAAGGGCTTGCTCGATTATTTGCGCTGGGTCGCTGAGGGCTGCGCCAGCTAATTTGCACGTGCGGCTTTTCGCCCTGCGCCGAAAATGGCAGCGCCTATGGCATTAGCAATCACGGTCACGCTGATGATTTTGGCCGCGAAAATCAGCCGACTCGGTACATCGATGATTGGATAGACAGTGAAGAAGATCGCCAGTAGAGAGACAGCGAAGCCGCAGACCGCGGCGATTCGCAACCAAAGTCGTGCACCTTGTCGCACAGCGCTCGCGCCGGCAATCGGGATAGCGAACAGAACAAGATAAACGATTCCATAGAAAACGTTGGCGGCGTTGTCCACGAGTTGAAATGCCTCCTGGATTCCAGCGCCGATTTGGCTCGCTATCGCGATTACGAGCGTGATGGTGCCTACGAAGAAAATCGAATTGATCGGCGTTTTGTAGCGGGGGTGTAATCGCGAGAACCAATCCGGCAAAAGCCGGTCCCAGCCAGCAACCATCGGCAGTCGCGAGCTGCCTGTGAGATGAACGCTTGTCGCTGAAATCGATCGAACCGTCATCATCAAAATCCCCACTGAAGCGATGGCGCCAGCAATCGGAAAAGAACGGAAGCCCAGTCGCAATGTTTGGGGCACTGGGCCGATGAGATCGATTTGATTGTTTCCAACGAGAGCCAAAACGGAGCTGGTGCCAAAAATGAACATCAGTGCGATCAATGGCGAGGCGATCATGACTGAGCGGCCGATATTGCGCGCCGGGGCGCGCGCTTCTCCTGCGAGAATCGCGACGTACTCAAATCCGCTCAGCCCGCCAACGGCCAGTTTGCTGAAGATGTTGAAACAATAAAAAATCGACATCGCCGGCGCGGCGATCTGCAGCGGATGATATTGCTTTAGCTCCCCGCGCGCGAGACTGACGAACGGTAAAACGATGAGAGCGCCGTAGGCTAGAAACATGGCAAATCCACCGGTATTGTGCACCCATTTCCCTAACGACAAGCCACGAATCCCGGTCCAACCAAGACCGGCGACAAGTGCGCAGCTGATAAGCGACACGCACAGCTTGCTGTTTGGCATCCAGGTCGCACCGATGGCGTAGGAGAGATTCGTGGTCACGAACATTCCGCCCAAAGCAATCACGGTGACGGAGAGAAGCCAGAGGTTCCACGCCACCATGAATCCGGCAAACTCGTTGAAGCCGAGTTTCGCCCATTGGTAAAGACCACCCTCGAGTGGCATGAGACGGTTCAAATAAATGACGACTGTGGCTTGTGGAATGTAAAACAGCAAAATCGCGAGCAACCAGAAAAAGAGATGCGACGTTCCAAGTTTGGCCGCTGTGCCGACCCAGCTCGAGCCGACCACAAAGACAATCTGGGTCAAAACGAGGTCGAACAAGCCGAGCGGCTTTTTTAATGCAGTGCTGCGGTCTTCGACCTTGCGTTCGGCGCGATTCAGGTCAGTTGTCACGGGCCACCTACCGGCGAAGTTATTGTCGATCTAACGTTGCTCTTCGGTAGTCGATTTTTTCGGCGGCGGCTCATTGCGAAATTCACGGTGTCGAATTTTTCCGCCGGCATAGGCGATGTAACCGCCCATCCCCAGAGTCGCTACGCCAAACAAAATCACGGCGATTGCGAGTGGCGTAGAAGATTTGGGCCATTTGATTGGCAGGGCGATGGCGACCGCGCTCAGAAGAGCCAGCGCGTAGAAAAAATAGATGAGATCTTCGGCGCGATCTTTGTGCTCGGCCAACCAGGCTTGTCCATCTCTGTCTGCCATTGATATAACGGGATTTTCGGCTTGCTCTCCATATTCATAGACCGGCCAGGCCGAGGCGGCGCAAATGAGGACAATGATTAATGTTGCGATTTGGGCGCGGCGGCTCTTTAAAAAAAATGCGATGATCAGTCCGACCCAACCCATTGCCAATCCGTAGGTGGGCAACGGATTGATCAAAACGTGGATGTATTCCGGTTGACGCAAATCCCGCAGGAGCGTCTCAATCATGGCGTAGTGATCTGCGCACTATTCCGGGAGAATAATCTGTCATTTTGTTGTAATTCGTCTGGTACCTGTTTTGCCTCGATTGCGGGAACATACTTTTTCCAATTGGAAATGATAAAGTGCCACCATTCTGTGTGGAGACCGTAGAATCCGCTCCGTCCCATCGCCTTCTGCAAGAGAGTCAGGTGTGATCTGGTGATCGGATCCGATCCTTGGTAATGAAGCATCGCCGCCGGAGTGAGCTCGTCGAAATCGGTAGGCATCCGGACAAAGTGATTGCAAGCATCGGTCAGAGTCGCATCGACAGCGACACCCCAAGTGTGCATCGAACCGGCCCCGGTTTCCGGGTCCGCGACATAATCATTATTGCGGGCCACTTGCCAAAGCTGCGCTTGCACGGATTTCGGTCGATACGCATCCCAAATTTTTAGTCGGTATAAGTAACGCCCTAGAAATGCCTGTGCTCTGACTAAACGCGACGCTACTTCGGGACGCACCAAAGCCGGAGTGCCACGCGAATATAACGCGCGTCCGGCGAGATTATTTGGACCACTGTAGCGCAACTCGATTACGATTGTCGGGTCAACCGATTTAATATCGACCAGCGGGATGGCAGCCTGTGCGGCTGCTGACTCGACTGCCATTATGCTCAACACAATTGCGATGAAGCGATCGCTGAACCATTTCATTTGTCTGAGCAATCAGTGCGCAGTTGCGACTGCCGGAGCGTCTGTCTTTGCAATGCGTTCGATCAAAAGTCGAGCACTATTCTCAGGAACGGTGAAACGCAATTCCAAGTTCGAAGCGCCCTGCCTTTGGATCTCCGGTGGTTGCGAGTAGAGCAACAATTCTGAATCTGCCAAACGCAACCAGCGTCTCGGATCATCGTGCAAATTACGGGCGAAATCGGCCGTATTTTCGGATCGATTTAATCTTATGAGCAATTTTGCTTTCACTGGGTTTTGCAATGTCACCGCAAAGCCGAGCAATTGTGAAACATCGAGCAGATCGCGCGCGAAGATTGGATGAAAGACCCGTGAGAGATCAGGCGGATTGCGCGAAATGAGTCGCAGCGCGCTCTCCCGATCGAGCGCCTGAAAACGATCAAAAAGCTGACCGGTGATTTTCAGGTCCGGCTTCATTCCGAGCCGGACACGGACCAGTTCGTCCACTTCATCAGGCGCGCCAACAGCGAGCGTTGCAGGACCGATCCGCGCAACGGTGAACCCCGGTGGCCGTTCCCAAACCGGCAAACCGCTGATGGTGCGCCTTTGGAAAGTCTTGTCTTCGGCGATTCTGAGAATGGCGCGGGAAACGTCTCGGCGCGCCTCGATCAAGACGAACTCTCGCGTTTTCTCCGGCTGTTCCGTGGTGACTGCACGAGTGATGCGGGCGGCGTCGTGAGGCAAGTTCAATCCCGGAGTCAGTGCCGCAGCCCCTATCAGGCCCGACCAGATTTTTGGCCAAATTTCCGTTTGACCGTTGCGCCACCGTTTCGCGAGATCGGCACGTTCAAACTGGTCGGTATTGATCGACAAAATCGCATCCGTCTCTTGCGGCAACCATTCGCGCTTGTGCGGAGATTGGAATGCAACAGGTAGAATGATCGCGAGCAGTGCGAGGACGGAAATGGCGCTGAAATAGAATTTTCGCAGTTCCTGTTTGTCGATTTGGCTGGAGAGCAACGCCAGCTCGGCGCGGTGCTGCAAATGCCGATTCACGGCCTCATGGCGGCGATGCGCCTCGGTGAGCAGATGCGGCGCATTTGGCGGTGCAATTCCCTGCGCGGCGAGATGACGCCCAATATTCAAATACGCGGGATTTTTCCGTTCCTCAACTGTTTGATGATGTGCGCGCGCTTCTCGGACTGCTTCCTGTTGTACGCGGACGTTCTCGGTCAGTGTCCGGTCGCGCGCTTCAAATTCGGTCCGAACGCGTTCGATGTTTTTTTCGACAACTGAAAGTTGAGCTTCGGCGACGATCAGTTTTTCTTTGGCAAGCCGAGCAGCATCTGCGCTGCCGAGCCGGGCCCGGACAAGTTCCGCCCGCTCCTCCGGAAAGCGGGCACGACGCGCGCCGATGTTCGTTGATTGCGCTTCGAGATCAGGGGGCGGAGGATCCAATGCCCGCAGATCAGACAGTTGCTTTAACAGGTCACGATCAGCAGCGTCGTTCTCCTGAATCCGGCGCTCAACAGCAGCCAATTCTCGTTCGCAGAGGTCGACTGTGTTCTTTGCTTGATTGCGACGCTGGAGTAGCGGCTTCTTCTCTGCTTCCAACTTCGCAACAGCAGCATTTTGTTCGCGCGTATTTTGTTGCCGATCCGCCTCAATCTTTTTAATCCCCTCTTCAATCTGGGCGATTCGAAGCGTGACCTCTTTTTGTTCCTGCTCCAGCTTTTTCAATGCGACGATCTCATTGCGCAGCTCAGGAAAATTCGCCGCCTGCGTGGTACCTTCGCGGCCGAGATTTATTTCGCTTTTTTGGAGGAGGCGTTTTTCGTGACGCAGCGCCAAGCGCGTTCTCTGGCGCCTGACTTTCAAGGCGATCTCACGAAAGCCTGTGCGAATGAAACTCACAGAAAGAGGCTAGCCGAATCCGTGCTCACACAAACGCAAATCTTTAGTCCGAAAGGGGAGACAGCGCTTGCACTTGTTTTACTCTTCGGAATCGCTCAACTTTGCCAGGACGCCGAAATCTTCCAGTGTAGTTGTGTCGCCGGTGACCTTTGCGCCACTTGCGATCTCTTTGAGAAGCCGTCGCATGATTTTGCCGCTGCGTGTCTTTGGCAGCGCTTCGGCGAAGCGAACTTCGTCCGGCTTTGCGATTGCGCCGATGTGCGTGCCGACATGATCGCGCAATTCCGCCTGCAGCCCGCGCGTAGGATCGATGCCCGTTTTCAGCGTCACAAAGGCCACGACGCCCTGGCCCTTTAACTCATCCGGCCTGCTAACCACGGCTGCCTCGGCGACTCCCGGGTGACTGACAAGCGCGCTTTCAATTTCTGATGTGCCAAGCCTGTGCCCGGCAACGTTCAAGACGTCGTCGATCCGGCCAACGATCCAGAAATAGCCGTCTTCATCGCGGCGCGCCCCGTCGCCGGTGAGATAATTCCCTTTAAATTCGCTCCAGTATTGCTGTCGATAGCGCGCTTTGTCACCGTAAATCGTGCGCAACATCGCAGGCCATGGCCGCCGAAGGATCAATTTACCGCCGACATTCGGCCCAACTTCGCGTCCTTGCTCATCAACAATCACCGCATCGATACCAAAGAAAGGCAGCGTTGCGCTGCCGGGTTTCGTTGCAATCGCGCCAGGGAGCGGCGTAATCATGATCGCCCCAGTCTCCGTTTGCCACCAAGTATCGACAATCGGGCACCGACCACCGCCGATATTTTGGTGATACCAAATCCACGCTTCTGGATTAATCGGTTCGCCCACGGTGCCGAGCAGGCGCAGCGAAGAAAGATCGTGTTTTGCCACCCAGTGGTCGCCCCAGCGAATGAAGGCGCGGATGGCGGTCGGCGCCGTATAAAGAATATTAACCCGATAATCCTGGATGATTTTCCAGAAGCGATCCGGCTCCGGCCAGTTCGGCGCGCCTTCATAGATCAGGGTCGTGGCGCCATTGGCCAATGGACCGTAAACGATATAACTATGCCCCGTGACCCAGCCGACGTCGGCGGTGCACCAAAAGATGTCTTCATCACGAATGTCGAAGACGTACTTCATGGTCGAGTAAACACCGACGAGATAACCACCAGTGGTATGCAAGATCCCCTTCGGCTTCCCGGTGGAACCGCTGGTATAGAGAAGATAAAGCGGATGTTCGCTATCGAGTGATGTCGGCGGACAATTTGCATCGACATACTCCAATTCCCGGTGCCACCAGACGTCGCGGCCTTCTTCCATGTGAATTTCGTTTCCTGCTCGGCGAAAAACGATCACGCGTTTGA
>WNGI01005690.1_pt1 | contig 11265 bp, 7 predicted proteins | sample 5400621 | NCBI WGS metagenome assembly WNGI01 (sample SAMN13153374, study PRJNA577476) | soil metagenome | isolation source: 20 cm soil or saprolite under Garry oak tree replicate 1 | place: USA:California | collected 2016-06-15
CTGAGAGGGGTCACTGTATGCCCCATCCTCTCTGTATCAACACAAACACCATCTCTCCCAAGAGTATACCATACCTTTCCCTGCTCCAAAGCTGGGAAAACCATGCTGATTCCGCTTCTTGTGATAGATTTTCGCAGAGATCCTCGCCCTACCTCATTTACCTGCGCGCTTTTCAATCCTGTACGTGATGAAGCTTCCTCTCCGCCGACCAACTTCAAATGCGCCGCCGGATCGGCAGTGAGATAGCCCTGCTCAGTCATCCAGCCACACCAGGCACGCAGAGCACTTACCTGCATATTGATTGTACTGATGGATTTGTGTTGTGCATGCTGCAGCTCGTTGCGGTAGCCAATGATGGCAATCGGGGTGAGGGTCTCCAACGTCAATGGTGCCAGCCTTGCGATCTTTTTCCTGCAAGGAGCGGTGCCACGCTTCAAGTAGCGCCTCGGGAGTCCACATGTTCCGGTCGGTTTTAAGAGCAGTGACGCGCTGTTGCATGGGTTTCTCCTGACCAAAAAATATTTCCCACCGTTCTTTTTGCCACTTACGCCGGGTCACGCTGGGGCCATGTGAGCGTGGCTCTCTTGTTCAGTGTAGCACACAAGAGCGGGAAATACCCCTTTCCCGCTGTTTCTAAGCTGTTGTCAAAGTTGAGGTTTGCCAGGCGGGGAACAATCGTTTATCACCTCCGCGCCGTAAAACCCCTGGCTTGAGCCATGAGGATAGAAGGCGCGTTCCTTTTGTGGGGCTGGGCACAGGGGCATAGGACCACTAGCTGATACTCGCAAAGTCTAGTGTTTTGTGCGATAATCTGAGCATGAACCCAGGAGTTACAAGCAATTCACCTATTGTGTACAACTGCCACTCTCATAGAGGGTTTTGCCGAAGTATCGTCGTAAGGTGCTCGTCCCACCGATCGATGCGAGGCTGAAACAGATCCTCAATGAACTGGTGGAGAAATGGGGACAAGAGTTGGTCGAGCTTGAAGTCATGCCGGATCATGTTCATATCCTGCTGGGATGTGAGCCACCATTTGGTATTCACAAGCTTGTTCGGCTCATCAAAGGGGCCAGTTCTCGAATGCTCAGGCAAGAGTTTCCCGTTCTCAAAAGGAGATTGCCCTGTTTGTGGACCGGTAGCTACTATTGCGGGACGACCGGTGGAGTGACCATTGAAGGTGTTAGGCAGTCTGTTGAAAGTCAGAAAGGAGTGTGAGCCGTGAAGCAAGCTTTTACATATCGCTTGTACCCCACTCGCAAACAAGCTGATACCCTCCAGTTCACACTTGACCGTAATCGCGAACTCTACAATGCCTCGCTTGAGGAGCGCAAGGAAGCCTATCGGATGAGCAAGATGAGCATCTCCTATGAAGACCAGTCGGCCCAGTTGCCAGAGATCAAAGAGATCCGTCCTGAGTATCAAGAGATCTACTCCCAGGTGCTCCAGGACACCTTGAAGCGTGTAGACAAGGCATTCAAGGCTTTCTTCAAGCGATGCAAGGAATGCAAAACCCCCGGCTTCCCCAGGTTCCACGGATATGACCGCTATAATAGCTTCACCTATCCCCAGATCGAGAAACTCAAGGGCAAACCGACCGTGGCGATCGAAAACGGGAAAATCATCCTTCCCAAGATCGGGCATATCAAAGTCAAGCAGCACAGGCCTTTAGAAGGGAGGGGCAAAACGTGCACGATCAAGCGCGAGGGTGACTGCTGGTCTGTGGTATTTGTCTGTGAGGTGGAGGCGCAATCGAGACTCCCAGACACGGATCTGGCAATTGGGATTGATATGGGACTCAAGCACTTCATGACCGACTCACACGGCGACACCGTAGAGCATCCGCGCTCCTTTCGGAAGTCCCGTGGTCGCTTGAAGAAACTCCAGCAACGACTCTGCAAAAAGAAGAAGAAGAGCAATCGGCGGAGAAAGGCCGTCAAACTTGTGGCGAAGGCTCACAAAAAGATCAGGAACCAGCGAAAGGACTTCCATCATAAAGAGTCGCGCCTACTGGTAGATACCTTCGAGACGATCGTGTTTGAAGATCTCTCGATGCACAACATGGTGAGGAAGCCAAAGCCTAAGCAGGACGAGAATGGGCAGTATCTTCGCAATGGAGCCAGCGCCAAGGCTGGTTTGAATCAGTCCATCTTAGATGCTGGATGGGGAAACTTCATAGAACTGGTTAAGCACAAGGCAGAATGCGCCGGTGTCACCGTCTATGAAGTCAACCCACAGAAGACCAGTCAGATCTGCAGCGCCTGTCACAAGGAAGGTGAGCACAAGGACCTCAGTATACGGACGCACGTCTGTGTTCACTGTGGCGTGGTGCTAGACCGCGACCATAACGCTGCGCTCAACATTCTTGACCGAGGGCTCGGACGGAGCCTACGCGAACCTGTATCCCCGGGTACGTTCCAGGGTGCTCTTGCGTGAAGCCCCCGCATTTATGCGTGGGGAGTCGTCACCAAAGATTCATTGAGCAGCGAAAAATGATGTTATTGTGCTGTCACGCCAAGCCACGGTTTCCCATCATCGTGCTGTTCCGAGGGTAAAGTGCGGCTAACTTGTAATCTCATGCAGCACAATTGCCGCCCCGCAGGCCTGGTCAGGATGAATCCACAACGACAGGTGCGGCTGCTCCTGGTACATATACGTCACTGCGTGCTCGTCGAGATAGCGGCGAGCGGCCTCCATATTCTCTACCGCAAGCGACATGCGGCAGAGGCTCTCGCCAAAGGATTGGAGATGCTGGGAAAGCGCTCCGGGTTCGGGGAGCAGCCTGGTTGGTATGTCGGTATCGGTGGTCGAAAGCGGCAGGGGTTCTGCCAGTTCAAAACTCTGTCCGCTCTCGTCAATTGGAAAGGCAACGAGCATTGCCTCCCAGTCGTCGGCATCTCCAGTAAATGGGGCAGATGGAGTCAGGCCATAGATGCGTTCAAAGCGGCTGGTGGCCTCTGCCAGGTTCGACACTGCTATCGTGACGCTCAGTATCTGCACGGCACCGAGGGGGTGCGGTGGCGGCTCCGTCCAGCCTGCAAGACGGAAGCGGCGCTCTTCACCCGTGCTGTCATGCTGGATGATAAATGGATAGCGTTGTGCCAGGTCGGGACGCTCGACGTGAGTGCGGGACCAGCCTCGTGTTTGACCATTGGATGCTTTGAGTTGCCCCGGTATCGGTCCGATAACGGAGACGCCGCGCAGTACCATATCCCTGGTATCAGCCTCGATATCGTTGGATGAGAGGGCAAAATTGAGGTAGCCATCGCCTTTGGCCAACCTGTCTCGCATACTCTGCTGCGCCTCTGCGGGCCTTTGTATAGTGATCAATTCGAGGTAGGTGTCGCCAATAAGGATGATGCGGTTGGCGGTACCCCCGCTGCGATGGCTACCTCCGCCGCGGGGGACCAGTCCAATTTTTTCGCTGAAGACTGATGTTGCCTGTGCTAAATCATTCACGCCAATGATGACGTGGTCAAGTGCTGTCAACATTGTGTTATCCGATCGAAAACTACCTGCGAGAGCCTACCAGCTCGCGGGCTTCGCGGCCATCGGCTGTGCGGCCGCGTCTGAGGCGTTTGAAGCTCAGTTCGCCTTTCTCCCACATGACCAGCAGCATACTGGCGTTAAAGATGGAAGAGTAGGTACCACTGATGATACCGATCAGCAGGGCTAACGTAAAGGTGCGTATACTTAAACCACCAAAGAGCGTGAGCGCGGTGAGGGTGAAGATGACGGTCAGCGATGTGTTCAGCGAACGCGCCATCGTTTGCACAAGGCTCGCGTTGACGACCTGATCAAAGGTCTCTGCGGTGCGGCGCTGCATATTTTCTCTGATTCTGTCGAAAACCACGATGGTATCATGGACAGAGAAACCGACTACCGTTAGAACCGCTGTGATAAACAGTGTGTCGACCTGTACATTTAGCAGCCAGCCCAGGATAGAGAAGATGCCGAGCACCACCAGTACGTCGTGCAAGAGGGCAATGATAGCGCATGCTCCATAGCGCCAGGGTTTCGCCACCTTGCGGAAGGAGAACCAGACGTAGAGCAAGATACAGACCGAGGCAGCAACGACGGCCAGAAATGCTCGAAGCGTTGTCTCACTCGCTACCGAGGGCGACACCGACGCATTTGAAATCACATACGCGTAGCTGCCATTTCCCTTGAAGATAGCCGATGCGATGTTGACCAGTTTGTCGCTGTTCACTTCGGAACTGGTTAAGAGAGTCACCGTCTCAACGGTGTTGCCTGCCTGGGCATCAACCACGTGTACCGGGATGGGGGCAGCATTGGACGTTGGTGTCGCGGTCGCTGTTGGCGTTCCTTTGCCAACCGTGGCCGTGGCCTGTTGGACCGATGTAGTAGGTATGACCGTCGGTGTGGCTGAAGCCTTCGAGAGGTCAGAGGTATTAGGTATCCTGGCCAGCACCGTTTTAATTTTAGCTGGTGTAGCGGGCGCTCCCTGGAAATGTGTGATGTCGAGGACACTGATCTTTTGATTATCTATCGACAGGTCACTAACCTGCACAGTAAGCTGAGACCCGTACTGTTTTTGCAGGGTGCTGATAATATAGTCTGTCACATTTGCATCGACCTGGGTGTTTAACCGGACCCAGACGACATCTGGGCCTTTTAAAGTCGTGTTGGTGCCTGTGTGAACATCCAAATTTTCCAGCCTTAACGGCTGGAGATACCTTGTCATCTGTGCGGAGGTGATATTAGTGCTGGGACGCAATTCTACGGTGGCGCCGCCTTTAAAGTCGATGCCGACGTTGAGGCCCTTTACCAGCAAAGATATCGTACCCGGGATAATGACAATCAACGATATAAGCAGAAACAGGTAGCGTTTTCCTACAAGATCGAACACGGCATCCTCCTCTAAACTGTGCTGTTCCGCCGCGCCAGGGATGCCGAGGCTATAGAGCCTGCGGGAAGTCCAAACAGTGCGGGATGATTGATAACGCCAGTCGGCACAAGCACGTTCAGGAAGGTGCGGGTGACAACAATGGCTGTAAACATACTTACTAAGACGCCCAGGAACAGGTTTGTGGCAAAGCCAACAATGATGCTTGCGCCAAAGTTGCTGCCGAAGTAGAAGAGCACTGCGCAGGTAATCAGTGTCGAGATGTTTGAGTCGCGGATGGAGGGCCAGGCGCGTTTCCAGCCTATATCGATGGCGGAGGAGAGCATTCTGCCTGATCGTAACTCTTCCTTGATGCGTTCAAAAATCAGCACGTTGGCGTCGACCGCCATACCGATCGAAAGGATGAAACCGGCGATACCAGCGAGTGTCAGTGTGAAGCCGAAAATTTTGAAAACGGCCAATGTGAACAGGGCGTAGAGTATTAATGCCAGGTCAGCCAGCAAGCCCGGCAGGCGATAGTACAATATCATAAAGAGGATAACAATGCTCAGGCCGATGATTCCAGCGATGACACTCTTGATAATCGAGTCGGTACCGAGCGTCGCCCCGACGGTTTCTTCACTGGCAATCTGGAGCGAGAGCGGCAGCGCGCCGTATTGCAAGACTGTCACAATAGACTGCGCCTCGGCTTGTGTGAACTGGCCCGTGATAATGCCGGGTCCGTTAATCTGGCTATTGATACTTGCTGAAGAGATGACTTTACGATCCAGTGTGATGGTTAGCTGGTCACCGATATGTTTGCCGGTAAAAGCACCGAATTGAGCTATAGCGCCACCTTGCATTTCAAAATTGATGACGACTGCGCCGGTCTGCTGGTCCGTGCCGACACTGATCTGGTTGGGATCAAGGTCTTTACCGGTAAATTGTGGTTTGCCGCCAGGATTGTACTGGGCGAATTGGGTCGGGTCCAGCGTCGCTCCCGGTGCCAGGGGAGTCTGGCCGGTATCCCAGAATTCCAGGTTTCCAGGTCTCAGGATGGTCCTGATTTGCTGATCCTGGTTACCACTGTTTAAGCCGGGGAGTTCAAGGGCGATACTCTGGTTGCCCTTGCTGTCGGTCAGCGTACGGATATTTGGCTCATTCACGCCGAGACCACCGTTGACACGCTTCGTAATTTGCTGCACAGTGGAGCTTATCGCGCTGTCGACCTCCGCTTTGGTGTAATGCTTCGCGGGATCGGGTACCAGCAGGACGCTTACGCCGCCTTGCAGGTCAAGCCCCAGCTTGATGCTATATGGATTATTGATACCGTGCCACGTCTTGCCAGTCGTGGAGTTTGGCCAGAAATCCACGAAGGCCGCGCCCACGGCCATCAAAACAATAATCAGGAGGAGAAAAAGTGTTCCTCGACGCATAGATGTATATCCTTACTGTATTCTATCGAAGATAGAGACTCTCTTAACAGACGATTGCAAGCTTCTTATGATGCAGGGCACAAACGCCCTATCGTGCATTGATTTCTGTGCAGTATAGCATAGTTGTTTCTGCTTGCATATCCCATTGTTTACTTTTCAAGACTATTTTTCGTGGTGAAATCCCTTGACCTTTACCCCAGGGACAATGTCTTACCATTAGAATTGTAGCAGATGTTGGGCTTCTCAGGGGCCTTTTCCGGCAACACTTTCTCACTTTCTCTGTGGTATGAGAAAGTGAGCCGTTCATGGGCTTGACAACAAAATAACAATATGTTATATATGCTGAAGAGATATAACAGAGAGCTATATTCTTTGGGGATAGGAGCATACTGATGAGATCGCACATTTTATGAAAGCGGCTCATATTGTAGAACTTTTGCTGCATAAGATCGTAGCTACATTCGTAAAGAAGGGATTCAAGGTTTCTGCGATAAAAAAAGAGCGGCGCCTTTGGAGAATTTGGCATCTCCAACGTTCCTGTTATAGAGGGACGGGACGTCGCCTTTAAATGGTCAAACAAATTTCATGATGGTTTTCAGATTGGTATGACTAAAGAGGAAGAAGGAGCAACAATATCAATGGATGAGATAAAGACCTTTAATGACACACAGGGATCTATGCTTGTAAATCAGTCGAACGATAAAGTTGTTATGGATGTACGCGATATTACCAAAAGCCTGCCATTAGGACGTGAAAAGATCGAAATTCTCAAAGGTATCAGTTTTCAGATCATGAGTGGAGAATTCGTCTCCATTGTCGGGCCATCTGGTTCGGGTAAAAGTACGCTGCTGGGTATCATCGCCGGCCTGGATAACCCCACCAGTGGCCAGGTATTGATCGATGGCGTCGATATCACGCGGATGAGCGAGGGAAAACTGGCCGTAGTGCGCAATAACAAGATTGGCATGGTCTTCCAGGCCTTCAATTTGATCCCGACCTTGACGGCGCAGGAAAATGTCGAGGTTCCGCTCTACGTAGGTAAGCATAAAGGTGCCCCATCCGCGCGCGCGAAAGAACTGCTGGACCTGGTGGGTCTTTCACATCGCCTCGGGCATCGTCCAAACCAACTCTCGGGTGGTGAGCAGCAGCGTGTTGCTATTGCCCGGTCGCTGGCAACAGATCCAGCCTTCGTGATCGCTGACGAGCCGACGGGCAACCTGGATGCCAAGAATGGTGAGAACGTCCTCAATTTGATTGCGTACTTGCGCGAACAAACAGGGAAAACCTTTATTATCGCGACACACGACCCGGTAGTTGCCTCACATGCCGACCGCTCTATTCGCCTTGTGGACGGGTTAATTGCTGGTATCGATATAATTGGGGGGATGATTGCCCAATGAAAGCCTCAATGTACTTCAATTACACCACGCGCTCGCTGCTGCGCGGGGGCCAACGTTCCATTCTGGCGGTATTCTGTGTTGCCGTGGGTGTCATGGCTATCGTGTCCTTGCAGTTAGTGGGGCAGATGATCAATGGCGCCTTCACCAACAACATCCGCGAAGCGAACGGCGGGGATATCGCAGTTACATCGCAAACCCCCTTGAAACCGAGTGACCTGACCTTCTTCGATAACCTCAAAAACAAAGGCACTATTACAGCGTATACGCCTACCATCAGTGGGAGTGCTTCGACCAGCCTGGCGTCGGCAAGCACGGAGTCTTTTACGCTGGAGTCGGTTGATCCAGGCACCTTCCCGGTTGTGACGCCACCATCATTTAAGACGCCCACGGATGGCACCATTGCGGGCCTGCTAAAAAATAATCAGGTCGTCGTAGATCAGAACCTGATTGATCAATATAACAAAAAGGTGGGCGACACCTTGACTGTACACGCTAGTACCAGCACCGGTACTGGCGCGGTTATGCTGCACGTCAAGATTGTCGGTATTGTGAAGAATGTAGGAGTCTTTGCGCAATCGAATGATTTCATGCTCATTTCGCATGCTGATTACCAGGCTGCTGACCCCAAATTGCCGCTCCTGTACGATTCAGTTTATGTGTCGACAGCCGATAAGGCCCACACGGACCAGGCGGCTAAAGCCATTGCGGATCGGTTCCCTATTGCCAATACCGTCACTGCTGACCAGGCACTTAAAAATAACCAGGCGCAGGTCGATTATATCAAGAAGTTCCTTGAAATCGCGGGTCTGCTGGCGCTGCTGATAGGTGGTGTCGGCATTGTCAACACGATGCAGGTCTTGCTCTCTCGTCGCAGGGTTGAGATCGCTATGCTCAAGACCACCGGTTACCGGCGCTTTGACCTCTACCTGCTCTTTGGCTTAGAAGCTGGTCTGCTCGGTCTTGTTGGTGGAGTAGTCGGGGCGGGCGCTGCCATTGGCGTGAGCTACATTGTACGCAACCTTGTGCAGCAAGTGTTCCCGATCATCATTCCCTTCTCCCTTGACCCTGTCATCATTGGTGGCGGTGTGCTGATCGGACTGGTGACGGCGCTGATTTTTGGCCTGTTGCCCATTGTGCAGGCTGCCAATATTCGCCCGCTGAATGTTATTCGCGAGTTACCCGGTGGGCGTCGCGTCGGGAGCATCTTCTTAACGATTGGCCTGTTACTCCTGCTCTCGGTGTTGTTCTGCGCCCTGGCGATTGTTATCCTCAACGATGTCATCTGGGGCATCAGTGCGGTCTATGGAGCGTTCATCTTCCTGGCATTACTGAGCCTCGTCTTTAGTCTTGTCGTGCTGGTTATCAGCGTGTTGCCGGTACCTGAGCGTTTCAGCATTGGTTACCTTGCGCTGGTTTTCGCGGGGGTAGCCGTCTCTGCCCTGCTCTTCCACGTGTTGCCAACATTTGGTGGTCTGCTGCTGGTTGTCTCGTTGATGGGTGTCGTCATCGTGCTGCTGCCGCGCTCCTGGAAATCAAACACCAAGTTGGCGCTGCGCAATATCGGCCGGCAGCGGGCGCGCACCACAACGACGCTGCTGGCACTTTTTGTGGGAGTTTTCACCATCGGGCTGATTCTCGTCCTGGGGCAGGATTTGCGCGACAATATCAATGCCGCCATCGCGAATAATTTGACGTTCAACCTGGTAACGCTTGCCAGAGGCAATGAGGCAACCCGGTTACAATCGAAGTTGGGAACGGTTCCTGGCCTCTCTACCGCTAATACGCAGGCCAGGACGTATGCCTCAAGCGTTCCAGTGGCTATCGACGGCGTACCTTTTCCAGCGCTCATTCCCAGGAATGATCAAGGTGGTCCGAATGACCTGGGAAGTGGTGGCACGCTGTTCTACCTGGGCGGCCTTGAAGGCTATGACGTGGCGCATGGTCAACTGCCTGATACCAGGAATACGACGTTTGCCGGGCGCAACCTGAACGCCAGCGACGCTGGGACGAATAACGTCTTGATTAACGCGTACCTGCTGAACTTAGCCCCGCTCAAGGGCCATATTCACGTCGGGAGCATGATTACACTGGCGAGCATTGACGGGAAGAGCATCAAAACGGTGACCGTGGTAGGAACCTATCAAACTTCAGGGTTTAACCTGCACTTTGGGCCTATCCTGGCGACGCGTGCAGCGGTAACGGCGCTGACACCTGCAGGCCAGCCTACCTCCATCTTCTATATGAAGGTTGACTCTAGCAAAGTTGGCAAAGCGTTGCAGACCATCGGCAACCTGGCGCCTAACGCAACGGTCGCCAATTTTGCCAACATCGGTGATTTCATCAACACTTTTATCGGAGATATATTGTTGGTGCTGACCACAATCGCCTCGCTATCGCTGCTGGCTGGTGTAATCATCATAGCCAATGCGGTCGCGCTGGCAATGCTGGAACGCAGGCGCGAACTGGGTATCCTGAAGTCGGTTGGTTACACCAGCCGGACGGTCCTGGGAGAGGTGCTCATCGAGAACGGCGTTGTTGGCGGAACTGGCGCACTACTGGCTATGCTGCTGGTGACCCTGGCCACCAGTTTATTGGGCCAGTTCGTCTTCAAAACGGGCTTTGGAGTGAGCTGGTATATCGCTATCGGCCTGATTGTAGGTATCGCCCTGCTGGCAATGGTAACTTCGACTATCGTGGCCTGGGGTTCAACACGAGTCCGGCCGTTGGAGGTGCTGCGCTACGAGTAACGATGATTCTTTAGAAGAATCATCCCCCATAACCTCCCCCCAGGGCGACCGCAAGGGTCGTCCCTACTATACAACGAATCGCCTTGGCAAGCCCGTGTATAGTAGGGGCGATCCCTTGCGGTCGCCCTTGAGGAGGGGCTATGGGGTTGACTCCACATTTCCGTGGCCACTGAGATCCCTGAGGTAAGCTGCGTGCGTGACATTTCTTCAGATAGGTAACGCTACAAAAGGGATCTCCATCTCCTGGGGAGTCAGTCCCCCATGATGGCCGAAGAAGTGCATACCAAATATACCCTCTTCATACCACCAGGTAGTTTCGCCTGGATAGGGTAAGACGACCACGTTTCCCACGCGGTTCAGAAATTGCTGTGAGGGCTCGTGCAAACCGAAAAAGTGGCGTGCAAGTAAATCTTCTGTTTTGTAAATATCCGCTCTTCCCTCGAGTCGCTTGCGCAGGTACGCCACAGCTTCGTCAAGACACCCCGCTTTGATATGTAAGAACATATCTCTTGCTGAGCCTGCTGGTACCATGAGCTTCCCTCTTTGATTGACTTGCAGGAATTGACTGACGCCGGCCGCCTGTTGATTGAGGTAAATTGTTGTTCGCGGATCGACTTCGATATGCCCGTGATCGGCGGTCATTAACAACAATGTATTGGGTACCTTGCCACGGATCTTTTGATACAACATTTGCTCCATGAGCAACAAGAAGTTCTCCACTTCCTGTTCAAATTGCTTTGAAGCTGGTCCATACAGGTGACACATTGTATCGATGCGGTCAAAGTAGACAAAATAGTAATAGGGAGGAGCCTTGTGAGCCAGAACAATATCCGTGAGGT
>WNGI01005692.1_pt1 | contig 11260 bp, 10 predicted proteins | sample 5400621 | NCBI WGS metagenome assembly WNGI01 (sample SAMN13153374, study PRJNA577476) | soil metagenome | isolation source: 20 cm soil or saprolite under Garry oak tree replicate 1 | place: USA:California | collected 2016-06-15
GGCCACCCCGCGGCCGATCCTCATCGTCCCCGACGTTCGGGGCCAGGCCTTCGTCTTCGCCAAGGGGATCCTCGAGGACGGCGGGTTTGGCTGGCGTATCGAAGGCGGCGTCCAGGGCTACGCGACGAACGTCGTCGTCTCCCAGCGGCCGGCCGCGGGCACCCGGGTCCAAGACACGGGTGCGCCAACCCTGACGCTGGCCATGCGTCGCGGCACCTATCCGCAGGACGGCACGCCTGAAAACACTTCGCCTTACGCGGGCACGTCGATCGCGCTGCTGAAAAGCCCTAACGCATTGGCAAAGGCTGCGGGCCGTAAGGCCCCGGTCAGCCGGCCCAAAGTCGCCGCAAAGCGAGCCGGCAAGCGGATCCACCACCGAGCGGCCAAGCCGAAACGGAAACTCGCCAGGTCAAAGCACACCGTCACCCGGGCCCGCCCGCCCTCGTTCGTCGTCCCGGGCGCCCCCAGGGAGCCCTTGAACGAGATTCCGCTGACGGTTCGCGCCCAGCGGCTGAGCGCCTGGCTGACGCCGTCGCGCCAGCGGACCGCAATGACCGAGCGTTACTGGCTCTACCAGCACGCCTGGGTCGTCACCGGGGCGAGGTTCGGTTGGTGGCACGGCGCGGCCGCCCTGCGCGTGCTCATCAAGGTCGACCGACGTGTCGAGTCCCAATGGGGCCTCGGCTTCCGGAGCGAGTCGGTTGCACGCGGCGCCCTTGCAGCAATCCAGGCAAGGGCGAAGTGAAGCTGGCCAACCGTGTGTTGCGCCGCGTTCACAGACAGGAGGGCTTCTCGCTGATCGAGATGCTGACCGTGCTCGTGATCATGGGAGTGGTGATGGGAGGCCTGACCTCGGTTTTCGCCCGGGCGACCAATGCCGAGGCCGACATGAACAATCGCTTCCGAGCCCAGCAGACGACGCGGCTCGCGCTCCAGAAGCTCCGCCGCGAAGTCCATTGCGCTTCTTCGGCCACCCCGGCCGGCTCGACCGCCTCGTCGATCACGCTCACGCTGCCGACCTACTGCAAGACGTACTCGGGGAGCACCTCGGTGACGTGGTGCACGCGAAGCCTGGCGACGAATCGTTACGCCCTCTACCGGGTCAACGGCACGACCTGCACCGGCGGTGTCAGGTGGGGGGATTATTTGACCTCGACCTCGACGGCGACCGTCTGTAGCGGCGCGCTTTGCGTCTTCAACTACACGGCGCAGTCGACCTCGAGCCTCGCGAAGCTGCACATCGACTTCCCGGTGAATCCGAAACCCTCGCGCGCCGCCGAGACGTATGAGCTCATCGACGACCTCGTGCTCAGGAACAGCACCCGAGCATGAGCAGGCGTATGAGGAACCTGAAGGCTGCCCTTCGCCGCGTGCTGATCGAGGACGAGTGCGGCATCGCCCTGGTGATGGCTCTCGGGATCATGGTCGTCTGCACGATCATGGTCACGACGATCGTCGTCTACACCAGCGCGGGGCAGCGCACCTCGTACTACGGCAAGGCGCGGCTGACCGCGTTCGATGCTGCGGATGCCGGCATGAACAACGCGTTCGCGGTGCTGAACCTCCCCACGAACAACTCCCTGCAGCCGAGCATCCTGCCGCCCTGCCACACGCCGAACCCGGACACCGCGACTCCAGGACAGACGAATCCGACCTGGTTCACAAGCTCGACCAACCTCACCTCCCAGTCGACGTGGAACCAGAACACCTACGGCGCTGCGACCACCTACTGGTGCGGTGACTTAGACAAGTTCGGCGCCCAGTGGTTTCTCCGCTCCGTCGGCTCGATCAGGAACCCGGTGGCCCGGAACGGCACACAGACGACGCGGACGCTCACCTCGAAAGTGACGATCCAGCCGACGCTGACACAGCCGAAGAACAATCCCGTCTGGGACTACCTCTACGCAGGCCACACAGGCAGCGCCTGCGACCAGACGCTCAACAACAACATCGCCGGCTCTTCGCGCATGTACGTGGCCGGCAACCTCTGCTTGAGCCCGAACGTCAACCTGGCGCAGTCGATGGTCATTGTCCGCGGCAACCTCGACCTTTCGAACAACTCGTCCGTCGGGGCAAACACGAGCCTGAGCACCCGCGTCGAGACGTACGTGGGGGGCAACTGCCGGTACGGCACCAACAACCCACCGTGGGTCACCTGCACCGGCAACCAGGATGCAAATCACATCTTCAGCAAGCTCGCAGACGGAACGACGACCCAGGTCAACCACACTGCGCCGGTCGTCGCGCCGCCGGCCGCCGACTTCGCCGGCTGGTACCTGAACGCGATCCCGGGACCGTCCCAGTCGTGTGGCACGGCGAGCGGCCCCACACCGACGTTCGACACCAACTACCCGACTCGTGACAACAGCGTCTCGACGGTCTTCGACTTGACGCCGGCCACCTCGTACACGTGCCGCGTCGGTAGAGGTGCCGCGACGACGGTGCCATCGGCGATGACCGCCTCCCAGACGACGATCACCGTCGCCTCCGCCAGCGGCTTTCCGACGAGCGGCACCTTTCGCGTGCGGATCGACGACGAGGACATGACCGTCACCGGGGGCCAGGGAACGACGACCTGGACGGTGACACGCGGCGTCAACAGCACGACCGCCGCCAGCCACGTGGCCGGTCAAACCATCAGCCAGGACGATGCTGGCACGAGTGGCGAGCTCTCCTGGAACGCGACGACGAAGACGCTGACCGTCGCCGGCACGATCTTCATCGACGGCAGTGCCAAGATCTCCAACAGCGCGCTCAATACCTACAACGGGCAAGCGACGCTCTATCTCTCAGGCACCTTCTACGCGAACGGGTCGCTATGCGCCGCAGTCTCCGGGACTGCCTGCAACTTCGCCGCCTGGACGCCCGACAAAGAGTTCTTCATGATCGTCGCCAACGGGAACGGCGGCCAGGTAACTCCCGGCGACGGCATTCAGATCGCCAACAACTTTTCGTACCAGGGCGGCCTCTACGCGACCAACGCGGTCGAGTTCGGGAACAACGTCAACGTCGACGGGCCGATCGTCGGCAGCCAGATCCTCCTCAGCAACAACCTGACGACGAACGCCTTCCCCTTCCTGACGACCGTTCCTGTCGGAATGCCGTCGAACCTGGACGTGTTCGCCCAGCCCAACCCGCCGCAGAGCTTCTCCGGTTAGCCGCGCTCAACTCTCGCTGTCGTCCGACCGATAACTGGCAAATGAATGCTGCGCTCGCTGCGATCGCGTTCGGTCCGGGCCTGGCGGTTGGAAGCTTCCTGAACGTCGTCGCGGCTCGCCTGCCGCTGAAGCGCTCCGTCGTTCACCCACGCTCGGCCTGCATGAGCTGCGGAAGCGAGCTTGCGTGGTACGACAACCTCCCGCTGGTCTCCTACGCCGTCCTGCGCGGCCGCTGTCGAGCATGCGGGGTCCGGATCGGCCTGCTCTATCCGGCGGTCGAGCTCGCGACCGCGCTGCTCGCCGTTGCCTGCTTCGTGCGCTTCGGGCTCTCCGGGCGCGCCGCGGTCGCCGCCTTTTTCTGCCTCGTCCTCGTCGCCGTGAGCGCCATCGACCTGACGCACCGGATCATCCCGAACCGGATCGTCGTCCCTGCGACGGCGCTCGTCCTCGTGGCGCAAACGGCGCTCCGGCCCAGTCCCGAGTGGGCGCTCGCGTCGTTCGGAGCCGGGCTCTTCCTCTTCGCCGCCGCGCTTGCTTACCCCGCCGGGATGGGGATGGGCGACGTCAAGCTGGCGCTGCTGATGGGCGCCGCGCTCGGTCGCACGGTCTCGGCGGGGATGATGGTCGGCATGCTCGCCGCGCTGGTGCCGAGCCTCTACCTGCTCGCGCGGCATGGAAGTGCGGCTCGCAAGATGGCGATCCCCTTCGGCCCGTTTCTCGCGCTCGGGAGCGTCGTCGCGCTGTTCGCAGGCGGGCCGCTGCTGCACGCGTATTGGGCGCTCGTTTCTCACCAGTAGCGCATAAGTTCACCCTCACGTCCGCGGCCTTTTCGGCCGATACCTCATTCGAGGGATATGGACACTGAACGTCCCAATCTCCGCACCGTCGGTGAGCCCGGCGGCGAGACCGCGCCGGGCGCGGGGCTTTCGCCTGCTTCGGCGGTCAATGCGGTCGCCGAGCTGGTCGCTGACCTGCTCGCGGCGACGAACCTCCTCTCAGAAGACAAGCTGAACGTCGTCCGCGGCCGCGCCGGCCGGGGCTCGATCGCCAAGGCGATCGTCGACGAGGGTTACGCCGCCAGCGAGGGGGTCGCGCGGATGCTCGCGGCGCGTCACCACATGCCGCTCGTCGACCTCCCGCTGACGGGAGTCGACAAGCAGGCCGCCGAGCTGGTGCCCCTGCACGTGCTCGAGCGGCTCGTCGCGGTTCCGTACGCGCTCGACGGCGAGACGCTTCGGGTCGCCGTCGCAGACCCCGCCGACCTACACGCGATCGACGAGCTGCGGCTGGCAAGCCGACACCAGCTCGAGCTCGCCGTTGCCGCCAGCGAGGACATCCTCACCGAGCTTCGCCGCCTCTCGCGCGCTTCCGAAGCCTTCGGCGCGCGCGCAGCGCTCGCGGAGGAGGCAGCGCTCCTGGAGGAGGAAGCCGACGCGGACGACCTCGAGGTCGAGGACGGCATCTCGGAGGCGCCCCTCGTCCGGCTCGTCAACTCGATCATCTTCCAGGCCGCCGAGGATGGCGCCTCCGACGTCCATTTCGAGCCACAGGAGGATGCTCTTGCCGTCCGGCTGCGCATCGACGGCGTCCTGCACGAGGTGCAGCGGATCCCGAAGCGGATGATGGCCGGTGTGACCACGCGCTTGAAGGTGCTCGCGAAGCTTGACATCGCCGAGCGCCGAAAGCCGCAGGACGGGCGGATCTCGCTCAACGCCGCCGCTGCGGGCCGGATGCTCGACATCCGCGTCGCGACCCTGCCGACCGTCGAAGGCGAGTCCGTCGTCATGCGTCTGCTCGACAAGTCGAAGCGGCCGCCGACGCTCGAGGAGCTCGGCCTCTCGGACGCGATGCGCCAGACGCTCGAGGAGGTCGTTCAGCGGCCGACCGGTGCCCTGCTCGTGACCGGACCGACGGGCTCCGGTAAGTCGACGACGCTCTACGCGGCCCTGGCTGAGATCAACAATCCGGAGATCAACATCATCACGGTCGAGGACCCCGTCGAGTACCGGCTGGGGGGCATCAACCAGGTGCAGATCAACCAGCGCGCGGGCCTGACCTTTGCCGCCGCGCTGCGCTCGATTCTGCGCTCGGACCCCGACGTGGTGATGGTCGGCGAGATCCGGGACCCCGAGACCGCCAAGATCTCGATCGAGGCCGCGCTCACGGGTCACTTTGTGCTCTCGACACTGCACACGAACGACGCTCCCGGTGCGCTGACGCGCCTGAACGAGATGGGCGTCGAACCGTTCCTGACCGGTTCCGCCGTGACGGGCGTGCTCGCACAGCGGCTGGCACGGAAGCTCTGCACCCACTGCTGCGAGATGTACACGCCGTCCGTGGACGAGCTGATCAAGGCCCGTGTTTCGCCCGACATCGCCGCTCAGGCCGACGGGATGATCTTCTACCGCAAGCGGGGCTGCCCCCGCTGCAACCAGACGGGCTACAAGGGCCGGGTCGGCATCTTCCAGCTGCTGACGATGAGCGAGAACCTGGAGACCCTCGCCGCGACCAAAGCGAGCCGCGAGGAGCTCGAGCGGGCCGCGATGGGAGAGGGGATGCGGACGCTCTGGGACGACGGCATCGCCAAGGTCGCCGCCGGTCTGACCTCGATCGAAGAGCTCGCGCGCGTCACTATCTAGGAGGGTCTAGCGGAACGGCGCCCGGCGGGCGGGTACCTTCACCGCGTGGGCGAGGGAGACGTGATCGCACGGACGGACGCGCCCCGAACCGTGGACAGTCTCGCGCGCGATCTGCGGACGCTCGGGCTGCGGCCCGACGTGACGGTGCTCGTGCATTCGTCCCTCTCCGAGCTCGGCTGGGTCGCCGGCGGCGCCGTCTCCGTGATCCAGGCGCTCATCGCGGTTGTCGGTCCGGGAGGGACGCTGGTGATGCCGGCCCACAGCGGCGAGCTCTCCGATCCGGCTGATTGGAAGCACCCGCCGGTGCCTGACTCTTGGGTGACCACGATTCGCGATGCGATGCCCGCGTTCGACCCGCGCACCACACCGACAAGAAGCGTCGGGATCGTGGCGGAGCTGTTCCGGACCTGGCCCGGCGCCGTCCGCAGCTCTCATCCGCAGACCTCGTTCGCGGCCTGGGGCCACCATGCCGACCAGGTCACCCGTGGCCACGAGCTGGCGTTCTCCCTTGGCGAACGCTCGCCGCTCGCTCGGTTGTACGAACTGGACGCGGAGGTCCTTCTGCTCGGGACGAGCTACGCAAGCAACACGTCCTTTCACCTAGCGGAGCATCGAACCGGCAACAGGCGGCCGCACCGGTTGGGGGCGCCCGTGCTCGAGGACGGCGAACGCGTCTGGAAGTGGTTCGACGACATCGAGGACCGCGCCGATCTCTTTGCTGAGCTGGGTGAGGACTTCGAGCGTGGGGGCACGGTCGTGCGCGGTCGCGTCGGCTCCGGCGAGGCACGGCTCTTCCGCCAGCGCGAAGCCGTCGACTTCGCAGTCGAATGGCTTCGTGCCCGCGGCTTGTAAGCGTTTGCCGGAGCCTGGGTCACCAGGCCGCGCGCTCTAGGCCGGGTGCGGCCACTGTGATACGAACGGTGGCATGCCGGCTCCTCAAACGCTGTATGCGAAAAGCGGCGACGTTCACCTCGCCTACCAGTCGATCGGCGAGGGGCCGCGCGACATCGTGCTCGTGCTCGACTGGGCCAGTCACCTCGAGGCTGTGTGGGAACAGCCGTTCATTCAGGAGTTCATCGCGTCCGTGAACAGGTACGCCCGCGTGCTCTGGTTCGACATGCGCGGGGTCGGGCTTTCCGACCGCGTCACCGACGCGGGCGCGACCGAGGAGTGGATGGAAGACGTCTTCGCGGTGATGGATGCCGCGGGCTCCGACCGGGCGACGCTGATCGCGCACGGCCACGGCGTGCAGATGGCGCTGATGTCGGCCGCCACTCATCCCGATCGCGTCGAGTCCCTCGTCCTGATGAACGGCTTTCGCCCGTTTCTCGTGTGCCGACGACTATCCCGCCGGGATGCCAGCCGAGGCCGCGGAGCTCTTGCTCAAGCAGATCGAGCAGACGTGGGGCACGGGCGCGATGGCCGGACCGCTCGCGCCGTCCGTCGCCTCACATCCGGGCATTCAGGAGTGGTACGGCCGCGTCGAGCGCTTCGCCGCGACACCGGGCACCGCGATCGCCAAGATGCGCGCCATCCTCGACCTCGACGTGCGCAGGGTCCTGCCGCTGGTCAGCGCCCCGACACTCGTCATCCAGAGCCGGAACGGAACGTTCGTCCGCGCGGCCCACGGCCGCTACCTGGCCGAGCACCTGCCGAACGCACGCCTGCTCGAGCGCGACAGCGCCGATCACTGGCCACTCCCCGAGCCGGACCTGCTCGGCGCGATCGAGGAGTTCGTCACCGGCGCCCGGCTGTACGACGCAGAGGCGGATCGCGTCCTGACGACGGTGCTCTTCGTCGACGTTGCCGGCTCGACCGAGCGGGCAAGCGAGATCGGCGACCGGCGCTGGCGTGAGCTTCTCGAGCGGTTCGAGGACACGGTCCGGCGCTCGCTCGTCACCCACCGCGGAGAGCTCGTCAACCGCGCCGGAGACGGGATCCTGGCCACCTTCGACGGGCCCGCGCGGGCCGTGCGGTGCGCCGGCGACATCCGCGACACGATCCGCCGAGCCGGCCTCGATGTCCGGTGCGGACTGCATACGGGCGAGGTGACGCGGCGGAACGGGGACGTCGCCGGGATTGCAGTGCACATCGGCGCGCGGGTCTCGTCGGCCGCCTCTCCCGGCGAGGTGCTCGTGACGCGAACCGTGCGCGACCTCGTCGCCGGCTCGGGAATCGGCTTCGACGAGCGCGGCGAGCACTTGCTGAAGGGCGTCCCGGAGTCCTGGGCGCTCTACGCGGCTGGCGCCTGAGGCTACTTACTGCGCCTGTACGTCGCAGCCGAGGTACATGAACGCCTCGACCGCCTCGCTCACGAATGCCGTCGCCTGCTGGGAGTCGGCGAAAGTGTAGGGCCCCGGCTGCATCGGTCTCGCGCTACGTGCGCCGACGGGATAGACCTCTGCCTCGACGACGCAGGAGTCGCCGTAGTCGACCGCCTTGAGGATCGCGACCGAGCGTCCGTCCCTCTTCGCGTGGCGGACGAAGAGCTCGCGGGCCTCCGCCGGGTCTCGGGTTTTCACCGGTTCGCCGGAGGCACGGCCGCGTTGACCGCGGCCTGACCGACCGTGTCGGCGTCCATGTAGCCGTTCAGCCGCACGTAAAGGGTCTGCGGCTTCTGGAAGACGAGGACAGCGGGATCGTCGAGCAGGCGATTCTGAGGATCCGCGCTCGAGCCGACGAGCGCCGAGAGCGCCTCGACCTGGGCGTTGTTGGCCACGTTGATCGTGACGAACCCAGCGCCGGCGGCGGCCGCACCGGCCTTCGCTTCGCGGAGGGTCAACTGGTCGACCGCTGCTGTCGGCGCGACGAGCGCAACAACGACCACGCGGTGAAGCTCGAGCGCGTCGGAGAGGGGGGTGGGGACGCCACGGATGACTGCGGGCCGCCGCTTCGGCGCTTTTGCCTTCGCGTTGGCGAGCGTGACCTTCGGCGGCGCCAAGGCTTGCTTCGCCTGCGCGCGCGTGTGCTTCCCGACGCGATGCAGGGGCTTGATCTGACGCGGCGCGGCCGAAGAGGCCGAGCCGCGACCGAGGAACAGAAAACCGCCGGCAAGAATCAGCACGCCTACCAGGCCGACGGCAGCGTAAATCCGAAACCGCTCGTTCATGGTTGGTCTATCGGCAGGTCGGGCCAATCGCTTGACGCTCGAGAGCAAAAGAAAGGGGCGCGGCTAGCCGCGCCCCTTTCGAGCTGTGAAATCGACTCGGGCGATCAGCAGCTGTTGACGACGATATCGCCGCCGGGGCCGCTCTTGTGGTACTTCACACCGGTCGGCTTCGTGTTCTCGAGGCAGTAGCCGGTGCCGGCTGCGTTCACCTTGACGAGGACGTTCTTGATGCCAGCGTCGATTGACTGGAGCTTGGTCAGCGTGGCGCCGAGGTAGTCGGTCTTGGTGTTGTCGGCCGCGTAGGCCTCCATGCCGGGGACAGCCGCGCGCACGTTGGCCTGGGCGGCCGACTTGTTCGCGCGCGTCCTGAAGCTGAGGTACGAGGGAATCGCAATCGCGAGCAGGATCCCCAGAATGATGATCACGACCAGAAGCTCGATGAGGGTGAAACCCTCCTCGCGCTGCACCGGGCCGCGCTGGTGCAAAAGCCTTGCGAACATGCTTTGTCCTCCTTGAGGGGTTGGGTGCGCAGGTGGCTTGTCCACTATCGGCGCCGCGAGGCCCGCCTATTCATCCCCTTTTAGGGTGAAACCAAAGAGGGCGCGACGGCAGCGCAGATCCCCTCTCAAGAATGGCCTTCTCCGTGCCGATAGCTCGCCCAGCGGCAATGGCGGAAGCTCTCTACTCCATCGATGCTCTGCTCGAGCGCATGGTGGCGCGCAATGCGTCAGACCTGCACATCACGGTCGGCACCCCGCCGGCCCTGCGTGTGCACGGGGCCCTCGAGCGCTACGCGGACATCCCCGGGCTCACTCCCGAGGACACACATCAGATGCTCTACCGCATCCTGTCCACGGAGCAGCAGAAGCTGCTCGAGATCAACCGCCAGATCGACTTCGCGCACTCGATTCCCGGGCTCGCGCGGTTCCGCGTCAACGTCTTCTTCCAGCGCGGCACGCTCGGTGCGGCATTCCGGCTGATCCCTGCCGACATCAAGACGCTCGAAGAGCTCGGCATTCCCTCCGCCCTGCACTCGCTGACCGAAAAGCCACGGGGCCTCGTGCTGATCACGGGCCCGACCGGCTCCGGGAAGTCCACGACGCTGGCGGCGCTGATCGACGAGATCAATCGCAAGCGTTCGGAGCACATCCTCACGATCGAGGACCCGGTCGAGTTCGTGCACAGGCATAAGCGCTGCATCGTCAACCAGCGCGAGATCGGGCCCGACGCGACGAGCTTCGCCGAGGCCCTGCGGGCGGCCCTGCGCGAGGACCCCGACGTGATCCTCCTCGGCGAGATGCGCGATCTCGAGACGATCTCGACCGCGATCACCGCGGCCGAGACCGGTCACCTGGTCTTCGCGACGCTGCACACCCAGAGCGCGCCGAGCACGGTCGATCGCATCATCGATGCCTTTCCCGCTGTCCAGCAGGAGCAGGTCCGCGTACAGCTTGCCTCGACACTCCAGGGCATCTGCACGCAGGCCCTGCTGCCGACTCCGGGCGGCAACGGCCGTGTCCCCGCGCTCGAGATTCTGTTTCCCGACGACGCGGTCCGCAACCTGATCCGCCAAGGCAAGGTCGAGCAGGTCTACTCGGTCATGCAGACCGGCACCTCGAAAGGCATGCAGACGATGGAGCAGGCGCTCGCCGACCTTGTACTGCGCAAGGTGGTCACGCTCGACGACGCGCTCAGCCGTTCGAGCCGCCCCGAGCAGCTGTTCGGCCTGCTCGAGCGCGCGGGCGTCGACGTCAGCTCCCGCGAAGGCCTCGGAGCGGAGGCAGCCCCGGTCGCCGGAGGCCTGCGGGTCGCGGAGGCCTAGTCGATGGTCGACTGGAACAAGGACGTCAAGCTCTCCGACCTGATCGCCCGCAAGCAGCAGCATGCCGCTGAAACGACCGCGCCCGCCGAGCAGCCGAATGCGGACGGCGAGCCTGCAGCCGAAAGGTCCGCTCCGGCCCAGCCGGTGCCGTCGGCGTCGGTCCCGTTCTCTCCAGCTCCGCCCGCGCTGCCTGCGGCCACGCAGGCAGTTCCAATGCCCGAGCCCGAGCCCGACCTCGAGCCTGAGCCCGACTCGCCGGCGGCCGAGCGTGTGCCCTGGTACAAGCGCGAAGTTTCGCTCGGCGGCGGCAAAGGCGACAAGCCGAGGGCGGAGAAGTCGAAGCAGCGCAAAGAGAAGCGCCCCAAGGAAAAGCAGCCGAAGGAGCAGCAGCCGAAGGGCGAGCGCGTCCCCTTCTACAAGCGCGAGCTCTCGTTCGGCGGCAAGAGGCGCGGTCCGGAGGAAAAGCCACCGAAGGGCGAGCGCGTCCCGTTCTACAAGCGCGAGCTCTCGTTCGGCGGCAAGAAGAGCGGTA
>WNGI01005693.1_pt1 | contig 11259 bp, 14 predicted proteins | sample 5400621 | NCBI WGS metagenome assembly WNGI01 (sample SAMN13153374, study PRJNA577476) | soil metagenome | isolation source: 20 cm soil or saprolite under Garry oak tree replicate 1 | place: USA:California | collected 2016-06-15
GATCCCGACCGGGCGCTTTTCGGGTGGGAGGTCGTGGATCGGCTCGGAGTCGAGGAAGATCCTGCCGGTCGCAGCGGGGACCAGCCCCGCGATCGTCTCGACGATCGTGGTTTTGCCGGCGCCGTTGGGACCGAGGACCGCGAGGGTCTCACGGTCGCCGGCGGAGAACGCCGCGGCGATCGTCACGTCGCCGCGGCGAACCTGGATCTCCGCGTCGAGAGCCATCGAGCCGCCTCAGCGGAGCCCCGTGAGCCGGCCGCCGAGCGCGACCAGCACCGAGACCGAGACCACCACGAGGATCAGCGAGAGCACGATCGCGCCGCCCGGGTCGATCTGGCGCGCCTCGAAGACGGCGAGCGGCATCGTCTGGGTGCGGCCGGCCAAGTTGCCTGCGAACGTGATCGTCGCCCCGAACTCCCCCAGTGCGCGCGCCCACGTGAGGACCGCACCCGCGGCGAGCTGGGGCGCGACCATTGGCAGCGTGACCCGGCGGAAGACGTACCAGGGCGATCCGCCCATCGCCGCCGCCGCCTGCTCGTAGCGACGGTCGAGGCCGCGAAGCCCGGCTTCGGTCGCAAGTACGACGAGCGGCATCGATACGAACGTCGTGGCCACCACCGCGCCGGTCGTCGTGAACGTCAGCTGGATCCCGAGCGCGTCGTGGAGCCACCGGCCGACCATCCCGCTGCGACCCAGGGCAACGAGCAGCCCGACGCCGCCGACGACGGGTGGTAGCACGATCGGCAGGATGACGGCCGCGCGGAGCAGGTTCCGGCCCGGGAACTCGCCACGGGCGAGCGTCCACGCGAGGGGGACGCCAACCGCGACCGAGATCGCGGTCGCCGCGAGCGACACCTCGAGCGACAACCGGAGCGCCGTCGACGCGCCGACGCCCGAGAGGGCTCCGCCGAGCCGGCTCCAGGGTGCCCTGACGAAGAGGGCGACAACCGGGAGCAGGACGAACGCCGCTCCGAGCGAGGCCAGCGCCACGATCGCAAGGGGAAGCCGTGAGCGCACGCGGTCACCCGGCCGGACCGAATCCGAAGTCTTTCAGCGTGGCCTGGCCTTTCGATCCCATGACGTAGTCGAGGAAGGACGTCCCCGCTTGGCTCTGCGTCGAGCCCACCACGGCGATGGGGTAGGAGGCGACGACGTTCACCGCGGGAGGGATGGTCACCGACCGGACGGCGTTGCCCGCCGCGACGACATCGGAGGTGTAGACGATGCCCGCATCAGCTTCGCCCGACGTGACCTTGGCGACCACGCTCGCGTCGTCATCCTCGTTGGACACGACGTTCTGCATCGCGGCCTGCAGGATCCCCGCCGAGGTGAGCGCCTGTCGTGCATAGTCACCCACCGGCACACCCTTCGCGGCGAGGACGAGCTGGACGCCTGACTTCGCGAGGTCGGCGATCGATGCGATCCCTGCCGGATCGTCCGGCGGCGTGATGACGACGAGCCTGTTCGTCGCGAAGACGCTCCTGTCGGTCACCCCCGGGTCGCCCTCGACGGAATCCATCGCGATGCCGCTCGCCGACGCGAACACGTCGGCGGTCCCCTCGCTCTGGATCTGCGCCGCGAGGTCTGTCGAAGACCCGAAGTTGAAGGTGACCGTGATACCGGGGTTCGCAGCGGTGAAGCCGGGACCGATCTGGTTGAAGGCGGCCGTGAGCGACGAGGCCGCGAACACGGTCAGCGTCGACGTCGCGGCCGAGCCCGTGCTGCTCGTTCCGCTGCATGCCGCCGCGACGAGCCCGAGCATGACGAGCGCCGGACGCCTCACGGCCTACGGGACCTCAACCATCACGCTCGTCGCCTTGACGGTCGCCACCGCTTCGATGCCCGGCTTCAGGCCGAGATCGTCGGCCGCCTCCCGTGTGATGAGGGACAGAACACGGTGCGGCCCGGCCTGGATCTCGACGAGTGCCGAGATCTTGTCCTTTGTGACCTTGGTGATCACGCCTGGGAAGGCATTGCGCCGACTCGTGTGGGCCGGGGCGGTCTCGGTCGAGCGCCGTTCGCCGAGGAGCCGAGCGACTTCGGTGGCTGGGACCTCGCGCTGGCCGCCCGCCGTCCGCGAGGTACGGATCTTGCCGTCGCGCTCCCATCGGCGGAGGGTCTCGACCCGGACACCCACGAGCTTTGCCGCCTCGCCGATCCGATAGCTGTGGGCCATAGGGCAGAATATAAAGCTTTCGACCGCCGTAGCGCCAGGAAAAGCTGTCGTCGGTGGCCGCCAAGGATCCGCGTAAACGGTGAGGGAACCTTCCCCGTCTATCGACATCACGACGGGAAGCCGAGCGCGATGATTCGGGCGGTGGATGGCGAACTGATCGACGAGCGTTCGGGCGAGATCGCCGAGCCGTCCCCCTCCGACCTCGACGCGCTGTTCCGCAGGGAAGGAGACGGGGTGTACCGGACCCTCTACGCGTTCACCGGTGGTCGGGCCGATGTGGCTGAGGAGGCCACTGCGGAGGCGTTCGCACGCGCGGTGGCGCAGCGCGACGCACTCCGCGATCCACTCGCGTGGATCTATCGGGTGGCGTTCCGCGTCGCGATCGACGAGTTGCGGGTCGACCCACGCCGGGGGCAGGAGGTCGATGTCGCGATACCGCCTCCGGAGTTGGCGGGCCTGACCGATGCGCTGCGGCAACTCTCGCCCAACCAGCGCGCAGCGATCGTGTTACGGCACGTTATGGACCTGGACGTCCCGGAGATCGCCGACCGGATGGGGATCGCACAACCGACGGTCCGCGTGCATCTGCATCGCGGGAGGAAGCGACTCCGCGAGCTGCTCGGAGTCGAGGAGGTCGACTGAGATGCCCGAACGGTGGGAGCGAGAGCTCGGGAAGCTGACGTTCGTAGATGCTCCGCCGTCGACGAGGGCCCGCGTCACGGCCGGCCCTCGCGGTGACGGGATGCCATCTGCCTCGAGACGCGGTCAGCGCCTCCTGGCAGGTGTGGTCGCTTTCGCCGTCTTCGGCGCTGCGCTCGCGCTCGCTGGAGGAGTACTCGGGCGCATCGGCTCGACGACCCCGATCGCCTCAACAGCCCTACGGCCAGGACTGACGATCGAGCTGTACGGCGATGACTCGGGTCCGTCGGCTGCGCTTCGGTACGGCGATGCGGCGGCGCAGCCGCAGGTCGGTTCCTATTGCTGGAGCGGTCATGGCGTCGGTACCTGTGCCGACACGGCTCTCGAGACGTTCCCGCCGGGCGCGTTCGTTGACGTACCCGTCGGAACCGCGATCACCGTTCAAGCGGATGATGGGCTCACGTCGGTGACGTCAACGCTCGAACAGGGTCGCGACCCCAGGGCCATTCTCTCCCGTACGACGCTTATGAACCCGGTCAGCTCCATCGATGGCGAGGCGGGGCATCACTACGTGCTGACGGTGTCGGCGAGCTGGCCCCAGGGATCCGTCCGGTTCTTCTTCCCCATCGAGGTGACGGGCACTGCGTCTCCTGCGCCGCCGACTTCGAGCGCCGGCACGCTCGTTGCAACGCTACGAGTGCCCGCCGACGGGTCGATGCCGCCCCTCTCGCTCACCTACGAAGATCGCGCCGCTCGTTTCGACGCTCAGGACGGGCGCTGGCCGGGTGTGACGCTTTCACCTATCCCGCTTCAGGTGTTCGATCCACACATCGAACCGGGCGCGACGCTCGCGATCGCAGGCAACGCGCGAAGGGTCGAGGGGTCGCTCTGGATCGCGGACGGCCATCAGAACCTCACTGGGGAGTCGATCGCGCTGGATCTCTCCTCGGGCTCCGCCGACCTTCCCGACCGACCCGGCTTCTACCGGCTGACCCTGGCGGGCACCTGGCCGTTGGGCGAAGCCGGGTTCTCCGTCGCGATCACGATCGGATCGCCGTCCGTCGATGCACCGCCTCCATCGCCACCGATCGTGGTCGTGCCGAACGTGATCGGTCTCGACGTCCACGACGCCGTCACGCGCCTCAAGGAAGCCGGCTTCGTCTCCACCGCCGTCGCGAGTCCGGCCAACTCGGCGACCGGCGTCGTCGCCTCCTCGGATCCACCCGCCGGAACGAGCACCGAGATGACGACCACGATCAAGCTCACCGTGTCGGCGAGCCGCTAGACCGCGAACCGAACGTGCAGGATGTCCCCTTCCTGGACGAGGTAGTCCTTGCCTTCGACGCGAACCTTGCCCGCAGCCTTCGCGTGCTCCATCGATCCGGCGGCGACCAGTTCGTCGTAGCCGATGACCTCCGCACGGATGAACCCCCGCTGGAGGTCCGTATGGATCACGCCCGCGGCCTCGGGCGCCGTGGCGCCGTGGCGTACCTCCCAGGCGCGCGTCTCGTCCTCGCCCGTCGTGAGGAACGTGATCAGGTCGAGCGCCCGGTAACAGGCAGCGATCACGGTCTCGAGCCCGGGCTCGGAGACCCCGAACTCCTCCAGGAGCGCGCGTGCCTCCTGGGGCTCCATCTCGGCGACCTCGGCCTCGATCGCGGCGTAGACGCCGACGGCCTCACCGAGCTCGTCGGGCACCGACGAGCCTTCCTCGAGGTTCGCGACGACGATCTCGGGCTTGATCGTGAGCGGAGCGAAGCCGCGGAGCACCGCCGCCTCGTCGGGCGAGAGTCCCGCCGAGCGGAGCGGCGTTTCTGCGTCGAGCGCCTCCTTCGCCGTGTGGAGCGCGGCGACCTCTGGTCCGGGTTTGCCCCGTGCCTTCTTCTCCGCCTTCTGCAGCGCGGTCTCGATCACCGCCAGATCGGCCAAGAGCAGGTCGGCTCGCACCCCCGCGAGCTCCGACGCCGGTGTCGCGCCGGTCCCGAAGCACCGGACGACGATCGCCAGTGCGTCGGCCTCGCGGAGTCGGGCGACGCCCTGTGCACTCGAGACGCCGCCAGGGACGTCGACGAAACGAACCTGCGCATGGACGGTCTTCGCCGACCGCTCCATCCGGGTGAGGACGTCGACGCGCGGATCGGGGACGGGAACCACGGCGAGGTTCGCTTGGCCACCGTGTGAGCCGGCGCGGGTCACCGCCGTGAACAGGGTCGACTTGCCGCTGAACGGCACCCCGACGAGTCCGATGTCCTTCATCCCGGCGACCTCGGGGCGACGATCATCGGGGCGCGATGCGTTGATGAGCTGCGCCGCACGCCGTTGGTCTGCCCCAGGTATCCGTCCAACAGCCCCAACGAACCGACTTCCGGCCCCTGCGCCGCGGTCGAGGCCGGTGCCGATGTAGCTGCAAGAGACCGGTCTGGCCGGGGCGCCGCCAGACCCGCCCCGGCCGGCGGTCTCGTTCGGGTCGAAGAGAGATGGGGCATGCGCCGGGGGGCGCATCGTGCGAGCGGGCGAGGACCGACGGCCTCGCCCGCTCGCGCACGTCTACGACTTCGTCTCCCAGAACACCTTCGCGACTTCGTCGATGGCGTCGAGGAGCTTCTGCCCCTGCGCCGGCTCTTCGGACTTCTTGGACTCGCCGGCCAGCTTGGTCGCGTTCCAGAAGAGGTCGTGGAGGTTCGGGTGCTTCTGCAGATGATCGGGCTTGAAATAGTCGGTCCACAGCACCCAGAGGTGGTGCTTCACGAGGTCCGCGCGCTCCTCCTTGATCGTGATCGCGCGCTCCTTGAAGATCGGATCGTCGGACCCTTGGTACTTCTCCTGGCAGGCCTTCACGGACTCTGCCTCGATGCGAGCCTGCGCCGGATCGTAGACGCCGCACGGAAGATCGCAGTGCGCGTGGACGGTTCGGCGTGGTGCGAGGATGCGGTCGAGCATGGAACAACCTCCTCCTTCTCGGGATCCCCAACCCAAGAACGAATCCTACCGCCGGGGTCGGAGAACGGCCCCGGCGTGGGTCGGGCTGGGGTCGCTGGTTGCCGTCGCGGGATGGACCTTCCTACGGCATCGGCCGTCACGCGTCGCGATCGAGGGACCGTCCATGGCGCCGATCCTCCTGCCGGGCGACTGGGTCGTCGTGGTCGCGCAGCGGACGTATCGACGGGGGGCCGTCGTCGTGGTCGAACATCCCGGCCGCCCGGGGTACGAAATCCTCAAGCGCCTCGTCGGTCTGCCCGGCGACCGCGTCGGCGAGCGCACGCTCGGTACGGACGAGTTCTGGGTGCAAGGGGACGGCCCGGCTTCGACGGACTCTCGTCATTTCGGTCCGGTGACGCGCGCGGAGCTCAAGGCGCGAGCGATGTTCGTCTATCGCCCACGGGAGCGTCGCGGTCTGATCCGTTGAGCCGGGCCTCCGGGCTCCGTCTCGCGCCGTTGGTTGCCGATACCGCTCCTACCATGGTTCTCATGGAACCCCAGATCCCGCCGCGCCCGGACGGGCGCTCGCGGTTCGAGTGGGAGGGCATCGACTGGACCCCGCCTCCCCCGCGCCGACGCCGCGGCGCCGCGATCGTCGCCACCCTCGTGGCGGCCGCACTCGTCGCGGCGGGCATCGCCGGCGGCGTCACGGCGACGAAGACCATCGCGCCGAAGGGGTCGAGCCGCGACTACCGGTTCCTCGCGGTGATCGGCGGCGAGCCCGTGCGATGGAACCCGTGCCAGCCGATCCATTACACGATCGATCCGGGGTCGGCCCCCGAGGGGTCCCTCGACGACGTGTACGAAGCGATCCAGCGCCTGTCAGCGGCGACCGGGATCGCGTTCGTCTATGACGGTCTGACCACGGAGATCCCACAGCGTGACCGGCCTCCCTACGAACCGGATCGCTACGGTGACCGCTGGGCGCCCGTCGTGATCGCGTGGGTGTCGCCTGGCCAGACCGACATCCCGTTCTCGGGGAACGGACACGACTTCGCCGCGGTCGCACGACCGCTCACGGCTCCCGATGACCCACGACAGTTCGTGAGCGGCTGGATCGTGATGAACGTCCAAGATCCCAACCCTCCGGGGTGGTCCGATCCCGGTGATCAGGGCCCGACCGTCCTGCACGAGCTCGGCCACATCATGGGTCTCAACCATGTGGCGTCGAAGGCGGAGCTGATGGAGCCCTCCGGCGGGCTCGTGACGGATTTCGGTCCCGGCGACCGGCAGGGGCTGGCGCTCCTGGGTCGCCCGGCGGGCTGCTTGGTCGAGCCGGCGCCCGTTCCGTAGCCATCTTCCTGTTGCTCCTGACGGCGGCCCGGAGGTAGCATGTTGCACCTGCAATGATCCGAACACGTGAGATCGGCACCGTCGCGGCCATGATCCCGGACCGCATCTGCGCCTGTCCCTGCTGACAACGGGACAGCGCTCCGCTCGCGTCCATCTCGCACCACTCGTCCCTGACCGACCTCTTGGAGGTTCCGAAGCTATGGATGTCATCACGCGCATCGTCGACGCCAAGGGCCAGTCGTGCCCCGGGCCCCTCGTCGCGCTCGCACGAGCTCTCAAGGAGGCCCGGACGGGCGACCTCTTCGAGCTGCTGGCGACCGACCCCGGCTCGCGTTCCGACGTACCGAGCTGGGCCGAGATCAGCGGCAACGAGCTGCTCGAGGCTGAAGCGCTCGACGACGGCAGCTTCCGATACGTGATCCGGAAGGTGGTCTGACGTGTCCACGACGGCGACGACCGACACGCCAGAGACGCCTCTGGAGGCGTCCGCGCTCGCCGATCTCCTCCAACGCGTGGAGGCGCTCGAGGAGGAGCAGGCGAAGCAGATCAAGAAGAAGAACAAGCTCACGATCATCGCGTGGGGCGGGAATCTCGATCAGATCTGGCCGACGACGATCCTCGCGACGACGGCCGCGGCATCGGGGATGGAATCCAGCGTGTTCTTCACGTTCTGGGGCCTGTTCGCGATCGTGAAGCCTGAGGTGCGGATCACCGGCGACAACTGGATGCAGAAGATGATGTCGGTGATGAACCCGGGGTCGGCGCAGAAGGCGAAGCTGTCTCGATACCACTTCGCCGGGGCGGGCCCCGCGATGTTCAAGAAGCTCGCCCAGGATCATCAGGTGGCGACGCCGGACGAGCTGATCGCGCTCGCGAACGACCTCGGCGTTCGGCTGATCCCGTGCCAGATGACGATGGACCTCCTGGGGCTCAAACGCGAAGACCTGATCGACGGCCTCGAGGAGCCGATCGGCGCGGCCACCGCACTCGCCGAGATGCGCGACGCCGCGGTGTCGCTCTTCATCTAGGGTTCCTCAGGGTTACGCCCGTCAGGGTTACGCCCGTCAGGGTTACGCCCGTCGCGCGCGGATGTTGAGGCGGACGTAGTCGATCACCCCGCCGGGGATCCGCTCGGCGGCCTCGCGCACGAGGTCGTCCCGTACCTCCTCGGGGATCCGCCCGAACACCGATCCCAGGCAGATCGTCCGGAGGTAGAGCTCCAGGTCGCCTCTCGGGATCGGCGTCGGCTCGTCGTGCAGCCAGCACTCGATGCGATCGAACCCGGCTCGCCGCAGCCGTCCTCGGGTCTCGTCCGCCCCCGCGAACAACTTGTCTTCCTCGAGGTCGTAGCCGAGATCACGGACGACCCGCCCGAGCCGTTGGGTGTTCCCCGCCCCGCCGCACTGGGCGGCGAGCTGCCCGTCCTGGATCAACACGTTCGCCAGGTTCGAGAACAGACGCTCGTGGTCGGTGACCCAGTGGAACGTGGCCGTCGAAAGGATGGCGTCCACCGGCCGTATCGGTATCGGGTCGAGCAGGTCGTGCACGACGAACTGCACGCGGTCGTCATCGAGGCGCGCGCGGGCCTGGTCGATCATCGACGGCGACCCATCGAGCGCGACGACGGTTCCGTCCGGGAGTCGCCGGAGGAGCTCGCGCGTCACCTGCCCGGTCCCACATCCGGCGTCGAGGACGCGCTCGTCGCCGACGAGATCGAGCCATCCCACGACCTCGGTTCCCCAACGTGTCATCGGGATGGGGAGTCGGTCATAGGCGTCGGCGTCCCAATCGCGCGGCATGGTCGAGCCAGGCTACCGTGGTGCTCCGAGGGATCCAGGCGAGGTGCGTGCCGACGAGCTCTGTGACCACGCCGCGCTCGTGCGGCGTCTCGGAGAGGTCGTTCGTGACACTAATTAGCGATGCGTACTATGATCCCTCTCGTGGAAGATCAAGCCACCGCTGTTGCCGGCCACGCGGAGCCCGCCGCCCTGGCGGCGAGGCTCCGCGTGGCAGGCTGGCGGTTCGCACGGAGGATGCGACGCGAATCCGCCCCCGGGATCAGCCCGACGCTCTCCGCAGCTCTGCACACGGTGGAGATGCAAGGGCCGATCACCGCCGGCCAGCTGGCCGCCCACGAGCACGTCCAGAAACCGACGATGACGCGGACGATCCAGGCGCTGCTGGACAACGGATTGGTCGAGCGGGTTCCGGACCCGTTGGACGGGCGCGTGAGCTGGCTGAGCATCACGGCGGAAGGTCGCAGGCTGCTGCAGCGCTCCCGGCGGCGGACGGACGAGTTCCTCGCCAAGCGGGTCAAGAAGCTCTCCGCCGAGGAACGTGCTGTGCTGGAGACCGCGGCCACCTTGCTGGAGCGACTCGCCGAGGGTGACCGATGAGCCCGCGGATCACGTCCGCGTGGCGCCGGACGTTCGCGTCCGCGCGTGGCTCCCGCAACTTCCGGTTGTTCCTGAGCGGGCAGTTCATCTCCGCTATCGGCACCTGGATGACGTTCACCGCGACGTCGTGGCTCGTCCTCAGCCTGACCGGGAGCGGCACCGCGTTGGGGGTCAACGCGGCCCTCGCCTTCGGACCCGTCCTGGTCCTTGGTCCGTGGGGCGGCGTTCTCGCCGACCGCTTCGACAAGCGAAGGATCCTGACGTTCACGCAGGGGACCGCGGCGGTCATCTCCCTCACGCTCGCGACGATCGTGTTCACCGACGTCGTCTCCCTGTGGATGGTCTTCGCGCTCTCGCTCGCCTCGGGGATCGTCACGTCGCTCGACAACCCCGCCCGGCAGAGCTTCTACGTGGAGATGGTCGGGGAGGGGACGCTGACCAACGCGGTCAGCCTGAACAGCGCGGCGTTCACCGGCGCGCGGATCATCGGACCTGCGACCGCCGGCATCTTGATCGCCACCGTCGGGATGGCGATCTGCTTCCTGATCGATGGGATCTCCTACCTCGCGGTGCTGGCAGCGTTGCTCGCGATGCATACCTCCGAGATGCACGTGCAGCGTCGGTCGAGCCGTGAGCGCGGGCACCTTGCCGCCGGGCTGCGATACGTATGGGAGACCGACGCGCTCCGCAAGCCGCTGCTCGTTATGGCGATCGTGTTCACGTTCGTGTTCGAGTGGCAGGTGCTGGTGCCGCTGCTCGCGAACCACACGTTCCACGCGGGGCCGGGCGCGTTCGGCCTGCTCTCGGCCGCGGCGGGGCTCGGCTCGTTCCTGGGAGCGATCCTCGCGGCCAACCGCAGCGCGCGACCCTCGATGCATGGCTTGGGTGTCTGGCTCGCCGGGGTCGGCGTCGCGATGGCGCTCGTCTCGCTCGCCCCGACACTTCCGGTCGCGATGGCGCTGATGGTGCCGATCGGGTTCTTCGCGATGTCGTTCATGATCACGGGCAACACGATGCTCCAGCTTGAGGCGAAGCCGCAGGCGCGCGGCCGCGTCATGGCGCTCTACGGGGTCGTCTTCTTGGGTTCGACGCCGATCGGAGCGCCGCTGGTCGGTTGGCTCGCGGGGATCCTCGGTCCGCGCCTGACGTTCCTCGGTGCGGGTTCGCTCGCCTTCGCGGTCGCCGTGGCGGTCCTGTGGAACCGAACCGGCTCTCGGGTCACCCGCGACGAGACGACCGTCGAACCGATCGCGGTCCTGGACGGACCCGAGGCTGCCACGGCCTGACCATCACTGGTCCATCCGGGGCTCGTCTCGTTCGCGGTCGATCGTCCAGACGCCGTCGGGTTCCGGCCGGCTGACGTCGAGGATGGTCCCATCTCGGAGCGAGAGGCGGAAGCATCGCCGGCGCTCGCCGTTCCGCTCTTCGAGCCATGCTTTCAGCACCTCCACGGCCTCCTCGGCTGCGCCCCACCGGATCGCGCGTGGCCACTCCTCGGCTCGCGCCCCTTCCGAGAAGACGATGCGAACGTCGGGGACGGTGCCGATCCAACGGGGGAGGACCGGCGCCCACGCGATGAACAGGAGGCTGACGAGCGCAACCGTGCCGTGCGTCCCGAGCGCCGGGACCAAGGGGATCACGAGGGCCGCCGCGAGGATGCGAGCGACGTTGTAGACGACGTCGTAGACCGAGAACACGCGACCGCGGTATCCGTCGGGCAGCGACGCCTGCACGATCGTGTCGACGGGGATCTTCTTCCACTCGAAGGCGAGACCG
>WNGI01011336.1_pt1 | contig 11259 bp, 11 predicted proteins | sample 5400621 | NCBI WGS metagenome assembly WNGI01 (sample SAMN13153374, study PRJNA577476) | soil metagenome | isolation source: 20 cm soil or saprolite under Garry oak tree replicate 1 | place: USA:California | collected 2016-06-15
CCATTGGCTTCTCAACGCCCTTGGATTCTGGCTCGCGTTCAAGGCGGTGGGCATCAGCGCTCCGTTATCCGCCGCTCTTTTTCTTCAGGCCTTCATCGCGCTCGGCACCGCGGTCCCCGCGCTGCCCGGATTCTTCGGCGTGTTCGAGTACATGTCGGTTCAGGGTCTCGCCATTTACGGAGTGGGCCAGCAACAGGCAGCGACCTGGGCGATCGGGTACCACCTCTTCTCCTTCATTCCCATCACTCTGATCGGAGCATATTACTTCGCCCGGCTCGGGGTGAAGCTCCGCGATTTGCAGCCGGCCGCGGACGCCGCTGGATGATCGGACGAGGCGGGAGAACTCTTGCGCAGGCGAAGATCAATCTTTCGCTGCGCGTGCTGGACCGGCAGCCGGACGGCTTTCACTCGATCGAGACCGTTTTTCTCAGACTCGACCTGGGAGATGATGTGCGACTGCACATCAGGGCGAAAGCGAGGACACTCCGGTGCGGGGTGATGCGCGACCAGCCGCAAACCGAGAATCTTGCTTATCGGGCAGCGGCGCTGTTCGCGGACGAGACCGGCTGGCCGGGCGGTTTTGAGATCGTGATCAAAAAGCGGATTCCCATCGGCGGCGGACTTGGTGGTGGAAGCGCTGATGCTGCCGCGGTCCTCCGCATTCTCAACAGGCTCTCCCCGAAACCCCTCAAGGCCGACGCGCTCCTCGAGCTGGCAGGCCGTCTCGGATCGGACGTCCCGTTTCTCGCCAGTGATTTCGTGATGGCGCTCGGCTGGGGGCGCGGAGAAAAACTGCTCGAGCTGGCGCCGCTGCCGTCGAGAGACGTGCAGCTTTTCTATCCGCCGTTTGGCATCGACACCGGCGAAGCTTACGCGCTGTTGGACGCGTCGCGCAGCCCGATGCCGCACGCGGTTCCGGAGCTCACCGCCGAGATGTTCGGTGATTGGGAGTCGGCGGCGCGGAGATCGGTCAACGATTTTGAGGCGGTGATCAGGCCCCACTGGCCCGCGATCGATGCGCTGATGGCACGCGGCGAACGCTACGGGCTTTTCTATCGGTTGAGCGGATCGGGGTCGACGGTGTTTAAAGTGCCCGGCATCCGCACGCGGCTCGCCGAGGGTGGTCCACAACTTCCTGCGCTACAAGTTCCGGAAGGGACGAAAATCATCGTAACCCGCACCGCTGAGAGCGTTGTCCCTGTGGAGCTTCTGGACTAGCTTTCGCTCTCCGCTGCCCCTTCGTCCAATGGCAGGACATCGGTCTTTGGATCCGGTAATGGTGGTTCGAATCCACCAGGGGCAATTGATCCAGGTCCTTTGCCCACTTAACTTGTAAGGCTGCATGGACGGATTATCCGTACCCGCTCATGGCTTCAAGCTCATCGCCGGGCCCGGGAACCCGGATCTGTGCGGTGAGATCGCGCGAATGCTGGATGTTCCGTTCTGCAAGACGACGGTCAACCGCTTCGCCGACGGCGAGATTTTCGTCCGCATCGATGAGAACGTCAGAGGGAACGACGTCTTCATCGTGCAGCCGACGAATCCGCCGGCCGACAACATCATGGAGCTGTTGCTCCTGATCGACGCGGCACGGAGGGCTTCCGCGGCGCGTATCACGTGCGTGATGCCCTACTACGGATACTCGAGGCAGGATCGAAAGGACCAGCCGAGAGTAGCGATTGGTGCCAAGCTGCTCGCGAACATGATCGTGACGGCAGGAGCCAACCGCGTTTTGGGTCTGGATTTTCACCAGCATCAGCTGCAGGGGTTCTTCGATGTTCCCGTCGATCACCTGTACGCGGCGCCGGTGTTCGTTTCGCATTACAGGAAAAAGGATTTGCACGAGCTCGTCGTCGTCGCGCCGGATGTAGGCTCGGCGAAGATGGCCCGAGGATTCGCGAAGAGGCTGAACGGCTCACTCGCGATCATCGACAAGCGGCGGCCGAAAGCGAATGTGTCCGAGGTCGTCAACGTCGTCGGTGAAGTTGAAGGAAGGGACTGCTTGCTCGCGGATGACATGATCGATACCGCGGGCACCGTGTCCGAAGCGGCAATGGCTTTAAAGGACCTGGGCGCGCGCGACATTTACGTTTGTGCCACGCATGCGCTCCTTTCCGGACAGTCAGTAGAAAGACTTTCGAAAGCGCCGATCAAGGAAGTGACGGTGACCGATACCGTCATGATTCCGAAGGCGAAGAGATTTCCGACGTTGTGCGTGTTGTCGGTTGGTGATCTGCTGGCGAAAGCGATTCGCTACATACACAGCGAGCAGTCGGTGAGCTCGCTGTTCGAAGGATAGAATCAGATGCCGGAAATGATCGAGAAGGCAGCGAAGGAATTTGCGCTGGCGGTTTTGGACATTATTGAATGGGCGTGGCGAAAAATCGCAGCGCCCCGGGGATGAATAACAATGGCAGTAGTCTCATTTAGCGCCACGGCTCGCGACATTACGGGAAAGGGCGCCGCCCGCACCCTTCGCAGTCAGGGACAGGTTCCCGCTGTGATATACGGTCACGGGCGCAACCCGCAGTCCCTCTCGCTTAACGCGCGCGATCTCGACAAAATGCTTGGACACATCCAGGCCGAGAGCACCGTCATCGAGGTCACGGTAGATGGGCATACGGCGAAGACCCTCATTCGTGAGATCCAGCGCCATCCGATCAGGCGCCAGATCCTTCACGTCGATTTCCAGGCGCTCGTCGCCGGAGAATTGGTCACAGTCAACATTCCGATCGTGCTCAACGGAATCCCGGAAGGGGTTCGGCTCGAGGGTGGAGTGCTCGATCAGACGCTCCGCGAGCTCGAGATCGAGGTCGATCCGTCGGACATCCCCGATCACGTGGAGCTCGATATCACCAACATGGTGATTGGTGATTCGCTTCACGTCAGCGACATCAAGCTTCCCGAGGGTGTCAAGGTGCTGGACGATCCCGAGACTTCGGTCGCCGTGCTTGCCGCGCCGCGCGCGATAATCGAGGAGACTCCTGCCGTCGAAGCAATCGAGGGTGCGGCAGAGGGCGCGCCTGAACCCGAAGTCATCGGCAAGGGCCCGGGCGACGAGGAAGAGGCTGAGGGCGGCGATGAGTCGCCTGGCAAGAAGGGCGGTGACTCGTCCGGTAAGAAGTAATTATTGGATAACCCTTGAAGGTCATAGTCGGTCTCGGGAATCCGGGCCGCGAGTACGCCGCGACACGTCACAACGTCGGCTGGTGGTTGATCGACCACCTCGCCGACGTTTGGCATTTTGACGGCTGGAAGAATTTCGTGCGGCGGCCATTCTGGAGCCCGGCGAAGGATTTGTTAATCGTTGTAGACGAAGTGCAGCTGCCGGTCGGGCGCATCAGGATCCGACCACGTGGAAGCGCGGGCGGACACAACGGCCTCAAGAGTGTCGAGCACGCGCTCGGAACGCAGGAGTACGGGCGCCTTCGCATCGGTGTCGGTCCGAGCGAAGAGCGGAAGGGGATATACAAGGATCTCGCCGATTTCGTGCTGTCGCCGTTCGCGCGCGATGAGCGGGGCGATATTCTCGCGCTGATGCCGCAGCTCACCGCTACGGTGGAGACGTGGCTGCACGAGGGCGTCGAGAAGGCCATGAATTTGTATAATCGGGCTCCGGAGTCGGATCCTGACAGCGACAGCGCGTAACTGATAGTTGCAACTGAATAGGCCGGAGGTCCCCGTAGCGTAGTTATCAGGCATTTAGTTCACGACGCCCTGACTTCAGTATTGGCGTTCTGGGCACAAGCAGTTCGCCTTCACGCCACCGAGATAAGTCGGAGCGTAGTGAACTAGCAAACTGACATCTTTGCCACTGGGACCTCCCGCCTATTCAGTTGCAGTTTCCCCTACCAATTATTTTCAGAAATGCTGAAACTGGGAATTGTCGGCCTCCCGAACGTAGGGAAATCGACCCTCTTCAACGCGCTCACCGCCGCGAAGGCTGAAGCCGCGAACTATCCGTTCTGCACCGTCGAGCCGAATGTCGGCATGGTGGAAGTCCCCGACGCACGCCTCGGAGAGCTCGCTCGCGTCGTGCAGCCCAAGCGTACCGTCCCAGCCGTCGTGCAGTTCGTGGACATCGCCGGACTCGTCAAAGGTGCGGCCGAGGGCGAAGGACTCGGCAACAAATTCCTATCGAACATCAGGGAGACTGACGCGATAGTCCACGTCGTGCGCTGCTTCGAGGACCCCGATGTCACGCACGTTATGGGAGCTGTTGATCCCGTGCGCGACCGCGAGGTCATCGAGTTCGAGCTCGCGATCGCCGATCTCGCATCACTGGAAAAGCGCCTGGACAAAACGCGACGCACGGCTCGCACCGGTGACAAGGAAGCGCAGGTGGAGCTTCCGGTTCTCGAAAAAGCGTACGGGTTTCTGAAGGACGGAAGAGGACTATGGGAAGCTCGGCTTTCGGCTGAAGAGAAGGCGGTGCTCGCTCCTTTGACCCTGCTCACGGTTAAACCAGTTCTCTACGCGGCGAACGTGAGCGATTCGGAGCTCGCGGGCGACGAAGGCCCGCATCTCAAGGCATTGAGAGAAGCGGTGAAGAAGAGCGGCGAGCGGGCAGAAGTTGTTCCGTTCTCCGCCAAGATCGAAGCGGAGCTGGCGGAACTGCCGCCCGAGGATCGCGCGGATTTCCTCTCTTCGCTTGGACTCCAGTCGGCGGGACTCGACCGGCTGATTCAGGCCGGTTACAAGCTTCTTGGCCTCGAGACCTACTTCACGGCCGGAGAGCAGGAAGTCCGCGCCTGGACAATCCACCGCGGAGACACAGCGCCAAAAGCGGCCGCCGTGATACACACTGACTTCGAGCGCGGATTCATTCGCGCCGAAACCGTCTCCTATGATTCCTTCATCGGCAATGAAGGCTGGAAAGGCGCCCGCGAAAAAGGCTCCGTGAGATCAGAAGGAAAGGAGTACGTCGTCCAGGACGGCGACGTACTCCTCTTCCGATTCAACGTCTAGTTAAATGTCGCGAGGCTACCGCGTGCGAGACACCGTCCCGCGAATTTCTCCGCCAGGATTGGCGCTTGTGTGAACGTTTACGTATGCGTTGCCATTGTTGAAAAGGACGCGCAACGAATCGAGCGAGACCTGACTGTTGTTCGCGTTGGTGATCGTTCCAGTGGCAATTACACCGCTGACAGTGCCCGTGGCGCGAAGCGGGTTGAACAGGTTGATGATAACCGGGCAGGAACACGTGGCTGAGCCATCGTGAATGTGCGAGGCGGTCACGGCAGTCATCGAGCTTACCGTCAAAACGTAACCGATCGAAGTGGTGTTGTCAGTGAACGTCGCCGTGCCAGTCGCCGTACTGGTTGTCGGCGGCGTCTCGGCCGAACCTACAAGGTTAGCCGTAAAGATCGGTGGTCCGGCAGCGGTGCTGGAACTACCGCAACTCATCACAAACGCCATAAGTAGCACGGCGACAGAAAGACGGGCCACGAGTTCTACTAGTCTGCGCATTTAACCTCCGGGAGGGCGCAGGATAGAAGCTAGACAGGGCGGATAGCGTAGAAAGACTCGCCGCGCCAACGACCGCACTGGCGCGGCGAGTAGTACGTCCCGAACGGCGGACGCAGCCGTTCGGGTCACCCTGCTCAGTAACCCTTTTTCTTCGAAGCTTTTTTCGCCGTCGACGTCTTCGTCGTCTTCGTAGTGGTCGTAGTTGCCGTCCTCGACGTGTCCGGCATCCCCGGCGTCGTCGAGCTCGCCGTCATCGTCGACGTCGATGACGTAGTGTCTATCGTCGCCGCTGATGTGTCGGTCGCGGCATTGTTTTTCTTGGAGCACCCACCCAACGCCGCGCCGACGACCACAAGCATCGCAATCGCGCCGAGCTTCCTCGAAATTCGCTGCACTCTTCCTCCCTCCTTCTCAGGCGCCGCACAGATTTCAGATGAGTCGAGTCGCCGGCGGCTCGGCGCCAGGCATCCTGGCGGCAACAAGAGTGCCGAATCGCGCCTGAGCAGGGCCTCGTCCGTTGCTTCAGCAACCAATCGAGCTTAAACTTCAGCTTCTCACAACGGCCGCGTCGCGGCCTTCACACCTTCCTCCCACTTCGGCAACCAGATGGGGGGCGGTTTACGACCAAAAGGAGGATTGCCTAGTGCCTCGCACATACGAGGCGGTCTACATCTTCGACTCGACTCTCGAAGACGCCGCCATCAATGAAAAAATCACGCGCTTCCACGGATTGCTGGGTACCAAAGAGCAACCCGAAGTCGCGCATTGGGGTCGGCGACAGCTCGCCTATTCCATCGGTCCCCGCGAGAACGGCTACTACGTCGTTTCGAAGTTCGCGACCGAGCCCACCACCCTGCCCGAGTACGAGCGCGCGCTCAAGCTCGACGACGGCGTCATCCGCTACCTCATCACGCTGCACGAGCACGAAGTCGGGGCTCCGCCGCAGTCCGAGGAAGACCTGGCCGCGGCGACTCGCCGTGACGACGATGACGACGACGAGGATTAATCCATGAGAAGACCACAAAAAAGCTGCCCATTCTGCGAGAGTCGCGTCCGCTGGGTCGACTACAAAGACGACCGCACGCTCGGACGCTTCATCACCGACCAGGGGAAGATCCTTCCTTCCCGGCTCAGCGGTACTTGTGCCCGTCATCAGCGCCAGCTCTCGACGGCGATCAAGCGGGCCCGCTTCCTCGCGCTCATTCCCTACATCCGCGGTCACCAGGCCTAGATGGCCGAGGCCGCCACGCCGGCAGCGAAAAGACAATCGTGGCGGCCGCTATTCTGGGGGTTGGCTGCATTTCTCGTCTGCCCCTTTCTTCCGTTTTTCGAGCTGATCTTACCTCTCCAGCAGACGCTGCTGTTGCTGGTGCCGGTCACCGCGGCCTGCTCGATTGTCGGTTGGAAGCTGGGCGGGCGTGTGGCCCTGGCGCTGATCTGGATTGCTCTTTCCATTTGGATGCTGCTTCAGCCCGCGGGCCCTCCCGGCACGCAGTACGACCAGATGGCGCGTGGCTGGGCAATTTTGCTGGCCGCGAGCTTTGGCCTGGTCAGCCTGTGGAGCACAGCCATGCCCTTTTTCTCCAGGGCATTGTTCTCGGTTGGTCTGGCCATCGGCATCGGGTTCCTTATCGCGCTCTCGTCGCCGAGCGGAATCGCGAGGTTCCAGCACGCGGCAGAAGAGGAATTGACGAGGAGAGTCTCCAGCACCATCCAGAAGATCGAGGACGGGCGGAACACGCCGGAGTGGAGCGAAGTCGCGAAACGCGCTCCGGCGCTCGACAACTGGGACGAGGACAGCGAAACGATGATGCGGTCGGTTCCCGCGCGAGCGGCTTCGCTTCTCCCGGCGCTGCTTGCGCTGGAATCACTCGCGGCGCTGGCGCTTGGGTGGGCCGCGTTCGGGAGGCTGTCTCCAGTGCAGATCGGGCCGCCCCTCAGCCCGTTGATCGACTTCACCTTCAACGATCAACTGGTATGGGGTCTCGCTGTCGGCGCCACGTTATGCCTGCTTCCGGCTTTCGCGGAAGGAAGAAATGCCGGCTACAATCTGTTGCTCTTTTTCGGCACTTTATATCTGATTCGCGGCATCGGGGTTCTGGCGTGGATGGCGCGCGGTCGCTACGTGTACATCCTGATCCTCAGCCTCATACCTCAGGTCTTCGTGATAGTTACGCTCGCTCTCGGACTCGGTGATACCTGGCTTGACCTCCGCAAGCGTGCCAAAACGGGCTGAAGGTTCGGTTCCCTCCGCTTTTATGCTAGAATTACTCGTTCTCAACGATTACTGAAGGAAATTTCTCCAATGGAAGTCATACTCAGACAGGCAGTTGAAAAGCTCGGTCATCCGGGCGACATCGTGAAGGTCTCCGCCGGCTATGCGCGGAACTACTTGCTGCCGCGCGGCTTTGCCTACGAGGCTACAGCGGGCAACCGCAAGCGCATCGAGCAGGAGCGTCAGCGCCTGGAGCAGGCGGAAGAGGCGAGGCGCGGCTCCGCCTCAGAGCTCGCAACGAGGCTGGAGCAGGTCTCTCTGACCTTCTCAGCCCGCGTCGGGGACGAGGGCAAGCTCTTCGGCTCGGTGACGTCCTCGGACATTGCCCACCAGCTCGATGCGCAGGGATTTCAGATCGAGAAACGACAGATCGACCTGCACGAGCCGATCCGGGCGCTGGGAGTCTACCGCGTGCCGATCCGCCTGCACGCGGATGTCCATCCCGAGATCAAGGTCTGGGTCATCAAGCAGTAGCTCCAAACGCCGAAAGACCTGGCCGCGCCTCGTCAGCGCAGCCAGGTCTTTTTGCGTATTGGAATTGGCAAGCGAAATGCGAGGTTGAACCCCTCACGGAACTTTCACACAGCAGATAAGCTACATACAGAGATGCGGCGCTCCACGCCGCAAATAAACCTTCACTGAACCGCATGGCCACATCCTTACCATCTGTAACCGCCCGCGAAGGTGCGCAGAGAGTACAGCGCGCCGCCCAGCTTTGCCTGGACATGAGAGCGAACGACGTCGTGCTGCTGAATCTGGCCGGCGTCACCGACATGACTGATTACTTCGTCATCGCGAGCGGGACCTCCGACACCCACGTGAGATCGATCGGCGAGCACGTGATCTCGGAGATGAAGAAGGCCGGACAGACCGTGCACCACACTGAAGGATTGGAACAGGGCCGCTGGGTGCTGCTCGATTTCTTCGATTTCGTAATTCACATCTTCCATCCGACACTTCGGTCGTTCTACCAGATAGAACGCCTCTGGAGCGATGCGGAAACAGTGGCGCTGGAACCACAGGAGTAACGAGAAAATGAAAGCGGCACGTACTCTGGCCACCTTGGCCGTCTTGCTGTGCGCGACTCGCCTCGACGCGCAGCAGTACTTCGGAATGAACCAGGTCCAGTACAAGCATTTCAACTGGCAAGTAATCGAGACCGAGCACTGGCTCGTTCACTATTATCCCGAAGAGAAAGCAGGTGCGATGGACGCTGCCCGCATGGCAGAGCGATCGTACGCACGGCTTTCGAAAGTGCTCGATCACCAGTTCCGCGAGAAGAAACCGATAGTCCTCTTCGCATCGCGGGCCGAGTTCGGACAAAACAACGTCACGGGCGATCTGGGTGAAGGAGTGGGAGGCGTGACCGAGTATGCGCGGGGCCGCATGATTCTGCCGCTCACGGGAGATCTCGGAAGCTTCGAGCACGTCCTGACCCACGAAATGGTGCACGAGTTCCAGTACGACATTTTCGCTCGTGGCAAAGCCGGCTCGAATGTGCAGACGCTCAACCAGATCGATCCACCGGCCTGGTTCATGGAGGGTATGGCAGAGTACCTGTCGAGCGGCCCGAATCATACGCTGACGACAACCTGGCTGCGCGATGCGGCAATCAATGGTAATCTGCCAACGATCGAGCAGATGACCGAGCGTCCCGACAAGTATTTTCCGTACCGCTACGGAGAATCCCTCTGGGAGTACGTCGGCGAGCGCTGGGGAGACGCGGCGATCGGCGAAATCCTCCAGAATGCGTCAACACTTGGAATCGCGCGTGCATTCCAACGCCAGCTCGGCCTCACACTTCACGAGTTGAGCGATGACTGGCGCGAATCGATCAATGCCAGGTATTTGCCGCAGGCCGCGGCGCTCGATCGCCCCCGCAGCTTCTCCCAGCCGCTTCTGACCGAAAAGAAGAGCGGAGGACAGATCTTCCTGGCGCCCTCTCTCTCCAACGACGGCAGTCGGATTGCGTTCCTGTCGAACGGAAACGAGAAGCGGGGCGAGCTGTTCATCGATCTCTGGCTGGCTGACGCGCGTACCGGCAAGCGCATCAAGCGCCTCGTTGAAAGCACCCTCAATCCGAATTTCGAGGAGCTGCGCCTTCTCTACTCGCAGAGCTCGTTCTCGAACAGCGGTCGCATGATCGCGTTCACCGCACAGCGCGAAGGCAAGGACGTGATGTATCTCATGGACGTTGCCACGACATCCGTAAAAACGCGCATCGATTTGCCGACCGTCGACGCGATCTGGAGCCCGGTATGGTCGCCGGACGACAAGCAGATCGCATTCAGCGGCACGCACGGTGGCATCACGGACCTTTACATCGTCGACGCTAACGGGAAGAACCTGCGGCAGCTCACCAACGACGAGTATGGAGATCTGCAGCCCGCGTGGTCTCCGGATGGGAAGCGGCTCGCGTTTGCCACCGATCGGAGTCCCGAGACGAATCTTTCGGTTCTGAAGTTTTCCAAATGGCGCATCGCCGTACTGGACCTTGAGTCCGGCGCGATCGAGGTTCTCCCGAATCAGGGTGGCCTGAATCTGAATCCGGCCTGGTCGCCGGACGGGCGGCAGCTCGCGTTCATCTCCGATCGTACCGGAATCCCCAACATTTTCCTTTTCGACTTCGCCGATCGACAGCACTACCAGCTGACGAATGTCCTGGGAGGTGTATCGGCGATCACGGAGTTCAGCCCGGCGATAAGCTGGGCAAGGACCGCGGACAGAATCGCCTACACCAGTTTCGAGAGGGGCGACTATACCATCTGGACCATCGACAATCCGCGAGCGCTCAAGAAGACCGCGTTCCGTCCATCGGGCGTAAACCTCGCCACTGGAGCGCCGTTGCCGGATTCGCTGACAAAACCGAAAATGGGTTTTGACTCGCTGACCCTACGGCCGAGGACCGGTGAGCCGACGTCGACATATCGCGCACCCGCGGGATCGCGTCAGTCGTCGGTGTTACCGTTGCAGGAGGCAGTTGCGGATCTGCCACCGAACATTGCAGCTCTCCAGGCAGATCCGCTGTTCGGTCTGCCGGATACTGCCAGGTTCAAGGAGCACCCGTACCACGTAGCGTTCCATCCCGATTACATCGCTGATCCGTCGATTGGATATACCCCGAGCTACGGCACGTTTGCGGGAGGGACCGCGTTCGTCTTCAGCGACCTCCTCGGGAATCATCAGCTGGCGGTGGCGGGAAACGTCTACGGACGATTGAGCGACGCGAGTGCCTTCGTCGGCTACGCCAATCTGAGCCACAGACTGCAGTATACCACCGGCGTATCGCAGGATCCGGTCTATGTACCGCTCAACGGCGGCACTATCCCGCTTTCACCAAACGTCGTTCGGTTTCAGACCGATTACCTCCGGTATGTCATCCGGAATCTTTTCGTCAGCGGCCAGTATCCCTTCAACCGCTTTTCGCGCGTCGAGATCGGCGCACAGCTGAATAGCATCTCGCAGGGCTTCGTACAGGTCTTTCAGGACTGCAGCGTGGCAGGATATTGCACCGA
>WNGI01022384.1_pt1 | contig 11259 bp, 11 predicted proteins | sample 5400621 | NCBI WGS metagenome assembly WNGI01 (sample SAMN13153374, study PRJNA577476) | soil metagenome | isolation source: 20 cm soil or saprolite under Garry oak tree replicate 1 | place: USA:California | collected 2016-06-15
GGCCCCGGCGACGAGATCCTCCTCACCGAGATGGAGCACCACAGCGACCTCGTGCCCTGGCAGCTGCTCGCGCAGGAGCGCGGCGCCCGCCTGCGGCACATTCCCTTCGACGACCAGGGGCGGCTGATTCTGGCCGGCCTCGATCGCCTGATCACCGCGCGGACGAAGATCGTCTCCGTCGTGCACGTGAGCAACACGTTCGGCACGATCAACCCGGTCGCCGAGATCGCCCGGGCCGCCCACGCGCGCGGGGCCCTCGTGGTCGTGGACGGGGCGCAGAGCGCCCCGCACCGGCGGGTGGATGTCCGAGCGCTCGGCGCCGACTTCTACGGATTCACCGGCCACAAGATGCTCGCGCCGATGGGCACCGGCGGGCTGTGGGCGCGGCGCGCGCTGCTCGAGGAGATGGACCCGTTCCTGGGCGGGGGCGAGATGATCAGCGACGTCTGGCTCGACCACGCCACGTGGAACGAGGTGCCCTGGAAGTTCGAGGCGGGGACGCAGGACGTGGGCGGCGCCATCGGCCTGGGGACGGCGGTCGAGTACAGACGGACATCCCCGGGCTCACCATCCTCGGGCCGGGCATCGATGACCGGGGCGGCGTGGTCTCCTTCGTCATCGACGGGGTGCACCCCCACGACATCTCGCAGGTGCTCGACACCGAGGGGGTCTGCGTCCGGGCCGGCCACCACTGCACCAAGCCGCTCCACCGGAAGCTCGGCCTCGGCGCCTCCGTCCGCGCCAGCTTCTACGTGTACACGATCAAGGAGGAGATCGACATCTTGGCCCGGGCGCTGCTCAAGACGAGGGACCTGTTCCGTGTCGCTGGATGACCTCTACCGGGATGTGATCCTGGACCACTACAGCCACCCGCGGAACAAGGGGACCCTGGAGGGGGCGACCGTCACCCGAGAGGGGGCCAACCCGCTTTGTGGCGACGAGATCCGGCTTTCGCTGGTCGTGCGCGATGGGGTGGTGCAGGACGTCCGGTTCGACGGCAAGGGATGCTCGATCAGCCAGGCGTCCGCGTCCATGATGACGGAGCGGATCAAGGGTAGGGGTGTGCAGGAGGCCGGCCGCCTGATCGCGGCGTTCAAGGCGATGATGCGCGGCGAGGCGGCCGCCGAGGAGATGGGCGATCTCGAGGCCCTGCAGGGGGTCCGCAAGTTCCCGGTGCGGGTGAAGTGCGCGACCCTGGGCTGGCTCACCCTCGAGGGAGCCCTGGAGGAGGCGGCGCGGTGAACACGTTGAAGACATCTACCACCATGGCCACAGGTCCCGCCACGCCCGCCCCAGCCGGCCCAGCCGCCGCCTCACCACTCCCCCGCCGCAGCCAGATTTCGCCCATCGCCGATGCGGTCGCGATCATGGACCAAATTCCCGGCGGCGGCCTGATCCTCACCACGGTGGAGGCGGCGCTCAACTGGGGGCGCGCCTCGTCGATCTGGCCGCTGACGTTCGGGCTGGCCTGCTGCGCGATCGAGATGATGGCGGCGTACGCCAGCCGCTTCGACCTGGACCGGATGGGGATCATTCCCCGCGCCACCCCCCGGCAGGCCGACCTCATCATCGTCGCCGGCCGGGCCACGATCCGGATCGCGCCGATCGTCCGCCGGCTGTGGGAGCAGATGCCGGAGCCCCGCTACGTGATCTCGATGGGGTCGTGCGCGACCTGCGGCGGACCGTTCTACTACGACAACTACTCGATCCTCAAGGGCATCGATCAGGTCATCCCCGTCGACGTGTACGTGCCGGGGTGTCCGCCGCGGCCGGAGGCGCTGATCGAAGGGATCCTCAAGCTCCAGGAAAAAATCAAGCGCGAGCCCATCCTCCGGCAGCAGGCCGCCGCGGCGCTGCGCGGGGCCTAGAGGCGGCGGGCATGGCGCTCCGGACCGAAGAGCTGATGCTGAACATGGGTCCCCAGCACCCCAGCACGCACGGGGTGCTGCGCCTGGTCGTCACCCTGGACGGCGAGAACGTCATGGACGTGCAGCCCGACATCGGGTACCTCCACTCCTCGGTCGAGAAGATGATGGAGCACCGGACCTACGTCCAGAACGTCGCCCTGGTCGACCGGGGGATGGACTACCTGATCGCGCTCAACAACGAGCAGGCGTACTGCCTTGCGGTGGAGCAGCTCGCGGGCATCGCGACGCCGGAGCGCGCTCGGTACATCCGGGTCATCTTCGATGAGCTGAACCGGATCGCCAGCCACCTGGTCTGGCTGGGCACCTGGGCGATCGATCTTGGGGCCACCACCGTGTTCCTCTGGTGCTTCCGCGAGCGGGAGATGATCCTGGACCTCTTCGAGAAGGTCACGGGCGGGCGGCTGCACCACGTCTACTACCGGCTCGGCGGCGTCTACGCCGACCTGCCGGAGGGCTGGGTCGAGCAGTGCGGCGCGTTCCTCGACTACTTCCTCCCGCGCGTCGATGAGTACGAGACGCTGCTGACCAAGAACCCCATCTTTCTGGCGCGCACCAAGGGGGTCGGCACGATCAGCCGGGCCGATGCCATCGCGATGGGCGCCTCCGGCCCCGTGGCCCGCGCCAGCGGGGTGGCCTACGACGTGCGCAAAGCGGCGCCGTACGAGGTCTATGACAGGATGGAGTTCAACGTCCCGGTGCTCACCGACGGCGACTGCTACGCCCGGTACCAGGTGCGCCTGACGGAGATGCGGGAGTCGGTCCGGATCGTCCGGCAGGCGCTGCTCAACCTCCCCGGCGGCGAGATCCGTTCGCGCGTCCCGATGACGATGAAGGCGCCCCGCGGGGAGATCTACGTCCACACCGAGTCGCCCCGGGGCGACCTCGGCGTCCACCTCGTCAGCGACGGCGGCGAGACGCCGTACCGGGTGAAGATCCGGGCCCCGTCCTTCAGCAACCTCTACGCCTTGACCGAGATGATGAAGGGATGGAAGATCGCGGACGTGATCGCGATCCTGGGAAGCATCGACATCGTGCTCTCGGACGTCGACCGGTAGGGGGACAAATGACGATCGAAGCGAGGAGTGGAGCGAAGGTAAGATGCCGCTGGTGACCCGCGCCGCCCGGGCCGTGACCGCGCTCGCCACAGGGCTGGCGCTGAGCTTCCGGGTGATGCTGCGCCGCAAGGTCACGGTGAAGTACCCGATCGAGAAGGTCGACGTCTCCAATCGGTTCCACGGGCTGCTGGCGCTGCCGATCGATCCGGAGACGGGCAAGGACCTCTGCATCATCTGCTTCCAGTGCGAGCGCATCTGCCCGGACCGGTGCATCCACATCGAGGCGGAAGGGAAAGGCAAAGAGCGGGTCCTCACCCGGTTCGACATCGAGATGGACAAGTGCTGCTACTGCGGCTACTGCGTGGAAGTCTGCCCGACCGAGGCGATCGTGTTCGTGCCGCACTACGAGGCCTCGACGTACAACCGCGACCAGCTGCTGTACGACCTCGACGATCTCCATCGGGCCGCCCCCAAGGAGCCCATCGCCCGCGGCATCATCGGCGGGAGGGTCCCGTGACCCCGGACCAGATCGCGCAGCTGCGGGCGCGCTTTCCCCGCGCCCGCGACCTCATCGCTGAGCAGCAGGGCGAGGACGCGAAGGCCGACGCCGAGTGGGCGGCCAAGGAGCGGGAGTGGCAGGCCGCGGCCGATGCGGCGAAGGCGGAGGGCAAGCCCGCCCCACGCCCGCTGAAGCGCGAGGAGTCCAAGGTCTACCACCACCACGGCCCGACGGTCCAGGTGGCTCGGGAGGACATCCTGCAGGTCTGCCGGTGGCTGCGCGACACGCCGGAGCTGGACATGGCCTACCTCTCCTACGTCTCCGCGATCGATTGGCCCGATCGCTTCGAGATCGTCTACTACGTGGCATCGCTCTCGCGGGGCCACGGGCTCATGCTGAAGGTGCCGGTCCCGAAGGACGACGCGCGCATCCCGTCGGTCATCGAGGTCTGGCGCGCCGCCGACTGGCACGAACGGGAGGCGTTCGATCTCTTCGGGATCGTGTTCGAAGGGCACCCCAACCTCCGGCGGATCATGATGAGCGCCGACTGGAAGGGACACCCGCTGCGCAAGGACTACGTGTACGAGGATCCCCAGTGGCTCGTAGACATCGCGACCCAGCGGCAGCGCGAGATCGCCGCCACGGGCGAAGCGTGGGAAGGGCGCGGGCCGCGCGCGTAGACATCCGAGGAGCCTGCCCCGCTGATCGACCAGGCGTGGTTCCTGTCTCTGAATGGACTGCCGGCGCGCGCGCCGGCGCTCGGCACAGCCGCCGTCCTGGTGGCCACCTACGGCATTGGGCTCTATCCGCTGCTGCTGCTGGGCCTGTGGTGGCGCGGCGCGGGCGAGCCGGATGCGCGGAGACGCGTGCTGCTCCTGTCCGTGCTGGCCGCGGGGCTTGCCCTGGGCGTGAACGCGGCGCTGAACGTGATCGTTCCGCGGCCTCGCCCGTTCCTCGTGCTTCCCACTCATCTCTTGCTCACATCGCCCCCACGCGACCCGTCCTTCCCGAGCGACCACGCGGCGGTCGCCTCCGCGATTGCGGTGGCGCTGTGCAGGGTGGCAGCCGGATGGGGACGTCTGGGCCTGCTGGGCGCGGTGATCATCGGGGCGTCGCGGGTGATCGCCGGCGTCCACTATCCGTCCGACATTGTCGGCGGGATGGCGGTCGGGGCGGCGTGCGCCGGGATGGCGCTCTGGGCCGAGCCTCCGCTGCGGCCGGTGCTGAACTTCGCCCTGGGGATTGCGCAGGGGATGCGCCTCGCTTGAGCGCCGGGGACTTTATCGGACCTTTACACAGGCGGCCTAGCATGGAAGACGGCCCCGCGGCTCTCGCGCGGCGGCCCGGAGACGGACGCGAGGTGATTCGCCGTGAGATGGGCTGACCTGAGACGAGGGTTCTGGGCAGGGACCGCCGGGGGCGTCGCGGCGCTGGCCGCGCTGTTCGCCTACCGGTTCGCGACGGGCACGCCGACGCTTCCGGAAGCCCTGGCCGAGCGCATGATCCGCCTCCTCCCCTATCAGGTCTTCGCGCTCTTCCTGGCGAAGCTGCAGCATCTCGCCAAACCGTTGGGGTTCGTCATGGCCATCATCACGAGCGTGATCGGGTTTGGGCTGGGCGGCGCGCTCTTCGTCCGCGTCACCCGCGGGACCCGCCGCGCGCGGCCTGCGCTCGGCCTGGCGATCGCGGTGATCACCTGGGCGTTCTTGACCTACGGCTTCCTTCCGTTCATTGAGGGCGGCATTCTCGGCATCCCCCTGACCATCGCGGTTCCCTCCCCCGTCCTGTCGATGGCGCTGGCCAGCGCAGTCTACGCATCCGTGCTGGTGCTGCTCGCGGGGGTCCCCGGCGGGCAGCGGAGCGATCCGGCCGGCCGCCTCCGCGCGCAGGGGCTGACGTCCCAGCCGGGTGAGCCCGGCGCTGTGCCGCGGGAGGGCGGGCGGCGGGCCTCGCCGGATGCGGTCTCCCGGCGCGATGCGCTCCGGCGTTCGGCCCTCGTGCTCGCCGCCGCGGCGGCGGGAAGCCGGTGCGCCGCGTGGATCGCGAGCGGCGCATCGCGGGTGTCTGCGGCGGCCGCGCAGACGTTTGCGCTGCTCAAGGGGATGCCGGAGGAGGTCACGCCGACCGGCCGGTGGTCGAGCGGTACCAGACGTTCGAGTGCATCAGCAACGAGATCGGCGGCGATCTCATCGGGAATGCCAAGTGGAAGGGCGTTCGGATCAAGGACATCCTGGCGCTGGCGCAGGTCCGGCCGGGCGCCCGGACGGTGATCTGGCACGCGGCGGATGGCTTCACCGAGTCGCTGCCGCTGGACATCGCCGCGGACGGAGAATCCCTGCTCGCCTACGAGATGAACGGCGAGCCGATCCCGCAGAAGCACGGCGCCCCGGTCCGGGTGCTGCTGCGCAATCGCTACGGCATGAAGCAGCCCAAGTGGCTCACCGCCATCGAAGTCACGGATCGGGAGTACGCGCGCACCCAGGGGTACTGGGAGCAGCAGGGGTGGGACCACGAGGCGATCGTCAAGACCAACAGCGCGTTGCGCGTCGAGACCAAGGACGGCGCGGCGCTCGCGCTCGGAGGATGGGCGTTCGCCGGCAGCCGAGGCATCTCGAAGGTGGAGATCAGCCCCGACGGCGGCAAGACCTGGATCCCGGCGGCCGTGAAACAGCCGCTCGGGCAGAACTGCTGGCAGTTTTGGTCGCTGCTCTGGACCCCGCCCGGTACCGGCGACTACTTTATCCAGGTGCGGGCGGCAGACGGGGAAGGCCGCGTACAGCCCGCGGAGCAGAAGCCGACGCTGCCGGATGGCGCCCAGGGGTACCACACGGTGAAGGTGCACTTCGGGTAAAGGTCCCCGCCGTCATCGTTGGCGGGACGGGATCCCGGCCGGGTTCAGCGCGACCGTGAAGGCTAAGGAACCGCTGCGCCCGCCGTCTCTGCCCGCTTGAGGATCGCGGCCTGTGCCGCTCGTATCCGGCGCTCCTTGGACTGCTTCGTCCGCCGCTGCTTCCCGGATTGTTTGAGCCGCTTGATTCTCCGCACTCGTCGCACGCGTCATCCCTTCTCCTTCACCTCTTCATGGTAGCGCGGGCCCGTGAAGGAAGGCATTGATCATCTTGGACATGGGGTCCCTTCTTGAGCGCCATCGAGGTCACCTGTCTGTTAAATGGGCTGGTGCCCGCATGCTCGCCGAACTCAACTTGTTGAAATCCCGAGGAAAAGCATGAGGGGTGGGTAGTGAGCCCACCCCTCCATGTCTTAGTCGTTACGTCAGAGTCTCACGCGGTTTTGGTAGCCTTTCGTCCCCGCCGCCCCCAGGCACCCACACCCGCCAGCCCAGAGCCCAAGAGAAGTACCGTGGTGGGTTCCGGCACGGCCGCGGCCGCTTGATCCGTTACTGTGAATGTGAGCGTGGTCGGCGGATCGGTCACGATAAAAAAGGCGGGATGATTGACGTCTCGGACTTCAACGGGGTTCGGTCCCCTGCGCGATACCTCTGAGGAACATGGGTTGAACTCGCCACCGCAGGGGGTCGGATCGCCACGGGCCGCGATATCGATCGTGGCCGGGCTGCCAGCAAGTGCTTCCAGCTTCCAGAGCGCCGCGTGCGTGGGATCGAGCGTATCCATCATGACAAGCTCCAAGTCTCCTAGCGGAAATGTATGCGTAGGGTCCGGATTTATTGATGAAGCGTTTGTGATGAATTCGATGATGGTTGAGGAGGGATGCGTCGCGTCGCCAAACCCCGGCTGGGATTGGGCAAAAGAATTTTGCGGCGTATACGTGAAACCTGGGAAATCCGTGGTATTGCCTCCGGCCACGATCCAGTTAAAATTGGTGATGGTATCCAGGGCCGGGTCGTAGGTGAACGACCCGGTCAGCGTGCCTCCGTTGCTCTGACCCGGGCCATCGTCAAAATGCAATGGCCCGGCTTGGGCCGGCGGCAACGGGGAGAATAGGGCGGCAGACAGACCGGTAAACAGAAAAGAAGCCAAGAGGATGTGTTTCATGCGAGATGTCACAAGAGACCCCCCCTTTTCGTCGAATGATCATTGAAGCCGAACTGAAAGTGTCTCAGTCTTGTTCGACCTGCTAGATGCATCGATATAATTCTATGGCACGTTTGACAGAAGTTTCCATCCTCCCAACGAAGGCTCTCATTTGCTCAATCGAACGATGCATCCCAAGAGAAAGAGTCCTCCCTGAGATTGCCGCTCAGTTCCCCCCCCCGGTTTATCGGACAGCAATCACTTGTCGAACAAGCGTTCCCGGTCGCGAGGGGAGATTTGGGGTCATATCGAAGTAATATTGATAGAAGCTCCCGGTTGCTGCCAAGACGAGACTCTGGGAGGGTAACCGAATGGCCACGCTCACGCGTCGAGATTTCATCAAGTGGACGGGGGTGGGCGCCGGAACGCTCGCCCTCTCGGAGCTTGGGTTCGACCTCGCCCAGGCTTACTCGGTCCGCCAGACCCTGCGCATCGCCGGGGCGACCCAGGCCCACTCCGTCTGCCCGTACTGCGCCGTCGGATGCTCCCTCCTGGCGTACACGCGGAGAGAGGCCGACGGAACCACGAAGCTGCTGCAGATCGAAGGGGACCCGGACAGTCCCGTAAACGAGGGCCGGCTGTGCCCCAAAGGCGCGACGGCGATGGATCTGGCCATCTCCACCCGGCGGGTGGAGCGGCCCTTGTACAAGGCCCCGGGTGCCTCCACCTGGCAGCAGGTGTCCTGGGACTTCGTCCTCGACAAGGTGGCCCAGAACATCAAGGCGACTCGCGACCGGACATTTGTCACCACGGACGCGGCCGGCCATGTGGTCAACCGGTGCGAGGGGTTCGCGTTCGCCGGCGGGGCGGCGTTCAGCAGCGAAGAAGGCTACTTCGCCACCAAGGTGATGCGCGGCCTCGGCGCCGTCTACTTAGAGCAGCAGGCCCGGGTCTGACACGGCCCCACGGTGGTCAGTCTGGCCGCCACGTTCGGAAGAGGGGCAATGACCAATCACTGGAGGGACATCAAGAACGCCGACCTGATTCTGATCAACGGAGCGAACCCGGCGGAGGCGCACCCGGTCGGGTTTCAGTGGTTCATGCGCGCCAAGCTGGATCCCGCGCGCGGCCCCGGGACGGGCGGCGGCGCCAAGATGGTGCACGCGGATCCCCGCTTCTCCCGGACGTCTGCCGTGGCGGACATCTACCTCCGGATCCGCACCGGCACGGACGTCGCCTACTTCGGTGGATTGATCAACTACGTCCTCCAGAACACCCTCCATCACGACGAGTACGTCAAGCACTACACCAATGCGTCGTTCATCGTCAAGGAAGGGTACGGCTTCAAGGACGGCCTCTTCTCCGGGTACGACCCCCAGCACCGCGTCTATAACATCGCGAGCTGGGGGTACGAGCTGGACGAGAAGGGCTTCGCCAGGCGCGATCTCACGCTCGCGCACCCCCGCTGCGTGTTTCAGCTGATGAAGGCGCATTACGCCGGCTACACGCCGGAGATGGTATCCCGGATCACCGGCATCCCGCAGGACGATTTCATGAAGGTCGCCAAGCTCGTCGGCGAGATGGGCCGGCCCGACAAGGTGATGACGATCGTCTACGCGGTCGGGCTCACCCACCACACGACCGGCGGGCAATTGATCCGGTCGGGCGCCGTCCTCCAGCTGCTGCTGGGCAACATCGGGCGCCCGGGCGGGGGCATGAACGCCGAGCGCGGGCACGCGAACATCCAGGGGAACACCGATCACGCCATCTCGTGGGAGATCCTCCCCGGCTATCTCGCCATCCCGGCGCCGGGCGAGCGGAACCTGGACGACTACGTGAAGGAGAAGGCGCCGAAGAAGTTGGACCCGAACGCGTGGAACTTCTTCGGGACCAACTACCGCAAGTTCATGGTCAGCCTGCTCAAGGCCTGGTACGGCGACGCGGCGACGAAGGAGAACGACTTCGCCTTCAACTACATCCCGAAGCCGGCCGGGAACTCTTCCTGGATGTCCATCTTCGATCAGGCGCTGCGGGGGAAGATGGAGGGGGTCATCCTCTCGGGCATGACGGCGACGAGCATTGGCCCGGACAGCAACCAGGTACTCCAGGCCCTTGCGAATCTCAAGTGGCTGGTCGTGATGGACGCGTTCCCCACCACCAGTTCCGAGTTCTGGCACGGGCCGGGGATGGATCCGGCCAAGATCCAAACCGAGGTCTTCCTCCTCCCGTGCACGCACTGGATCGAGAAGGAAGGCTCGTTCGTCAACAGCGGCCGGTGGATGCAGTGGAAGGATCGTGTGATCCCGCCCCAGGGTGAGGCCCGGGACGATCATTGGGTTCTCGCCGAGGTCTTCCACCGGGTCAAGGACCTCTACCAGCATGATCCGCAGCACGGCAAGTTCCCCGATCCGATCCTGCACCTCGCGATGGACTACAAGGATCCGCTCAAGCCCGAGCTGGACGAGATCGCCGCGGAGATCAACGGCGAGGACAACGTCACCGAGAAGCGCCTCTCGACGTTCGCCGCCCTCAAGGACGATGGGACGACGGCCGCCGGCGACTGGATTTACACGGGCTCGTACCCGGAATCGGGCAACCTCTCCAAGCGGCGCGAGGGCGTGCAGGATCCCGAGAAGAACGACCCGACGGGAATGGGCTTCTATCCGAGGTGGGCGTGGAGCTGGCCGCTCAACCGGCGGGTGCTGTACAACCGGGCCTCGGCGGACCTCGCGGGCCAGCCCTGGGACCCGAAGCGGCCGGGGATCCGGTGGGACGGCCAGCAGTGGGTGGGGGACGTGCCGGACTACCCGGCCAAGATGGACCCGAAGGATCCCAAAGCGTGGCTGCCGTTCATCATGACCGGCGAGGGCACGGGCCGGCTGTTCAGCACTTCGATGGTCGATGGGCCGCTGCCGGAGCACTACGAGCCGGTGGAGTCCCCGGTCGAGAACGCGCTGCACCCGAGCACCTCGGCCTCGCCCGTTGCCTTTCTCTACGATCAGGCCGCTGGGCGCCCCAACCGGTTCGGGACCCCCGACGAGTTTCCCATCATCGCCACGACCTACCGGCTCACGGAGCACGAGCACTACATCACCCAGCAGGTCGAGCGCCTGGTCCAGCTCCAGCCCGAGGCGTTCGTGGAGCTGCCGGAAGGCCTAGCGAAGGAGAAGAGCATCAAGAACGGGGACATGGTGCGGGTGCGGTCGAAGCGGGGCGAGATCCGGGTGCGCGCGATCGTCACCCGGCGGCTGGGGGAGCTGGACCTGGGCGGGAAGAAGGTCTGGCAGATCGGCATCCCCATCCACTGGGGGTTCGTCGGCGTCTCGGCGGAGATGTTCCCGGAGAAGTCTCAGCACTGGCTGGCCAACATGCTCACCCCGTTCGTGGGGGACGCGAACTCCAGGACGCCCGAGTTCAAAGCCTTTCTGGTCAACGTGGAGAAGATGTAATGGCATCGCCGGCCGTGGCCACCGGTCGATGGGCCGAACGCCGGCGCCGTGCCGAGGACCTCGCGGGGCGCTGGCCGTTCGCCGCGGAGGTCCTGACCTTCTACGGTACGCTCCTCGGCGCGCAGGAGCGGGTGTACGAGGCGGCCCGGGCGCTGCCCCCGGCGCAATTGTCCGATCCTTCCCGGGTAGCAGCCTATGTGGCAGAGCGGGCGCTGCCCCTGGTGCGGGAGGTGACCGTTGCCCGCGGGCCGGAGAAGCTGGCGGGCGCGGTGGCCGATTCGCCGCCTGGTGGGAACGGTCTGGCGGGGCGGTGGGAGGAGAAGGTGATGCGCTGGC
>WNGI01023976.1_pt1 | contig 11259 bp, 8 predicted proteins | sample 5400621 | NCBI WGS metagenome assembly WNGI01 (sample SAMN13153374, study PRJNA577476) | soil metagenome | isolation source: 20 cm soil or saprolite under Garry oak tree replicate 1 | place: USA:California | collected 2016-06-15
GACTTGTCGAGGCCCGGCCGCCGGCGCTCGAGCTCCCGCAGGGCCGACCACTTCGCCTCGCCAACGGTCTCGCCGCTGCCCTCCACCTGAAGCTCCATCAGCGGCGCGCCTTCTTCTTCCGCTTCACCCGCCGCGGCTGGCTCGGTGCCTTGGCGGGCTCAGCCGCAGGAGCGGCGGCCTCCTCGCGTACCTCCTTCGGCGGCGTCCTCGACGAGCGTTTCGGCCCGGTATCCGGCGGGCCCACCTTCGGGATCAACCGCCGCGTAATCAGACCCTGCCCGACAGTCCAGAGGTTCGTCGTCATCCAGTAGAGAACGAGTCCGGCCGGGAAGCGCGCAATCACGAAGATGAACGCGAACGGCAGGATGTACATGAGGATCCGCTGCGACTGCTGCATCGACGCCGACATGAAGTACGTCGACGCCAGCTGGCTCCCGATGTAGACGGCGAGCAGTACGTACCCCGACCAGTGGCTCGTGACGTGCGCGGCGATGCTCGGCACGAAGTGCAGCCACGAAAGATCTCCCGGCGGCGGATGCTTCGAGAAGTTCCGCAGCGTGTAGTAGAGGCCGATGAAGATCGGGAACTGCGCCACCAGCGGCAAGCACGACGACGCCGGATTGATGTTCTTCTCCTTGTAGAACTTCATCAGCTCTTCGTTGAGCTTCTGGCGATCGCCCTTGTACTTCCGCTGGAGCTCCTTCATCTCCGGCGCGTGCGCCTGCATGTTCTGCATCGAGTGGATCTGCTTGACCGTCAGCGGCACGAGCAGCATCCGCACGATCAGCGTCAGGCCGACGATCGCCCAGGCCCATGGCAGACCCACCGAATGCAACCCGTTGAGGATGTGCCGCAGGAGGTGCTCGAGCGGCGCGAGCAGATAGACGAGCGTCACGAGAACACCTTCTGATCGTGCGCGTGATCCACGCCGCCGCGGCTCCACGGATTGCACCGCAGGACCCGCCACACGGCGAGCACAGTCCCTTTGAAGAAGCCGAATTCCTTGTACGCGTCGATCGCGTACTGCGAGCAGGACGGGTAGTACTTGCAGCTGCCCGCGCCGAGGAACGGCCGCAAGGTCACCCGGTAGACCCACACGGCGGCGACGCCCGCGTACCTCACGCTGCGGCCTTCGACAGCACTTCGTCCACGCGCTCGCCGAGCCAGTCGAAGCCGTTCGCCTCGATCGCCTCCGAGAGCCCCGGCTTCGCGATCAACACGTAGTCGCGTCCGGTCGGCACCCGCTCGAGTCGTGCGCGCCACACCTCCCGCAGCTGTCGCTTGATCCGGTTGCGCGCGACGGCGTTGCCGGCAGCCTTCGGAACCGCCAACCCGAGCCGCGGATCGGCCGGCTCCTCGCTCCGGTCGAACCAATACAAAACGAGGAAGCGCGTCGAGGTCGAGCGGCCCTGCCGGTAGACGGCGTCGAAGTCTCGCGAGCGAGACAGGCGGTGCCGGCGTTGCACGGAACTCAGGCCGAGAGACGTTTCCGGCCCTTGGCACGACGGCGCTTCAGAATGGCGCGACCCCCGCGCGTCGCCATGCGAGCACGAAAGCCGTGCCGACGCTTACGCCGGCGCACGTTGGGCTGATACGTCCGTTTCACGAGGTCGAAGAGGAAGAAATTGCCCCAAAGAGGGCCTGTAGCCGCGCCAGTATAGATGAGGGTCGGTGCACAGAGTTATCCACAGCCGGGGCTGTGCGAAGTGCCTCCAAATGTGACGAAGCGTCACGCTTCCTCCACAGGTGTGGACAGTTGTGTGGAGTGGGGGAAGTCCCTGCAAATCAGGGTAATTTCTTCCCCAGTTTCCACGCATTGTAGGTCGCTGGAGACGCTGGTATGCTCGCCGCTCCCCGAAGCTGGAGAGGAGTGGTACGGCGGCGTGGATCGCCCAATTGAGCTGACTGCGGAGAGCCTGTGGAACGAGGTTGCCGGTCGGCTCAAAGGGGCCCTCAACGAGACCACGTATCGCACGTGGTTCGCCGAGGCCGAGGGGACGGAACTCTCGGACGACGCGTTCGTCCTCGGCGTCCCCAACGACTTCACGCGCGAGTGGATCGAAGGCCACTTCCTGGGCCTGATCGGCGCCGCGGTGCGGGACGTCACGGGCCAGGAGCGTCGGGTCGCGCTCTCCGTCACCGAGCGAATGCCGGTCGCGGCCCCAGTGCCGACTGCAGCGGAGGCGACGCCGAGACAGGCGGGCTCCGGGTCGGTCGACGCGGGCATGAACCCGAAGTACACGTTCGACCTGTTCGTGATCGGCTCGTCGAACCGCTTCGCGCACGCGGCGGCCCTGGCGGTCGCGGAGGCGCCGGCGCAGGCGTACAACCCGCTCTTCATCTACGGCGGCACCGGGCTCGGCAAGACGCACCTGATGCAGGCGATCGCGCAGTACGTCGCCGAGCACTCCAGCGACCTCTCCGTGCGCTACGTCACCAGCGAGACGTTCATGAACGACTTCATCAACTCGCTGCGCGACAAGCGGATCGAGGGGTTCAAGCAGCGGTACCGCACCTACGACCTGCTGCTCGTCGACGACGTCCAGTTCTTCGAGCACAAGGAGCGGATCCAGGAGGAGTTCTTCCACACCTTCAATTCGCTCTACGAGGCCGGCTCGCAGATCGTCATGTCCTCAGACCGGCCGCCACGCGACATCGCAACGCTCGAAGAGCGGCTGCGCTCCCGGTTCGAGTGGGGGCTGATCACAGACATCCAGCCGCCTGACCTCGAGACGCGGATCGCGATCCTGCGGAAGAAGGTCAAGACGGACGGAATCCACGTCGCCGACCCGCAGGTGCTCTCCTTCATCGCCTCTCGGATCTCCACGAACATCCGCGAGCTGGAGGGGGCGCTGACCCGTGTCGTTGCATTCTCGTCCCTGACCGGCCGTGCGTTGTCGGTCGAGCTCGCCGAGGACGTCTTGAAGGACGTCTTCCCACAGGGCGAGGCGGCCGAGGTCTCGATCCGCCGGATCCAGGAGCTCGTCTCAGAGCGCTTCCAGCTCTCGATGGACGAGCTCTGCGGCGACAAGCGCTCCCAGAACATCGTCTATCCCCGACAGGTCGCGATGTACCTGTCGCGCGAGCTCACCGACTCGTCCCTGCCGAAGATCGGCAAGGAGTTCGGCGGCCGTGACCACACCACCGTCATCCACGCGACCTCCAAAATCGCCCGTCTGATCCGTGAGGACAGATCTGTCTACAACCTTGTGCAGGAATTGACCGCACGTGTGAAGCAAGTCCGTTGAGGGTCCGACCCTGTTGACGACGTCAGTCTTTCCACCATCTGCATCCCCTGCAAGAATGGCTCAACCAGCGGGAAGAGGGGCCTCCTCCACCGGTCCCACACCCCCTACGACTACAACGAGGTTTTTAAATGATTGAAACCAACACCATTGTTGGGACGGGGATGAAAATCGTGTGTCGGCGAGACGAGCTCTCGCAAAAACTCGGCGTGGTCGCTCGTGCGGTCTCGACCCGCGCCAGCGTTCAGATCCTCTCCGGCGTCTTGCTGCGTGCAGAAGCCGGCCGCCTGCATCTTGCAGCGACCGACATGGAGCTTTCGCTGCGCTCGTCGCTCGAGGCGCAGGTCGAGGGCGAGGGTGCGGTGGTCGTTCCGGGCCGCCTGCTCGTAGATCTCGTGCGGCTTCTCCCCGACAACGAGGTGACGATCGAGCATCGCGGCGACGAGAACGTCGTTCGCATCACCTCGGGCCCGTCCGCCTCGACGCTGCACACGTATGCCGCGGATGACTTTCCGCGTCTCCCGGACCTGGACACCGTCGGCACGTTCACCGTCGACCGCGAATCGCTGCTGAACACCGTCTCGCGGGTCGCGCGCTCCGCGTCACGCGACGAGTCGCGCCCCGTGCTGACCGGAATCCTCGTGCGCTTCGAGGTCGGCAAAATCGTCATGGCGGCGACGGACTCCTATCGCCTGTCGGTGAAGGAGACGGACCTGCCGGGCGAGGTGCCCGAGTTGGAGGCGATCATCCCCGCTCGCGCGCTCGCCGAGCTTGCCCGCATTGCACAGTCCGGTGACACGGTCGAGTTGGGAGTGCACGAGAACCAGGTCGTGTTCGCAGCCGACGACGTCTGGCTGACGACCCGCCGCATCGACGGACAGTTCCCGAACTACAAGCAGTTGTTGCCCGACGCGTTCGAGCACGAGTTGACGCTGCCGCGCAACGAGCTTCTCGACGTCGTACGCCGCGTCGGCGTGATGGTGCAGCGCACCTCGCCGATCCAGCTGCGGTTCGCAGAAGGCGAGTTGACCGTGTTCGCGCGCACGCAAGACGTCGGCGAGGCGAAGGAGTCGGTGCCGGTGCAGTTCGCAGGCGAGCCGCTGGAGATCGGCTTCAACGCCGAGTTCCTGCGCGAAGGCATCGAGTCGATCAGCGCAGACGACATTCGCTTGAAGCTGATTTCGCCGCTCCGGCCGGCGGTGATCGACGGCGGCGAGGACGACCCGACGTACCTGATCATGCCGATCCGGTTGCCTGGCTGATCGTCTCGACAGTCTCGCTCCGGAACATCAGGTCGTACGCGCGGCTCGACCTAGACCTCGAGCCGGGGCTCGTGCTGGTCGTCGGTCCGAACGGCGCCGGCAAGACGAACCTGCTCGAGTCGCTGCACGTTGGCACGCAGGGGTTCTCGCCCCGCACGCGGGCGGACGCGCAACTCGTTCGCTTCGGCGAACGCACCGCACGCATCGCGCTCAAGGGCACTCGCGGCGAGACGGGGATCGAGCTCGAGCTTGGGATCGAGGTCGGGGAGGGCAAGCGCGCGAAGCTGAACGGGGCGCCCTTGCGTGCGGCGGAGCAACTGCGCTCGGAAGTGGCGACACTCGTGTTCACGCCGGATCGGTTGGCCGTTGTGAAGGGTGGCCCTGCAGTGCGTCGTGCGTACTTCGATCGCGCACTCGGGCGTCTTGCGCCTGCGCGTGCGCAGCTTTCGACCGACTACGCCGCAGCGGTTGCGCAACGTAATGCCTCGCTGCGACGCGTCGGCGGCGGCTTCTCGTCACGCGACGCGCTTGCACCGTGGACCGAGCAGGTCGCGACGCTCGGACGCGAGCTCGTCGAGGCACGCAGCGAAGTGATCGCCTGGCTTGCGCCCGGGTTCGCCGAGCGCGCGGGCGAGCTCGGACTCCCGGCCACGCGGATGACGTACGAGGGGGAGCCGCCGACGCTCGAAGCCCTGAAGAAGCGGCTCGACCGCGACCTGGAGCGCGGCTCGACCGGGCTCGGTCCGCACCTCGACGACATCGTCCTCACGTCCGGCACCCGCGACCTGCGGAACTTCGGCTCCCAGGGCGAGCAGCGGCTGACCGTGCTCGCACTCCTGCTCGCGGAAGCGGAACTGATCGCAGACCGACGCGGGTTTGCGCCGCTGCTGCTCCTCGACGATGTCCTCTCGGAGCTCGACCCGAATCGCCGCCGCGTGCTCGCCGAGCGCGTCCAGGGCACGGGCCAGACGCTCGTGACCGCCACGCAGGCGTCGTCGCTACCCGTCGAGCCTCGGGAACGCGGTCGGCCGCGAGCTCGGACGCTTCGGCCCGGCCGCCGGAATGGCGCCCATCGTCGAGGCCTGGCCGGAAGCGGTGGGTGTCGGGATCGCACGGAACGCCTGGCCCGCGCGGCTCGCACGCGACGGGACGTTGCACGTGCACACGAAGGACTCGATCTGGGCCTTCGAGCTGAAGAGCCGTGCGGAGGAGATCCGAAGCCGGCTCGGAGAGCACGCGCCGCCGCGGCTCGCGTTCGCCCCGGGACCGATTCCGGAGCCGGTCGAGACACCTCGCGAGGGCGCTTCGTCGCGGCCGCTCGAGCCCACGCCCGAGCACGTCGCGGAAGCCGACTCACTCGTGCGAGTGATTCGTGACGAAGACCTCCGCAAAGTGGTCGCAAAAGCCGCTGCGCTGAGCCTCGCAAGGGCATCTAACGACCGCTCGTTCTGGTAGAATTCTGGGTGCCCGCAAGTAGGGAATTTGCAGGGCTTTTTTCATGGCTGAGACCACATATACAGCAAAGGACATCACGGTCCTCGAGGGGCTCGATCCGGTCCGCTTGCGGCCGGGCATGTACATCGGCTCGACGGGTGCCCGCGGGCTCCATCACCTCATCTACGAGGTGGTCGACAACAGCGTCGACGAGGCCCTCGCAGGACGCAACGACAAGCTCGAGGTCACGCTCCATCCCGACAACTCGGTAACCGTCCGCGACTACGGTTCCGGCATCCCGGTCGACCAGATGGCAGACCAGGGAATGTCGGCGCTGACCGTCGTGCTGACGAAGCTGCACGCCGGCGGAAAGTTCGGCGGCGAGGACGCTGCCTACAAGGTTTCAGGCGGTCTCCACGGCGTCGGCGTGTCCGTCGTGAACGCGCTCTCGGAATGGCTCGTCGCCGAGGTGCGCCGCAACGGCAAGCTCTACCGCCAGGAGTTCACGCGCGGCGTTCCGAACGGCGACGTCGAGGTCGTCGGCGAGGCCGAGAAGGGCGACACGGGCACGACGATCTCCTTCCTGCCGGACGCCGAGATCTTCGACGAGGTCGAGTACTCCGCCGAGACGCTGCAGCAGCGCTTGCGCGAGACCGCGTTCCTGACGCGCGGGCTGCGCATCGTGCTCACCGACGAGCGCGCGGGCGGCGAGACCGTCGAGTTCCACTACGAGGGCGGCATCCGCGACTTCGTCGCGCACGTCAACGCGACGAAGGACGGCATCCACAAGAGCATCGTGTTCTTCGACGGCGAGAACGAGCAGGGGAACGTCGAGGTCGCGATGCAGTGGAACGGCTCGTACCAGGAGTCCGTCTACACGTTTGCCAACAACATCAACACGCACGAGGGCGGCTCGCACCTGTCCGGTTTCAACGCAGCACTGACCCGGACGCTGAACAAGGTCGCGCGCGACATGGGACTCCTGAAGGAGAAGGAAGACAACCTCGAGGGCGACGACGTGCGCGAAGGGCTCGCCGCAGTCGTCTCCCTGAAGCTGCAGGACCCGCAGTTCGAGGGGCAGACGAAGACGAAGCTCGGCAACCCGTGGGTGAAGGGCTTCGTCGAGTCGACGGTCAACTCGAGGCTGTCCGAGTTCCTCGAGGAGAACCCGACCGACGCCAAGCAGATCATCACGAAGGCGATCTCCGCCGCTCGTGCGCGCCAGGCGGCGCGCAAGGCGCGTGACCTGACCCGCCGCAAGGGTGCCTTCGGCGGTGAGATCGCGAAGAAGTTCGCCGACTGCCAGGTCCGCGATCCGGAGCTCGCAGAGATGTTCATCGTCGAGGGAAACTCGGCCGGCGGCGCGGCCAAGGACGCGCGCGACAAGTCGAACCAGGCGATCCTGCCGCTGCGCGGGAAGATCATCAACTCCGAGAAGAACCGCATCGACAAGGTGCTGTCGAACACCGAGGTGCAGTTGCTGGTGCAGGTGATCGGCACGGGCATCGGCGAGGAGTTCGACATCGCGAAGCTCCGCTACCACCGCGTGATCGTGATGACCGACGCCGACGTGGACGGCGCGCACATCCGCACGCTCGTGCTCACGTTTCTCTATCGCCACATGCCCGAGCTGTTCGAGCGCGGCCACGTGTACATCGCCGTGCCGCCGCTCTACCTGGCGCGGCTCGGCAACCAGCAGAACTATCTCGAGAAGGAGTCGCAGCTCGAGGAGCTGCTCGTGCGCGAACGCTTCGGCGACTTGCAGATCGAGGCGCGTGACAACGCTGCCGTGAAGTTCACGGAGGCCCGCTATGCGCGATTTGCGCGCACGCTGATGGAATACGTCGGCTGGGCTGCGCGGCTTCGCTCCGATTTCGGCCCACAGGCTGCCGACTTCGTGCTTGCGCACCGGCTCGTCGAGTCCGACGCGAACTCGCCGGCAGACGCCGTCAAGGCAATCGCAGGTGCGGCGCCGAACGGCTACAAGCTCGAGTCGGAGGCCGACGCAGACGAGTTGCGTATTCGCGTCATCGAGACGGAGACGAGTGCGATGCAGAACATCGCCGTGCCGGCGGAGCTGTTCGTGTCGCCGATCTACGACCGCGTCCGCAAGACGTACGCGCGGCTGGCAGAAATCATCGGCGGCCTGCCCCCGTTTGCGCTCAAGTACGGCAAGCAGTCGGCGTCGGCGCTCACCTTCGAAGACCTGCGGGAGGCGTCGCTGACGCTCGCCAAGAGCGGCATTCAGATCACGCGCTACAAGGGTCTCAGCGAGATGAACCCGGCCGAGCTCTGGGCGACGACGATGGATCCCAACCGCCGCATGCTCATTCGGGTCGACGTTGAGGACGCGGCCGCCGCCGATCTCTGGTTTTCGCGCTTGATGGGCGACGAGGTCGAGCCGCGCCGTCTCTTCATCGAACAGAACGCGCTGGACGTCAAGAATCTCGATGTCTGATCTGACACCGGAACCACTCGGCGCCGGTCGCGTCGAGACGCGCGAGCTCGACCAAGAGGTTCGCACCAGCTTCCTCGATTACGCAATGAGCGTGATCGTAAGCCGCGCGCTCCCCGACGTACGCGACGGGCTGAAGCCGGTGCACCGCCGCGTGCTCTACGCGATGCACGAGGCCGGGCTGCAGCCGAACCGCCCGACCCGCAAGTCAGCGCGTGTGGTCGGCGACGTGATGGGCAACTACCACCCGCACGGCGACTCGGCGATCTACGACGCGCTTGCCCGACTCGCGCAGCCGTTTTCGCTGCGCTATCCGCTGATCGACGGTCAGGGCTACTTCGGCTCCGTCGACGGCGACCCCCCGGGCGCGATGCGCTACACGGAGTGCCGCCTCTCGCGGATCGCGACGGAGCTGCTGCGCGACATCGACGCGGACACCGTTGACTTCCAGCCGAACTACGACGAGTCACGCCGCGAGCCGTCGGTGCTGCCGGCGCGGTTCCCAAACCTCCTCGTCAACGGCTCCTCGGGGATCGCCGTGGGAATGGCGACGAACATGCCGCCGCACAACCTCGGCGAGGTCGTGGACGGGATCGTCGCGATGATCGAGGACCCGCAAATCGACGTCGAGCGGCTCTCGAAGCACATCAAGGGCCCCGACTTTCCGACCGGCGGCTCAATCGTGGGACGCGGCGGCATCCGCGACGCGTATCGCTCCGGTCGAGGCCGCATCACCGTGCGCGGGCGGGCACACATCGAGCAGCTGCGCGGCGGCAAGAGCGCGATCATCATCACGGAGCTTCCGTACGGCGTGCGCAAGGCCGGCGAGGGAGGCGTGATCGAGAAGATCGCCGATCTCGTCAAGGCGGGGACGCTGACCGAGGTGCCGATGTCGGACGATGCGCTGCAGGATCACTCCGACAAGGAAGGCATGCGTATCTACGTCGAGCTGAAGCGCGAGGCCGTGCCGCAGGTTGCGCTGAACAAGCTCTTCAAGCTGACGCCGCTGCAGACGACGTTCGGCTACAACGCGGTCGCGCTCGTCGACGGCGTCCCGAAGACGCTGTCACTGCTGGAGCTGATCAGGCACTACCTCGACTACCAGCGCGAGGTCGTCACGCGCCGGTCGAAGTACGAGCTGCGCCAGGCCGAGAAGCGGGCGCACGTGCTCGAGGGATATCTCAAGGCGCTCGACCGCCTCGACGAGGTGATCGCGCTCATCCGCGCAGCCGCCGACACGGATGGGGCGCGCGAAGGTCTCATGACCACCTTCGAGCTCTCCGAGGTACAGGCGCAGGCGATCCTCGATCTGCGGTTGTCGCGGTTGACGAGGCTTGCGCGCGACGAGATCCAGACCGAGTACGACGACCTTCAGGAGCGCATCGCAGAGCTGCGCGCGATCCTCGGGGATCCTGCGCGCATCGACGGTGTGGTGAAGGACGAGCTGGTCGAGCTGACGGCGATCTACGGCAAGTCCGACGATCGTCGCACCGAGATCGTCCAGGCCGAGGACGAGCTCGAGCTCGAGGATCTGATCGCGGAAGAGGACATGGTGATCGCGATCACGCGTTCGAACTACATCAAGCGCCTACCCGTGACGACGTACCGCGAGCAGCGGCGCGGGGGCATCGGCGTCATGGGCATGGATCTCAAGGACGAGGACTACATCGAGCACCTGTTCGTCGCGTCGACGCACGACTACATCCTCTTCTTCACGAATGTCGGCAAGGTGTACAGGCTGAAGGTGCACGAGCTGCCCCTCGGCTCGCGACAGTCGAAGGGCCGAGCGATTCAGAACCTCTTGCCGTTCCGGCAGGACGAGCAGGTGCGCGCAGTGATCCAGACGCGGAACTTCGAGGAAGCCGAATACCTCGTCTTCGCGACGAAGAAGGGTGTCGTGAAGAAGACGCGGCTCGCTGCGTACAACACACCGCTGCGCTCCGACGGAATCATCGCGATCAAGATGCGCGAGGGCGACGAGCTCGTCGGCGTGCGCCATTCGTCGGGGAACGACGACATCCTGATGGTCTCCCGCAAGGGACAGGCGATCCGGTTCCACGAGACGGGCGTCCGCCCGATGGGGCGAGACTCCTCGGGGGTGCAGGGGATGAGGCTTCGCGCCGAGGACGAGGTGATCGCCGTCAACATCGCGCAGGACGATGCCGACGTGCTCGTCGTGACCGAGAACGGCTACGGCAAACGAACGCGCGTCGCGGACTACCCGGTCAAGGGCCGCGGCGGCATGGGCGTGAAGACGGTGCAGCTGACCGAGGCAAAGGGACAGCTCGCGGGCTCGCGCGTCGTGCGGGACGGGTACCAGGTGATGCTCATCTCCGACGGCGGCACCGTGATCCGGATGTCGGTGGACGACATCAAGCGTTCAGGCCGCGCAACGCAGGGCGTGATCGTCATGCGCCTCCGCGAGGGCGAGCATGTCTCGAGCCTGGCGCCGGTGGTCGAGTCGGCGGCGGACGACAAGGCCGAAGCAGCGGCTGAGTCGAACGGCTCCGGCCCTGTCGAGGCGTAGCGTCTTGCCACAAACCTCCGGAAAGAGCTGCCCCGAAAGGGGGAGAATTTGAAGGAACCCCTTCCCCCTCGTGAAGGAGAGTTGTATACCTTTGAAACAAGGGGTTCCATTGCGGACGGAGACGAGGACGACATGGCAGCCAGCCGACAGGTAGACCTACTCGAGCCGATCGATCTCGCCGAGCACCTCGGGAAGGTTGAGCTGTACCTCGGCCAGGTCTGCCAGATCGCGGGCATCTCCAAGATGCAGCTCGATTACTGGACGAACAAGGCGCAGATCCCGACCAAGGGCAAGAAGCAGCGGATCTACGACATCGACGCCCTCGAGACCGTGATG
>WNGI01027980.1_pt1 | contig 11259 bp, 13 predicted proteins | sample 5400621 | NCBI WGS metagenome assembly WNGI01 (sample SAMN13153374, study PRJNA577476) | soil metagenome | isolation source: 20 cm soil or saprolite under Garry oak tree replicate 1 | place: USA:California | collected 2016-06-15
CACCACCACGTCCCCCTCCACCACCCGCCGCTTCGCGTCCATCGTGACCACCTGCGCGCCGGCGAGGCGCAGCTTCACGTCGTCACCTTCGGCTTGGCTCGCGTCGTATCCTCCGGCAGGTCGAAATACGCGCGCAGCTCATCCATCAGCTCGTCCTGGGCGTACACTCCCGTGAGCAGGCGCTCGGGGCTGCCAGGCTCGATCAGCACGTAGCCGAACGGATAATCGAGGCCCGACAACAGGATGGGCCGCCGCTTGTGGTTCGGCAGCGCCACGTACACCGTCTCGGAGTTGGTGGGCAGCAGCTTGATGTCGAACGCCGTGAGGGCGTCGAGCACGCCCTCGGTCGCGGCCGACAGCTCGTCGTAGGCGGCGGCCGCGTCGTCGGGACTCAACGTGTCCGCCTCGGCGAGCCAGAACACCACGACGGACGGTCCCGATATGAGACGCGGCGATTTGAGCACGCTGTCGGCCGAGTCCTTGGGGTCTCGCAGTCCCAGGTCGGACCGTTCGACGCTCGCCGGCGGTTGCGACGCGGGCCGCCCGTGACAGCCCAGCGCCAGCGCGAGCACGAGGAACGCACGCAGCTTCATCGAGACCAATATATTCGGGCTATGGACTCTTTGGACTCTCGCCCCAGCCCCCCGCGTCCCCCCGCCGTGCGCCGGCATCATTGGATCGTGCGCCTCACCCATTGGGCCACGGCGGTGCTGCTCGCCGGCATGATCTCGAGCGGCCTGCAGATCTATGAGGCCTACGCCCGCTTCGGCGACAAGGGTGGGCCGATGTTCGTCAGCCCCTTCGACGCCACCCAGTTCCCGCTCTGGAGCCGCCTCGGCGGCTGGCTCGCCGGCGCGCTGAACTGGCATTTCGCGCTGATGTGGCCGCTGGTCACCGTCGGGCTGCTCTACCTCTTCTATCTGGTCGGGAGCGGCGAGTGGAAGGCGCTGCTGTTCCGCCCCAGGGACGTGCGGCCGGCGATCGAGATGGCGAAGTACTACCTGCGGCTCCGCAAAGACCACCCGCAGCAGGGCAAGCATAACCCGCTGCAGAAGCTCGCCTATTCGGGGATCGTCGTGACCGGCGTGCTGGCGGTGCTCACGGGGTTCGCCATCTACAAGCCGCTGCAGTTCTCGTGGCTTACGGCGCTGCTCGGCGGCTTCCAGGCGGCGCGCTACTGGCACTTCTGGATCGTGTGGATCTTCATCGGCTTCACGATCACCCACGTGTTCCTGGTGTTCGTCGTGGATCCCGCCTCGCTGCGTGCGATGATCACCGGGTGGTATCGCGGGAGGTTTCCGAGCCATGACTGACGTACAGAGACATAGAGGCACCGACCGGCGCGGGTTCCTGAGACTGACGGCCGCGGGCGGCGCGGCGGGGTTGGTGGCCGCGTGCGGCTGGGACGGCGGCAACGCGGTCCGCCCCAAACTGCTGTCGCTCAGCCGCCTGAACGACTGGGTCGGCGAGAAGATCCTCTTCTCTCCCACGCGACTCGCCCGGACCTACAGTCCCGCCGAGCGCAGCCGCATGCTGCCCAGCTACTTCATCTCCGACGTGATGCCGGTGCTCCGGAATCCGGGGGCGTGGCGTTTCAAGGTGGATGGCCTGGTCCAGACGCCGCTGAACCTGTCGCTCGCTGACCTCACCGCGATGCCCCGCGTGACGTACACGGTGAAGCACCACTGCGTCGAAGGCTGGAGCGCGATCGCCACCTGGCACGGCACGCCGGTCTCTGCGATCGTCGAGCGTTGCCGGCCCTTGGCGGCGGCGAAGTACGTCATGTTGCGCTCGTTCGACAGTGACTACTCGAACGGCTGGGACTTGGCGAGCGCGATGCACCCGCAGACGATCCTCGCTTACGGCATGAACGACAATCCGTTGCCGCCCGCCCACGGGGCGCCGCTGCGCCTGTATTCACCCACGAAGCTGGGTTACAAGATGACGAAGTATCTCCTCTCGATGACGTTCACATCCGAACGTCCCGGCGGCTACTGGGAAGATCAGGGGTACCCATGGTTCGCGGGGATTTAGGGCCAACCCCGGGCGCAAGCCCGGGGTTGCGTGTCGCTCCGTCGCTGGATAGGTTGACGTCCATGTCCCTTCGCCTCGCACTGATGTGCTGTCGTCACGGCTGTCCCATGTGTATGGGAGAGCGGACGACGGTACGGGCGCGGAGGACTTAAGCACCAGTAGGGCCAACAGCCCGCGCACTTGCAGACCGAATCGGCCGCGACTCCAGATCCATGAGTCGCGGCCGATTTCGTTTTCAGGAGTGTGATATGACGGACGTCGTGGAAGGCATTCAAGCGGTCGGCATTTCGGGCAGCCCGTCGCCTACCTCCCGCTCCCGGACCCTGCTCGGCCTGGGGCTCGCGGCGCTCGAGCGCCGCGGCGTCGTCGCGACGCGCACGGTGGACCTCGCTGCGCTCCCAGCTGAGGCGCTGCTCGGGCGGAGCCGGGACACCCAAGTGAACGACGCGCTGGCCGCCGTCGGGAGAGCACGCATCCTGGTCGTGAGCACGCCCGTCTACCGAGCCACCTACAGCGGGCTGCTGAAAGTCTTCTTCGACCTGTTGCCCCAGGACGGCCTCGCCGGCAAGGTCGCAATCGCGATCGCCACCGGCGGGAATGCGGGGCACCTGCTGGCGATCGACACCGGCCTGCGCCCACTGCTGGCGAGCGTTGGCGCGCTGACGGTGAGCACGGCGGTGTACGGCACCGACGCGCAGTTCCAGAGCGGCCGCCCCGACTCCCGACTCATCGAGCAGCTCGAGCGTGCCGTCGCCGAGGCGCTTGCCCTCATCACCACACCCATTCCGGCCTGAAGGACCCACCGATGCCCGCCACCACCGATCGCCCGCTCGCCGTCTACTACGAGCATCCCGACTGGTTCCGGCCGCTGTTCGCCGAGCTGGCGCGCCGCGGCATTCCCCACGTGCGGCTGCACGCACCCGATCACGTCTTCGATCCCGCCCAGCCGGCGCCGTTCGCGCTGGTGTTCAACCGCATGAGCCCGTCGGCCTACACCCGTGGGCACGGCGACACCGTCTTCTACACGCTCGCGTTTCTCGCCCACCTCGAGCGCCGCGGCGTGCGCGTCGTCAACGGCTACCGCGCCTTCGCCACGGAGACGTCGAAAGCGCTGCAGCTGGCCCTGCTCGACCGCCTCGGCCTCGCCTACCCCAAAGCGCGTGTCATCCACCACCCCGCGCAGGCGCCGCGAGTTGCGGCGGAGCTGCGGTTCCCCGTGGTGGTGAAGCCGAATATCGGCGGCAGCGGCGTGGGCGTGCGGCGGTTCGACGCGCCTGCCGAATGGCATCCGCATCCACGCGCCCGGCGACACGTTCAATCTCTGCCCGGCCGACGTGTGCCGGCGCGCCGACGGATTGGAGCTCGAACGCACCGCGTGCCCCGTGGACGCCCCGCAGAACGGCATGACGGTCGAATGCGAGACGCCGCCCCCCGACGTCGTGGCGGACGTGGAGCGGCTGATGGGGGCGGCGGGCATCGAGATCGGCGGCGTCGAGTATCTCGTCGATTCGCGCGACGGGCGGCGCTACTACTACGACGTCAACGCGCTCTCGAACTTCGTGGCCGACGCGCCGCGCGTGGTGGGCTTCGACCCGGTGGAGCGGCTGGTGGACTACCTCGAGCGGGAGGCGGCCTGATGCGCTTCGGGTACTGGCTGCCGGTGTTCGGGGGCTGGCTCCGCAACGACCCCGACGAGCGCATGGAGGCGACGTGGGCGTACGTGCGGCGCCTGGCGCGCGCCAGCGAGCGCCTCGGCTTCGATCTGACGCTCATCGCCGAGCTGAACCTCAACGACATCAAAGGGCCCGACGCCCCGTGCCTCGAGGCGTGGAGCACGGCCGCCGCGCTCGCGGCGGTCACCGAGCGGCTGGAGCTGATGGTGGCCGTGCGCCCGACCTTCCACGCGCCGGCGCTGCTCGCCAAACAGGCCGCCAACATCGACCGCCTCTCGGGCGGCCGGCTCTCGCTCAACGTGGTGAGCGCGTGGTGGGCGGACGAGGCGCGCCGCTACGGCGTGCCGTTCGACCAGCACGACGCGCGCTACGCCCGCACGGCCGAATGGCTGGCGGTGGTGGACGGCATGTGGCGCGAGCCGCGGTTCAGCTTCGCGGGACGCTATTACACGGCCGACGAAGCGATCCTCGAGCCCAAGCCGCTGCGCCGGCCGCGGCCCACGGTTTACGCCGGGGGAGAATCGCCCGCGGCGAAGACGCTCATCGCCGCCACCTGCGACGGGTACCTGATGCACGGCGACCCGCCCCAGCGCGTCGCGGAAAAGGTGGGCGATATGCGGGCGCGGCGCGCGGCCCTCGGGCTGCCGTCGCTGGTGTTCGGCGTGGCGGGCTACGTCGTCTGCCGGGCGACCGACGCGGCCGTCCAACGCGAGGTCGCCCGCATCACCGACGTGCGCCAGAACGGGCAGACCTACGCCACCTACGAGCAGTGGCTCGCGAACACCCAGCTGGAGCAACGCGTGAGCCTGGAGGATTATTCCGTGTCGAACCGCGGACTCAAGGCGGGGTTGCTCGGCACGCCGGAGCAGGTCGCCGAACGGGTGCGGGAGTTCTCGCGCGCGGGGGTGGACCTGCTGCTGCTGCAGTTCAGCCCGCAGCTGGAGGAGATGGAGCGGTTCGCCGAGGAGGTGCTGCCGCTTGTCCGCGAGGCCGAGTCCGCTCAGCCGAGTCACCCAATCAGGGCGAGCGCGTCGTACAGCTCCCCCGCGGTGCGGTAGCGCTGCTCCGGCTCCTTCGCCATCGCTTTGAGGATGACGCGCGCCAGCGGCTCCGGGACCTCGGCGTTGCGGGTGCGCGGGTCGGGCACCGGCTCCTCGATGTGCTTCGCGACGAGCGCCCAGGTGGTGTCGGCCTCGAACGGCAGCGTGCCGGTCACGCACTCGAACAGCACCACGCCCGCGGAGTAGAGGTCGCTGCGCGCGTCGAGCTCGGCGCCGGAGAGCTGCTCCGGGGACATGTAGTCCGGCGTCCCGATCGACGTCCCCGCTTCCGTGAGGCCTTTGCCCTTCGGGGGGTTCACCAGCCGCGCGATCCCGAAGTCCATCACCTTCAGGAACCCGCTCGGCTCGACGACCATGTTCTGCGGCTTGATGTCGCGGTGGATGATCCCTTCCTGGTGCGCGACCTCCAGCGCCCGGCACAGCTGCTTCCCCACGGTGAGCGTCACCGTCAACGGCAGCTTTCCACGGTTCTGAATCAGGCTCTTGAGTGACGTGCCCTCGACGTACTCCATGGTGAGGTAGTAGATGCCGTTCAGCTCGCCCAGGTCGTAGGTGCGGACGACGTTGCGGTGGGCGATCTTGCGCGCCAGGCGGATCTCCTGCTTGAACCGCTCCAGGGCGCTGGCGTTGAGCATCGCCTCGGGCTTGAGCGTCTTGATCGCGACCGGCTCCTGCAGCTCACGGTCCAACGCGCGGTAGACGACGCCCATTCCGCCGGCCCCGAGGATCTCCTTCACCTCGTAGCGGTTGGCGAAGACACTGCCGGGGCGCAGCATGTCGCCGCCGGAGGCGATGGACGGCCGTGCCATCGCGATCGCCTGCGTCGCCCCCGCACCGCTGGCCTGCATCATGTATTCGACCAGCGCCGCCTTCTCCTTGAGGTCCGCGATGAGGTTTTGGAACGCGACGGAGAGCACGCCGATCTCGTCGCGCGACTCGACGCGCACGTCCACCTCGTAATCGCCGTCCTGCACCCGCCGCGTGGCCAGAGCGAGCTGCCGCACCGGCCCGGCGATGCGTCGCGCCACGAGGAACGCCGAGGCGAACGCCAGCAGCACGCCGAGGACGAGCGCCACCACGATGGTGCGCTGCAACGTGCGGAACGCCGCCAGCTCAGCGTCGCGCGACCGGAACGCGATGAACCCACCGAACGGGTCGCCGGCGGCGGAGCGCACCGGCGCCGCGAGCCCAACGAGATGCTCCCCCCCCACCGCGGTTGCCATCGCGACCCCCGAGTCGGCCCCCGCGCTCAGCGCGCTCGCGCGCACCGGCCCCAGTGCCGCGACGAGGTCCTCGCGTGGCAGCGTGCTCCCCGTCACGACCGGCGGCTGTGCGCTGTCGACGGGGAACGCGAAGAACACGACGTCCGAGTTCGTGGCCTCGCGGATCGCCGTCGCCAGGGAGTCGTCGAGGCCGAACGCCGCCACCAGCACGCCCTGCGGTGCGGCCTCGGGCCGGTCCCGCAGGGGCGTCGCCACGGCCACGAACAGGCGGATGTTCGCCGAGTCGCGATCATCGATGAAGGCACCGTGGGACTGCTCGCCCGACAGCCCCGTGGCGATCAGGGCTCCCCGGGAGAGGTCGCGGTCGTATTCCTCCGGGTAGTCGGTGCGCGCGAGGAGGATGCCGTCCTTGTCGGTGACCAGGACCCACGCCGCGCCGATCAAGCCCTGGTACTCCTGCGCCTGATCGAGGATTTCAGCGCGGCTGCGGCTCGTGAACAGGCGCTGGCGGAACTGCGGGATCTGCCCGCTGGCCGCGCTCACGACGCCGACGGTGCGCGTGCGCGCCGCGAGGAAGTTTTCCACGGCGTGACGCGTGCTGACGAGACCCCGGTGGATTGCCGCGTCGGCGGTGCGGTTGGCCTCGAGCGACGTCACCCCGAGCGTTACCCCCAGCACCGCCACGACGAGCAGCGCCGAAGACAAGAAGATCTTGTTAGTAACGCTCACGGTCTTCGTTGGTGGGATAGTCCTGGCCGTACTTGTTCTTGTGCGCCTGCCACCGGTACCCGCGGGCGTTGAGGGTGACCGGCTCGTCCACCACTGCACCGGTGGTGATGGTGATGTCCTTGATGACCTCCACGGGACTGCGCTCGTGCCATACGTGCAGCCGGTAGCGGCCCGGGGGAATGCCGGCCAACGCGAACGACCCGTCGCCTCCCGGCTGCGTGTAGAAGCGGGTCGCGATCACGTGCACGTACGCCACCATGCGCGGGTGCACGTTGCAGAACACGCGCACCAGCCCCGCGTGGGAGAAGGTGCGGCTCTTCGCCTCGCCGCGGCCGTACAGCCCCAGGTCGAAGCTCTCCGAGTCGCTGACCGAAAAGACGTTGTGGTTGAACGGATCGTTGTTCGGAAAGGTCACCGTCGAGCCCAGGGGGACCGCGAGCACGTGCGGGGCGTACGTCTTGTCGGTGATCCCGATCTGGAAGTCGCCGGGGCGGACCGGCCCGCCCGCCCCGCCGATCCCATCGAGCCAGATCACCGCGCCGCCCAAATCGGGCGTCGGCTTGTTGCCTTTCTCCAGGATGGTGAGATGCCCGGTTACCCGCCCTGATTGGCCGGCCAGCGGGACCGGGGGCGTGACCACGCTCACCGCTGCCAGCAGCGCCAGCCAGCGCATCTTTGTTCTCCGCGTCGCTGTTGTGAAAGGCGGTTGAGCTTAGTGTAATCTCACTTTGCTCGCCAGGAGAGGCCGGCGGCGGCGGCAGCATCCGGCAACCACCTGAACGTGGCCGCAGGCTATCGGTTCTAGTCAGGCTACGGGCAGGCGGCCCTTCAAGTCGGCGGGGCGGAACGGCCCGGGCTGAGCGATGAGCGCGCGAGCGTGGTCCACCTGCCCCCAGGTGTTCCACAGCAGCACCCCCCGCACACGCCCGTCCGCCAGGTAATAGACGACCCCCTCGCGGAACGGCTCCTTCCAATCGGCCACGGTTTCCAGGCGCGCGTCGGTGTCGCCGACGGCCTCATAGCCCAGGTCGAACAGGTCCGAGTAGAAGAAAGGAAGGTGGCGGTAGGGGGCGCCCTGCCCAGCCATCGCCAGCCCGGCCGCCCGCCCCATCGTGTTGGCCGCGTCCTCGTGTTCGACCCGGACGTGCCGGCCGAGGGCAGCACTCGGGAAGTTGGCGACGTCACCGGCCGCGTAGATGTCCGGATGGTTCGTGCGCAGCCACTCATCCACCACGATGCCGTTGTCGACCCGGAGCCCCGCTTGCTCCGCCGTCTCGACGTTCGGCACGATCCCCAGGCCGGCGACGAGCACGTCGGCGGTGAACTCCTTGGCGGTGGTGGTCTTGACCACCACCTTGCCGCCGCGGTGCTCGAGGCCTGCCAGGCCTTCGCCCGTCCGCATCTCGACGCCCTTGCCGCGATAGAAGTCCACGAGGAAGCCGGACAGATCCGCTGGGAACACCCGGGCGCCGAGTCCCGGCTCCGGCACGAGCATGGTCACCGTGCGGTCCTGGAGGCGCAGCGCGGCGGCGATCTCGGACCCGATGAAGCCCCCGCCGATGACGGCGAACCTCAGGTCGTGCCGGGCCAGCTCGCGCAGCCGCCGGTAGTCGTCGTAGGTGCGGTAGTAGATGACCTGATCGGTCGCCAGGGGGAGGCGCCGGGGGGTGCCGCCGGTCGCCAGCAGCAGCTTGCCGAAGCGGAATACCGCTCCCGTGTGGTCGGTGACGGTCCGGGCGGCCGGTAGGGCGGGTGCGTCTCGGCGCCGATCAGGCCAATGGGCGCTTTGGGGTCGGTCTCGCGGATGGCCCGCGCGGCCGCATCGGCGGTCATGCCGCCGCCGACGATCAGGTAGGGGTAGTCGTTCAACATTCTACCGGTAGTTTACGTATCCAATAGAGAACCTGGATGCGTCGCGACCGCACACGAGTGGTCGCGCGCGATTTTTATGCCTACAGCCCCGCTCGCGGAACAGATTGCCGGCGTCGCGACGCTGGCCGACCCCGTCCGGAGGAGTCTCTACCTCTACGTGGTGGGGCGGCCCACGGACGTGGGCCGCGACGAGGCCGCGCGCGCGGTCGCGATCAGCCGCGCCCTCGCGGCGTTCCACCTGGACAAGCTCGTCGGCGCGGGACTCCTGGAAACGAGCTACCGCCGCCTGACCAAGCGTCGCGGCCCCGGCGCCGGCCGGCCCGCCAAGTTGTATCGCCGCTCCTCCCGGCTGTTCAGCGTTTCCCTGCCGCAGCGCAACTACGAACTGTGCGCCCGGGTGCTCGCCGACGCCCTGGCCGGCGCCGGCGCGGCCACGCTCGCGGGCGTCAAGCGCGCCGCGCGACGACTCGGCAAGAGTCTGGCGGTCGAGGCGCGCCCCCGCGCGGCCGCCGGACACGGCCGACCGCACTTGCTCCGCGCCGCCAAAACGCTGCTCGCCGAGCAGGGCTTCGCCCCCCAATCCGAGCGCGGCGGCGTGATCCGCCTGGGCAACTGTCCCTTCGCGGCCGTCGCCCGCGAGCAGCAGGCGGTGGTGTGCGGGACCACGCTGGCTCTGGTGGAGGGGATCGTGGCGGGAATGGAGCTGCGTGGGGTTGAGGTGTGCGCCGTGGGGCAGAACGGCACCTGCTGCGTGGCCCTGCGGGTCTAACCATCCGCATCCGGCGCCCGCGAGTGCTTCTCGCGGCGGCGGTAGTGCTTCTCGGAGCGGTGCACCTTGTGCGACGGGGTCTTGAGCCGCCCCTTCACGGGCGCGTCGGGGTTGGGGACCCGCACCGTGAGCTTTTCCTTCTTCTTTCGACTCACCCGGCCAGCCGCTCCCGGATCTGGCCTGCGTGGTGGCGCGCGTGGGACACGTGGAACGCCAGCCACTCCTCGATGGTGAGGTCGCCCAGGCGCGGGTGCTTGACGAACAGATCGTAGCGCCGCGTCGGCAGCAGGTCGGCGACCACGCGCGCCCACAGGTCCAGGCCGGTGCGGAATCGCGATTCCACCGCCGCACGCTCGACGCGGGGCCCGGGCCGCGTCCCCTCGGGCGCCGTCATCCCCTGCGGGTACCACCCCAACCCCAGAATGAACTGCCTCGCCAGCCACTCGACCGGGGTACGCCGCCGCCGCGTCATCGGAGGCTTGGCGCGGCGCTCCACGAACTTGCGGGCGCTCCACTCGATCCCCAGCGCCAGGTGCTCGACGATCTGGGCCGAGGTCCACTTCCCGGCCGGGGCCCGCTGCCAGTCGGTATCGGGGCGCCCGGCCAGGGGGCCGAGCACGATCTCGGGGAGGTCGTGGAACGCGCTCACGCGTCCAGGAACTGCCGGCGGACCTGATCGCCGTCCGCGAGGAACTGATCCAGGTGATCGGACCCCGGGAGGCGACCGGGCCGCCACCACACCAGAAACCGTCCCGACCCGCTCACCCGCTGACCCTTCACCGCCGCCAGCGCCGCCCGGCGATTCGGGGTGAACAACGCCCGCACGGCGGCCTCGTCGGGGCCGCGCAGCCGATAGGCCTTGGAGAATTCGGGGTCTTCGGCGAAGTCGAAGTCCTGCATGCCGAACAGCTGCCCGACGCGGTCCAGGAATCCCTCCGGGGTCAGCGTGAACGACGGCAACGCCGCGCCGTCGGCCTCCCACAGCATCACCGCGCAGCGATGGGTGTTGCTGTTCTTGCCGGAACCAGTCACGTAGCGGTACTCGAACGCCGTGCACGCCCGGCTGTTGACCCGGCCGGTGAGGGTGTATCCCCACTTGCGCGAGTGGCCGGTCTTGAACAGCTCCACCTCGCCTTCCAGCTGCCGCTCTCCGCCGGGGCGTTCCCGTTCGAAGCGATATCCGCGCACGAGCGCATACTGCTCGAGCGCCTCGCGGCGCCGCTTCTCGATCGTGCGGCCGATGAGCCAGAGGCTTCCGACCAGCACCGCGGCGGCTCCGGCCAGCGCCGCCGGCGCGAGGCTGATAGCTTCCACCCGTCCGCTCACGCCCGGATTCTACGGTTGAAGCTGGTCGCTCGCCACCCGATCGCGTTCGCGCTCGCCGCGCTCGTGCTCTTCGCGGCCCTGTGGCCGCTGCCCCCGCTCGTGGACGCGGTGACCGGCCAGCCGCCGGGCGACGCCGACCTCGTTCGTCCCTTCTTCTATGTTCTCTTCGCCCCCCTCTCGGACACGCTCGACGCCCTCACGTTCGTGAGCCTGGGCCGCGCCTGGGCGCTGGTCGGGACGTGGGCGCTGCTGCTCGCCGCGTGGGGCGCACTGCGGCCCGGCACCCCGCGCCGGCGTCTGGTGCGCGCGGGCCTGGGCGTGGCGGCGGTGGTGCTCCTCGCCGGTGCCACCGTGGTCCTCCCCCGGCCCGTGCCCCGGATCGTATCGGCGGACTCCGCCGCGACGGTGATCGACTACCACGCGCACACGTCGGCCTCCCACGACGGACGCCGCGGCTGGTCCGCGACGGACCTCGCCGCCTGGCACGCCGCCCAGGGATTCGCGGCGGCGTACGTGACCGATCACAACGTCCCCTATGCCCCCCTCTCCCCACCGGCCGACCTCCCGGTCCG
>WNGI01005697.1_pt1 | contig 11257 bp, 9 predicted proteins | sample 5400621 | NCBI WGS metagenome assembly WNGI01 (sample SAMN13153374, study PRJNA577476) | soil metagenome | isolation source: 20 cm soil or saprolite under Garry oak tree replicate 1 | place: USA:California | collected 2016-06-15
TACTTGGCGGCAAGCACCTGAGAGCCGACCGGCATCCCCGTCACGGTGTAGTCGGAGACGACGGCCTTCAGGATCTGCTGCTTGCGCTCGTCGAGCGGCGTGGGCTCCAGCATGATTGGCAGTCTCGATCACCGAGTGCTAACTCGGATTGTACCGGCTATCCTCGAACCATGCCCACGCCGGTTCGGATCTACTCCGACTACGTCTGACCCTTCTGCTACATCGACTCGGTCGGAGTCGCAAGGCTGGCCCGGGAATACGACGTGGAGATCGAGTGGGTGCCGTTCGAACTGCACCCGGAGATCCCGCCGGAAGGGCGTAGGCGCGACGAGGTCCTCCCTGCCGCCTATATGGCGAGGGCCCAGGAGGGGGTCGATCGGATGGCCTCGGCGGCGGGCCTCCATCTCACCCACCATGAGCGCCTGATCAACTCCCGCCCAGCCTTGCAGGCGGCTGAATTCGCGCGCGAACAGGGACGCTTTGACACCATGCACCACGAGCTCCTCAAGGCCTACTGGGACGAGGGGCGCGACGTTTCCGACATCACGGTCCTGCGGGATGTCGCGGCACGCGCTGGCGTGGACGTCGCCGGCATGGAAGCCGCCGTCGATGCCGACCGGTTCGGCGACTACCTCGATGGGCGCCGTCTCGAGGCGGAGGAGCTTGGGATCAATGGCATCCCGGCGCACGTCATCGCCGACCGCTACCTGGTGATGGGCGCACAGCCCTACGACTTGTTCGAGCGCGTGATGGCGAAGGTTGGTGTTCCTCGGCGCGATGCTCGTGCGATTCCGGAGTGCTAGGCTCGATTGGCTCGCTCCTCGGCGGTCTGTTGGGCCAAGCGCTTTCAGCTCGGCTCGGCGGGCGAACCGGACTGGCCATTGCGCTGGTCATCGCCAGGCTGCTTGCGGGAAACTTAGCCCTTGCGCTGCTGGGGGGACGCAGCTTCAACGAGGAAGGCCGCCCCGACCTGATTCGCTAGTTCAACCCCGCGACGCGTTAGGCGCACTTGATGGTTGTCCTCGAGCAGCAGGCCCGCACCGACCAGGTGGCGTCGCTGTTCGGGGAAATCACGTGCCGAGCCAGTGCCGTCGAGTAACCGCACGCCGATCATGGCCGCTTCGCCGCGGGCGCGCTCGGGTGACAGGGTCTCGGCGCCGTCCAACGCACGACCTGTCTCGGAGGTCTGCTTGATGTAGGCGTGCGGCCCCTTGACGTTCCACCCGCGCTTCGTACGTCCGTCATCCAGGCGGAACATCGAGTGTGCGCCAGCGCCGCAGCCGAGGTACGGGTGATAGTTCCAGGCGGCGAGGTTGTGCCGGCAACGGTATCCGGGTTGCGCCCAGTTCGAGATTTCGTAATGCGCCAAGCCCGCGGCCTCCAGCCGTGCCGCCGCCGCCCAGTACTGCTCGAGCTGGTCATCGGCATCGGGCATCCGGACGAGGCCGGTCCTCACCTCCTGGCCGAGCCGGGTTGCCGACTCGACGGTGAGCTCATAGGCGGACAGATGCTGGACACCTTCGGCGAGAACCGCCTCCAGCGTGTCAAGCCAGGCGGCGAGGTTCACACCGGGTACTCCAAATAACAGGTCCGCGTTGACATTTGCAAACCCGCCGGCGCGTGCTGTCCGGATGGCCGCGATCGCGTCCATTCCCGAATGGAGCCGCTCGAGAAAACGCAGCGCGTCGGGCTGCAGGCTCTGCACGCCGATGCTGAGGCGGTTGACCCCAGCGTCGAGCCAGCCCTCGACGTTCGGGCCGGTGATATTGCTCGGGTTGGCCTCGAGCGTCACTTCAGCACCGGGCGCAAGGCCGATCGCCCGCACCCGCTCCATCACCTGCCGCACCTGGGCAGCGGTCAACAGACTTGGCGTGCCGCCACCAATGAACACCGTCTCGAGCGGACCGATGGGCAGCTCGGTCCCGGCGATATCGATTTCGTGGCTGAGCGCCTCGACATAGGGAGGGACCAGCCCCTCGAGCACGGCGTAGGCGTTGAAGTCGCAGTACTTGCACACCCAGGTGCAGAAGGGGATGTGTAGGTAGAGGCTGTGAATGCGTTCCATCAGTCCAGGCTCAACACGGCCATGAAGGCCTCCTGCGGAATTTCGACGTTGCCGACCCGCTTGAGGCGCTTCTTGCCTTCTTTTTGCTTCTCGAGCAGCTTCCGCTTGCGGGTCACATCGCCGCCGTAGCACTTCGCGGTGACGTCTTTTCGCATCGCCGGCACGGTCTCGCGAGCGACGATCTTGCCGCCGATGGCGGCCTGGATGGGGACTTCGTACAGCTGTCGGGGAATGAGGGTCTTCAGTTTTTCCGCCAGGCGCCGGCCCTGCTGCTGCGCTTTACTCCGGTCCACGATCATGGACAGCGCGTCGACGGGCGAACCGGCGACGAGCACGTCGAGCTTGACCAGACTCGCCTCCTCAAAGCCGACCAGCTCGTAGTCGAGGGAGGCATAGCCCTTGCTGCGCGACTTGAGCTGGTCGTAGTAGTCGTGGATGATCTCAGCGAGCGGCATGCGGTAGGTGATGACGACCCGGTCGCCCGGCTCGTACTGCATGTTGAGGAACTGCCCCCGCCGTTCCTGGCTGAGCTCCATCATGTTGCCGACGTAGGTGCTGGGCACCACGATGGTCGCGGTGACCATCGGTTCGCTGATCGCTTCGATCTCAGCGGGATCCGGGAGGTGATCCGGATTGTCGACCGGGATCTCCTCGCCGTTGCGCAGCTTGACGCGATATTCGACGGTGGGTGCCGTGCCGAGCAACGTGAGGTTGAACTCGCGCTCGAGACGCTCCTGGACGATCTCCATGTGGAGCAGTCCAAGAAAGCCGCAACGGAAGCCGAAGCCGAGAGCGGCCGAGGTCTCCGGCTCGTACACCAGCGCCGCGTCGTTGAGCTGGAGCTTCTCGAGCGCCTCCTTGAGCTGCTGATACTGTTCCGTGTCCGTTGGAAAGAGGCCGGCGAACACCATCGGCGTCACGTGCCGGTACCCGGGTAGCGCCGCCGCCGCCGGCCGTGCCTCGTCCGTGACCGTGTCGCCCACTCGCGAGTCCCGCACATTGCGGATATTGGCGATCAGGTAGCCGACCTCGCCGGCGGAGAGGTCCTCGACCGGCGTGCGGTCCGGGCGGAAGATGCCGACCTCATCGACCTCGAACGATTTGCCCGTTTGCATCATCAGGATGCGCATCCCCGGACGAAGCGTCCCCTCCAGCACGCGAATGTACGTGACGATCCCTCGGTAGGCGTCGAACTTGGCGTCGAAGATGAGCGCCTGCAGCGGCGCGCCGGGATCGCCGGTCGGCGGCGGGACCTCGCGCACCACCGCCTCCAGGATCTCCTTGGTGCCGACTCCCTGGCGGGCGCTGGCGAAGATGACCGATTCGGCCGGCAGACCGATGACCTTCTCGATCTCTTCGCGCACCAGCTCCGGGTTGGCTTGCGGCAGGTCGATCTTGTTGACGACCGGGACGATCTTCAGGTGGTGATCGAGGGCCTGGTGCACGTTCGCCAGTGTCTGCGCCTCGATCCCCTGCGAGGCATCGACGACCAGGATCGCGCCGTCGCAGGCGGCCAGCGCGCGCGAGACCTCATAGGAGAAGTCGACGTGGCCGGGCGTGTCGATCAGGTTGATCTGGTAGGTGTTGCCGTCGTCGGCCTTGTAAAGCATCCGCACGGCCTGCGCCTTGATCGTGATGCCCCGCTCGCGCTCGAGGTCGAGCTGGTCGAGCACCTGCTCGACCATGTCCCGCTGCGCGACCGTGCCCGTGTACTCGAGGAGACGGTCGGACAGGGTGGTCTTTCCGTGATCGACGTGTGCGATGACGGAGATCGCCCGAGTCAGGTGGGTCGGCGTGGACATCCACGGAGTTTATCGGGCAAATAAAAAGGCCGGCTGCGCGGCCGGCCTTCACGGATATTTGCGGCTACTTGTCTTTTTGCACGTCCGGAGCAAAGTCCGGTGCCTCGAGCTCTCGGTCGGGCCGCTCTTTCGTGGTCTGTGGGTCTGTCTGAGCCGGATCATCCATCGGTTCACGACCGCCGACGTCCTCGCGTTCGAGAGTTGGGTCGTTGACCATCTGCTCACCTCCATGAGCGCACATTTAGCCCGCACTCATACAATATCACGTGAGTGCCGCGATATCAAATTGGGCTAGCTGCGGGACGCCCTGGAGGCGCTAGGAAGGTTCTGGGCGATGCTACCGAGCTCCCGCCGCCCGGCGGCCTTCACGCGGTGCGCCAGGACCATCTCGGCGACTTCATTGACCTCGGGGACCCCGACTTCGGGAACCCCCCGGTAGGCGGCCAGCGCCTGGGAGGCCTTGCGCCCGACCAGGTCGGCCCGGTGGCCATCCACCTGAAGACTCACATTGAGCTCGGCGAGCGCGCGCAGGATCCCGGCCGGCATGACCACATGGGGAAACCGGACGATCGCTTCGGCGATCCGGGTCCCGATCTCGGCATCCTGTTCGGCGAAGCGCTCGCTGAATTCGGCCGGATGGGATTCCCATTCCTCTCGCCGCTCGACGATCTGGACGCGCTGCCCGATGTCCTTGATGCCTTCGACATCGACTGTCAGGCCAAAGCGATCCAGGAGCTGCGGGCGCAGGTCGCCTTCTTCCGGATTCATGGTGCCGACCAGGATGAAGCGAGCCGGATGCCAGATCGAAATGCCTTCTCGTTCGACGACGTTCACGCCCATGGCCGCCGCATCGAGGAGGACGTCGACCAGGTGATCGTCGAGCAGGTTGACCTCATCGACGTAGAGGATGTTGCGGTTCGCCTCGGCGAGAACGCCGGGCTCGAAGCGGCGCTCGCCGCTCTTGATCGCCGCCTCGATGTCGATCGCTCCGACGACGCGATCCTCCGAGGCGTTGATCGGCAGCTCGACCACGCGCATCCGGCGCCGGGCGCGAGGCAAGGTCTCCCCGCGCGCCAGGCGGTCCTGGCAATCCGAGCAGAGGGACTCGGGTGCGTCCGGATCGCAGCGGTAGAGGCAGTCCGCGACGACGGTCAGCTCGGGCAGCAGACGGGCGAGGGCTCGCACCGCGGTCGACTTGCCGGTGCCTTTCTCGCCGCGGATGAGCACGCCGCCGATCGCCGGGTGGATCGCATTCAAGACGAGCGCGAGCTTCATCTTGTCCTGGCCGACGATGGCGCTGAAAGGGTAGACGAATCGTTCCATCAGGCTGAACCCGTCCTAAGCATCTCACGCTGGACGCTGTCGACGATCGAATTTTGCGAGAGATCGAACAGCCCGTAGTAGCGTCCGCCGAGACGTTCCGCCAGGTCGCCACACACGTTGAAGGCGTAGGCGCCGTAGAGGCTCGTCACCCGGTTCCGCGGGTACCCCGGCTGGCTGCCGAAGTCCCGCGTCGAGTCGATCACCATCGCGCGAACGCCTTCCTGCTTGATCTGGCCGGCCATGCGCTGGGCTTCGAGCAGCGGCTCCTCGCCGAAGAGGCTGATGTTGCCGCGGCCGTCACTGATCAGCACCAGGAGCGGGTAGACCTGGGGATCTCGCAGGCGCTCGGTTTTGATCAATTTCAAGCCGGTCATCAATCCGTGGGTGAGCGGTGTGGTGCCTCCGATGCTGAGCCGTTCCAGCCGGCGCTCGGCGAGGTCCACGCTCGAAGTCGGGCGCAAGACGACGCGGGCATTGCGCCCGCTGAAAGCGACGAGCGCGACCTTATCGCGACGGACGTACGCATGCCGGAGTAATGAGAGGATCGCGCCCTTGGTGGCGAGCATGCGCTGCTCCGCATCCATCGAGGCGGAGGCGTCGACCACGAAGACGATCAGGTTGCCAGTCTTGCGCTCGCGAACTTTCTGGCGGAGATCCTGGCTCTCCAGCTGGAGCTTGTTGATGGCATCGGGCGCCGCCTGCCGGCGGCTGCGCTGATGCGGCGCCGCGGCGCGCACGGTCGCGTCGAACGCGACATCAGTGACCTTTTCCGCCTGCGAACTGCGCACGTAGCGCCCGCGTTTCGTCTCGCTCTTCGTCGAGGTCCGCTTGCCCGCCGCGCGTCGCGCCTGCCGCTCGCGGGGCAGGTCCAACTTCCTGACAGTGAAGGTCCGCAGCTGAATCACCGCGTCCGATTCCGGCTCGATCGCCTCGTTCGTCGGCGACTCGCGTGATTCCGACGTCGTCCAGCCTTCGTTGGATTCGCCTCCCGAGGCGCCTTCTTGCTGCGTCACATCGCTCCGAACGGAGGGGGTCGTCTCGCTCGGCATGGCGGCCTGGATCTGCGCCAGCTGCTCGGCGGCGCGTGAGGCGAGCTCCTGAACCTGCGCCTGTTTGTCGCTGAGCGGCTCCCGGCGCCGGTGCGCCAGGGCGAGCTCCAGGGCCTCGAGCACGTCAGGCAGCTCGACGACCGGCCCGCCGCGGAGGGCGCAGATCGCGCGAGCCGTGCGGGCGACGACCAGGTCGGCCCGGTGACCGGCGACGGAACCGTCGAGGCAGAGCCTGGCAACCAGCGTCCGGATCGCATCGGGGAGCGATACGCGCGGAAGGCGGTCGGTTGCCGCCTGCAGCAGGTCGCGTAGCTCACCCTCCCGTTCGGCGGAGACCTTGTGAACGGCCTGGGGACTCTGGAGGAAATCGCGCTCGAGCTCCATGACGCGCAGTCGCTCGTCGATGTCGGTGAGCGTCACGACCTCAACGCACAACCCGAAGCGGTCCAGCAGTTGCGGCCGCAGCTCCCCCTCCTCGGGGTTCATCGTGCCGACGAGGATGAAATGGGAGGGGTGCACGACGGACATTCCCTCGCGCTCGACGACGTTCACACCCATGGCGGCGGCGTCGAGCAGGACGTCGACGAGGTGGTCGTCGAGCAGGTTGACCTCATCGACATATAGAAGGTTGCGATTCGCTTCGGCGAGCACCCCCGGCTGGAAGCGCCGTGTCCCGGCTCTGACCGCCGCCTCGATGTCGATCGACCCGACCAGGCGGTCTTCCGAGGCATTGATGGGGAGGTCGATGATCCGCATCGGCAGCCGAACGGTTGGCAACCCTCCCCCGCTTGCGGGGGAGGGCAGGGTGGGGGCCGTCGCGCGACGCCGGCACTCGTCGCAGTATCGCGATGGCACTCCCGGGTCGCAGCGATATGGGCAGCCCTCGACGGCGTCGTAATCGGGCAGCAGGCGAGCCAGCGCCCGCACGGCGGACGATTTCGCGGTCCCACGGTCGCCCCGAATCAGCACACCACCGATCGCCGGATCGATGGCATTGAGCATGAGGGCGCGCTTCATCGGCTCCTGTGCGACGATCGCGCTGAACGGCAAGCTCAATTCGAATGCCACGGTTAGAGTCTAGCCAGAGGCCGTTACGAGAAAACGTCCAATCGATCAGGCGGCGAGACGTCGACCCATTTGGCGGGAGCAACCTCGACGTGATCGAACGCGCCCGTCGGCAGCTCGAGGAACGCACGTCGAACTTCCTTGGCGCGAGTTGGGGTGAGCAATCCAACCGTGCCGAGACCCTCCACGGACATCGATTCGAGATGCGGTTCCAACGCCTTCTGCACAGCCTCATAGGTGGCCGTCCCACGAACCTTGAACGCGGACGGACGTCTTCCATCCACCAGAGTCACAAGGTCGCAGTTGGGAAGCACGAGTGGAGACGCATCCGTCCAGGTGATGTGTAGCCGCAGGTCGTCGGTTCGACCTCGGGGGGCCACCGCGACGAGGGTCGGGACAAAGACCTCCTCTCCCAGGCGTCGATGGAGATCCTGCCTCCGACTCTGGTACAACCACCAACGCTCGGACCGTTCAGGGCTCATCGACGGCAGCGCTTCGCGACTGCGGCGGACCGCCTCCACATTGCCCTTCTCCCATAGCTCGACCAGCTCACCAAGCGGCCAAGGGTGGGGCGGAAGTCTCAATTCAAATTTCTGCGCCAGATCGACGAGCACCGCCATCGCCTCTCTCGCGAAGAAGTTGGGCCTGGGCCACGGCAGCCGAAGGCGGAGGGCGACGAGGTCGGCCTCGAAGCCGGCCACCACGCCTGTGTCCGGATTGCGGTAAACGATCAGCCCGCGCTCATCCGGCCCATGGACCGCGATCTCATTTCGGCTTTTCAGCCACCGAACGACCTCATCGATGGGAAGGGCTTTGTCCGCGGTGAGACGGACGTCGAGTCCCTCGTTCTCGATGAGATCGGCGCGCGCCTCCTCAAACTCAGCATCCTCGGGCCCTAAATCACGCAGCCGGACGACGCGCGGCATGACCTTGGACGGCACGCGTCCGTTCGTTACGCTGGAGACGGGGGCTGTCCCCGCCGCGACCCGGTGGGCATTGAAATCGGGTACCGCCTCACCAGTCGACCGCTGTTTCTGACCTTCGCGCATGAACGTGTCGTGACCGAGAGCCGTGTAAAACGGCTTCTTCCACGGGTAGTCCTCGAGCCGTTTCACCCTTGGGTCGAGAACGAATGGGGTTTCTGTTGCCCAAACCACCCGCGCACCAGCAGGTGTCGATTCCTCGCGGACACCGAGTCCGTCCAGTCTGCTGCCCCACTTCTTCACGAAAGCAGGACCGAAGTAATTCCACCAGTAAACGTCCGGCAATTCCCGGTTGAGCTCCTCCATCACGCGACCGCCCCTAAAGAGGCGGCCGAAGATTGTCTCGGCGTTCCGCTGCAGGAGTTTTACCCGCTGGTCGAGCACGTCACCGGACCCGCAGTAGGCGTAGAAGGCACTGGCTGCATCGGCGACCCGGGTCAAATACGCCGCCAGCCTCCGCAGCCGCTCCTTTGAAGTGAACCACTCAGGGTCGCGGAAAGCCGCGTTGATGCTGTGAGGCATATCACGTTCCGAATGCCGCTCATCGGCCACGTAGAGATCCCCCTCGCCCAGTGGCGCCTCTTGACGGGCGAAAAACCACATTTCAGGTTCGTGGGGGCTGAGTCGGCCCTCATATGCGCCAAGAAGGTCCGCCAGCCTGCCTCGGAGCTTCCGCCGTGGCGGGAAGCTCCGAGCCCCATGCGTGTAGGCGAGGTCGCGCTCACTCTCGAGCGCCTGGCCGAGGGCTCTCAGCCGGCCAGTCTCGCGCAACGGCGCGAAGCTGACCACCGAACAGATCAACTCCGATCGACTGTCGATACCAGCGTGAACGCACCGGCTCCGCGGTTCCGGCGAGTCGCTCCGATTAGAGGTCGAGTTCCTTGGCGATGATCTCGCGCATGATCTCGTTGGTGCCCGCGCCGATGGGGCCGAGGCGGGCGTCGCGCCAGGCGCGCTGAATCGGGTACTCCATCATGTAGCCGTAGCCGCCGTGGATCTGCAAGGCGCGGTCGGCGACCTTGACGTCGGCCTCGGTGGCGGCGATCTTCGCCATCGAGACCTCCTTCGTGCACGGTAGCTTCTGCGAATGGAGCCAGAGCGCGTAGTAGGTCAGCTGCCGCGCCTGCTCGATCATCAATGCCATCTCCGCGATCTCGTGCCGGATGACCTGCATCGAGGTCAGGGTCTTTCCAAACTGCGTCCGGTTCGCGGCGTACTCGACGGCGAGCTCGAGGCTCCGCTGAGCCGAGGCAACGGCGCCGATCGCGATCCAGAGCCGCTCCCACTGAAAGTTCGCCACCGCCAGATAGAACCCGCCGTTTTCGTCGCCGAGCCGGTTCGCGGCCGGCACCCGGCAATCCTGGAAGACCAGCTCCGCCGTGTCCGACGCCCGCCAGCCCAGCTTGTTCAACTTGCGGCCGACGCTATAGCCGGGGGTCCCGCGCTCGACGACCAGGACCGTTAGACCCTGATGGCCGCCCTCCGGCTTCGTCCGGACCAGGATAACCACCAGGTCGGCATTGACACCGTTGGTGATGAACATCTTGGTGCCGGTAACGATGTAGGCATCACCGTCGCGGCGAGCGATGCTCTGCACGTGGGCGATGTCCGAGCCACCCGACGGTTCCGTGACGCCAAGCGCGACGATCTTCTCACCTTTGATCGCGGGCGGCAGCCAGCGCTGGCGCTGGGCATCGTTGCCGAATTCGTTGATGGGCGGCGTCGCAATCGCGACATGCGCACCGATTCCTGCCGCGACCCCACCCGAGCCGCAGCGGGCGAGCTCCTCGAAGAGGATCGCTTCATAAATGAGGCCGGCGTTCGTTCCGCCGTACTGCTCCGCGTACTTCAAGCCCAGGAGGTCCAGGGCGCCGAATCGCTGGAACAATTCGCGCGGAAATTGCTGCGCTTCTTCCCACTCGTCGACGTGAGGGCGCACCTCCTTGTCGATGAAGCGGCGGACCGTGCCTCGGAACTCCTCGTGTTCCGGTGCGAAGAGATGCGAACGCGGCACGCCTAGCTTTGCCAGTAGTTGACGAACTCCGGGTATTGGTCGACGGTCGCATCGGCCAGCGCGTCTGGCATCCGGAGAAACATGCCACGCGCCTCGGCCAGCACGGTGCCATCGAGCAGCTCGACCGCCCCGATGGCATCGACCGCACCGACTCGCTCGCGGGCGATCTCTCCCCAAACGCGGAGGGGCTGATCGACCGGGGCCGGCCGCCGGTAGCGGATGTCGAGCTTGCCCGTCATCAACCATTGGCGGCGAAGGGCACCGGTCCGGCTCATCGTTTCATCGAGCATGGTGGCAAGGACGCCACCATGCAGCACGCCCGGAAACCCCTGGAACCGCTCAGAAGGCTGGTAGTCGGCGACGATCCGGTCGCCGTCGCGCCGGAAGGTCAGTTTGAGGCCGGATTCGTTACGGTGGCCGCAGGCGAAGCAGCGCTGGTATGTGGTTTCATCATTGAGTTTGTCGCGGTCTTGCACGCCGCGACCAGTTTATCAGCCGATCTGGAGGCACTCTGCACGTGAACCGGCGATCAGAAGCGATTGCGCAGCTCCTGGAAACAGCGCTCGCGGAACGCTTCGACACGCCGGTCAGCGAACTGCTCCAGGCCATGCCGATCCCGCTGGCCGTCATCGAGGCCGGCGATCTCCGTGCGCTCGCCGTCAACGAGATGATGGCCCGGGTGTTGCGACGAGCCGACGCCGCTGGGTTGACGATTTCGTCGCTGTTGCCGCCGGCCCATCCCCTATCGGATCCCCGTCCCTTCCGGTCCGTCGCCAGCGGCGGGCAGTCCTTTGCCGCCACCGTTGTCATCGACGGGCAGACCTGGGAATGGTTCATCCGCCCTCTCAAGGGACGAGGCCGGGCCGTCGAGCACTTCGTGACGGGATTGCTCTTAAGCCCCGCCGCGCCGCTCGATGTCGACGTCGCGCGCCTTCGGGAGATGAACGCCGCCAAGA
>WNGI01009769.1_pt1 | contig 11257 bp, 14 predicted proteins | sample 5400621 | NCBI WGS metagenome assembly WNGI01 (sample SAMN13153374, study PRJNA577476) | soil metagenome | isolation source: 20 cm soil or saprolite under Garry oak tree replicate 1 | place: USA:California | collected 2016-06-15
TGGCGCGGGTCCGCCAGCATGCGATGGACCTGTGCAAGACGTTGACCAAGCACGAATTGCGACAACGTTGTGCCCTCGCTCTCGAATAGCCTCTGAATGTAGCGGACACCGATGCGATGCCGGGCCGCCAGCGCTGTCACGGAGACGTCTCCATCCTGCAGGTTTCGAACGATATCGGCTTTGATCGTGCGCAGCCGCGCCGCACGCAGGCCACGTCCCTGCGCGGTCTCGGCTGCGTCGCGCGTCGTCCCGATCGCGAGTGCACAGAGATCGTGGATGTGCGTCGCTACCGCGTGCTGCAACTCCGGTGTGCGTTGCGTATCTTCATCTTCTAGGGCATCGGCGTAGTTTAACAGCAGACGAAGGATGCTGGAATTTGGTGGAATCGGTCGCACGAAGGCGTCTTCGAGGCCGGGTGCCAACACCAACATAAGCTTGCGCGGGAGCCCAATGGTGACGAAACGCGCCGGCTTCGGGAAGGCCATTGTGCTGACGTCCGAATTGGATGACAGCAACGCGCTGCCTGCGCCAAGGGTCGCTTCCCGACCGAGCTGTGAAACGGTACGGCGGCCGGTTTCCTGGCCGATACGCCGCCGGTGACGGATGAGCGTTGTATGCAGACCCCGAAATCTCCGGGCTTGCCGCCGCTTCGTCCCACGGCCTGCATGGTGATGTCCGTGTAGCATGGTCCGTCGGACAACACAGAAAGGATTCGCCGCGCGAAACCGTACGGTCGGAAGGCTTGCATCACCTCGGTTGGAAAATCTCCCTCCCGCACCGGCACACGTGAGAAGCGAAATGACCTGAAGTCGCCTGCCGCAGAGGCCATCGTACAAGCCTTTCCATTCGATCAGGGCCCGCGTCGTGCCGCGCATTCTCCGGAAAACGTCGGCAATGTTCGTTTGTTCCCAAGTCGTTGTCGCCTCCTCCCAAGAGTTCCCGCGCAACCTCCCCTTATCGTTCGAGCCGCTGCGACGGTGGGTGCGCGGCATCGGTGATACCGATGTAACGCAATTCCCGCCGGCTGAAATTTCTCAGTAGCGCGGCGAGGCTGTTCTCAGGACAGTAAAACAGGAGGTTCCCCATGCAAAAGCTTCTTGTTCTAACTGCGGTTCTGATGGTGGGCGTCGGCTCAGCAATCAAGGCGGTTACGCCCGCGCCTTTGGCGTCGAAACCCGCGCCTCCGGCGGTCACAATCCCCTTGGAGGACATTGCCGCAATGCCATGACAGCCATGATGCACGATCACAGAGCCGGCATTCGTCCGCATCTTGAGGCGGTGGGAGCCATGATCCCGAAAGCAGCGACGGCCAGCTGCCACCCCTCGATCGCAAACAGTCTGATGAGCGCAGGGCGGCAGAAAGGAAAAAGGAGGCGGCCAGATTTCCATCGACGCAAGGGGATTTCCGATTCAACACGAATCATTTTCCGATCCAGGACTTCTAAGCGCTGCGATTGGCCGCACGCAGGAGTCAATCCGCAGCGGCTCGCGCGAGTTGAAAGGAGATCTCGATGACTGATTCATTGCAGAGCTGGAATTCGATGCATGCGCTGAGCGAGCGAATTCTTCGAACGAATTCGGCAACCGATGAGCTCGAGAGATGGTGCCGCGACAACGCCATCGGTGATGGACAAATCGTTGCCTTGTGCGACCGCGATGCGCGTCCGGAAGCGCTGGACGATGAGAGCCTCGAGGCGCTGTACCCGTATCAATGCCGCGACAAGACCACGTTCAGGAAGGTGCGCCTTGCCACCGCCGGAATCGCGGTGGTCGATGCCCTCAACTGGTTTTTTCCGGACAATCTTTCAAGCGATATCCGCGAGCAGCTTGAAACGAGCGCGATCCCGTTCGGGCGCGCGATCCGCCATCTCAATCCCAAGCGGCGCTCGTTTCTCGTTCGCCGCTGCACGCCCGCTCAGTTGGTCGACGCGGCGCAATCGATCGACCCGACCGCGGTGGCGTTCGAGCACCGCGCCGTCGTCTATCGCGACGACGACGTTCCGCTCGCTGTCGTGCACGAGCATTTCCGGGCGATCCTGGTCCCGAGCTCCTGCCGACGTCCGAAAAAGGAGATTTGCTGCGATCGGCCGCCACGCGGAAGTCAGTCCGCAGCGGTGGCGTTAGCTCGTTCCTTGTACTGGCGCGAGACCATCAAGATGGGAGGTATCGTTGATCGCCCGAATTTTTATCCCGGTAGCCGCGACGTCGATCTCATTGATGCAGTAAGGGGCTTGCGACGCAGCATCGACAGCCCAGCTCGCATCAGCCCCGAATGGATGGTCCATGAAAAAGACCCACGTGCCGTCCGGCGGCTTGCGATGAACCTCCATTCCATGACGATGCAGTTCGAAAGGAGATTCCGCATCAAGATCCTGATTATCGGTGGCATTGCCGCCGTTGCCCTGTTTGCCGCCGTGAACGGCGTGTGGCGATCACACTCGCCCTCGACGATCGGGTACGCTGGAAAAAGAAGTGGTTCGACAGTGCAGGAAATGCAAAGCAACCGCAGCGTCGACAAGCTTCCCGTCGAAGACTTTGAGGACCTCTCTTTGGTCTCTCTTTGGTGTTTCCAAGGGAAGCAAAACGCTAGACCCTTCGATCTCTCGATCGGAGGCGTGCCGGGCGAGTCGCGATCCGCAGCGACGACTTCCGCTGCGGATTCGGGAACCAGTTCTAGGGACCCAGAAAAACGGCCGGGATAGGCAAGTTGTCCGTCAGGAGACCGAGCGCTTCCAGTTCGGCCCGATGATCGGCTATTTCCATTATGATCAAGAGAAACGTCAGCACGACGGCAATGTAGATGAGCGACGGCGATGTCTCGGCAGGCGCGCGCTCATCGTGCGGCGGCATCCGGTCGCGGAATGAACGCCACCACGAAATAAAATGAAAATGCGTTCTGGACCGCATTTGCATGCAGCCATCCTCAGCGTGCTAAATTCAGCATAGGAGGCAGCGATCCGCGGTTCAAGCGGGTCATGGCGAAATCGCCTGCGACGGCTGCGCGGTCATTTGCATCATGGCTGAGCTCGCCGCCACCCGAGGCAAGTCGCAGCTTTCAGCCTGTGCCAGCGTCGTCGCGTGTCCGATCCGGGACGCCAAGGTTGCGGTAACGCCAGGACCTGCGCATAGGAGGCTACGCCTGTCGGGATCATGGAGCTCTCTTCAAGTGCAGTCGGCCGCGGCAAGTTCATTGCCGCCCATCTGCACATTGCGTTCAGCCCCTTGCGGGACAATCGACGCCGCGCGGGAAGGACATTCCCGCAAACCGGGAGAATGGCCATGTCGGCAAACAGGAACGTCTTCGCCGGCGGCAGCTCGGGGAAACACCGCGGGGATCGGCATTCGCGGCGCTTCGAATTCTCCGGGGACGATCTCCACCGCTCCGTGTGGTGGCGTCTTGGCAATCATCTGATGTTTAACATCCGATGTTTGCTATCGGCGATGGCGGTTTGATCGGCATCGTCTTGATTTAGAGGTGGGCTTTGAACTTGCGAAAAAGCCTTGGAGTCAAGGGTTGTAGTTTCAAGCCACCCCGGTCCTTCGCATAAGGCATCAGGGCTGCAGCAAATTCAAGATTCGGCCGGCAGCCGCCTCGATGTGTGCACGCAGCAGACGGCAGGCCAGCTCAGGGTCCTGCTTCCCGACCGCCTCCAGGATATCCCAATGCTCTTGTTGGGATTGCCGGAAGTAGGGAGCGCGGTGCCGCAGCAGCATTGAATAGCGGCTGGCATTGCGCCACAGAGTCTCGATCAAGTTCGACGTGCGAGGACGCTGGCAAGCGACATAGAGCGCACGATGGAATTGCCAGTTCACCTCGCCGTAAGCGAGCTTGTCCGTCACCCCGTCAGCGCGCCGACAAATCTCGGTCGCGAGAAGACGTTGTTCCGGCGAAAGATGCCTTACGGAGACGCGCAGAGCGGCGGTTTCAAGATTGACGCGAAGTTCGAAAATCTCAGCCGCATCGGCGGCCGTGAGCGGCACGACGAAGGCGCCGCGGCGCGGACTGATGGCGATGAAGCCCTCGAATTCCAGGCGCTGAAGCGCCTCCCGGAGCGGGACGTGGCTCAACCCGAGCTTCGCGGCGAGGAAATGCTGCTGGAGCCGGTCGCCCGGCTCCAGCTCGCCGTTCAGGATGGCCTCGCGAAGCCGCTCCGTCGCAAACGCGCTCGCGGTCATGTGCGACGGTTCGCCGGCTTCACCTGTTGGTCGACCTGCGATACGCGCAACTGTCGCCGGCCGCTCCGATTGCGTTTTCCGCTTCACTGGCTTTGCCTGCCGCCGGTCTTTCATCAAAACGTTTCCCTGCGAGGCCTTGCTGCGGATGGTCCCGACCGATCGGCGACCACCGCATCAATATCGTTCTGTTCCGAGCGAATTGGCGCTGATTTCGAGATCAAGGCATCCATAGCAGCAAAAGGCGCCTCATCAGAGAACGCCTTGCGTGGAATCAGCATGAAGCTGCCATCGTGCAGGGAGATCTGAAAGAGATCCATGAATGCCAGCTCGTTGGAACGGATTGGGTTAATCTGATCGACTGGAAAGGTTCGAGCAAGGCCGGGCAGCCTTAGAATGACGCTGTCCGACGTTACGACGAGCCGCACCGAGCGTAGAGCGAGTGCCGCTGTCAGCGAAACAAGAGCCAGGCATATCCATAGATAGGTGGGTGGAGAACCGGACAACGCCGCCAGTCCGCCCGCGATGCCAAGGAGGGGGGCGACGCCTTGCGCGACCAGAAAGCCGTGACTGTCAGGCCGAAATTCCTTGGCGGCGGAATCTTCAATCATCGCGGCTGCCGTATCCGAATAGTGACCGGTAGGCGTAGATCGCCGGCGTCCCGCCGGTATGCAGGAACACGACGTTGTCAGACGGCTTGAAGCGGCCCGCTTTCGACAGGCCGATGAGCCCGGCGAGGCCCTTACCCGAATAGACCGGGTCGACCGTCAGGGCCTCCAGCCGCGCCGCGATAGCCATCGCATTTACCGTCCGCTCGTCCGCCTGACCGTATGCGCCGGCTGAGAAGCCGCTTTCAATGATGATCTTGTCTTCGAGCGGTCCCGGCTCGAGGTTCACTTCGTCCGCCAGTTCGCGCAAGATGTGCGTCACGCGGTTTCTGACGCCGGCGGGATCGGCGTCGATGTCAATGCCGATGACATCGATCGGCAGGCCGAGCGCGGCGAAACCAGCTATGAGGCCGGCCTGGGTGCCGCCGGTCCCGCTCGCATGGACAATGTGGGTCACGGTCACGCCGAGCGCTTCGGCCTGCGTCGCGATCTCGGCGGCGGCATTTAGGTAGCCGATGCCACCGAGCCGGTTGGCGCAACCGTAAGGAACGATGTAGGGCTTGCGGCCTTCCGCGTGCATGCGTGCCGCGATCCGCTCCAGCACCACGGTGCGTTCATCCCTGACACTGATAATCTCGTGGGTCGCGCCGTAGAGGTGATCAAGAAAGATGTTTCCTGTCTGTGCGTAGTCCGAATCGGTGCGGTCCACCCGGTCGGTGATCATCGCGAAATGGCAGTCGAGGCCTGCCTTCGCCGCGGCCGCGGCGACTTGGCGAACGGAATTTGACTGGACGACTCCTGACGTCAGCAGGATGTCGGCGCCGGCCGCCAACGCCTCGGGAAGCACGAATTCCAGGGCGCGCACCTTGTTGCCGCCCTGGCCCATGCCACTGGCGTCATCCCGCTTCACCCAAACGGACGGTCCTCCAAGCCATTTGCCAAGTCGCTTCAGCGGCTCCAGAGCGGTGGGAAAGTGTCCGAGACTCATACGCTCATGGGAAGAAATCAGCTGCGCCAGCCCGTCGGCGTCTCTCGTATTTTTCATCTCGCCTTCTCTTTGATCAAAATATTACTGGCGCCAGACGCTTTTTCGGCCGCTCGCGCAGCGGGAAAACTGAACGCGGCATCGCCCGCAGGCGACAGCTTCGCTGGCCGCACAAAGATTATAATCTATATTGCAAAAGATTATAATATATAATATTGCATGGCGTCGCGCTTGAGTAAGCGATGTCGCCATCTTGAAGGGCTTGCTCAACTGGCACCGATCGCGACGCTGCGTCGCTTGATCGTCATATCGCATGGTGGCGGATCGTATGGTGGCGGAGCATTTCTTCGATTCCGTGCGGCTCGATACCCAGCGTTCCGAATCCTGCACAAGCGGGCGAAGCAACGTTGTCCACTCTCATGAGCTCGACTTGGTTTCGAGTGATCGGCGGTCGCGGCAAACCCTCCGCGAGGAAAGCCAGTGCTTGCCAAATTACGAATGGAACGGGAACGAGCACGCGTCGCGAACCGAGATGCTCGCCGATCAACCGCAGCACGTCCTCGTAGCTGTAAATTTGCGGACCGCCTAGTTCGTAGACTGTTTCCGCCTGAGGGGCGTCGAGCGAGCGCACAATCGCATCCCCAACATCTTCCACGCAAGCCGGCTGCAGCGCTGTCCGGCCGCGCCCGAGCAGGGGAAAGACTGGAGATTTGCGCAACAGTTTGATCAGTGGAATCAGAAACGCATCATCAGGTCCGAACATGATTGCCGGGCGAATAATTGTCGCAGCGGGAAATGCGGCCCGGACGGCATTTTCGCCCTCTCCCCGGCTGCGGATGTATGGCGAAGGCGACGCCGCATCGGCGCCGATACCCGAAACATGCGCCAGCCGCGCCACGTCCGAATCTCGCGAATGCATCGCCACCCTGGCTGCGGCTTCGACGTGTACGGAATGGAAGGTCCGCCCGCCCTGCTCGACGTAAAGACTCACGGCATTGACGACGCCAAAGGTCCCCGCAACGACTGCGCTGATGGATCCATCATCGCTGATGTTCGCCCGGACGAACTCCAGCGCTGACGACTTGCCGCGAAGGATCCTCTCACCGCGTTCTGGGTGGCGAGATGCAACCCGTACTGCAAAATGGCGATCGAGAAGGTGTTGAACGACACGCCGGCCCAAGAAGCCCGTGCCGCCGAAGACCGCAACTTTCCGCGGCTCCGTCACCCCCGATACCCTCAACGTCGCGACTTGTCGCTCGGTTCGGCGATATCCTTCAGCGCGCCTTGGGCGGCTTCGTCTTCCGAACGGCCGAGATCGGCGAGCGCGAGGACCCCGACGAGCCGTTTGGCCCGGTTAAGAACCGGAAGGCGTCGTACCTGATGCTTCGCCATGATTTGCGCGGCGCCCTCTGCGTCATCATCTGCGAAGCAGTAGCAGATACCCTCCGACATGACCTCCCGGACCGTCGTATTGCCGGCTGCCCGCTCGTCGGCGACCGCGCGCACGACGATGTCCCGGTCTGTGATCATGCCGATCAGGCGGTCGTTCTCGCCGACGGGTAGGGCGCCGACATTATCGGCCCGCATGCGCCGCGCCGCATCGCGGATTGTCATGTTGGGATCGGCAAGGTGTACCGTCGGAGTCATGATTTCATTAATTTGCATGGTTGACCTCCAGTCCTCGAATAATCCGCGCTCTTCCAACTGCTGCGTGCAGATTTCAGACGCCGAGGCGTCCGCAATCCTACCCGGATTTTCCGCAACGACTTAGTGGCTTCCAACCGTCTTGCCCGATGTCAGGTCTTGGGCCATCTCGAGATGATGCCGCAGCGTCGGAAGCATCTTGTCCGCCCAACCCTTCAATTTCGAATTGTCACCGCCCTTGGCGTAGCGCTCGAATAATGACACCGCGTCCTTGTGGCCACTCAGTTGATCGCTGTCATAGCGCGAACTGAAGTCGGCGCCCTTGAGCGATTTCAGCTTGTCGATTTCGCTTTGGTGGGAGCTATCCAGCCCGGTCGGCAATTCCGCCTTTACATCGCCGCTGGAAATCATCGACTTCAACTCATCGGATGTTTTTTGGTGATCCGCAATCATGGTTGCGGCAAAGGATTTCTCCGATGCATTGCCACGCTCTCGCGCCAGCTGACTGGACTGAATCTCGAACATATCGCTTGTCGCGGCCTCCTTGACGAAATCCGCGGTCGCAGGCGTTATGCCGAGCGTGGAATTCACCCCGGTCTTTTCTCCGATCGACTGAGCCAGTGCAGGCGTCGCCAGAAGAACGAGCGCCAAGCCAGAAGCAAGGTATTTCATCGTTTGGACCCTTTGCTGTTTCGGTAAAGCAGCTGTTTCGGTAAAGCATCTGAACCAATTGGCAATCTTCTCGATCGTTCCTCGGGCGTCGAAGGCTTTTCTGAAAGCCCCGGGAACTGGCGTATCCGATGGAGGTCGCTGGAACAGAGAGTTCTTGACCTCGTTGAACAGACACCAGGGCCGACACAGAAAGCCCGCGCTGGGCGCGCCGGGCCGACGAGCCCACGGCGTTCGCCGCCTGGCTGGATCACCTTGCCCTGTTTGGCGGCGCGGACGCTATCGCACCATTCCGGCGCCCGCTCGCCCGCCACGCACAAAAGATGAGAGCATTTTTCGGAATTCTATCGTGTCGCCGCCGGTCGAAACTGAGATCAAGTTTGAGATTCCCTCGTCCGATGTGGCGAGTCTAAACAAGCTTGCTCCGCTTCGCCGCGCCGAAACCGTCAGACCGGCCAAACAAGTCTCGATCTATTTCGACACGAAAAAGTTTGCATTGCGCAAAAACGGGGTGCTGTTCCGCGTGCGACGCACCGGGCGTCATTATGTTCAAACGATCAAGTCGGCCGGTAGCGGATTGCTGGACCGCAACGAGTGGGAAAACGAACTCAAGAGCGGAAAGCCCGATTTCGGCGCCGCGCGCCACACCGCGCTGGAGCCTTTGCTGACGAAAAAGCTTCGCCGGAAATTGCGACCGGTGTTCGAGACCCGGGTTCGTCGCACCACCTATCCGCTCAGAGCATCGCAGATCGAAGTGACGGTCGATCGCGGCGAGATTGGCACGGGCGACCGCACCAAGCCGCTATGTGAAATCGAGATCGAATCCAAGTCCGGCGGACGGGATGCACTTTTCAGGCTGGCCCGCACCATCGCGCGTGTCACCTCCGCCGAACTTGCCATGAAGAGCAAGGCACAGCGGGGGTACGAACTGCTCGATGGCAACGATAGCTCCGCGACAAAAGCAGATCCGATCGTCCTCAAGGCGGATACCAAGAGCCGGGACGCCTTTTATCAGATCGCGGTCTCATGCTTGAAGCAGGTCGTTGTCAACAAGCCCGCATTGCTGGCGGGAAACCCCGAGGGTGTCCATCAGATGCGGGTCGGCCTGCGCCGGCTCCGCGCGGCAATCTCGCTGTTTTCCGACCTGCTGGAAACGTCCGAGGCGAACGCGATAAAATCGCAGCTCAAATGGCTCACCGAAGAATTAGGGCCGGCCCGGGAATTTGAGGTCTTTCTGACGCGTGTGGTAGCGCCGGCAAGGCGCCATCATAGCCGGCTGATCGGAATGCAGCGGCTATCCCACGATTTAGCCGATCAGCGCAGGGCATCAATCGAGAGAGCTCGCGATGCGATCCGTTCAGAACGGTTTCGTCGTTTGCTGCTAAACGTCGCGACATGGCTCGAAATAGGCAACTGGCGCCATCCACGAGCCGATCTGTTGGGCCAGCGCGGAGACACGCCGATCGTGGTTTCTGCCGCTGCTGCGTTGGGGCGCCGATCAAAGAAAATAAGGAAGAAAAGTCGGCAACTGACGAAGCTTGATCAACGCGGGCGACACAAACTGCGCATCCGTGCAAAAAAACTGCGCTACGCGACCGAATTCTTCGAAACGGTGTTCGCAGACAAGAAGGCGTCAAAACGGCGCAAGGCTTTCCTCGGGGCGCTCGAGGGCATGCAGGACTGTCTCGGCGACCTCAACGACATCGCTGTGCATGAAACATTGACCGAGGACATGGCGACAAACCTTACGCCGCACACGCGGGCCAAAGATCGATCCCGACGGGCATTCGCCGCAGGTGTGCTGACGGGCCATGAGGAAGCTCGCGTTAACGCGGTTCTGGCAGACGCGGTCGCTGCCTGCGAGACGTTTTCGAAGGCCAAGCCGTTTTGGAAATAAAGATGACGGATGCTGAGCGCTATCTGGCGCTGCGGCCCTGAGCCGGATCGCGGCCGGGCACGATTTGCGATTAATGCGCGAGAATAACGCGACAGCCCACCCGGCCCGCACGCCGTAGCGGCGTGCTTTACAAAGGCGCCTCCAAAGGTTCGCCTGGTGCCCGATCGAGTGGCTGGTGCGGACGTGCCAGACTTGAAGCGCCGGCCATCGGTGGGTCGCCGCCCGCCACCCGGAATCCCTTAGGTCCGGTCGCGATCACGAACGCCGTAACGATGGCGATAGACAGTGTGGCGCACGCCACAAGCGCTGCTCGAATATGACGGCGATCGCGGCTTTCCTGTTCCATCCCGGTTCATCCTTCTCGCGGCGCAGGCTTGCGTTTCGCGTCAGCGGACTTTTCTGTCGACATAGCAACCAAATAGCTCCGCGAAGGTTCATGGTTGGCTGGGTGGCTTATTACAGGAGCGCTCCATGTGCGATTATAGCTTGCATGCGGTCGCAACGCGTCCCGCGGAGGTGGCGGAGACGTTGGTTTCGACCAAATTCCAATCCACCACCACGCGCGGCTTTGCCAGCCCGGACAATCCGCGGGTCGCGGTCTGCCTTCGTCCCGGCACCGAAATCGCGTTCGAGAATGACGCTCAAGCCGAAGGTTTGTTCTTTCGCAAGAATATCCGCGCTCGTTTGGCGCGGTTTCGCCAAATAGGTCTCAACCAGCCAGCCCAACATCACGATGCGCTGGAATTCTCAAACGGTGCCATCGTCCTGCTCACTGATCTCGTCGTCGGGCAAAGAGCTACGGTGTTGCAATTGCCGGCAAGCCCCATCAAGCCAAAGCTTGTGGCCCCTCAATCCGCCGTTCGGCACGAGACCACCGAAACCTGACGGCCTTTTACCGTGCCGGACAGGCCCGCTTTCTCATAACCCACGCCCGCCCCTGCCCCAGGCGGGCGCCCATGAATGATCGCTGCGCCATGAGCCCGGGCCAGTCACGGTTGGCTACCGAACAAAGCCGACATACTCCCCGGGGAACGATTGCGGGCGTTTGCGCTTTACAATGCATAGTGCGGATGGCGGCATGATGGCATAGCCATCGACGAGCGGCCCATGAAGCCATAATGTGATGGCACGGGTTTTGATCGGAACTTCCGGCTGGCATTACGATTCCTGGCGCGGACCTTTTTTTCCAAAAGGTCTGCCGCTCCAGAACCAGCTTCAATACTATGCCAGCCAGCTTCCGACCACCGAGTTGAACGGCGTGTTTTATCGAACGCCGACGCC
>WNGI01005698.1_pt1 | contig 11256 bp, 10 predicted proteins | sample 5400621 | NCBI WGS metagenome assembly WNGI01 (sample SAMN13153374, study PRJNA577476) | soil metagenome | isolation source: 20 cm soil or saprolite under Garry oak tree replicate 1 | place: USA:California | collected 2016-06-15
ATCGCGCCGGCGGATTCAGTCCTTTATGGTTCGCAATTCTTCGGTGGCCCGGTGAAATATGTGCTGTCCGGGTCCGGGCATATCGCCGGCGTGATCAACCCGCCCGCGTCAGGCAAGTACCAGTTCTGGACCAACGACAGTATCAAGGACATTACGCTCACGGACTGGCTCAAGGGCGCGCAGGAGCATAAGGGGTCATGGTGGCCCGACTGGCGTGAATGGCTTGAAAGCATCGATGCCGAGAAGGTTCCGGCACGCGCGGTCGGCACCGACGCGATGCCTGCCCTCGAAGACGCGCCCGGCAGCTACGTCCGGGTCCGCGCGTAGCGCAACGACGCACATCTGAATATAACGGGCCGTCCCGCCGGGACGAGAGTCGAAAACTGAATTGAGAGGGGAACCCATGACGCGCGAATTGTTCTGGCTGACGCTGACGGTCATTTTGACCGGGCTTTTGTGGGTTCCCTACGTGCTTAACCGCTGTCAGGTTCGCGGCCTTGGCGGCGCCATGGCCAACCCGTCGCGCAACGACAAGCCGCACGCGGAATGGGCCAACCGCCTGATGTTCGCGCACGACAATGCGATCGAAAACCTCGTCATCTTCGCGCCGCTGGTATTGATCCTGGCGCAGATCGATTATTCGACCAAGTGGACCGTCTATGCCTGCGCGGTCTATTTCTGGTCCCGCGTCGCGCATCTGATCGTCTACACGCTGGGCTTGCCGGTATTCCGCACCCTGGCCTTCACCGTCGGATTCCTGGCGCAGGCCGTGCTGGCGCTGGCGATTTTCAAGATCGTCTGACGCCTAACGCGTCCCGGACGCGGTGCAGCGTTCTTCACGCTGCTCCGCAGAGCCGGGACCATCACAACGCAGATCAGAATGGGCCCCGGATCAGTAGCGCATCGCTCCGCGCTGCGCAGCATCCGGGGCACGACGCCCGTCATCAAAATGCTTACGGAAAAATCGTCGGCTGTCGATGGCGCGTGCCGGCTATTTCGGCATTACGCCCGTGGCGGTCGCGCGCGACGCCAGGGCCCGCGCGTCCGGTAACGCGTCGCGGCACGGCGGCGACAGCTTCTCGGCATTCGCGCTCAGGCATCCGAGAACGCGCCCGCCCCCCGGTCGGACGTCATGACAGTGCCGCTCGTAATCGGTTCTGCAGACTTGAGCCAGACTCATCGCCTGGGTCCGCATTTCCTGCGGTACCTGCGTCTGGGCGGATGCGATGGTGCCCCACGATGCCGTTGCGCCGATCACCAGGGCAACAAGAATCGACCCGGCATACGGCGAGCGGCGGTCTTTCGTGAAAACTATCCTCATCGAACTATCTCCTGCGGTGAAGTTGTTGGGGCTAAAGCGAACTTGCGACTAGAGCGGGATGACTTTTCTTCGAATCGTCATCCCGCTCTATCTTTTTGTTTGAGCATGATCTCCGCGCAAACGCTTCGCGTTTGTCGCGAGGGAAAACCGGTACCCACTTTTCCGGATCATGCTCTAGGCCGGCGGCCCAAGCAGCGTCTTGACCCGCTCGCGCAGCGTCGGTGCGCGGGCGAAATCGCCGATCATGTTGCGCCATTCGCCAAGCGCAATCCTGACCGGGTTGTAACTGCTGATGCCGCGGACAAGTCCGTAACGCAGCGCTTGACCCCGAGGCGCCTCGGCGAAGGTTCCGAATATCCGGTCGAACACGATCAGGATGCCGCCGTAGTTCTTGTCGAGGCAGGCCGGATTCGACGCGTGGTGCACGCGGTGATGGGCGGGCGTGTTGAGAATCCATTCCAGTGGACCCAGCCGGGACACGAGTTCGGTGTGGATGAAAAATTGGTAGAACAAGTTGACGCCAAGCATGCCGATCACGGCAAAGGGATGGAATCCGATAAAGATCAGAGGCAGGAAGAACAGGAAATTTCCCGAGATATTGCCGGTCCAGCCGAGCCTGATCGCCGCGGTGAAATTCAGCTTGGTCGCCGAATGATGTACCGCATGGGTCGCCCACATCCAGTTAATCCTGTGTGAGGCGCGGTGTTGCCAATAATAGGCGAACTCGGTCGCCACGAACAGCGCGGCCAGCGCCATCGGCGTGGTCTGCGAGAAGTCGAAAAGCCGGTGCTGATAGACGAACGCAAAAGGAATCGCCAGCAGCGTCGCCTCAACGGCCCGAACCATCGACTGCCCTGCCGCCACGCCCAGCGATGCCGCGCTTTCAAAGGGATCGTGGGTGTCGCGATGGGTCAGCCGGCCGAGAAAATATTCAAGGCCCATGAACCCCAGTGCGGTCGCGAGCAGCATCAGGCGGGTGTTGATATCGAATAAGCCTGCGAGTTGATCCATGACCATATCCTCGAGCAAGACCAGCGGCTGGCGACGGTGATTGCCTCCGCCAGCCGCTGCGCTGCGTCAGCGTGAGATCGTCCTGTTGTACGAGACCGTGCCGCCGCGGGGGCCGGTGACGACGCCACTGCCGGAGCAGGTGCCGCCCGAACAGGTGCTGGAACCCTGATGCGATATCGTGCCGCCGTAGGGCCCGGTGACACTGCCCTGAGACGAGCAGACGCCGCCTGCGCAGGATCGCGACCCGGAAAACGTCGTGGTGCCGCGGGGGCCCGAAATCGACCCGCTACGCGAGCCGGCGTTGGCATCGGCAACGCCTGCCGCAAACAAGGCTCCGGCAATCGCAGAGATGGCGAGAAGCTTCTTCATGGTATGGCTCTCCTCTTGAACCGGCGGCGCTCGGCGTGAGCCCGACCGTGCGGAGACCCTGACCGCTCGACGTCAGTGGAATTTCAACGGCGCAAGACGTTTGTTGGCGATTTGTCGACGCCACGTAACAGTTTGTAACAACGCGGCGGCTCGACTTGCCGACACCGTTCGATTGTCCGACATTCCCGACATGACGACGCCCAGGCCGACCATTTTGATTGTGGAAGACGACCCCGAAATCAGGCGGTTGGTTCGCGATTTTCTGGTTCACGAGGGATACGACGTCGAGACCGCCGAGGACGCGAAAGCAATGGACACGGTCTTGCAGCGCCTGCGACCCGATCTCATCATTCTCGACCTGATGCTTCCCGGCGAGGACGGTCTTGCGATCTGCCGCCGGCTGCGAGTCAGCGACCCTATCCCCATCCTGATGCTGACAGCCAAGAGCGACGAAATCGATCGGGTGGTCGGCCTCGAAATGGGCGCGGACGATTATCTCGCCAAACCCTTCAGTTCGCGCGAACTGCTGGCCCGCGCCCGCGCCATCATGCGCCGGACACAGCACACGCCACCGCCGACGCAGAACCGCCGCTACAGCTTTGACGCCTTCGTCATCGATATCGATGCCCGCGGCCTCAGCGTCGGCGGGACCAACGCGGTCACCCTGACGAGTGGCGAATTTGAACTGCTGGTCTGTTTTGTCCAGCGACCGCGCCGGGTACTGACGCGGGATCAAATTCTGGACTGGACGCGCGGTCGATCCGCGGATCCCTTCGACCGCACCGTCGACATGCTGATCTCCCGCTTGCGCAAGAAACTGGACGGTGCGAGTCCCGGCTCCAACCTGATCAACACCGTCCGCAACGGCGGTTATCTGTTCACCGCTCATGTGAGACCGCTGACATGATCCTGCGTATGACGTTCGCGGCGCGGATCGGACTGATCGTCGTCGTCGGACTCGGCATGGCGTGGATCTCCACCATCGCGTTGTATTACATCGCGCGGGCCCATACCGCCGAAAGCAATACCCTGCCCGTTCCTGGCCATATCGCCGCTCTTGTCGAGCTGATCGAACGCACGCCCAGTGAGGAGCGAAAGCTGGTGCTTCGCGTGGCGAGTTCGGAAACATTTGCAGCGCGAATTGATGCCGGCGCGAATACCGGAACGACGGCGCAGCGGATCCTGCCACGCCTCAACCAGCGGGCGATCGAGTCAGCTCTGCAGGCGCTCGGCGGCCGTCCGGTCAGCGTCAATTTCGCGGATACAGGCGAGCGCAGGCGATTGTTTGCGCGTCTTGTTCCACCAACGGTCGATGTACGGGTCGGCCTTCGGACCGGAGACACGCTGGTCATCGAAGTCGGAAACGCATTACTGCTGGGGCCGCTTGGTCTGCCGGTCGGATTTGGCGCCGGCATTTTCGGTACCCTAATCGCCCTGCTCGCACTCCTCGTGATGCACCGCGAGACCAAACCGCTGGCTCGCCTTGCCGAGGCCGTCGACCGCGTCGACCTATCGCTTGATCCCGTAGCTCTGCCAGAGGCAAGACGCAGCGCCCCGGAAATCCGCTCTCTGATCGATGCGTTCAATCGTTTGCAAAGCCGGCTCGGGGAGCTGCTGCGCTCGCGCATGGCGATGCTGGGCGGAATTTCCCATGATGTACGAACCTACGCGACGCGGCTCCGGCTGCGCGCCGAAAAGATCAACGACGAGGCGGAGCGCGATCGCGCGATCGCCGACATCAACGATATGATTCTCTTGCTCGACGATGCGCTGTTGGCAAGCCGGGCCGGGGCCGGCGAACTGGCCGAAGAGATGGTCGAGATTGACGACATCATCCGCGCGGAAGTCGCCGACCGGCGATCCGGCGGCGCGCGCATCGATTATCAAGGGGGTCACTGGGAGCAAGTCCCAATCGTTCTCGGCGACCGCCTGGCACTCAGACGCGTCGTGGCCAATCTGGCGGACAACGCCATCAAGTACGGCGGCAGCGCGCATCTTCGCAGCATGATCGTCGACAAGGACTTTCTGCTGACGGTCGACGACGAAGGCGCGGGAATCCCGCCCGAACACCGGCAGGCCATGCTCGAGCCGTTCAGTCGGCTGGAGACATCGCGAAGCCGCGGAACGGGCGGCGCCGGATTGGGCCTCGCCATCGCGCGCGGCCTGACCGAAGCCCACGGCGGCGCCCTGTCGATCCAGCAAGCTCCATCGGGAGGCGCCAGGATCTCGGTCCGGCTTCCGCTGTTTCAATCGCACTGATCTTTCGGATGCCGCGGCCGCAGCATCCGGGGCACGGCCCTCACGGAAACAGCGCAATCTGCTCCAGCCCGGTGGTCTCGGGAAACCCGAGCATCAGGTTCATGTTCTGGATCGCCTGTCCCGCCGAGCCCTTCACCAGATTATCCAGCACCGAAATAACGATAGCCCGGTTCTTGATGCGGTCGGCGAATACGCCGATCTGCACATAGTTCGAACCACGCACGTTCTGTGTTTGCGGGAGCACGCCCTTTTTGACGACATGCACGAACGGTTCGTTGCGGTAGGCTTGCTCCAGCGCGGCGCGCAGGTCGTCGGGGCTCGCGCCGTTGAGCTTGACGTAGGACGTGCAGAGCTCGCCCCGGCTCATCGGAATGAGATGCGGCGTGAAGTTGACGGTCACGGCCGAGCCCGCGGCGACGCCGATCTCCTGCTCGATCTCCGGCGAGTGCCGGTGTGTGCTCACCGAATAGGGCGAAATCCCCTCGCCTGCTTCGCTGAACAGCGTGTTCTGCTTGAGACCGCGGCCGGCGCCCGTGACGCCCGATTTTGCGTCAATGACGATGTCGTCGACGTCGATCAGCTTCGCCTTCACGATCGGGACCAGCGCAAGCAGCGCCGCCGTCGGATAGCAGCCGGGACAGGCGACGAGCCGCGCGGCGGCGATTTGCTCGCGATAGAACTCGGTGAGGCCATAGACGGCTTCACCTTGAAGCTTCGGCGCACGGTGCTCGTGGCCGTACCACTGCGCGTATACGTTCATGTCGCGGAGCCGGAAATCCGCCGACATGTCGAGGATTTTGATGGCCGGATTGGCGGCCATGACGGCGGCGGTGATCTCCTGCGTGGTGCCGTGCGGCAATCCGCAGAACACCGCATCGAGTTTGGTCCAGTCGACCTTTTCCCATTCGACGAGCCGCGGCAGCTCCAGCATGAAGAAATGCGGAAACACCTCGTCCATCGCCTTGCCGGCATGGGTATTGGCGGTGAGCGCCGATATCTCGGCATTTGGATGCCGCGCCAGCAGGCGTACCGCATCGGCGCCGGTGTACCCGGACGCGCCGAGAATGCCGATCTTCTGCTTCGCGCTCATCACATCGCTCCTTCAGGCGCAGCCTTGGCATTTGGCAGCCTGGCATTGGCAGCCTTGGCATCTGATTGTGTCGTCTCGCTCTCGAACAATGGTGGCCGCAACGCACGCATTTCGTTCGCCAGATGCTGCGCAGCGGTCTCCGGTTGCCGCGCCAGCGCCGTCGTAACAGCCACATGATCGGTATCGGATTTGTGCTGGTTCAGCTTGAAGCTGCCTTCGACCTCGTCGACCGACATCACCAGCCCCACGATTGCTTTTTTCATCGCATCCAGCCGCCCGGCCGTCATCTTCGAGGACGTCCAGGGCGTTTTCGGCGCGAGCCAGCTTTCAAACTTCGCGCTGAGCGCGTCGAGATGCGCGCCGAGCTCGCTATCGGACAATTGCCGCACGGTGCCGGTGAGATGCACGGATTGATAAAGCCAGGTCGGCACCTGATCCGGCGAGGCGTACCAGTCGGGCGAAACATAGGCATCCGCGCCGTTCACGGCCATCAGCCAGGACGATGTCCCGTCCGCGAGTTTCGCCAGCGCATTGTGACGTGCGACGTGAAACGCCGCGTGCGGCGTGCCGTCGTTGGCATAGGTGAGATAAAACGGCAGCGAGGATGCAACGGGCTTGGTGCCGTCCCATGCGCAGACCGTGCCGAATCCGCGCGCTTCCGCAAACGCAAGACTTGCGGCGCGATCGGGCTTGAACATGGGAGGCGTATACATTTCAAACTCCTGCTTGACGTAGGAGCCGCCGGGATCAGATCGCGCTGTTTGGGAAGGAAGTGCCGCGGACCGGATCCGGCGGCAGGGGCTGATATCTTAAACGCAGATGTCCGCCCATACCGCAACAGTACGGCGGCGGCGAGCAATGAGAATGGTCGCGGCGTTGATCATGGGCGCGGCTATAAGGCCGCGCGCCGTTTTCGTCAAGCGCGAACCACTGTCATTCAGGGCGCGTAGGATGCTGATTGGCGGCATTTCCCAGTGTCGAAGTTAACGAAATCGGGCCGGAATTTCCGTGCCAACTGGGGGTTTCGCTCTAAAGGGAAATCGAACCGTTTTCGCCTGCACCGTCCGACCCCCACCATATGCAACGTCACCCCAACACAGGAGGATTCGCAATGACTGAACTCACTCGCCGGGCAGCACTGGCAGGCGTCGCCGCAACGACGCTGATGCCGCTCGCCATGGCGGCACCTGCGCGCGCCGCCGCGCCGCTAGCCGACAAGCAGGCAGCCAGCTTTTATCGTTACAACCTCGGAACTTACCAAATTACTGTCGTGAGCGATGGTGTCACGGTGGTCCCACGGCCCGACAACTATGTCGTCAACGCGTCGAAGGATGAGGTCAGCAAGGTTTTTGTCGAGAATTATTTGCCGCCAGACAAAGCCGCCCACAGCTTCAACCCGATCGTCATCAACACCGGGTCCAAACTTATCGTGGTTGACACCGGTCTCGGGCCCGCCAATTTCGAACAAAGCAAGGGTAAGGTTGGACAGTTTCAGACCAATCTCGCTGCAGCGGGCATCGACCGCAACAACGTAGATACGGTGATAATTTCACATTTCCATGGCGACCATATCAATGGACTTCTAACCGCCGACAACAAGCCCGCCTATCCAAATGCCGAGATCATGGTGCCGTCCGCGGAGTGGAAATTCTGGATGGACGACGGCGAGATGAGCAAGGGGACGGGAAACCCCATTCTCGAAAGCAACTTCAAGAATGCACGCCGGGTATTCGATGCCCTCGGCCGTAAAGTGACCCCATATGACGCGGACAAGGAGATTGCGCCCGGCATCACATCTGTCGCAAGCCCCGGTCATACGCCAGGCCATACGTCCTATATCGTCGCGTCCGGCCCCGAGAAATTACTGGTGCAGGTCGATATCACGGCCGGCGCTGCATTTGTGTTCGTGAAAAACCCCGATTGGCAGTTCGTTTCTGATGTAGATAAGCCGCTCGCGGTGCAAACAAGACGCAAGCTCTATGATATGGCCATCGCGGAAAAGATGCCGATCCAGGCGTTCCATGCGGGTTTCCCCGGACTTGTGCGCGTCGAGAAAGACGGCAATGGCTATCGCTGGGTCCCGACACTTTGGAATGCCTCGCTCTAATCTCATTGATTTTTGCAGGATGCGGGGACGCCCTCCCCGCACCTTTCTGGCTGCCATCGCATCCAAGCGGATCGATTGCGACGGTGCTATTCGCCAGTCACCCACTCTGAGCTCATTCCGAGCCGAGCTTCAGACCACCCGCCACAGCCATTCGAGGACGTACGCGATCACGTCGCCGAACAGCAGCAAGGCCGCCGCCCAGACCAGCGCCGATACGAAATTGGCGAACTGAAAACGCCAGTACGGCATTTCGAAAATGCCGGCGGCAAGCGGCACCGAGGCCCGCAGCGGTCCGAAAAACCGTCCGATGAAAATGCTCGGCACACCCCAGTTTTTCACAAAGGCCTCGCCGCGCGGCAATATCTCCGGATAACGCGACAGCGGCCACATCTGCGCGACCTGCTCCTTGTACCTGAAGCCGAACCAGTAGGAGACCCAGTCGCCAAGGGCGGCGCCGATCCCGCCGGCAATCCAGACCGGCCAGAAGCTGATGCCGCTGACGCCGATCAACGCGCCGATCGCGACCAGCGCCCCCCAGGCCGGAATCAGCAGCGATATGAAGGCAAGCGATTCGCCGAACGCCAGCAATAGAACGAGCGGCGCGGCCCAGGCCTGATGGTCGCGCACGAAATCGGCCATGGCGCGCGCAAAATCCTCCATCTCTCGAACGCCTCCCCGGCCATCAGCCTGTCTGAGCAAGGCGTTGAACGCTTCTACGGTTTCAATGCCTAAGATCAGGTAAGCCAGCCCCATCGGCGACATCAAGTCACAAAGACGGGGACAGGGCGTGAGCTCCGGCTCTCCCGAACCGCTCGCGGCCGCGCGCGTCCATCTCAACCTGATCGGCGGCGCGATCCTGTTTCCGGCCGGCGTTGCCGTCGTCCTTTTGAAGGGGAAGCCTTCGTCGCAGCCCCGATCGTGGGATCGCTGATCGTGGTGGCGGCGATGGTGCTGTTCACCGTGATCGTGTTCCGGACCTCGCGGAACCGCCCCTTCCGAGGGGCAACCATCGCGTCAGTCCCCGCCGTCACCTTTTGAGCCTATCCATGGCATAGTCAGGCAGACCGATTCGCCGCGCGCCAAGCGCGCGCAACCTATGAAAAGCCATGCCCAAACCATTGAAAACGAACGCTAAAGCCAAAACCGCCAACGACCTGTTCGGCGCCTCCGAGCCGAAGGGCCGCGGCCCGCTCAAGGCCCCGTCGCGCGCCGCCAGCGCCGAATCCGGCTATACCGCCCGGGATATCGAGGTGCTCGAAGGCCTCGAGCCGGTACGCCGGCGGCCCGGCATGTATATCGGCGGCACCGACGAGAAGGCGCTGCATCACCTGTTCGCGGAGGTCATCGACAATTCCATGGACGAAGCGTTGGCGGGACACGCCACCTTCATCGAAGTGGAATTGGGCGCCGACGGATTTCTCACCATTACCGACAATGGCCGCGGCATTCCGGTCGATCCGCATCCGAAATTTCCGAAAAAATCCGCGCTCGAAGTCATCATGTGCACGCTGCATTCCGGCGGCAAATTCGACTCCAAGGTCTACGAGACCTCCGGCGGCCTGCACGGCGTCGGCGTCTCCGTGGTCAACGCTCTCTCTTCCCGACTCGAAGTCGAAGTCGCGCGCAGCCAAAAGCTCTACCGCATGGCGTTCGAGCGCGGTCATCCCAAGGGCAAGCTGGAAGACCTCGGCAAGATCAACAACCGCCGGGGCACGCGTATCCGGTTCAAGCCGGATACGGATATCTTCGGCGCCAAGGCCACCTTCAAGCCGCAGCGCCTGTTCAAGATGGCGCGCTCCAAGGCCTATTTGTTTGGCGGCGTCGAGATCCGCTGGCGTTGCGACCCGGCCCTGCTGAAGGGCCTTGAAGATGTGCCCGCCGAGGACACGTTTCACTTCGTCGGCGGATTGAAGGATTATCTCGGCGCCGCTGTTCATGCCGACACCCTGGTGCATCCGGATATCTTCTCCGGCAAATCCGGACGGGTCGGCGCCCACGGCGCCTGCGAATGGGCTGTCGCGTGGACCGCCGACGCCGATGGTTTTATGTCCTCCTATTGCAACACCGTGCCGACGCAGGACGGCGGCACCCATGAGTCGGGCATGCGCAGCGCGCTGCTACGGGGCCTCAAGGACCACGCCGAGCGCGTCGGCCAGAGCAAGCGCGCCGCCAGCATCGTCTCGGAGGATGTCATGGTCGGCGCCGCCGTGATGCTGTCGGTGTTCGTGCGCGAGCCGGAATTCCAGGGCCAGACCAAGGACCGCCTCGCCACCGCCGAGGCCCAGCGCATTGTCGAGCAGGCGATCAAGGATCCGTTCGACCATTGGCTGTCAGGCAATCCGGTACAGGCCAGCAAGCTGCTGGAATTCGTGGTCGAGCGCGCCGACGAGCGACTGCGCCGCCGCGCCGAGAAGGAAATTTCCCGCAAGACCGCGGTGAAGAAGCTGCGGCTGCCCGGCAAGCTCGCCGACTGCACCAATACCGCCTCCGAAGGCTCGGAGCTGTTCATCGTCGAGGGCGACTCGGCCGGCGGCAGCGCCAAGCAGGCGCGCGACCGCAAGACCCAGGCGATCCTGCCGTTGCGCGGCAAGATCCTCAACGTCGCCTCCGCCACCAAGGACAAGCTCACCGCCAATGCTCAGCTCGCCGATCTGATGCAGGCGATCGGCTGCGGCACCGGCGCGCATTACCGCCAGGAGGATCTGCGCTACGCCCGCATCATCATCATGACCGATGCCGACGTCGACGGCGCGCATATCGCATCGCTGCTGATCACGTTCTTCTACCGGCAGATGCCGCGGCTGATCGATGAGGGCCACCTCTACCTTGCGGTGCCGCCGCTTTATCGCCTCACCCATGGTAGCAAGACTTTCTACGCCCGCGATGACGCCCACAAGGATGCGCTCTTGAAGAGCGAATTCAACGCCAACGCCAAGGTCGATGTCGGCCGCTTCAAAGGACTCGGCGAAATGATGCCGGCGCAGCTGAAGGAAACCACCATGGACCCGGCCAAGCGCACCATGCTGCGCGTGGTGCTGCTGGCCGACGACCGCGAGGGCACCGCCGATTCGGTCGAACGCCTGATGGGCACCAAGGCCG
>WNGI01005701.1_pt1 | contig 11255 bp, 12 predicted proteins | sample 5400621 | NCBI WGS metagenome assembly WNGI01 (sample SAMN13153374, study PRJNA577476) | soil metagenome | isolation source: 20 cm soil or saprolite under Garry oak tree replicate 1 | place: USA:California | collected 2016-06-15
CGCGTTGGACGATTACCCGCAGCGAATCGTCGTCGTCGTCGCGCACTGGCAGGACAATTACGCCGGGCTTGGTACCGGCGCCATAAGTGAGCCCAAGCCGTACGCCGGGCACGGCGGTGGTGTCCTGCGCTCGCGCCGTCGACGCAACAAACGTCAACGCAACTACTGCCAGAGAAATGCGCGACGCTTTATGCATCATTTCAGAAACTCGGGATCGAAGCTGAAAACGACGGGAAGGGCGTCGTCTGCAAATCCTGCCGGCAATGGACCGAACGCGAGTGCGCTCGACGCCGCATCGATAGCGCCCTGGGCTTCGAGATCGAAGGAAAAGTTGCCGGATTTTCTGATGAATGTGATGTCTGACACTGAGCCGTCGCGGTGAATCAGAAACCTCACTTCTGCCTTGAGGCGCACAGCAGGATTTCGTGGCTTGAATCTGATCGCAATCTGACGAACGATGTTGTTGAGATACCCTGGAAAGGGGAACTCGATCCCCTCGCTCCGCACGGTTGCGACATCGGTTCCTTTGCCGCCTGTCGGTCCACCCCCCGCTTTCGGAGCCGCTGTCTTGGGCTGCGGTGTAACTTTGGCTTCGGTCGGAGCGCTCACCTTGGGCGATGGCGCAACTTTCCCCGTCGTCGGCGTCGCTCGCGCAGGAGTCTTTGGCGCGGGCTTGGCGGTCGGAAGGGGCATTTCCTTGACCGTTGACTGCGTGGCCGCGGGCTGCGTAACAGCTGTTCTGGGGGTAGGCTCGCCTGTTCTGACCTCACCGATCGCCCGCTCTCCCGGTGGAGCGGCCACTATTTCGACCCGATACATTGGCGGCAGCGCGACCGGTTTGCGTTCGCTCAGGGTGCTGAAAAGAAACGTCGCGACGACCGCGTGAAGTATGGCCGAGAGTGTCAGAGGAGCGACGAGCGGCGCTCTGCTCTCCCGACGCGGCATCACCTCACCTCGAGTGGCTCGGCCACCAATCCAATGTCCCCGACGCCGCTCGCTCGCATGATCGCGAGCACCCTGACGACCGCCCCGTACGGTACGCGATCGTCGGCTCGCAGATAAACGCCACCGCTCCCCCGCCGTTGAGCAAGCGCCTTGAAGCTCGATGAAAACTGACTGAATGTGAGACGCGCCTGGTCGACGAAAATCGCGCCGCTCCGATCAATGGTTACCGTGAGCCCGCTCTTCGACTCGAGCGGACGCGCTTGTGCCTTGGGAAGGGAAATGTCTACCCCGCCCTGCATCATCGGCGCGGTAATCATGAAAATGATCATCAGCAGCATCATCACGTCGATCAGGCTCACGACGTTGATCTCGGCGTTGAGCGTCAGCCGGCTACGACCATGTCCGCGGCGCGGCACTAGATCATTCCCTCCCGGACCATCAACGCGATCAGCTCGGATCCAAAGCTCTCGAGCTCTCCCTCGATTCTGTTGAGACGAGCCGCAAAAATGTTGTAAGCGAACACGGCGGGAATAGCGACGCTGAGCGCCGCGGCAGTCGCAATGAGCGCCTCCGCCACGCCCGGTGCGACAGCGCCAATGTTTCCCGACCCTTTAGCTGCAATTCCAACGAATGCGTCGATGACGCCAAGCACCGTCCCGAGCAGTCCGATCAGCGGACTCACGGATCCAATTGTCGCGAGCGATGGAACCCAGCGGCCAAGTCTGTCGCGTTCGGACGTCGTCTCGGCGTCCAGCACGAGCTGCAGCGCTTCGACCTGTGCACCGCTGAATCGTGCGCTGCGCTCAGAAGTTCCGGACAGCGCCGGTTTGGTTTCTTCAATGAAGCGCATCGCCCGCTCCATGATCGTCGCCGGTGGACCTCCACCGGTGCGCGCCACCTGTGCTGCGCGTTCCACCGTGTAGGCACCCGCGAATTCGTGCGAAAAATTGTGGGTTATGCGTAACGCCCGTTTTAGCTCGTACCATTTCGCGAAGATTATTCCCCAGCTGATGAGCGAGAGGACCACCAGAATCGCCAATACGATTTTCGTAGCGCCGGTGGAGCTTGTCACCAGCTCCATTGGCGAGCTTGGTATCGCCTGGGCCAGCAGCAGATGGAGAAGATTGCTCATCGTGCGGCTCCGCTCATCTCGCCGGCGAACCACGAGTAAGTTTTCGCCAGGCCATCAGCGACGGAGACCTCGGGCGCCCAACCCAATATCTCGCGCGCCTTCGTCACCTCGACGAACGATTCCTGCTGCTCTCCGGGTCGTCGCGGCGCGAACTCGATCGGGACGTTGCTGCGCGCGGCTTGCTGCAACAGCCTGGCGATCTCGAGCACGCTCGTTCCCTCGCCTGTTCCGATATTGAACGCGCGTGCATCGAGCCGGCCCTTCTCCGGCAACGGTTTCGTTGCCGCGAGCCAAACAGCCCGAGCGACGTCGCCCACATAAACGTAGTCTCGAGTCTGCAGACCATCCCCAAAAACGGTGAGCGGGCGATCGTTGAGGATTCGCCCGCAGAAAATCGCTACCACGCCTGCTTCTCCGTGCGGATCTTGTCGTGGACCGTAAACATTGCCGAAGCGTAACGCGATCACGTTTCTGTTGTGAACGCGCCCGTAATAAGCCAGATAGTACTCGATGCTCAGTTTCGCTATCGCGTATGGAGACTCTGGATCCTTCGGAAAGGTCTCGACGTTCGGCGGGGTGTTGAAGTCGCCGTAAAGAACACCGCCGGTCGAAGTGAAAACGACTCGCGTCCCGGCGCCACTCGCATTTGACGCTTCCATCAAGTTGAGCGTGCCGAGAATGTTGGTCGTGGCGTCGGCGACGGGATCGGCGACGCTCTTCCGCACGTCGATCTGGCCAGCCAGATGGGCGATGATATCGAAACGCCCTTCGCGCACCAGCTGGGCAAATTCCTTCGAGTTAACTCCCATCTTATGAAAGCGCGCGTCGCCCGGAACGTTTTCGCGCTTCCCTGTAGAAAGATCGTCGACGACGGTGACGTCGAATCCTTGAGTGAGAAAGAGATCAGCAACGTGCGAGCCGATGAAGCCCGCTCCACCAGTAATGAGAACCTTAGCCAATGTTGGTCGAGTCCTCGGCGTCGGCCTTGCCCTCTAGCGCGAACAGGTAACGCGCAGCGTCAACGACGCCGAGTCCCCTTCCGTTCGCGGCGGCCGCCCTCAATCGCACGCTCGGCTCGTGGAGAAACTTGTTCATGAGTGACTTCGAGAAGAGCTCGATCGCCTCCGCCTGCTCCGGTGACAGTGGTCCGATGCGCCGTAGCGCCGCAGCAAGCTCCACACTCCGCAACCTGTCCATCTCATCGCGAAACTCGCGCACTACCGGGACCGCCGCCAATCCAGCCACCCAATCCCAGAATTTCTGGACCTCCGCGGTGATGATCTCGCGCGCGGCTGGCACATCTTCTTCGCGTTGCTCGAGATTGGCGGCGGCCGCTGCGCGCAGGTCGTCGAGATCGTAGAGAAAGACGTTATCGAGATTTCCGACAGCCGCTTCCACGTCGCGCGGCAGTGCGATGTCGAGCACGCATAAAGGACGATCACCACGCGCATCGATCGAATCGCGAACTCGAGCGACGGTTACGACAGGCACCGGTGAAGCGGTCGAACAGATGAGGAGATCAACGTCGCGCAGTGATTGCCAGCACTGGTCGTAGTTCAGTGCAGTTGCGCCATGACGCTCAGCGACGGACACCGCCCGTTCGTGCGTTCGATTTGCCACGATCGCAACGCGGACTCCTTCGTTCAACAGACACTCGAGCGCGAGCTCGGCGACGTCACCCGCTCCCAGAATCATCGCTCTTCTACCGGCAAGGCTGCCAAAGATTTTTTTCCCCAGCTGAACGGCCGCCGAGCTCACCGACGCGGCGCCCCTGCCGATGCCAGTTTCCTCGCGCGCGCGCGAAGCGGCCAGCAACGCAGTCTGGAACATGCGATTGAGGATCGGTCCGGATTCAGAGCGACATTCTTCCCAGGCATCTCTTACCTGCCCGTGAATCTGCGCTTCGCCGAGAATCATCGAGTCGAGACCGGCGGCTACGGCGAAGAGATGCGAGGTCGCTTCTCGGTCGTGCCGCACGTAAAGGAATCGCCCGGCTTCTTCCCCGAGCCGATCCGACAACAGCGATTCGATCTTCGACAGTGCCTCACTAGCCTCTTCGACCGCGTAAATCTCCGTACGGTTGCACGTCGAAAGCATGACCCCTTCACGGATCAATCTCTCTTCCCGAAGCCGCGCGAGCGCGCGAACCGCTTCCTGCGGCCGAAAGGAGAGTTTCTCGCGCACCTCAATGGGCGCCGTCGTGTGACTCACTCCGGCAACTATCAGCGCCACGAGTTCACCTTCTCGGTGAAGGATCCATCCTCGACCGAGCTGCAGAAATCATCGCCGACAAGCTTCGGCGCCGCGGCGCGCCAGCGGTCGTCGCCGCCAGCAATGAGGCGCGTGCGCAAACCGCGGAGCGCGGATACCGCGCGGTCGTAACGCGCGTCGAAGCGCTGGGCGATCGCATCGCGTATTCTCGCCGCTGCACCGGGAACTCCGCCCGAGGATACCGCTATCGTCACTTCGCCAGAGCGGTGCAGCGCCATGGTGTGGAAGTTTCCCTCATCGGGATAATCGCTGATGTTGACCAGCATGCCGCTCGCGTTGGCGTCGACCGCAATCTGTGCATTCACCTCGCGCGAATCCGTGGCGGCAATCACGAGAGTGGCGCGTTCCAGATGCTCCCGTCGATAAGTCTCGCGCAGGAGAATGATCTGGTGCAGCCTGGCGGCGTCTTCGAGCTCTGAGCTAACGACCGGGGACACTACGCGTACCTGCGCGCCGGACTCGACCAGTGCCAGTGCTTTGCGCGTCCCGACCGAGCCACCGCCAATGACTACTGCGGTGATACGCTCGCCGTGAAGGGCGATCGGGAAATCACTCACAGGAACTGTCCCCGATTGAGCGACGCCATTCTGAACACGACATAAAGCGCGATCACGCTGGCGAAGGTCAGCGCGGACATCAGGGCGGCGCGACGTGCCTGCCAACCGCGTAGCACGCGTCCAAGCGCCAGTGCGCTGATACCTGCCCAGGCCGCAATGCCCCATATGACCTGAGGAAGGACCAATGCGCGATACTGGAACGAGTAACCTGCAGCCAACGCCAGACCGAGTGTCAGACCGAGAAAGCCCGCAATAGACGCGTGGTGATTGACGCGATCGAGTGTGTCGAGCGGCGGCAAGAACCTGAAGATCGGACCAAAGTGCGCGGACTTCAGCTCGCGTCGCGCGACGAGGTACATCGCACCGGCTGCTGCCGCCGTCGCGTAGGCTGCGATCCCGACAAAGCTCAGGACGATGTGGGTGGCGAGCCATATCGCACGGGCGCCCTGCGGCTCCAGAAACGGATGCATGCCGGCGAGATTGCCAGCCACTGTAATAAGTGCGGCAACCGGTGCGGCCACGAGTGTAAGACTCACCTCGCGCGCCAGACCTTCAACTATGACCAGGGAGACTGCCAGGACCAGCCCCGCGAAGGAAAGACCTGGACCCAGCCCGGTGAGCGATGCTGCGCCCGCCTGCCTGGTTAGTCCTGCCAGGGCAGTGGCGTGTGCTCCAATCCCAAGCAGCAGCGCGATGACGACGCCGCTCACAGGAGCTTTCAGAGGACGCGCAAACGGCAGCGCGGCGATGGCCGCGGCGCCGAGGTAAAAGCTGACGGCAACGAACTGGGCGATCGGAATCATCTGATCGCCTAATTTAATTCCTCGTTCCTCTTTTAGCGCATTGTTGCCGGCTCGATCGAGCCGGCACGGCGTGACGATGCTTTACGGCATCTTGCCAGTCAAACGCACTGGCATTCCGTCGCGAATTGTCGGCTGATCCTGTCGCACGATGATCGCAGTCGCGGCGAACTGTGTGACCCGCACGATCTGACCGACACCCGCGGTCACGGCGGGCGCCGGACTTTCGTCGGCGCGGCCGGTTGAATTGTCGATGAACGTCACTTCATCGCCTGCCTTGATCCCACTTCTGGCGTTCTGCGAGATGATCACGTAGTGCCCGATGGATGGCAGCACCGGGTCGTTGTGAACGTATATGACTTTTCCTCTCATCCCGCCTACGACGGGCGACAGATCACCGGTGCCGAACGGAAGGTCGGGCGCGGGGATTATCCGCTCATCGAGTTTGATTTCGGCGAACTGCTTCACGATTCGCGCGACGGGACGCTGACCTTGCGGCAGGGATTCTATGCGCAGGATCCCCGTCGGAATTACGACCTGACCGTTGCCGCCGCCAAGGTCGGGACCGAGAACGTACGACATGAAGGTGTCACCCAGCCGCGGAGCGATTCCTCGGGGCAGCTCGATGTACAGCTCATCGTTGAGCTGGTATCTCGACTGAACGATGCTGGTCTTGATGCCCGGGCGATCGACACTGGCGACGAGCAGGCCTGCGCCTCTGGGTCCGCCCCCGCGATCGGCGTACGGTGCTGCCTGCACCTCACCCCTACGCACCCCTCCGCTGCGGGACCGTCCGATCACATCTGCCTGTGCCGCTGCCGCGGCGCGACTAAGGGGCGACGCGAAGACAGTGAGATCCGAGCGCCCACCGGTCACCTGCTGCAGCGGCTGCTGCTCGAAGCCACGGCCGACGTGCGAGACTAGTTCGCCGGCGCTATCGGCCCTCGCCAGCGCCTCCGGCTTCACTTCGTGTCCCCAAATGCGAATGACTTCGCCGGGGTAAATCCAGTGCGGATCTTCCACGACGTCGGTGTTGCGGCGGAAAATCTCCGGCCAGCGGAAGGGATTTTTGAGGTAAAAATTCGCCAGATCCCAGAGCGTATCACCCTTTTTTACAACGTGCTTTACTTCCTGGGTGGTATCGCCGGTCATGACGAGGTTGTTGGTGGTATCAACGCTGACCGGTCGAACGGTATCCGGATTGGTCGGTATCTGCGCCAGCGCGTTCCCGGCGACACTCGCCGAAAGAATCAAGGCCGCGCCCAGGGCGGCGGCGCGAACGCCGGATCCTGTTGAGGGTCTTGACGATGCCCTTACGAAATGACCGATCACTCGTGCTCCCGGAACTTTGACGGATGGATAGTCGCCCGAGTAGGGCGAGTCAACAATTGGACGGGCGCTGCCGACGGAAAGTCACTCAACTGGGAAAGCGGCGTATGGGCCAACGCCCGAGCGGACATCCACAGAACTGAAGCGGGGAGCGGTGAGCGTGTCAGCGTCATAGCTGGGAGCGTCGGGACTGCTGTTAGGATTACCACGAAAGAAAGCTATGCGAATCATTCCCGCCCGAAAAAGCTGCTAGCTCAGTAGCTGCCGAGCTCTCCGCTCCCCGCTTCAGTCCTCCAGATAGCATAAGCGGCCCTGCCTAGGCAGGGCCGCCCATTACAATTTCAACGCGGAGGCAGTTAGAACGGCAGATCGTCGTCCGTCTCTTGAAGAGCGCCGGGGAAATCCTCGAAATCCGTCCCCGCCGCGGTCGTGCCCGTTGCCGACTTGGCGCCTGCCGTTGCGGGCGCGCGGCTTCTGCCGCTACCCTCGCCTTCGAAATCGGTAGAGGCACCACGACCGCCGCCGAGCATCAGCAGCTCGCGCACGTTGATCTCGGTGCTGTAGCGCGTCTGGTTCTCCTTGTCCTGCCACTGCCGGTACTCGATGCGACCCTCGACATAAATCTTGTCGCCCTTCTTGCAATACTTCTCGACGACGTCAGCGAGGCCCGAGCCCTTGGAGTTCCACACCACGCAGCGGTGCCACTCCGTCTTCTCCTGCTTCTCACCATTCTGCGAGTTCCACTGCCTGCTCGTCGCGAGCGAGAAAGTCGCGACCCTGTTGCCACCCGTTGTCGAGCGCACTTCCGGATCGCTGCCCAGATTTCCGATCAGCATCACTTTGTTAAGACTTCTGCTCACTGTGCCTCCTGGCGAGAGTTCGGGTCCCGCCCAGAATAGTATAGACCGGGCTCAGTGCCCGAGCAAACCAACGATTTCAACGATCAGCAAAACTGCCCGCCGACTTTTTCTCATCGCCCTCGACGACTTCCAGAATCCTGCGCATCACCAGCGCGTCCTCGACCGGACGGCGATAGTAGTTCCGGCGCCTGCCGATCTCCGTGAATCCCCGCGAGCCATACAGCGCGCGTGCCGCGCGGTTCGACTCGCGAACTTCCAGAAACGCAGTTCTGACACCGCGACCACCCAGCTGAATCAGCACGGCGTCGAGCATCTGCCCTGCCAGACCCTTGCCCCGATGTTCTGGCGCGACCGCGACGTTCAGAAGCTCGGCGTCCTCTCCGATAGCGAAGGCGATGATGTAGCCCGCGATCCGATAATCCGGCGGATATGCAGCTGCCTCAAAGATAGCGGACTGACCGGCGAGGAGACGACGAAAAGATTCCTCCGTCCAGGGATCGGCGAAACACGCCCGCTCGATCTCAACTATCTGATTGAGGTCTTCTTCGGAGGCGGGTCGAAGGAGCGCAGTCACGTCGTCAGTGGACGCCCGTGCGCAGCTTCCCAGCGCACCTGCGCTTCTGCGAGGCGACCGTAGTCGGGTTCCCACGACGATAAATCCACTGGACCCTGCTCGAGGATACTTTCGAGAAGCACAGCCACGCCGCGAGCGTGAGGTCCAATGTCTATCTCCTGTCCTGGGCCAATGCAACTCAGCACGGCTTTGCGCTCGCGCAGCTCGGCGATGTCGTCCGTCGTCAATACCTCTGGTCGGCCCGTTGGTTTCACGACACCGTCCTCCTCGACCAACACCCTCAGCGCAAAGAATTCTCCGCGCATCGCATCGAGAACCGATAGATACGGACCAGACGGTATCTTCGCCTTCCCGCCCGCCACGGTTAGCAGGAGCGAGCTCACCTCATAGAGGTCGACGCCGTAACCGCTCGCCAGACCCTTCGCCACCGAGCCGGCGACGCGCAAGCTGGTGAAGCTTCCCGGTCCCGAGCCACACACTATGCCGGCGATGTCCTCGCTCCGGACACCGGCCTCAGCGATGCATTCTGCCAACGCGGGCATCAAACGCTCGCCCCTCCCCATGCGTTGAACGCTGCCGTCCTCACCGCTGAGTGAGCGCTCGCTCAAGACCTGGGCGCCACGCAGAATTGCGACGCTCCCGTTATAGGTTGCGCCCTCGATGGCGATGGTGATGTCTTTCATCCGGCCAACAGAATTCGCCGCGTCGGATCTCCCGGCACGTAATCGAGATCGATCGGAAGATGATCGGCGGGTAGGCGTTCTCCGGCGCGCTCAGGCCATTCGACCAGCACCAGCGAACGGCACGACACAATCTCATCCCAGCCGAGGTTGGTCAGCTGCTCTGGAAATTCGAGACGATAGAGATCGATGTGGAACACGACCGATCGCGGTGCGGCGTACTCCTGAACGAGCGCATATGTCGGGCTGGTGATATCCCCGTTGACGCCGTAGCCAAGACAAATTGCTTGCGCCAGCGTCGTTTTGCCGACGCCGAGCTCGCCGGCAAGTGTGACGATTAACGGTGGAGTGATCGCGCGGCCGAGCGCTTCGCCCCACTCGCGAAGCTGGCTCTCGGTGACCTTGAGGTGGCCCTTGTCAGCGCGCGGAGGAACGACGTGCCGGTGAGCTGACATCGCTAGCGGCCGTGAAGGCCCGCCAGCGATCCTCGGCTTTCGTGACGACCAGCTTTTGCCTTGACTTCGAACAGCTCGTCACGGAGACGCGCGGCTGTCTCGAAGTCGAGATTCGTGGCCGCTTCCCGCATCTGCGCCTCCAGCTCGGCGATGAGAGCAGGAAGATTGTCCGTTCCGTACCTCGCGCCCGCCTCGGCGACTCGGCGACCCTTCTCACGTTCGCGCTCCTCGCGCTCGGAACGTGCATCGGCGACGCGGGTGATGAAGCGCACCTGATCCACGCTCTTGATGACGCTCGCCGGGGTAATTCCGTGCTCTCGGTTGTACGCCTGCTGCAGCTCGCGGCGGCGGCCTGTCTCCTCGATGCAGCGTTGCATCGAGCCCGTCATCCTGTCGGCGTAGAAGATTGCCCGTCCGGCCAGATTCCGCGCAGCCCGCCCTACCGTCTGGATGAGAGACCTGTCGCTGCGGAGAAATCCTTCCTGATCGGCATCCAGAATCGCAACGAGCGAGACCTCAGGAAGGTCGAGCCCTTCGCGCAGAAGATTGATTCCAATCAGAACATCGAATTCGCCAAGCCTGAGTCCGCGAACAATCTCCATGCGCTCAATGGCATCGATATCGGCATGCATGTAACGAACGCGCACTCCCATTTGCTGGAGATAGTCAGCCAGATCCTCCGCCATCCGCTTGGTGAGAGTCGTAACGAGCACTCGCTCACCGCGTCGCTCTCGAATGCGAATCTCGTTGAGGAGATCGTCCACCTGCCCGCGTACCGGCCGGACTTCGATTTCCGGATCGACGAGGCCGGTGGGGCGAATGATCTGCTCGACGACAGCGCCCTCGGAGAGTCGCAGCTCAGTCTCCGCCGGAGTCGCACTGATGTTGAGAGCGCGCGGTGTCAGGGAGAGAAACTCGTCGAACATGAGTGGGCGGTTGTCGAGCGCACTGGGCAGACGGAAACCGTATTCGACGAGAGTCAGCTTGCGGGCGCGATCTCCGTTGAACATCCCGCCGATCTGCGGCAGTGTGACGTGGGACTCGTCCACAACGACGAGAAAATCTTCGGGGAAATAGTCGAACAAACACGCCGGCCTTTCGCCCTCGGAACGCCCGGAAAGATGTCTCGAGTAGTTCTCGATGCCGGCGCAGGTGCCGATCTCGAGCATCATCTCGATGTCGAAGTTGGTGCGCGATTCGAGTCGCTGTGCTTCGAGCAGCTTGCCGGACGCGCGCAAATCCGTCAGACGCTGTGCCAGCTCATCGCGAATCAATGCGACGGCCCGCTCAATCGTCGGGCGCGAGGTGACGAAGTGCTTCGCCGGATAAATCGCCGCTTTCTCGAGATTGGCGATGGTATCACCGGTCAACGGATTGATCTTGCTGATTCGCTCGATCTCGTCTCCCCACATCTCGACTCTGACTCCCTGCTCTTCGTAGGCCGGAAGAATCTCGACTGTGTCACCGCGCACCCGAAACGTGCCGCGCTCGAGTCCCATGTCATTGCGTGAGTACTGGATCTTCACCAGCGAGCGCAGGATGTCGTCGCGGGCAATCTTCTGGCCTTTCGTGAGCGTAACCATCTGCTCGCGATAACTCCGCGGGTCGCCCAAACCGTAGATGGCTGACACCGTTGCGACAATGACGACGTC
>WNGI01005703.1_pt1 | contig 11253 bp, 13 predicted proteins | sample 5400621 | NCBI WGS metagenome assembly WNGI01 (sample SAMN13153374, study PRJNA577476) | soil metagenome | isolation source: 20 cm soil or saprolite under Garry oak tree replicate 1 | place: USA:California | collected 2016-06-15
TCAATGAGACTCCACCTGAGCCGTCAATATTCGTCGGGAACGAATTATCGAATAAAGAACACTTACGTGACGGCTTACTTAAAACGTTGATACCCGGCGAATTGTTAACAAGCTCGATATGAAAGTCAACTGTAAAAAAGCTTCATTCTGGAAGGGCAGTCTGAGAAGCCGCTCGTCGCCTATCTCAACCGCAACGACCCATATCACTCTTGGGCCGTCACGCTGATGAAGCAGGTGCGTTCCCCGATGCTGACGACGGAGCCGGTCCTCACCGAGGTGGCGTACGTCCTGCGTGCAGACCGGGTGGACGTCGATCCGCTGTTTCAACTGCTCGAGCGCGAGGCGGTTCGGGTGGACCTCCAGGTTGCGGCACATTGGCCGCGGCTCCGCACCCTTATGGCGCGCAACCAAATGGATCTGGCCGACGCATCGATTGTCGTCATGACCGAGTGGCACCTACGCTCCCAAGTGCTCACTGTCGACCGTACCGACTTCAGGATCTATCGACGAAACGATCGGCGGGTGATCGATTTCGTGGCTCCTCCGAAATCGTAGAACGACCCAGCCAGGCGCCGCGACGCTCTACTACAGGAATGGATGCGAAGGTAAGTTCGAATGTCAGAAGTAGACAATCAGCAAGTCCATCGCGAACTGAAGAACCAGACCAGGATGCAGTCGGCAACGGTTTTTCGTCCGTTGAAGAGTTGCGCGAGGATTCATCAAATCACGATGACGTCATCAAGGAGGAAGATTTGGAGTGGCGCGCCCAAGGGGACGATTTTAGAACTTTTCTCGGCGATTTCGTGGCAGCTTTGCCTCAGATCGAGTTTCAAGCGGGATTGATCCTGTAGCCCTCGGGATTGACGAAGAAGGGCACCAGGCCACTCTCTAGACGCGCATAGAAGAGATTCCCCAGGATCCGACGCTTAAAGCTTTCTGCAGCTCATCTGTGATGCTTTGTACCATGTCTCGGAGATCCAGATGCGAAGTTTAACGGCGAGTTGGCCGGGAGGAAGGCCTGCCTGACCTGCAACGGATGGGGAGTCTGGGAGCACGAGAGGATCAACGATGACGGAACCCTTGCTATGGCCGGCCGCGTAGTCGAATTGAAATCCTTTGCGCAGGTCACCGTTTTCCGCAGTAATCCGTGAGCCTTGGCGCGTCAATCGGGACTCGAGATCTCGCCGCACCGCAGCCATTACAGCGGGTTCATTTCCGGACGGGATTGCGAGCCAAAATTGGAATTCCCTCTGATGGGAAGCACATCCGCGACCTGCGCTATCAGGACCGGAAGATCCTGAGGCCAAAGGCGTACCCGGCATGACCGCGTTCGCAAGCGTATAGCCCCTGAGGAAAGCGCTTTCCGTCTGGGGGTTTGGATACACCACATCGGCTTTCGCAACCACGCCGCGGAAAATCGCCAGGCACAAAAGGAGAACCGGAAGCGCAATCAGAAGTACTTTTGAGAGGCTGCCTGGGTCTGATGTTCATGTGCACCGCCGGTCGCGCTCAAGTCCATCATGGAGAAGGCTATGCGCGACCCGACACATAGGTGACGGATCGTGCCGGACACACACGATACACTTTCTCCCTTTTTTTGGGAGGGCGTGATGCCTTGGAAGGAGTGTTCGGTGATGGACGAAAGGCTACCTCGAGGAAAGCCCGAGTCCATAGGCGTCCTGGGTTTCTCGATCCGATTATGATTCCTTGTGTTGACGCTTGAGTGCGTGGCGGTTGTTTGCAAAGTTAAGGGAGCATAGACTACAAGCAAGTTCGCGAGGTCGCTCTTGCTTCCCTCTGGCAAGTTTTCCAGATTGGCCCTCGCAGTCGCGGCCGCGCTGACCGCACTCCTAGTCCTGGTCGTGGAAGGAATTCGCTCGCCCGCGGCAAGCCTCTTGTATTCGGATCTCTTGCAAACCGCAATCGTGCTGTGCGCTGCCTATTGCGCGCTTCGTGTCGCCCTGCGTTCCGCGGGCTACTTGCGCCGGCTCTGGATGCTGTTCGCTGTTGCCCTCTTTATGGCTGCGGCCGCACAGGGGCTGGAAACGTACTATCAAAACATTTCGCACCTGCCCGCAGTCGTACCCTGGCCGTCAGACATTTTGTTCATTCTGTGGGTGACGCCATCCGTGATGATGCTTTTACCAAGGCCAGCGGGAGAATCCGGCGAGATCGACTGGCTGCAAGTTTTGGATTTTGCTCAGGTGGTCGTGGTGGGACTCACCGCATATCTGTATTTTTTTTACGTTTCTTCCCGTTGGGGACCCGAAGGGCCAAAGATGGTTCTGAAGGTTCTGCAACTGCAAGCGATTCGCGACGCTGCGCTTGCCGCAGGGTTTTCGATCTGGGCTGCAAGGGTCTCAGTACCAGCGATGCGAGCATTCTTTGGCAGAATGTCTTTTTTTTTCGTTTTAGCCAGCGCATCCGAGTTAGCCTATTTTTTCAGCTGGCGTCCAACTGGGGGCAAAGCAAGTTGGACCGACATCGTATGGTGCGTGCCATATTTGTTTGCGGTGGTGGTCGCAGTTACATGGAAGCGTGAAGATGAGCTCGTTCCGGCAACGATGCCCCGGAAACCGCGCTTGGCAGCGCTTTCGCATCTTTTGCCGGTGGGTATACCTCTGCTGGTCCTCATTATGGGCCGGCGAATCGCTACAGAGGAGTTCACGATCGCGTGGTTAGCCGTTGCCGCTTCGTTTGTCGTTTTTGCAACGCGGCTTATCCTAACCAATGAAAGGCAGCGGCGTATTGCGGACGAACTTCTTGAAACCGAACAGGCGCTAGTGCGATCGGAACACATGTTTTCTTCTGCCTTCCGAATGAGTCCCGACCCCATGGGTATAAGCCTTTTCCCGGAGGGCCGCTTCGTGGAAGTCAATAACAGTTTTATACACTTTACTGGTCATACGCGCGAAGCAACACTAGGGAGAACTCCAGAGGAGATGAATCTTTGGGTTGACGTTTCGCATCGAGCAAAGGTCATGGCCAAGCTTCAAGAGGAGGGGCAAGTCCGGGAGGAAGAATTTCGTTGCCGAACCAAGTCTGGAGAGATCCGAATCGGTCAGTTTTCAGGAGCTCTGATTGAGCTAGATGGGCGGCACCATACGCTGGTCGTGATTCGCGACGTTACTGCCCGGAGGCAGGCGGAAGAGGCGCTGCGCGCCAGCGAGAAGCGATTCCGCAGTCTCGTGGAAGGTTTGCATGTGGGCATCGCGCTGCTGGGGCCCGGAGCGGAAATTCTATACGCTAATCAATCAGCCCAGAAAATGTTCAATATGCCGATTGAGGACGTGCTCGGGAAGAATTCTTCGGAACTGGGCTTGGTTGCTGTTTACGAAGACGGAACGGAAATGCCGTTCGATATGCGTCCGGGTCCGCGAGCTTTGGCGGCCGGGAAAGCAGTCCGCAATGAGGTTATGGGCTGGCGGCGCTCAGACTCGAATGAAGTTCTGTGGATCCTTGCGGAGGCCGTTCCGCTGTTTGGCGAGAATGGGCGGCTGGACAAGTTGATAGCATCATTTAGCGACATTACCAAACGGAAACAGGCAGAAGAGGCGCTGCAACAGTTGTCGACGCGCCTGCTGCAACTGCAGGACGAAGAGCGGCGGCGCCTGGGGCGAGAACTGCACGACAGCTTGGCGCAGAGCGTGCTGGCGGTCAACTTGAATCTCGCGCAGGTCGCGCGCGCGTCGGTCCCGCTCGACGAAAGGTCGCGACGCGCGATCTCCGAGGCACGCCGAGTGCTCCAAGAAATGTCCCAGGAAATTCGCACGCTCTCGTACCTGTTACACCCACCAGTGCTGGATGAGCTAGGCCTGACCTCAGCGATCAAGGAATATGCCACGGGGTTCAGTGAGCGAAGCGGGATTCAATTGGAAGTGGACCTTCAGGCGGGCTTTGGAAGGCTGAGTCAAGAGGCGGAGACGGCCTTTTTTCGGATCGTGCAAGAGAGCCTGTCGAACATCCAGCGGCATTCCCGCAGCCAGACGGCCAAGATTCGATTACGAGCGGATGCAAGTCGCGTCGAACTGGAAGTGAGCGATCGAGGCCAAGGAATGGATCAGACGGCGGTCGAGCGAGGCAGGAGCGCGCGAACTCGCTTGGGCGTGGGGATACTCGGTATGCGCGAACGGATGACGCAGCTCGGAGGAAAACTCGAAGTGGACTCCAACTCATCGGGAACCACAGTGCGGGCTGCGATTCCTTTGATGGTCGAGGTATCGAATGCCCCTTCGCATTCTCGTGGCGGATGACCATCACGTGGTACGAACCGGGCTCCGTACACTTCTGGAGACCGAGCGCGGGTGGCAAGTGTGCGCCGAAGCGGCCAATGGCCGGGAAGCGGTGGAGAAGGCGAGAGCATTGAGGCCGGATGTGGCGGTACTCGACATTGGGATGCCCCTGCTAAACGGTGTGGAGGCCACGCGGCAAATCCGTAAGCTATCTCCGAAAACGGAAGTGCTGATTTTGACCATGCACGACTCGGAAGTGCTGATCCAAGAGGTTCTGGGAGCTGGAGCACGAGGATATGTCTTAAAAGATGATGCGGATCGTAATTTGATTGCCGCGGTTGATGCCCTTCGCCAGCACAAGCCGTACTTATCCTCGCGAGTATCCGGGGTTTTCTCCAAGACCGTCCGGTCACTTGGCGAGGATTCCGCCTCAGACCGGAGGCGCCTGACGCCGCGCGAGCGCGAAGTCCTGCAGCTTCTTGCGGAAGGCAAGAGCAACAAGGAAATCTCCGGTTTCCTGGGCATCAGTGTGAAAACAGCCGAGACACATCGCGCCAACATCATGCTCAAGCTCAATTTTCATTCCATCACCGAGCTTGTCCACTACGCGGTGCGCAACAAAATCATCCAGTGCTAACGACCACCAGCCCGAGTCTACAGTCAATTCCCTAGGGAATCAGCCGAATTTCGTTTCATCTTGAAACAATGCACACTGCGTCCAGAATTTGAGCACCTAGTGTTCAGTAGGAGTGTGCGATGGACCCCAGTAATCGCCGCATTCGAGTCTTGGTCGCCGATGATTCACCAACTGCTCTACGGTCGGTTTGCAGGTATCTGGAGTTCGAGGGGGAGTTCGAAGTCGTCGGGACCGCCACCGACGGCCTAGATCTCTTGCACGAAACCAAGAGCCTCCATCCCGACCTGGTGCTCACCGATTTGGGCATGCCTCGAATCAGCGGGCTCGAGGCGACGATGGAGTTGCGAAAGCTATTTCCTGAACTGCGCATTCTTATCTTCACAGAATTGAACGGTTATTCGCTTCGGGACGAGTGTCTGCGATGTGGCGCAGATGGCTTGGTAGAAAAGAGCCAAATGCCCGAGAAACTCATGGAGCAAGTTCGCAGGCTGTTTCCGAAAAACACGTAGCGGGATGGACTTCGAACGAACCCTTCATACGAAGATGTCTTTCGAAGGACTTCTGGCGCCGGGCAACACGGATCACCACCATCCGAAAATGGACTTCGCCCCCGCGCGGCGGGCGGTCGGACAATTCGCAAGGAAAGCAAGAGGAAATCATATTGTCGCCTTTTTATCGAATTCTACTTATCGAGGACGATTCGTCTACTGCCCAAAGAATCTGGGACATGTTGAAGGGCAGCCCGGATTGCACCTTCCAAGTGGTGTGTGCCAAATCCTTGCGGACTGGTCTGCCGAAACTTGCATCGGAGATTGATGCGCTTCTTCTGGATGTTCACGCACCAGACTGCACCGGGCTCGCGGATATCTCCGAGATCATTTCTCAATTCAACTCCTTGCCTATCATCGTCTTGATTCCCCAGGGAAAGGAAACGCTTGGTAAGCAAACTCTAGACGCCGGCGCTTCCGAATGCTTGGTGAAGGAAACTCTCAGCCCGGAATTGCTCCAGAAGGCTCTACGGTATGCCACGGAACGGAAGCGCGCCGAAAGCGCGACGCGTCAATGCGAACAGCGATTCCATGATCTTTTTGAGAACGCCAAGGACATCCTCTTTACACTCGACCTGGAGGGAAGAATCACCTCACTGAACAAATCGGCTGAGGAAGTAATGGGTTGGTCAAAAAGCGAAGCTCTCCAAAGAAATATCAAGAGTCTTGTGGCCCCTGAGCACGTCGGCCTTTGCGGCCGAATGATGCGTCGCATCGTGAATGAGGAGCCCTTACCGCATTTCGAGATCAGCATGTTGCGGAAGGACGGCCGGAGGGCGCTGCTGGAGACCAGCGCGCGCCTGATTCGTTCGAATGGAAAGAAAGAGGGCGTGCAAGGGACCGCCCGCGACGTCACAGAACGCCGCCAACTGGAGAACATGGTCAGACAATCCCAGAAGCTGGAAGCGATTGGCCGCCTGTCGGGAGGGCTGGCCCATGATTTTAACAATTTGTTATGCGTGATTAGTGGACATGCCGAGATGTTGTCCGAGCAGCTTGAGCCGACAAGTACGGCAATCAATAGCGTCGCTCAGATCAAGAAGGCGGCGGATAGCGCCGCATCTCTGACTCGCCAACTTCTTGCGTTCAGCCGCAAGCAGGTGTTTCATCCACAAACGCTGGACCTGAACGCTATCGTCGTCGACACAGAAAAACTCCTGGGACGATTGATTGGCGAGCACATCGAACTGTTCACTGCGTTAAATCCCACGCTGGGAAACGTGCGTGTAGATCCCGTGCAAATCGAACAGGTCCTTGTGAATCTGATTCTTAACGCCCGCGATGCGATGCCGCAGGGAGGAAAACTCACGATCGAAACTTCGAACGTCGATCTGGAAGAGAAACATGAGTCAAAGCGTTCGCTTATACCCGCTGGCCGCTACGTCATGGTCGCCCTGACCGACACGGGCTGCGGAATGGACGAAGAAACGCAGAGCCGGATCTTTGAACCCTTCTACACAACAAAGGAACTCGGTAAGGGAACAGGCTTGGGTCTGGCCACGGTGTACGGAATCGTTAAGCAGAGTGGCGGATTTATCTGGGTGTATAGCGAGTATGGCCGGGGCACGACATTTAAAGTCTATCTTCCGCGGGTTGAAAACCTGGCCACGCGTCTGCGTCCGAACAAACGACAGAGGGAGGCTTGCAAGGGAACGGAAACTGTATTGCTGGTAGAAGACTCGGAACCACTCCGGGCACTGATCAAAGAATTCCTGAACGACAGTGGCTATACGGTTCTGGAGGCCGCCAACGGCAATGACGCCATCCGGATTGCAAGCGAATTTGGCGGCCCGATTCATCTGCTTTTGACCGATGTTGTCATGCCGGGAATGGGAGGACAGCAACTTGCTGAGCAGCTGACGCGTATTCGCCCGGCGACAAAGGTGCTGTACATGTCGGGATATCCGAATGCCGGGATAGCGCACTCGGGAATTCTGGCAGCCGGAGTGGTTCTACTCGAAAAGCCTTTCACTCGCGAGATTCTCTCGCGAAGAGTCCGGCAGGTACTCGACCAGCCGCCACACGCAACTTGAGCTCCTGCGCTACGGGTGCCTCGGCGGTCTTGAATTGGCAGAGCGCTGTTTACGATGTCGCCGTACTCGGAGTCCCATTCGCCAGCTCCAAAACGAACTGTCGCTAGTTCCCGATGTATGCGGTGAAGACCATTGTGAAACTCTCCAGTACAGCCAGTCTTGAGGAATGTGAAAGCTGACGTCGGCCGGATGAAGATAAATCGTCGGTCCTGGCGGGTGGCATATCTCCCCGCGTCCGTTGTATACAGTCCGCCCGATAGGCAAGCCACCGGGAGTCGCCCGTGCCGCTACGAGGTGACACGCTGTGCCAGCACAGATACCAATGAAGGCAATATATGCCAACTGGATATGCAGCCAAAAATATCCCACAGTAAAAGGCGAAAGGATTCCGATAACAATCGTCGCTCCCAGACCCACAGCGAACATCACCGCCCCGGCCATCACGGGCTTGGGGCGATTTTCCGCAGCTGCTGGCAAAACAGAATCACCGTAGGCACCAGCAGAATTCCGGACACCGCGATAGCTGCGGCCGCCACGCCATAACCATGTGGGTTGTCCTCGGGCGAAATAAGATCAGAGATGACCGCCGCCTTTAAATCGAATGGCTTGCCGCGATCGAACGTGGCGCTCGAAGCCATCATGCCAGCGAAAAAAATCAAGTAGCTCGCAGGGATTAGAGCGCGCCGAACGAGCCGTGGTGTGAGGTCAAACACGTTTCGCAATGGCAGCGTAACTTTGGACTGTCCGAGTTGTACCTTCCTGCGAGTTGCCAGCAAACTCTGAAGCTATGGCCAAAAGTCGCCATAGGTCCTGCTAACGCCGTAAGCGGAGAAGTGCCGTTTACTTTTTCGCCAAACCGACCAACGCGAGTAGAATGGCGGCACGAGATGCGCCGATGGAAGAAAAAGAAACGGAGAGCACTGACCTGGGGCGCTTGTGTCAGGGCATCTCACCTGGCTATCCAGCCTGCACGTACCCGGCGACTGTACACTGCACGACGTGTGGGAGGTGGTTCTGTGATGCCCACGCCGAGGATGAGCAGTGGCACCCGTGCATACGGTCTCCTGGCGACGGGGGCGGCGAGGCATAGGAGCCGTCGATATCCGGCCGTGCCATCGACATACCCGTTGCGGCAATGTGCCTGAGTCCGGTTAGTGCAGACATTGAGAGTCGGGTTTACCTCTGGGAATCTCAAGGTGTGTCGATTCCGGGATTCTTGGCTACAAGCCAATTCGACAGTCATCCGGTTGCCGCTGCCGGCTGACCGAACGACTTAACGGCCAAGGCCTCGTCGTCCATGATGTCGAAGACGGTGTACAGCCTTGTAATTTGCATCACGTCGTGAACCTTATTCGTGAGGTTGAGCAGCTTCAGTTCTCCCTCCCGCTTCCGCACGCTCGTGAAAGCACTGACCAGATGGCCCAAGCCTGAGCTGTCGATGTAATTGACATCGCCAAGATTGAACAGAATCTTCTTGTGTCCCTCGCTTAACAGGTCGCAAACCAAATCGCGCAGTGCGGCGCTCTCTTCGCCGAGCACAATCCGGCCGCTGATGTCAACAATGGTGACGCCACCTACTTGTCGAGTGCTTGTAGTCATGTGCATTGGCAACCTCCTAAGGCACTTTAATGCTCGAAAACTTCACCCTTGCAGCAGCGCATGATGCCCTGGTCAGCCTTCCAGCAACTCCACATTAGCGCAAATCGTGGTATGGCAGTCGAGAAATCCCTTGCACCCAAAACCTGAACAATTAATTGTTCTGATTGTCTAGTGTTTGATACAGGACATAGTAGACGTGATTGCGAGTTCCCTTGAGTAAGGCACGACGCGGATCCGGCGCGGGAGATTGTCGATACAGGCGTCCGATTTGTGCTGCGTGGCCTACGGCGTCGAACGCTGCCGCGAGTTCGTCAGCGAACAGGTTTGGTGAAGCAGGACGGTTTCTGCGCTACCCACTGTCGATCTCGCGGATCTGGGCATCCGCTTCGGGTGTGGTTCGGACCGGTAACCTCACCGTCGGCGGCGGAGCTCACCTAGAATTCCCGTCGTCGGCCGGAGACGACCGGCCTCGGCGGATTTCCAGGATGCCAACAGGTCTTCGTGCAAGGCGCGCCGCTCCTCGTTCCGGACCCTCGGGCAAGGTTGTCGGCTCGAAGGTAGGAGCACGCACACATTGTTTCAAACTGTGTGTCTCGCCCTCGCAGACGGATTGTTTGACTACGGAACCTACAAGGATCGAGAGCCAGCTGCCTGAAGGAAAACTATTGGGTTTCTACGCGCACGTCGGCGAACTTTCGAAAGTCCTGATCGAAGGTGGCCACTGGTGTGTCTTCGGCCGCAGCGGTCGCGGCAAGCAAGCAGTCCACGAAATGGACCTTCGTTTTTCGATAGCGTTCCAATGCGTCGAGGTGAATGGTCGCCCACCCGATCTCAACACCAGGGCTGGAGATGAGCTTGCCGAGTGCCGAGGAAATATCTCCGCGTGGATGCTCATAGAGAGACTCCAGTACAAACACGCACTCGGCCAGGATAGCTGGCAACACCACAATCACCACGTCGCCGCGATCGCAGGCATCGAACAGCTTTCCAGCGGCCTTGGCATGCTTTTCATGGTCCTGTACTAGATATCGAACGATCAGATTGGTGTCCACGAGCCTTCGCTTGCTCACTGGATGTCCCCCCGACCACGGGCAGCTTCAGCGGCAGCCTCGCGGATTTGTGCGAAGGACATCCCCTTGCCCTTCTTACTAGCGAGCACACCCTTCAATGACCGCGTACCGGGGTGCACGCGAATCGTGGCATGGTCCCCTTCAACCAAGTACTCAAGCTTGTCGCCCGGCTTGATTCGCAATGCCTTGCGAATCTTCCCTGGAATGGTGGTCTGTCCCTTACTCGTTACCGTGGAATGCTGCATCGTGTCGTCCCTTACAGTCTGGAAACGCCTTACATCCTGATTATCCCTTACTTTTCATCACGTGGCAAGCGGCTTCTTTTTATTGTTAGCCTCAGTGCGACCTGTGGACCATCCCATATGGTGAAAAACTCGCCCTGGTCGCTGCTATGTCCGCACTCCGAATCTGTGAAGTTATGCTTTGGCGCGGGCCCTACGGGGCGCTTCCTTCGCCTAGACGTGGTCCTCGTCTAGATCTGGCGTCTTCGGATGGAATTCCCAACCGAACAAAGTTTCGATCCGCAAGGGTCGGTGGAGATCAAGTGGCAGATCGTTCAGCGCCACTCCCAGTACCTACTGTTTTCCCGATGCTCCTCGTTTTTCACATCCTTATTCACTCAACCCCTCCTGGACCGGTCCTCGCTGGCTGCTTGCGGAAGGGGATGTTGAACCCCTCTTTTGGTTCTACGGGGTTAGAGGTCCGAATGGCAAGCATGTGCTAGTTTGTTGTCTCCTGCCGACCTCCATCCTTGATCGCCTTGATCGGCTGCATCCCATCGGGGCTTCCGATCGTTTTGTTCTCCACAGCAAATTCACAATGGCGGGACAGGTCTGATCTTGTCATTCCTCGCAACATTGGTTAGCTTAGTCGCTTCGAGAAAGAATAATGAGTGAAGCTCCAGAGTTGGTATGAAACACAACCAGGAGACCAAACTGCCCCGTCCGTCCGTTCACGGCACGGGTGCAAGCGTGCCAATTCCACAGGAGGAGGAGGTGCGCGCCCTCCTCGCCAAAGGCAAAACGAAACCTGCCGTGGAGCTGGCCAGAGAGATTCATAAGCGCTGCGGTTGGCCAGAATCAGAAGCCTTGCTAGTGGAGGCCTATGCGGCGCGCATTCGGTCCCTATTGAAAA
>WNGI01012993.1_pt1 | contig 11253 bp, 13 predicted proteins | sample 5400621 | NCBI WGS metagenome assembly WNGI01 (sample SAMN13153374, study PRJNA577476) | soil metagenome | isolation source: 20 cm soil or saprolite under Garry oak tree replicate 1 | place: USA:California | collected 2016-06-15
CCGTTTTGTTGTCGCGCAGAAGGATGATGTACGCAAGTAAGTGTTTCTTTGACCATAGCTGAGGTTGGTTCACAGTATTTAAAGAGTCATTCCATTCATTGTCATTGCACTGCTACTGGAAGAAGTGATTCCACTCATTGCAATCTACGTGCCCTCCCTCCTTCCCTCAACCTGCATACTCCCGTCGCAACGTGCGCGTATTGAAGAGAAGAAAACGGAGAAAGCGCTTGCTTTCTCAACGATATATAAGCCATTATTTGCCCAGCTACGCGGGTTGGAGAATTCCACAGGGCAACTAAGCCTTGAATTTCTCCGTCAGTATTCAGCGCCTGAAGCTGTCTGTGGGTGTGTCATCTTTCACGTGCACATGTGACGAACTTCTGAATCTCGTGAATATAGTATTCTGAGATTATCCACCATTGGCATAGACGTCCTACGTATACGCCGCATCCGACAGCGCTTATCCTTCATAGCTGAGGATGATCAATTTTTACTTCGTGATCAACCCTCCTTGTCTGAAAAGGATCTGAATGAAGCTTTGGAGGAGCGTGGGATGTAAGTATTCGCGTTTTACATTTGTACGATTGCTTTTGTTTAATGGCATTTTAGCATTGTACAGGGACTGACTTTGAAAGCCAAACAGTCACTCCTAAAGTGGTGGTTGGAGTCTGTCAAAGATACGGGCGCTGAAAAATCATCATCACGCCGGCTGTCGCTTATCGTGTCAAGACATCGATAACATTAACTCATTGCCTAGAGCCCGATAATTTCTACGTCTACACCTGCATAGAAATAGATTGTTGACACAAGGCTGCTTGTGATCGTACGAATCCTAGTGCCTGCCAAGGTCGTTTGCTATTAGGCAGCGCCATGATTGCCTTCTGAGCACACCTCAGCCCAAGCCGTATCCCGTCAACGGAATCACCTAGGGCATATGCGACTCCAAGGAGGCACAGCCTTTCCGACAACAGTTGTGGATTTTGAGGCATATCACGATGGCCTGACAGGAGGGCAAGAACGTTTTGCGGTGCCCCATACTCAATCATCATAGTAGCAAGCCTGATTCGATAATTCACGTTGGAAGGCGCTTCGTGTAGAGCGCGCTGGGCAAATGCGAGGGCTTTTTTCACATCACCCTTTTTAACCATGGTTTACTCAGCAGAATGAATAGGTAGTCGTTAGAAACTCACTTTACTGAAATTATAGTATATCAACAAATAATCGATGTCGTTAGAAGGGTCTAATTCGCGTCGCTGTTCGGCCGGCATATCGAGAAGCTCGGACAACGCGGCATCGATCAAGTTCTCGTCATTTGAAAGGATACCCATGGCCGTGAGGGCCTTGACAGCTGTCAGGTTCATCGAATCAGCTGCAATGCTTGTGTCGTTGTGACTTCAATGGAATGTCATATTGGCGGAGGAACAACAGAACGCACCATTGAAGAAGCTGAGATTTTGCAATTTCTCTGGAATCCTCGCTACAGGTTGTCCACATTATCTGGGAAAGCAGGATAATCGCATGACTTTTCAGCAGGATGTCATCCCGTGCATGATCCAATGCTGTTTGGCACGATTCGAGTGCCGAGTCTATCTCCATGCTCAAGAACCTGGCCAGACCAAAGCCCAGATGAGCATGAACTCGTAGCTTGACGGTAAATCCGTCGTCATCTCCTGTCAACAGACCGAGGACATTTTGAAACGAGTCAGTTGCACCTGTCAAATCTTGCCTCGCCAAGCGTAGGCGCGCTAAACTGGAATTCGCCAACGCAAATTGCCGTTCGATTGCAGGATCTTCTGTATCTTCATATTCAGCTTCCAACAAGCTGGTTGATTTCCCTACCAATCCTTCTGCCAACTCCAGCTTTTCGAGACTCTCGTTCACTAATCCAAACAAGTGATACGCAAATGCATCTTCAGGCGTACGTGAACAGTAACTATGGAGTGTGAAAAATGCTGAAATTAGATGGTGTGAAGAGGTCAATGGATCCGGAGAAATGAGATGTTTCTCGAATGTGCTGTAGGCAAATCGTAGACAGGCCTCTGGCTGCATATGGTTAGCCGTCCGGTGATCGCCAATGCAACATTCATCATACCTCTATCGGACCCAATGTGATGGCGTGCGCAAGTAGTTCTCGTGCTTCGGACTCAAGTCCTGATATATGACGTTGTAAAGCTTGTCCGATCCAAGAAATTGCGTTATCAGGGTCGAGTGTTTGTGCCCGGGTGAATGATTCGCTTGCTAACTTATAATCACCGTGATGAAGGTAGAGAAAGCCGAGGTTGTTCCAGTTGGCCACATTCTGTGAACCTTTAGCCATGCATTTCGTGGACATGTTTGACTCACCTTCGAGTCGATTTCTAACGACATCACGTAAGCATGTTGGGCCAATTTCGCATGTTTCAGAAAATAGAATGTTCCTAAAGCTGCCCAAGTCGACGCATCACGAGGGCTCTCTTGCAATGCTTGCCTGAGGTACGACGTGACCTTGACAGCAACCTCTTCGGATACAATTCCCGTTTTAGAGGCCCATACCTGAAGCCCAACGCCAAGATCATACCAGTGACTGCTAGAAACAATACCTGGTGAAGCCATGGAGAAACGGTAGCGATATACCATCAGCGCTCCTGCGAGCACTTGTTTCCAGCTCACATGAGATCCATCAATAATGTAGGGCTGGGGCACGAAAGTAGTCAGGTCGTCCTCCCTGTTCAAGCTAAACTCGTGAATGACTTCTCTGAGAGTATTGCGGACGGCTATATCGTCGCTACATTTCCCTTGCCTCGACAAGTAGAACAATGTGTCCGCAATCAGTTTCGAACCGATGGCTACCCGAGCTCCAGGGTCACCCTGGACAATCTCCAAGGCCAACTTTATCGCCATTAAAAATGACTGCTTGGCTCTCTCTTGAAAGCCTGCTGACTGCTCAAGGCGTCCAAGATCGAAGTGCGACTGCATGAGGGATATTTGCACCACGGATTCGTCAGGATGTTCAGATAAGATATCCGTGCATATGACAATAGCGTCTTGAAATTCTCCCATTTGCCTTTTTACTTCGGATATGAAGTAAGGGCATAGCCACTCATCTGGTTCGAGTTCTTTTGCCTTGTGGAATGCTTTCAGAGCAGCCGCGTGACGTCCAGCTTTGCTGTAAGCCTCTCCAAGTCTGAGCCAGAGGGAACCATCGTTCGCGTTCGTGATTAGAGCGGTTTGAAAAGCCTTGACTGCTTCCGCATATTTTCCATGACTCTGCTACACATCAGCCGAGTCCTGATCGTCACCAGTGTACACACCAGTTCCACAATTCCAATTGCTTTCCATGCCCAAGAGTTCGTCGGTCGTGATGAATCAGGGTCAGAAGATTGGAATGGCAAACCACCGCTTAAGCCGCCTTCTCCTTCAATCGTTCTGTGAGCTACGATCTCTACCAGATCCCAGTCTTGGTCCTCTGCGAAACCTTGCGCAAGCCTTCTGGCAGCTTCGGCCTCGCGTGAATCGAGTTCAAAAGCCTTTTGGAAACATCTGGAGGCACGAACCGAGTCTGGAGGCACATTCTCTGAGTAGTATATGCCGAGTGATGTGTATGCAGGAGCATAAGATGGATCTTGTTTAAGGCTCGCGATGAAGCAGCGGTAAGATTCTTGCCGATTACCAGCTTGCTGATATCAGTCTAGGCTCACTTCATGTTCTCCCACAACGTACCAGCTGTGGATCCCTGGCACTGCCCCATTCTCCATAGGCACCTTGCACGGTCTGCCTCTCGGCAGGGAAGGTCATTTAACAAGGCAAGGGCATGCTGTAACGAGGATAATCCTTCTTCTTGCTGTCCATCTTGGAATTGACACCAGGCTGCCTCCTCTATTGAACGTAATCTGTTAAAATCATCTTCTGGAAGTAAACTTGTGACACGCAAAAAATACGTCCTGGCTTCTTCCCATCTTTCCGAAGCCTGTAATACAAATGCTTTGCCGAATAAGCAGGATGTATTGTCTGGATTAAAGGACAACACATCCTCTATGATGACAGACGCAAGTCCATGGTGTTTAGGGGGATAAAGGTGAACCAGGCCTGTGGCCTTGATCGCTTTAATTCCTGTTCTCGTCCTTTTGAGCGTCAGATGTGAAAAATAAAAGAGCAAGGACTATGCACTTGTGAAATGTGATGCCCGTGTCTGCTTCTCTTCTTTTCAATAAGACCAATGTGCGGTCTGCAACCTTTATGGCGCTCTCATAATCCATTTCCTTCAGATAAACTTCTGCTAGAATCCGGTTGGCAAGAATATGGTCCGGTACTTCCGAGTGTGCATCCTAAACAAAGGAGAAAAATATGGCATCTTCAATAGGTAACTCGTAACCACTTACCAATATCACATTGAAACACTCCTCTTTCCCCAGTTCTTCGAGACCATGCTTTTCGTTGACATCAAGTAATCTCAATCCCATGTATGAGAAGAAATGATTCAAAAGTTTTGCTACAGGATTATTGGAAAATAATTCCACGAAGTCATGCAAAATCTGCCAATCACAGGTTGCTGAAGTGTACGTCAATAACCAAAGATGAAGGGGATTGGTGCAACTACCAATCGATTCTGAGTTTTGATGCTCGAGCGACAAATTCCAGGCCAATTCATCGGGAATCTTCAGAAGTATGGCGCTTCCGACAAGTTCGTTTACATCATGCAAAGTTCGCTCCTTGACCTCAAGAGATGCCTTGTCGCTTGGTAAAGAACATAAATACCGATATTTATATCTTAGGAGCTTTGATTCCATGTCGCGGCGTAAAACATCAGTGGCGCCGGGGTGACTTGTAATTTCAGAGTATATTTCCGGGAGCTGTATGCTATCAGATGCGTGTGTGTGGTTACAACAGTTTTCTGCGTACTCGAGATGAACTCCACACTTCTTGACCAACCAATTTTTGAAGTTGATCTAAGTTAGGGGCTCCTAGGCGAGTTCTTCTTTTCTGGATCTCCCTGTTCATCACGTTTGTCTCATTTGATTCTATGAGAGAGACTATTTCTTCGAGGACTGGGAGCGAATCATATATGGCTCTTTGGATGGAGACGATCGTGCTGGCCAATGGAGAAGAGTTATCAGGCTCTGGTAAAGTTGACAGAAGGTCATAGAAGCGGGAATTAGGAAGCAAATGGCACAATGCATCAGCAAGCTATGTAGCTAGTGAGATGGAGAACGAAGGAGTTGGCAAGCCTTACTTCTTGGCGATCGCAATACCTCCTGCAGATATCAATTATCTTCTGCAATGTCTCGCCGCACTTTACTGCATCATCCCTAATATCAGAATTGAGTTATTCAGTATACGAGATCTTGTCATAATCATACTGAGAGTATTGAATGTTTGCCAACTCGTATAAGGACTCGACGCATACAGACCATTGTTCTGTCCGTTCGAGCAGCCTAGATAAGCCCTGCCGTCCCTCAGTTACGCAGTGCACAGTACGATATTGACACGTGCCTGCCATGCCAATGTCTGGCTTCGTTGAATTTCGGTAGCTTTGCGATAGGCCTTGTGAATCGGTAAGTCGCGCTCTATGATTTTTTAAACCTTGTGTACTTGTTCGCTTTCACTGTATTCGCCCAGCTCGAGGGAGGCTAAGCCAAGGAAGACATGGCTTGAAGAATTCTAGGAGATGATCTATTGACCTCGGCGGCACCGACTCACGCATGATAGTTGCTTGATTCATAATCCAGAACTTCTGATGCCGCTTCTTTGGCTTTAGTATAATCTTTCTTGTCTAGGGCGTCTCTGGCAAGTCGCAACGTGCTTTTAACGAAAGACATATTTTGAGCTATGATAGAAATCGAAAGCGTCTTTCGCAAAGCAGTCCAAAGCAATTAAGTAATAAGTAATAACTTAGGTATATACGAAGAAAATAAAAGCGGTGTTTTTACTGCGCTGATCAATATCAAGAGCGGGTTGTGCTACGGCGTGCAAAGTTGAGACTCCCCAGCCTCGAAAGCCTTCCCTTCAGCGAACTAAAAGAGCCAATACTTCCAATGGTCGAGGCAGCACCTGATGTTCCAGGTATTTGAGGTGTCGAGACGGAATTACCTACATGAACGAGTGATGCACGGGGTGACTCCACGGAGGAGTCGCTAGCGGCATTTTCCGGTCCCGAAGACACGCCGTTAATACCATGGCGCGCAAGATGAGCGAGATGCCTTTGTAGGATAGTCTGCCTTGCAGGTGGTGTGGTGACATCAGCACTTAAGGGTGACGGAGGACCTATCAACGATGGAGACATTGCTAAGTGACCAAGGTTCAGGGGGGGTATCATAGGCGTAGGGCGACCGGTGGAAGATGAAGATGTGCTCCTTTGCACGGGTTGTTCATAGTCAGAAGTTGCATTATGTGATCGTAGAGTGGGGGAGATGGTATCAGTGTATGAAATTCCATCCATAGCCAGACGTTTAATTTCCTCCCGGAAATTCTTTTTGAAAAATTTTTCCAGCGTCGCATGGAATTGAATAAATTCTGGTGGACATAGATGACCGTGCAATTTGAGACAGCTGTCAATGGCGCGGACCTGCCACCGAAGGTTATTATCAGTAGGTTCAAAATGCAAGGACGCGTACTTGATTATCTATCGCCATTCGCAACTTCTCGACCATGTCAGCTCTTTCCGGATAGCGAATAACGTATGACGGATCGAAGAAAACCTGACGATAGGACGCTATCCCAGCGTTGAGGGGGGCATCAACTACGCTGTTTAAAGCCATCGCCAATGCATTGGTAGAAACGGGTTGTGAAGTTTTTGCCAAGGCATCATATTTGGCCTTCAGGCTCGCTAGTTCTTTTGTTTTCTCTTCCACTTCGGTGAGGGCGTTTTCAAGAGGAGAAATTTCAACCACATCCGTGGTCAAGATTTCGGAGCGGCGAAGAACAGTTGGGAATGGTTCTTCCGTCGTAAAAAAACTTTTTTCTGTCCATATCTCTTCAGAACCATCCCGAGCTACTTTCTTCACCTGACGCGACGCACAGAAAATATTAATGCCACTTGAGGGGAGGTATTAGCGATCAGTATAGCCAGACTTATACCGTTTTCTTACCAGTGCTCGTAGTATGATCGGATGGCCAAGGAAACGTCGGGATTGGCGAAAATCGGGAGATTATGATCAGGCACAGGTGTTACAGCTGTGCACTGAATGTATTGGTCGTGTCCAAATCGGATATCCACAGGTGGATCTCCAGCAGCTTTGAGAATTTGGGCACCGGGGTGCTTGCTGAGCATTCTTTCGCAAAAGGCGTTGTATTTCTCCCACTCATAACCTCGGTACTAGTACAACGGATCAGCGTTATCATGAATAATATAAGCACTCTTACTCACAATGAATTTCTTGTCTCTGATGGCCGTTGGAAAACTCCCGTAAAACACGACACGATAATAATCGGGATAGTATCGTTGATCTGTGATGATGTGTTCCAGCAGTGTTGCTTCATGTCTTAAAATCTCAGAAAGGCGTCCGCTATACATGAATCAGTTAACTGTATGATATGATATAGCTAAATACGTACTAGTTAAAGGTAAATTCTGCATGTTGGTATGCCAATTCTCTACAGATTTCAATCGCCTTCTCCCAAGCTTTGCCCTTACCTAAGAAAAAAAGTCGGTGATGTTCGCGCTGGCTTACACATTAAGAGAACGTACCAAGATAATCCAGGATGAGAAGGCAGAGCGTTTCTTTGCGGTGAAATTGGGATTGTTGTGGTAGACTAAGATCTTCCATTGGTGGGACGCCGGATAAAATTCATCAACCTCAACTAGATGCAAAAGTCAGCATACGACTAGCAATGAAGCTATATTTAAGCTTACTGTTGCTATGACGCGATCATCTGCATATTCTTCGCCCTCAGGTAAAGCACGGACACTGAGTAGTAAGTCGAGGAAAAGATCAACAGAGTCCAAGAAGTTGAAAACGCGGTCCCGAAGTCGTTCATCGACGTTCGTTGTGTCGAATAGGTGGCGAAGTTGCGCAATGAAAAAAACTCGAGAAATATCATCGCCTTTGCTGTCTGACATGAACAAACTATCCAACTTAGTCACGAGCTCGTGTTCAATGCCATCAAAGTGCTCGGATTGACGAAAGTCAGAAATGATCATGCTATAAAGAATCTGTACCGCATTGCTTCGTAGCTGATCATGGTGGCTTAGGCAGAGATTGACAACTTGACCAACAAGAGAATGCATATAAGGTTGATACCCCTGCCGATGATTAGTATAGCATCGATTACAATCCCCAAGAGCTTACCCCATATTTTATTGGTACATCGTTGTTGGTAGGGGTGATGTCGTACCACCCCAAGGATTGCCAAAGGCTTAGCAGGATAGTTGCACCTTCTCCACGCACATCGCCAGCGAGGCGCCATACTGCCCTGCGTTTCTAAGGATAGTAGTTAGCATCGGACGATTTGAAGGTCAGTTCTATACTCGCCTGGGGACTAAATTCTTCTATCACGAGTTGATCTGACGACAAGAGCGTAAGGAGCATGTGGAAACATTCCTTCCAAAGAGAGGCATTGAATTGTGATTCCGAGTCTTGAGGCGGTATGAACTCTTTCTGAAGAATCCTTCCGATAGGCTCCATCAGTTTGATCAAAACTTTGTGCGCTAGTATGTTAACGTTGAGCCATGTCTTCGGAAATGCATCGTTCTGTAGAATCGATGTCGCGACCTTGAACAACTGTCCTAAAAATGCAACAAAACGTTCCCGGCCTTCAATATCTAGACTTGATTGCAGAAATTCCAAAATATGCTGCGTTGGAGAGCATAAAATTAAAACAAGTAGCACGACGGCAGTTTCTCCAAGACCTATGTTGAAGAGTTGTTCGTTACCCACAGGATTTCTGGCGGATGTGATAGCAGAGAAAAAGGATATGAGTCGGGAAAGGTCACAGGAATCGAAGTTACAGCAGTGACGACATTTTTGTGGCGTTCTAAGGCTTTACGCATAGCACCGTTGTTAAATTCTCTGTAAGACTCTAGTAGCCTAGAGAATGCAGAATGAGAAGGCTCCCGTCAGGAAAAAGAAAAGCTGGCAAGCAGCATACCTAGGAAAAAGTGAGAGCAAGTTTTCCATGTTATCTTGTTCCTGACGGAAGGCGTGACGATCTCCAATTACTTCTCGGTCAACTAACTTCTGCTGTAATTTGTCTAGCATGATAGCTACGATGGTAACGCAAAGTCGTATGCTCTCCAGCCATGCCACTTGTGTGGCATCACGAGCACTTTCCGAGTCATTTGACGACGTATGGACATATTCATCATAACGGCCGAAGTGGGGCTTGATCCATATCACTACAGCTTCAACAAGAAGCGGCCGTGATTGAGGATTATCGAATAAGAACCCTTTCACTACCTGAAGGTACATTAGCAGCTTCCAGATGACGAGCTTGCCCCTGGCACCAGTGACTGCATTAGCGAATGAAGTTGTGAAGGAAACGAGTTCTACAGTGGAAAACATTTTGGCCAGTTCAGGTAAAATGGATGTGAAGTGCTGAAGAGCAATCGTTTGGGTGCCTATAATAGATGCAGGAGAAGCTGTGGACATCATCCTAGTCACTTCCGAAAGATGGGAACGTAGTTCGCGCTTGAACGTCATCTCAAGATGCTCAGCAGTGGCGCCGCTTCCCATGCCAATTTCCCTCGCCTTCTGAAGTTCTCGGGAACGAGAAATGAATTTGAAGATATAGTGCCACACCTTCAGTGCTGAACGGAGAGGCGATGCAATATCGGCAGCAGTGGGATCGGCGAGTAGACGATTCATTGAACGGATAATGTGCGATGCAGCAGTTGCGCAAGAAAAATGCTTTTCTATGTAGACGTCCAGCACTGGCTGGAAATTGCTGAAACGACGATCTTGCACGATACCCAGGACAGTAACCAGGGCATTAAAAACAAGATTGTCCATTTCCCCTGCTTGATTATGAACTGAAACAAGTATGCCAAACAACGAATCAAAGATGTCACGAAGAAATTTCACGATTTCGCCTTCACCAACGAACGTAAATTTGGTGAGTATCATGGAGAGGAAGTCTTGATTTTCAATCTTCTCCCAGCAAAGCAAATTCAACAGGATTTGGTTTTGGGTGAATTTAGTGGAGCATAGGGATGATCGGATTGTCAACGTGTCCTTTAATGGTGGGGCGAGGCGTTGCATATCAACGGTGATGGTGAGTTGATCTACTTTGTGGCCAAATGGAAGGCAATGAGGTGAAGGAATATATGTATCAGTTGTGATGAAACCCAATTTATCGGCTTTGTACATGATCAAAGTATGGCTGCCATCCTCAACAAAAGACTTTCCATTTGAAAAGAGAGGTTGAAATGCAAAGGCAAATGGCTTATCGGATTGCTCTGGCAGAGGACGGGGGCGTTCACGATTGGTACGATGGCGAAAAGTGAAGAAGAGATGCCAGTCTGGCACGATATCGGAGGGGAGAACTATCTTGATTAATTCACCGTATGTTGGTTCATTACAACGTTGAAAGACCAAGGAGCGGAACTGTGACATTAGGGGTTCGCCACTGCCTTGAGATATGACATTTTCCACAGTCTTCCCATCTCGATCTTTGACTTCCATAATTACTTCGACGTTGTTGGTCGTTGGACCCATCTGAACTCTCGCAAGATTGGCAACACTGAGGCGGCTTGGAGCATGGTGAGATGGACTGAAGTCACCACTCCAAAGCTTGATGTACAGCTCGTTGCGTTCATCATCAGGGAACACAACGTCAGGAAAACCAAGACGAAGTGTATGAGGTACGTCCTGCAGTAGCGAAGGATTTTCGCGTACTATTGTTCGGACATCACCCCGGAAGACTTTGACTGATACTGCCAAAATGTCTGCTCTGTCATTCAAGTCAGCCAAGGTTTGGACTTGAACGTCGGCAGCAACAAACCTAGATGACTTCACAAGTTCCTTGACATTATTATTGATGATATTCTGATGAATCATAGAAAATGATATCTCATTTGTAGGAATATATATTGGCATCGTATACTCTTTTAACGGCGAGACGTCCAATTGTTCTTCTATCATCTTGCTGAGTTGTGTTAGTTCCAAAGTCGCACAACCAAACGGTCTCCTGACATGTTGCGACTCGTTTGATTGACTGACCCGCGAAATCGGTGAATGACTTGAAGCATCAGCCCATTGCAATGATGCGCTGCTATCTGGGCGAATGGAATCGCTGCGGGTATGAGATTCGTTGTTGCTGGCTTTCAGAGCGCCATTCCGA
>WNGI01012032.1_pt1 | contig 11252 bp, 10 predicted proteins | sample 5400621 | NCBI WGS metagenome assembly WNGI01 (sample SAMN13153374, study PRJNA577476) | soil metagenome | isolation source: 20 cm soil or saprolite under Garry oak tree replicate 1 | place: USA:California | collected 2016-06-15
CGGGAGATCGGAGAGGCGGTAGGCCTTGCGTCGCCTTCAACCGTCCACGCACACCTCGCGAATCTCGAACGCGCCGGCCTGCTGCGGCGTGACCCGACCAAGCCGCGCGCGCTCGAGCTCGTCGGTCGTGAGCGGCAGGAGGCGCCGGCCGCCACGGTCGCACGACTGCCACTCGTCGGACAGATCGCCGCCGGCGGCCCACTCCTCGCCGACGAGAACGTGGAGGATCACGTCGCGGTGCCGGAGACGCTGCGTGGCGACTTCCTCCTGCGCGTGAAGGGCGAGTCGATGATCGACGCGGGCATCCTCGACGGCGACATCGTCGTCGTGCAGCGCGCACAGGACGCACGCAACGGTGAGATCGTCGTCGCGCTCGCGGGAGACGACGAGTCTGCCGACGAGGCGACGGTGAAGCGGTTCTTCCGCGAGCATGGTCGCGTTCGCCTGCAGCCGGAGAACGCCGCCCTGGAACCGATCTACGCGCAGCACGTCCAGATCCTCGGACGAGTGACGGGGGTGTTCCGGGAGCTGTGAGCGCGGTCGCACCCCTCCACCGCACGCTCGAGCAGGAGCTGCAGGCGCTGATCCGTGGCGCAAGCCTGGAGTGCCTGGTCTGCGGCGAGTTCGTTCTGCACGCCGGCGGCATGGTCACGTGTCCGGAGTGCAGTGCGAGCCTGCGCGTGGGGGCCGATTCGTCACAGACGCAGCTACAATTCGACTCGCAGGCCGGGTGACCGCGGGCTACGGCTCGAGGAAAGTCCGGACACCGCAGGGCAGGACGCTGGGGCGACCCAGGCGGCGAAAGCCGACGGAAAGTGGCACAGAAAGGAGACCGCCGGCAGCGATTCTCCGGAGACGCTGAAGGTAAGGGTGAAAAGGTGGGGTCAAGGCAAACAGGTCCCGCTACCAGGCGGCCCGCCGAGGGACCGGGTTGCTGCACAGATGGATGGTCATCACAAACAGAATCCGGCTTACAGGCCTGCTACGGAAGAGCCCCGCAAGGGGCTCTTCTATTTAGATGACGTAATGCTCTTCGCCCCGGCGCCCCCGCCGGCCGCTCCGATCCCGCAGCGACCGGCGCAGCTGGCCCAGACCCTCGCCTCGACCACGCGCGAACTTGGTGCCGCCGTCGACGGCTGGTCGTCCAAGGCGGCCCCGCCTCCGGGAGGGGTCGTCCTGTTCGCGCTCTATCAGCAACGTCTGTATCGGTTACTCGCGCGTGACACGAAGGTTGCGGCTGCGACCCTGCCGCAGCTCGCGCCGTCGCTGCGCGCAGTCAGTGCGGACCTGATCGCTGCGAACCGTGAGCTCTACCGGCTGACGCCGCCGTTGAAATCGCACACGACGATCCGGGTCGGCCGTGCGCCTCCCGCCGCGTCGCTGCTCGGCTATTACCGCGAAGCACAGCAACGATTCCACGTTCCGTGGGACCTGCTCGCGTCCGTCAACTTCGTCGAGTCGAAGTTCGGAAAGCTGCGCAACTCGAGCGCGGCTGGGGCGCAGGGACCGATGCAGTTCATGCCGGCGACCTGGCGGCAGTACGGCCTCGGCGGCGACATCCACGATGCTCACGACGCCGTCCTCGGCGCAGCGAACTACCTCCAGGCGTCGGGAGCGCCGCGCAATCTCCGGCGCGCTCTGCACGCATACAACCCGTCGAGCGCATACGTCGACGCGGTGCTCCGCTACGCGAGGCGGATGCGTTCTGACCGGAGGATGTTCTACGAGCTGTACAACTGGCAGGTCTTCGTGAAGACGGCACACGGTGACCGTCGCGTCACGGGGCCGGGCCTGCCTTGAGACGGACGTGTCGGCAGAGCCGGGCACGTCCTCTAGGTCGGCACCGTAAGCGACGCCTTGGACCAAATAGTCAGCTCGCCGACACGGCCGAACCCCAGCCGCCGGTAGACCCGCTCGCCTTCGCTGCTCGGCGCAAGGATCGCAGGTAACCCGGTCTCGGTCAGCATCGCGGCAGAGGTGACCGCGGTGCCGTAGCCGCGCCTGCGTGCCGACGCGATCGTCGTCACGCCGAAGACGCCGACCACGTCGTCCATCCGGTAGCCCATCGCCGCTGCGACCGGGAGTCCGTCGACACGGCCGATGAACATCTTCATCGCGTCGTCGTCGAGCACCGTCGGCGGGTGATATGTCCCCGGCTCGATCGAGTCCTCTTCACTGCCGAACCCACGCACGCTGACGACCTCGAACTCGTGCACCTCCGCAGCGCTCGACACCGCGACCAGCTCGAGCTCGGGAGGTGATGCCTCCGGCGGCGGCCCAGGCGGGCGGTAGAACCACGGCTCGGTGCGCCAGACGCGATAGCCGTGCCCCTGGAGCTCCAATGTCTGCCACGCGTCGCAGATGCTGCCGGGCACCGTCGCGAGCGTTTTCGCCGAGACCTCAGGCTCGAGAGTGATCCCGGCGAAGTAGATATGTGGCGGCCTGTCGAGGGCTCGCCAGGCGCCGTCGTCGCGCTGGGAGCGAAGGCCGAGCGCCCGCAGCCAGGAGGCGTGCCACCCGGCCGCAGCCTCGGCACAGAGCGCAACCGGATCTCTCACGCCTGGAGCGTACGCGCCCCTGATCCCCCGAATTGAGGAGGCCGCTTCACCCGGTTCGACCGAAATGACAGGCAAGACCTGCGGTCACGGGACTTTCATGCGGCCAGAGACACCTGCTAACCAGCACGAATGCACGACCCACCACGGGGCAGGCACGCGCGTGGAGATTCACCGGTCCCGATCCGAGCTCGCGCGCCTCCTGAACAAGTACGCACTGCGCGGCAAATCGCGTCAGGGCAACTGCAAAGGCAGCCAGTGATCCGCGTTGCGCGCCGCCGCCACCACACCAGGTAAACGTCTGCTCCACAGGCTGAAGCCGACGCGCACGAATTCGCCGGCGGGTCAGCGTCCGCCCAGGCTGGTTCTCCGCTTCGCCGTCTCGACCGCGGTGCTGCTGTCGATCGGTGCGTTCGTCATCCTCATCTTCGTCCGCCAGCACGCGATCTCACAGGCCGAGAGCGCGGCCGTGTTCCATTCGCGCTTCGTCGTGCGCTCGGTCCTCGGTGACCGGCTGCGACCAGGCGACTTCTCGAGCACTGTCACGAGAGATCGCGCCGGCGCGCTCGACAGCGTCGCCGATGCATACATCCTCGTCGGCGACAGCCTCGCGGTCGAGCTGTACAGCCGCGAGGGCCGGGTCACGTACGCGACCGACCGCGCGCTCGTCGGGACGCGGCCGACCGATGCGACGCATGCCCGCGCCACCCTCGTCGACGGCAACGTCGGCAAGACGGTCGAGATGGTGAACGGCCGGAAGGTGTTGAAGGTCTTCGTGCCGGTGCCGTTCGTCGGCCGCGACGAGCCCGCGGGCGTGCTCGCACTGTCGCAGGACTACAAGCCGATCGTCCAGGCCGGGCGGAAGGGGCTTCTCCCGGTGCTCGGTGTTCTCCTGCTCGTGCTCTTGACGCTGTACTTGTCGCTGTTCCCACTCCTGCGCCGGGTCACCGCTCGCCTGCGCGGGCAGGTTGAGCAGATCGAGAAGCTCGCCTTGTACGACGCGCTCACCGGCCTCGCCAACCGGCGGCTCTTCCACGATCGACTCGAACAGGCTTTTCTCTCGGCGCAGCGCAGCGGTGCCGGCTTCTCACTGATGCTGCTCGACCTGGACCGCTTCAAGGAGATCAACGACACACTTGGTCACCACACTGGCGACGCTGTCCTAGAACAGCTCGCGACGCGCCTCAAAAACGTGGCGCGTGGCAGTGACACCGTGGCCCGCCTCGGCGGCGACGAGTTCGCGCTCGTGCTGCTCGGAGCACAGGACGGTGCGAGCGCACTCTTCGTGGCGGAGCGAATCCGCCGAGCGCTCGAGGAGCCCTTCTTGGTCGAGGATCTGACGCTGCAGCTGGAGACGAGCATCGGCATCGCGATCTTCCCGCGTCATGGCGACGACGCGGAAACGCTGCTCAAGCGTGCCGACATGGCGCTGTACGCAAGCAAGGATTCGCACGTCCCAGTCGTGTACGCCCCCGAGCACGATCAGCACTCGGCCGAAGGGTTGGGGCTCGTGGCCGAGATCCGGAGCGCGATCGAGAACGGGGAGCTCATCGTCCACTTCCAGCCGGAGATCGACCTTGCCACCGACAAGACCCGTCGCGTCGAAGCGCTGGTGCGCTGGAACCATCCCGAGCGCGGCCTGCTCCTGCCCGAGTCGTTCATCCCGCTCGCCCGCCAGAGTGCGCTCGTGCGCCCGATCACGCGCCATGTGCTGGACGCTGCGCTGCGTCAGTGCCGGGCCTGGCAGGACGCCGGAATCGGCGTCGGCGTCGCCGTCAACCTGGCCGGGCGCGACCTTGCCGACTCACGGCTCGAGGAGGAAGTTTCGGACGCGCTGAGGCGGTGGAAGCTGGAACCGGAGCTGCTCGAGCTCGAGATCCCCGAGAGCGCCGTGATCAGCGAGCGTGACGGGATCCATAAGGTGCTTACGCGACTGAGCGAACGCGGCGTCAGGGTCGCCGTCGACGACTTCGGCAGCGGCTACGCATCGCTCAGTCATCTCAAGCAGTGGCCCGTCGACGTGCTCAAGATCGACGAGTCGTTCGTTCAGAACATCGGCACCGACGAGGAAGACGCCGCGATCGTTCGCTCCACCATCGACCTGGCACACAGCCTCGGGATCACGGTCGTCGCAGAAGGCGTCGAGAGCGAAGACGTGCTGAACCGCCTGCGTGCGCTCGGCTGCGACATGGCGCAGGGCTTCTGTCTCGCGCGGCCGGCCTCCGCGGACGACGTCACGGACTGGCTGGCCGGCCGCAAGTCCGCCGCGGCCTAGCCGCTAGGCCCGTAGGACCACTTCGAGCGCCGTGCCGAACCCCGGGCGGGACGTCAGCGTGAAGCCGCCCTCGATGCTCTGCGTACGCGCGCGAATGTTCTTCAGACCTTGGCCGGCTGCGGTCGCCTGACCGTCGAACCCTTCGCCGTCGTCCCGCACCGACACGAACCGCTCACCCTCGCGCAGACCGATCACGACCTCGGCCCGCCGCGCATTCGCGTGCTTGCGCACATTCGCGAGCCCTTCCTGAACGATGCGGAACACTTCGATCTGCTCGTCGGGTGCGAGGCGGACGGCGGCGTCGATCTCCACGTCTACTTCCAGTTGCCCGTCGCTCGTGAGGAACTTCACGTAGCGCCGGAGAGCGGCGTCGAACGGCGCATTGCCGGCGGCGGTCGAGAGCGCGAGGATCGCGAAGCGCGCTTCCTGCTGTGCGGCGTTTGCGGCTTCCTTCAGCTTGGCGATCGTCTCCTTGGGCGGGGCGCCCTGCTCGAGCATCGTTGCGTGCGTCGAGACGGCGAACAGATACTGCGCCAGGCCGTCGTGGATCTCACGTGCGACCCGCGCGCGTTCCTCCGCGACGGCGCGGCCGAACGCGGCGAAGCTGATCGCACGCCATGCGCCGACGAGGAGCAGCCCATATGCGAGCAGACGCAGGAAGTCTCCGCGCCCTACGGAGCTTGTGGCGAGCACCGGCGTGAAGATGTAGTGCAGCGATGCGAAGAGCATCAAGGTCGCGCCGAGCGCGAGCCAGCGATCGAGATCCTCGCGCCGCTCGTAGAAGCGCTTGCCGAATCCGACGAGCGCCAGGAGGTTGAGGAGCGCGAGCGCTGCGAGCGAGCCGGTCAGGAGTCCGGGTGTCTCGGCGGCCGGATCGAGCGCCGGCAGGTTCGAGCCGGCAGAACGGAGTGCAAGCCAGCCGAGGAAGAGGAGGATCAGCGCTGCAACTGTGGTGTTGGCGAGGGCCCGGGGTCCCGAGCGCCCGCGTACGAACGGCGCCGTCGCGATCAAGACCCACGAGAACAGCCGGCCGACGACCCCAGCCCAAGCCTCAGGCCGGTGGATCGGGTGGCCGTTCAGCGCGGGAACGATCGAGAACGCCATCGTCGAGGCGGAGGCGACGAGGAATCCCGTGCAAAGAAGGAGATCGAGTCGCCGGCCCTCGACGGAGTAGCGCACGCCGGCGAGGAGGGCGATGATGCCCGTCGCGAAGGCCGCGATCGTCTGGAGCACGAGCCGCAGGTCGGGGAGATTGACCTCCGTCTGCAGCTGCCGGTTCGTCGCAAACAGCGCCAGGGAGGCGCCGAGCAGGCCGATCAGGAGGATTTCTCCTCCCAGCCAGGCCTGGAAGTCGTCCTTGCCGTCTTGCCGCACGTTCACTCTTGTCGGCAGATGCGAGCCCGCCGATAAGGGCTGGAGGGCCCATGGCTGAGCGAATCCTGCTTGTCGACGACCATCCGCTGACCCGCTCCGCGCTTTCAGGGCTGCTGAAGCAGAACGGCTTCGACGTCGTCGGCGAGGCCGAGGACGGCGAGCAGGCGATCGTCCGTGCGGCCGAGCTCGCCCCGGATCTGATCCTGCTCGACCTCTCGATGCCCGGGTTGGACGGACTCAGCGCCCTGCCGCGCCTTCGCGAAGCCGCCCCGAACTGTGAGGTCGTCGTTCTGACCGCGTCGGGCACGGAAGAGAACCTGCTGGGCGCGATTCGCGGCGGCGCCGCGGGCTACTTGCTGAAGAGCGAGCCGCCGGAACGGATCGTCGGCTTCCTCCGCGGCGTCGCCAACGGCGAGGCGGCGCTGTCCGGAGCTGTCGCGCGGCGCCTGCTCGAACAGGTCCGCGCCGGCGGAGGCCGCAGCTCCGGCGTACCGGACTCGATCGCCGCCGTGTTGTCAGCGCGCGAGCTCGAGGTGCTGTTGCTGCTCGACGAGCACCTGGGCACGGACGACATCGCCAAGCGCCTCTTCATCTCGGAGCACACCGTCCGGTCGCACGTGAAGAGCCTCCTGCGAAAGCTCGGCGTTTCGTCACGGCGCGACGCGCTCGAGGCCCTGGCGGCCGCACGGGGGTGACTCACCCAAAGTGGGTGACTCGGATCCCCCGCCGCGGGCGATCCTCGCGGTTGACTACCGGGTCGATAATCACATCACACTGCTCCTAGGAGCGGGCGAATACGGACTGTGGCGAACGAACGGGACGGCCGGCTTTAGCCGGCCGTCGTGCTTTGTCCGGAGAACCCAGCGAGGGCGGCGGCGACGAGCCGCGGCAGGGTTTCGAGGTTGTACCCGCCCTCGAGCACCGCGCCCACACGCGGTGCGAGCCCAGCGCAGCGGAGCGCGAGCTCGCGAAAGCCCTCGTCGGTGACGTGCATGTCCACGAGATAGATGTCCTCGTCTTCATGCGCGTCGAAGCCGGCGGAGACGAGCACGAGCTCCGGACGGAATCGCGCGACCGCCGGCTCGACGTAGCGCTCGAACGCGTGCACCCACTCCGCGTCACCGCCGCCGGGATCGAGCGGCACGTTGACCGTGGTGGCACCGCCCTCGCCGACCGCGCCCGTGCCGGGATACACGCCCGTCTGGTGCAGCGACGCATAGAGGACGGAGTCGTCGCCGGCGAACGCGTCTTGCGTGCCGTTCCCGTGATGCACGTCGAAGTCGACGATCGCGATGCGCCCGACGTCGTGCTGTGCCTGCATGTGGCGCGCGGCGACCGCGATGTTGTTCACGAGGCAGAACCCCATGGCGCCCTGCGGCGGTGCGTGATGTCCGGGCGGCCGCACGAGCGCGAACGCGCCTGTCTCCGCCGCCTCGATCGCACAACCGGCCGCGAGCAGGCAAGCCTCCCAGCTTGTTTCCGAGGCGATCGTATTCGGGTAGTCGAACCAGGTCGGCTGGCGCAGCTGCTCCAGGACGTTTAGGTACTCGTGTGCGTGTACACGTTCGAGCGCCGCTCGTTCGGCGGGCTTGCCCTCGCGTGCGTCCGGGAACGCCTCGAGCAAGACCGCGAGGCGCTGCTCGGATTCCGGGTGGCCGAACGTCGGGTGCAGCCGCGCGAGCGCAGGGTGCGTCAGGACGTCGATAGCGCTGCGACTCGGTCGGCGAGCGCGTTCAGTCCGAGCTCGCGTACGAAGGAAGACGCCTCCGCCCATTTCGGTGTCTGGTTCTTCAGGGGAGGTAGGGGGGCGGAGGCGTCTAACGTCGCCATTCGTCGGTACATGCGCAGTTCCTCCGCTTGAGCGGCGAAGCGGCCGTCGTTCAGCATCGACTCGAGGTCGCCGTACTGCGCGAGCAGGCTCGCGGCGGTCTTCGGCCCGACCCCCTTCGCACCGGGCATCCGGTCCGAGGGATCGCCGCGCAGCGCGATGAAGTCCGGCACCTGCTCGGGCGCGACCCCGTAGCGCTCGCGCACTTCGGCAGGACCGACCCGCGCGAGCTCGCTCACGCCGCGCGTCGGCTGCAGGATCGTCGTCCGGTCGCTGGCGAGCTGGAACGAGTCCCGGTCGGAGGTCACGACGAGCGCTGTGCCGCGCCGCCTCTCCTCCGCGCGTACGGCAGCCGCCAGGAAGTCGTCCGCCTCGTACCCCGGCGCCTTGGCGGCGGCGAACCCGAACGCCCGCACGAGCTCAGGAAGCAGATCGAGCTGCTCGAGCAGGTCGTCGTCGAACTCGCGCCCCGACTGGTAGCCCTCGAAGAGCTCGTGCCGGTACGTCGGCGTCTCCAGCGAGTCCCAGCCGACGACCACTGCGCGCGGTTCCTCGGACTGCCAGAGGCGCACGATGAAGTTCGAGAAGCCGAGCAAGGCGTTGCCCGGTCGCCCTTCCGCACGCCTGAACGTCTTCGGGAGTGCGTGGTACGCACGGTGTGCGAGCGAGAGGAAGCGGGCGCTGACATTGGCAGAATTGTGGGCTACGCTGACTCTGATGAAGGGGTCAATTTGGCGAGCGCTGGCTGTTGCCGGAGTCTTGACGGTCGTCTGCGCCGGTGCCGCCTTTGCGGCGAACACCACGTCGTTCTTCGACCCGGGCGCCGACTCGGACAGCGCCCCCGACATCACCGGCGTCGCGATCACCAACGACGACTCCGGGGTGGTGACCGTCAAGCTGACGCTCGCGAACCGCCCGGCCGTCCCGGCGGCGACCGACGACTTCGCGGTCGGCATCGACGCAGATCAGAATCCGGACACCGGCAGCGTCTTCTACGGGGCCGAGTACGAGCTCGACCTCGACCGGGGTGCGATCGCGGTCTGGCGCGAGTCTCCCAACGGCTTCTACACGCAAGCGATCGCACCTCCGTCTCTTCGCATCGTCTTCGGCAGCGGTGCTGTGACGTTCTCGTTCAAAGCGTCCGAGCTGGGAATCTCGTCCGGCTTCAACCTGTACACAATCGGCGCCGACACGAACGGCCTCGACGCAGCTCCCGACATGCGGACGGCCAACTACCAGTTCGTCGGAGGGGCAGCGGCGCCTTTGCTCGGGCGCGACGCGCGTGCTCCGTTGACGCAAGCGTTGAAGTCGGCGGGCGTGCATGGGAAAGCCGTGCGTCTCGCGTACTTCGCCGGAGACGGACGCGGGGAAACGGCCGACACGATCGTCGTCTATCGCGGCAAGAAAGTCCTCAAGCGGATCAACTATGCGATTGAGGACACGAGCCCATTCCTCACCTATTCCGCAAGATGGAACGTTCCGAAGAAGATCCGCGGCAAGCTGCGTTTCTGCGTGACGTCGACTGACAGGGCCGGCAACAAGAGCCAGACCAGTTGCGCGGCGCTGACGATCAAGTAGCCCTTCGCTCATAGCCCTTCGCCGAGACGTTCGATCTCGGCCATCAGGCGCTCGGTCGCCACGCGGGGGTCAGTGCCGTCGAGGTCGACCGGTTTCCCGTACCGAACCCGCAGCGGCCCGAGCCTCGAGAGCCGATCCGTGCCGGCGAGCGCGACCGGGACGAGCGGAGCCCCCGCGTCGAGGGCGATTCGCGCGGCGCCGGTGTGTGAGCGCGGCTGGTATTTCTTGACGAGCCCTTTCCGCTCGCGCGTACCCTGCGGGAACATCACCACGATGTGACCCTGCCGGACCAGACCGACCGCCTTCTTGATCGCCTCGACGTCACGCTCCCCGCGGCGCACCTCGAACGCGCCGCCCGCCCGGATCAGCGGCCCCAGCGGCCACCAGAACAGCTCCGACTTGGCCATGAAACGGAGGTAGCGCCGAGGCCAGATCGGGATCCCGAGCGGCCAGGGATCGAAGTTGGACACGTGGTTTGCGGCCAGGACGTAGCCGCCGTCCCGAGGCAGGTTTTCCACGCCTTCGGCCCGTAATCGATACAGCCACTTGACGAACGGCCACGAGATGGCGGCGACGAACATGTAGAAGGGGCTGGGCCGCACGCGGCCAAGTATCTCCGCCTGGCGGTCCTTTCACGGCTCGCTATGGTGTTTTGAATGGCAAAGACACTCGTCATCGCAGAAAAGCCTTCCGTCGGCCGCGATCTCGCGGGCGCGCTGGACGGTCCCTTCCAGCGGCGCAAGCTCGATGACATCAAGCCCAAGCGCGGCAAGAAGAAGGCGGAAGAGACCGCTGAGGAGGTCGTCGAGAAGGCGACCTCGAAGCCGAAGGCGCGGACGACGCGTGACGAGGCGGTGTTCCTCGAGTCTGACGACTACGTGATCACCTGGGCCGTCGGCCACCTCGTGCAGCTCGCCGAGCCCGAGGAGTACGACGAGAAGTGGAAGAAGTGGAAGATGGCCGACCTGCCGATCGTTCCCCCCGACGGCTTCAAGCTCGTGCCGCGCGACGCCAGGGCAAAGAAGCAGCTGAAGCTGATCGAGACGCTGCTGAAGCGCGAGGACATCGACCAGGTCATCAACGCCTGCGACGCCGGGCGCGAGGGCGAGCTGATCTTCGCGTATGTCTACGAGTCGGTCTTCGGGGCGTCGGCGACGAGCGAGAATCCACCGAAGCCCGTCGAGCGGCTCTGGATCTCGTCGATGACGAAGCAGGCGATCCGCGAAGGCTTCGAGAGGCTGCGGCCCGGCCCGCAAATGAATTCGCTCGAACTGGCCGCTCGCTCGCGCTCCGAGGCGGACTGGCTCGTCGGCATGAACGCAACGCGGGCCGCGACGATTCGCGGGCGCGCCTGGGTGGGCGGCGTCGTCTCGCTCGGCCGCGTGCAGACGCCGACGCTCGGAATGATCGTCAAGCGCGAGCGCGAGATCCAGGCATTCGTTCCCGAGCCGTACCGGCTCGTGCACGCGACGTTCCAGCCGCCGTACCAGGGGATCTGGTTCGAAGGCGACGAGACGCGTATCTTCGGCGACCTCGAGCGTGCCGACCGGATCGTGGCGAAGGTGTCAGGACAGGACGGCACCGTCGAGAAGGTCGAGCGGAAGGAACAATCGGAGCGCGCTCCGCTGCTGTACGACCTGAC
>WNGI01005706.1_pt1 | contig 11251 bp, 14 predicted proteins | sample 5400621 | NCBI WGS metagenome assembly WNGI01 (sample SAMN13153374, study PRJNA577476) | soil metagenome | isolation source: 20 cm soil or saprolite under Garry oak tree replicate 1 | place: USA:California | collected 2016-06-15
CTTCGATCTTGTTCTTGGAGCAATCCCAGCAGGCGAGCGCGTAGTCCCCGTCGCGCCGGGTGCGGGACAACAGCATCACGTGCACCATGGCGTTGTCGGTCACGAGCGCGCCGTTCTTGTACAGGTGCCCGAACGCCCAGAGCGCCACCGCGCTGTTGATCGTGGGCACGAGCGGCGTATGCACTTGCGTCTTGCCGTGGTAGTAGAGTCCCAGAATCACGCCGCCGAAGCGCGGGTGGTGCGGGACATCTTTCGTCTGGACACGGTCCAGCGCGAGCCTCCAGCGTGCGCCGTCCTGAGTCGTGAACTCGGCAAGTCCATCCACCGAGTCGCGCACCGCGCCTTTGTCCCAGGCAGTGAAGGTGAAGGAGCCGGAAATCGGGGCTACGTTGTTCGAGTAGGGCCCGTTTTTCACCTGCGACTCGAGCCCCTCCCGCTCGGTCCCGAACTGCTTGAGGATCGGGGCTGCACTGTCGGGAAAGGGGAACGGGCCGGGGAGGATCTGGATGACGGGCCCGCCGCTGGTCACTCGGATCGCCTGCACTTTCTCTCCGCTCGCAGGCGACTCGCTCTTCTCGGAGTCGCCGTACCCCGACGAGCCCGAGCGCGTTGCGCCGACGACCTTCAAGTCGGTCTCCATGCCGAGCTTCTTGTGCGAGTCCTCGCCCACGGGGCAGTACACCTCGTAAGTCCCTGGCTTGAGCGTGAGCGTCAGGTTGGCGCTCGAACCCGGCTGGATGAGGGCGGTCTCCTGCTCGATCCCCTGCCCCTCGACCTCGAAGCCGTGCGGGATGCTCCCGACGTTCGCGACAGTGAACGTCACGGTCCCGGCGGTGATGGTGTGCTCCGAGAGCTCGACCTTCCATTCGGACAGCTTGGCGCTCACGGCCGCCCGGTCGCCCGGGGCGCGGTGCGCGGGGGCCCCGGCGAGCGTAACGGTGGCGAGCAGCAGCCCCGCGGCGTTCCGGAGCGGAACGGCATGTACGTACGACATACTGATCTTCCTCCTGCGAGAGTGGGACAGCAGTTTCCTTCCATCCCAGAGACCCCTGGCGCTCCGCGTCTATTCCGCCGGGAATAATTCCGTCGCCCGCGGAGTCTCTTGCCGCAGGCCTACGCGACATCTCGAGGCAGCCGGTTGGAGCCGAGCGAGCAGGCACGATTCGAAGCCGTCGTGTTGCCGCACCTGGACGCCGCGTACACGCTGGCGCGCTACCTGACGCGGAACGAGCACGACGCGGAAGACGTCGTGCAGGACGCCTGCCTGCGCGCACTCAAGTACTTCGACGGTTTCCGCGGGGAGGAGGGGACGAGCGCGCGCGCCTGGCTGCTCGCGATCGTGCGCAACACCGCTTTCAGTGCGCGGCACCGCCGGCGCCCGGAGGCGGACGCGCTCGAGTTCGACGAGGCGCAGCACAGCGACGCGGTGGCGGATGCGCACCCGGAGTCAGCGTTGCTCCGCAGTGCCGCCAAGGAATCGGTCGGTCGTGCGCTCGACCGTCTGGCGCCGGAATTCCGGGAGGTGATCGTGCTGCGCGAGCTCGAAGGGCTGTCGTACAAGGAGATCAGCGACGTGGCGGGCGTGCCGGTCGGCACGGTGATGTCGCGGCTGTCGCGCGCCCGCACGCGCCTGCAGCAGGCGCTGCGGGAAGAGGAGGGAGGTTGACCGTGACCCATCCGGGCTTCGAAGCCCAGCTGGACGCCTATCTCGATGACGAGCTTGCCGCGGCCGACGCGCGCGAGCTCGAGGCACACCTCGCGCAATGTCGGGAATGCGCGCGCTTCCGGAACGAACGGCTCGAGTTGCGCGCGGCGATCAGGGCGCAGGTCCCCACGTTCGAAGCGCCGGCGACGCTGCGCGACCGCGTGCGGGCGGCGGTCGGGGCGACTGGGGGGGTGGCGCGTGCTCCTCGCCGCTTCGCCGTGCGGGGCATGTGGCGCTCGTTGGCCCTTGCCGCGTCACTCGTCGTCGTGGCGCTCGGCAGCTGGCGCCTCGCGCTCCAGCGCGCGGCCGGGGAATCGCTCGCCGACGATGTGCTCACAAGCCACATCCGCTCGCTCATGCCCGGCCACCTCACCGACGTGCTCTCTTCGGATCAGCACACGGTGAAGCCGTGGTTCAACGGCAGGCTCGACTACTCGCCCCCCGTGTACGACTTCTCCGGGCGCGGGTATCCGCTCCTCGGCGGTCGACTCGATTATGTGGATGGGCGTTCGGTCGCGGCCCTGGTGTATGGCCGGCGTCAACACCTGATCAACGTGTTCCTGTGGCCCGTGGCGCGCCGCCCCGCCGCCGCTCCCGCGAGCCGTACCCACCAGGGTTATCACCTGCTGCATTGGACCACGGCGGACTACACCTACTGGGTGGTCTCCGACCTCGGCCTCCCCGAGCTCGGGGACTTCGCCGGACTGCTGAGGCAAGCCGACTCGGCCGCTGGCGCGCCCAAATGAAGGGTGTTTGGCCCGCACTCTTCAGGTGGTGGAGTGGAGCAGCGTGCCGGCCAAGAGGATGAGCAACCACAGCACGAGGCTTGCGAGCGACGCCCGCCGGAACCGACCCCATCCGGCGGCAAGGCCCTGTCGGAGCGCGTTCTCCGCTCGCATCCGTATGTAGCCATTGCCGAGCAACAGGGCGATGAGCCCCATCTTGGTCCAGAACACGACCGAGGTCGCGAAGCTGTCGAGCTGCGCGAACATCATCAGCAGGCCGCTCGCGAAAATGAGAGCGAGGCCTGCTACCACCCAGCGGTGCACGCCGGCAAGGCGGGCCAGCTCCTGGGACCAGTCCGGCGTCGCTGGCGAGAGCCGGAGCGCCGCGCGATCGGCCGCGACGGCCACGCCGCCCCCCACCAGGATGCCGACAAGATGGAGATAGGTCACCGTGGCGCTCACAGGCGTGTGGCCATACAGGTGCGCCCACCGCGCGAGGAGCTGCGATACTACCGTCGACGCTGTCATGGAGTCGTCCTCCTGAAAGGGTTCGGGAGTGCCATCCCCCGATGCCCAGACCACCGGTGCTCCGCGCGTATTCCCGCGGGAATACTTCCGTGGCGACCGGAGTCCTGTTCCCGTGGACCGACGGACGAGAGCGGTCACGCGGTGATCGAGTGGCACGTCAAGCATTGCTTAGATCGAGGGTATTGGTGTGCGCGTCAGCGGGCCCGAGCAGTGGTATCTGCTGCAGCTTCGAGTCTTAGGTGCGTGGTGGTGCCTCGGCTCGAGCGCGCTCGAGCCCTACTTGCTGCTGCGGTACTCGCTCGCGCAGCTTAAGCGCGATTCGTTAGATCGCCCCCTCAACGGTCGGTAAACCGTCATGCCTCTTCATCTTCGCATCGCTAGGCCGGTAAGCGATATCGAACGTACCAAGGACATGTACTGTCGCGGCCTTGGTCTTCGCGTCATCGGACGCTTCGAGAACCATGACGGATTTGACGGCATAATGCTCGGTGTGGCTGGAGCGAATTGCCACTTTGAGTTCACACACTCTCGCAAGCACCCGGTGCGTCCGGCACCTACGGTCGAAGACTTGGCGGTTTTCTACACACCGGCTGAATCAGAGTGGCAAGCCACGTGCGCCGGCATGCTGGCTGCCGGGTTCACGCAGGTTACAGCGTTCAATCCATACTGGGAGGTACGAGGTCGCACGTATGAAGACCGTGATGGGTATCGCATCGTCTTGCAGCAAGCGGAAGGGAGCTACGTCGCTCAAGCAGATCCTTTGTCGGCGGATGATCAGTTCTTCGCGGCTCTCCTTGGCGTCAACCGCGATGCCCTCGACCAACTGCTCGCTCCCGATTTTCTGTTGATCGATGTGATGACCGGGTCCGAGATTCTGCGGGCGCCCTTCCTCGACTTGGTCGGGTCGGGCCAACTCGTGTTCGACGCCATCGATCCGGCTGACAGGAGGGTGCGCCGGTATCAAGACGTGGCGGTGATCACCGGAAGGACTCACATGCGAGGTCGGTTTGGTGGAGCGCCCTTTGCCGCGAGTAGCTGGTACACACACGTCTTCCTCGAGCGCGAGAGTCGATGGCGCCTAATGGCCGCGCAGGGCACGCCCATCACGCCACCGCCCAGACGTCAGCGGCCTAACAAGCGCTTGAAGCGGACGGGCCTCGCAAGTAGGGAGCAATAAAAGAGAGGTGTGAACGATGCCTGCATCAGAATTCGTCATCGAGACCGATCCTACGCCCGAACAGGTTCAGTATTTGGAGGACCGGCTCTACGAGTTCAATTCAAGCGTGACGCGGATCACGGACGGCGAGGGGCTGGCGATTTTCGTGAGAGGCGAGGGAGAGCAAATCGTCGCTGGGATTTGCGGGAATACCTGGGGCGGTTGCTGCGAGATTCGGCAGTTCTGGGTAGAGGAGTCGCAACGTGGCCGGGGCTTGGGGACGAAACTACTCGGGGCAGCAGAGCACGAGGCTCGCCGACGCGGCTGTAGGCAGATCTTTCTCACGACGTTCACCTTCCAAGCTCCAGCCTTTTACACGAAGCGCGGCTTTAAGACTCTGGCTACGGTAGACGACTACCCACGTGGTCACCAGAATCTCGTGCTGAGGAAACGCCTTGGCGAGGCCAGCTAACCTAGACCGCCCCTCAACCGTCAGTAGACCGTCATGCCTCTTCATCTTCGCATCGCTAGGCCGATAAGCGATATCGAACGTACGAAGGACAGCGGCGTGCAGCGTGTTCGCTATGGGAACCATAGGACTTTACGCTGACACGCCGGGATCGCGCAACAATTTATCGGCTCAGTCAGAGGTGCTCGTCAGACCACGGAAAACCTGATTCCACATATCGGTACTTGAAGATGTGCTCTTCTCCCCAGTGGATTGTTGGTGTCCCCCCACCTGGCCCTTGACAATACTCCTCGCGAGGAATAATTATCACCCATGTCAGTTCCCACGCCTGCCGCCGCAATGGCGATTCGCGACTCGCTGGAAGAGGAAGTGCTGATCGCGCTGGTGCGGGCCGCATGGCTCGCGGCCGAACGATCCAATGCGGTGACTGCCGCCGCGGGGCTGTCGCCGTCGCAATACAACATCCTGCGCATTCTCCGCGCGGCGGGGCGGGGCGGACTGTCCTGCACCGAGATCGGAGCGCGGATGGTGACGCGCGATTCCGATCTCACGCGCCTGATGTCAGGGCTGGCGCACGCAGGACTCGTCGTGCGGGGCACCGATTCTGACGATCGCCGTCGCAGTACCAATCGAATCACCGCCGCGGGAAGAGCCCTGCTACGTCGCCTCGATGACGATGTAGCCGACGCCGCGAAGCAGACCCTAGGGTCTCTCGGTCGTACTCGACTCACTGCGCTCCGCGACCTGCTGGTCGCCTTCGCACCACCCCAACCCTCGGATCTCACATGACCCATCGCTCCCGCTTCCCCGCACTGCTGTTGCCGTTCGCGCTCCTGGCCTCCACGCCTCACGTGGATCACTCGTTGGAGGTTGTCATGTCTCCCGCTGAGCAACAGCTGCGCACGTTGTTGGCCACCTACGAAACGTCCCTGAACGCCGGGGACGCGGGTCGGATCGAACAGCTTTACGCCGAGGACGGCGTCTTCATGCCCGCTGGCTTCCCGACGGCGGCCGGCAGGTCGGCGGTCCGAGGCGCGTACGACGCGGTCTTTGCGAACATCCGTATCGCGATCCACTTCACCGTCGACGAGCTGACGGTGAAGGGCGATGTCGCGTACGCGCGGACCCACTCGGCGGGAACGGCGACCGTTGTGGCCACGGGAGCGAGCGGGCCCGAGGCGAACCGGGAGCTCTTCATTTTCGCGCGCGCACCGGGCGGCTGGAAGATCGCTCGCTACATGTTCAACAAGGCATCATGACCAAGAGGATTCGCGTCGGCATCATCGGCGCCAATCCCGATCGCGGCTGGGCGGCGCAGGCGCACATCCCTGCCTTGCAATCGCTCCCGGGTGACTTCGAGATCACGGCGCTGTCCACCAGCCGGCGCGAATCCGCCGATGCGGCCAGCAGGCGCTTCGGAGTGCCGCTCGCGTTCGACAATCACGAGGAGCTCGTGAACCGCGCTGACCTGGACGTCGTCGCCATCACCGTGAAGGTGCCGCATCACTTCCAGCTGGCGACTGCGGCGCTCAGGGCCGGGAAGGCCGTGTATTGCGAATGGCCGCTCGGCAACGGCCTCCAGGAAGCGGAGACGCTGGCCGCTCTGGCGAAGCAGCAAGGCGTCCTCGCCGTGGCGGGGTTGCAGGCACGCGCCGCACCGGCGGTGCTCTACGTGCGCGACCTCGTCCGGCAAGGGTACGTCGGTGACGTGCTTTCCACCACGCTGATCGGCTCGGGGATGGGTTGGGGACCGACAGTAGAGCCGTACAACGTGTACATGAACGACAGGAAGAATGGCGCGACGCTGCTCGCGATCGCGCTCGGCCACGCGGCCGACGCGCTGTGCTACTGCCTCGGCGAGGTCCGAGAGCTCTCCGCCACGATGACCATGCGCCGCAAGTCATTCACGATCGGGGGTACGGGAGAGAGCAGGCCGATGAACGCGGACGATCAGGTGTGCGTCGCCGGACTGCTTGAGGGCGGCGCCGCGCTCTCGATTCATTATCGCGGCGGGCGTTCGCGCGGCACGAACCTGCTCTGGGAGATCAACGGCACCGAGGGCGACCTGCAGGTTACGGCTGACGGCGGCCAGGCCCAGATCTTCGAGCTGACCGTACGTGGCGGCAACGGCGCGCGGTCCTCGCTCGAGGTCCTGCCCGTGCCACAGCAGTACCGGTTGTCGCCGCTGCACGGCCCTTCCACCAACGTCGCCCAGGCGTACGCGCGTTTCGCCCACGACTATCGCGAGGGAACGCATCTCTGCCCCACATTCGACGACGCGGTCACGCGCCATCGGATGTTGGACGCGATCGAGAAGGCCGCGGCAACCGGTCAGCGTCACACGCCCGGTTGATCCGGCGGGTCTCATTGCCGGCGTGTGGCAGGGAGATGTCCCCAGGGGCGCACCGCCTGAAACGGCGGCGGGGGCGCGAAGACATCATAGACCCCCATTCGAACGCATTGGGAGTGACACGATGCCCCCTGCTGTTCTCCAGGCTACGTTTGCGTTCCTGCTTGTCGTCGCGGCGGGATGCAGGAACGACTTCACCACGCCGGACCCTTCCCCGCAGGACGGCCGCTGGACTGCCAGCGGGAGTCCGTCCGTTATTCTCCGCCTGGACCCGACTCAGCTCAGCGGTACCGGGGAGCGCGAGCCCGCCACGACCCTGACTACCCCGAGCGCGCGGCTCGAGCCGCTGGTGGATGTCGCTTTCGACGTCGCCGGCGACATGTGGGTCACGAGCCCGGACGATGCCGTGCTGCTCGCCTTCGCGCCCGGCGCTCAGGAGGCTCGCGCGAGGGTTGGGTCGAAGGCGAGCGGGGTGTGGAGGGCTTGCGATGACCGATCGTGAGCCTAAGCATGCCGGCGGCGCCGATAGAAGGCGCGGACTTTGGCCCGACCCCCGCACGTCCGCATGGAGCACCAGCGGCGCCGTCCCGCTTTCGATGCGTCGTAGAACATCAGCCGACAGCTCGGGTTCGCGCACTTGCGGAGCCGGCGTGGATCGCCGCCCGCGAGCAGCTCAGCCGCTGACCGCGCCACGGCCCCATAGAGGTGGTCGAGCGGCGCGCCGGCCGGTCGCCGCCGCGTGACCAGCTTGCCTCGACTGGCCGTCACTTCGCTGACCTCCGGGTCGCGCGCCAAATGCTCGTTCAGGAGCGCGATAAGCCCGCGAGGATGCGTTCCCCGCACCGCCCAGGCCATGAGCCCCCGCCGCAACGTCTCCCGGAACTCCCGCAGCCGCTCGGGCTCCTGACCGGCGGCGCTGCCCCTCAGCGCGCCGTGCGGCAGTACCCCCGCCGCTTCCGCCCAGGCCGCGACGTCTATGGGGCCCTGGAGGAGATGTACCCCGCCGTCCTGCACGACCACGGTGTTCAGGAGATCGACGGCGAGCCGCTCGCCTATAAAGAAGAACTTCATGGGAACTTAACCGCTAAAATACTCATTTACAGGTTAGTCCGCCAGGCCCGACCGTGAGTGGGCGGGCTCCTGACCCTCAACCTTTTTTTGACGGAGGTCACGCCATGTCCCGCTTCGCGCAGTACACCATCGCCAACGCGCCCGAGCCCTCGAAGCCGCTCCTCGCGCGCGTGCACAAGGCGCTCGGCTTCGTCCCCAACCTCTTCGCCACCTTCGCCGAATCCCCTGTCGTGCTCGAGGGCTACCTCGCGCTGTCCGGGAGTCTCGACAAGGGCGCCCTCTCCGCGACGGAGCGGCAGCTCGTGGAGATCGCGGTGAGCACGGAGAACCACTGCACGTACTGCGTGGCCGCTCATTCGACGATCGCGGGGATGCTCAAGGCGCGGCCGGAGATCGTGGCGGCGGTGCGCACGGGCGCCCCGGTCGGGGACGCGAAGATCGACGCCCTCGTCACGTTCACCCGCGCGGTCGTGCTCAACAAGGGCTTCGTCCCGGAGACGGCGGTCGCGGCGTTTCTTGGCGCTGGATACAGCAAGGCGCAGCTACTCGAGGTCGTGGGGCACGTCGGCCTCAAGACACTCGCCAACTACACACACGCGCTGACCGGCGTGCCGCTCGACGAGGCGTTCCAGCCGCAGCAGTGGGACGCGCGGGAGCTCGAGGTCGCCTAGCAACCGCCGGCCGGGGCGGCTCGTTTGGGCGCCCCGGTCTGCGGCGTGGCGGGCCGGGAGGACCAATGCACGTCGCTGAGTTGTGGCGCTATCCGGTGAAGTCGATGGCGGGGGAGAGCCTCACCCGGGCGGAGATCCGCGCCGACGGGATCGTAGGTGACCGCGTCGTACAGGTGCGCGGCGCGCACGGGCGTGTCGTCACGGCGCGCACGCGACCGCGGCTGCTCGGCCACCGCGCGACCCTGGGCCCGGACGGGGAGCCGCTGGTCGACGGGCGGCCGTGGCGCGCTTCCGAGGTCGCCCGCGACGTCGTCGCCGCGGTGGGGGCAGGCGCGCGGCTGGTGCGCGACGACGGGGGTGGAGCGGTTCGACGTGCTCCCGCTCCTCGTCGCGACCGACGGCGCGATCCGGGCGCTCGCCGCCGATCGGCGGCGCCTGCGCCCGAACATCGTTATCGCCGGCGTCGAGGGGCTGGCGGAGCGCACGTGGGAGGGCCGGCAGCTCAAGATCGGCGAGGTGGTCATCGGCGTGCAGGATTTGCGGCAGCGCTGCATCATGACCACGTTCCACCCCGATTCCCTAGAGCAAGACGTCGACGTGCTCCGCCGGATCAACCGGGAGTTCGACGGGCGCCTCGCGCTCAACTGCTACGTCGTGAGCCCCGGCGCTGTGGCGGTGGGCGATCAGGTGGAGCTCGTGGCGTGAGGAGGATTTCCAAGCGATACGAGCACGGTCTTGTAGAAAACCGCTAAGTCTTCGACCGTAGGTGCCGGACGCACCGGGTGCTGGCGAGAGTATGTGAACTCAAAGTGGTAGATCGCTCCATGTCCTTGGTACGTTCGATATCGCTAACGGGCCTAGCAATCCGAAGATGATGAGTCCGTGTGCTGCTGACCTCGTTCACGAGCCGCTCGTGACCGCCCGAGCCGCCGCCTGCGCGAAGGCCACCGCCGACGGCCAGCGCTCGGCTGGGTCGGGATGAAGGGCCCGCGCCAGCACGTCCGCCAATGCGCGAGACAAGGCCGGGCGGAGCCAGTTCACCGGGACGCTCGGGCGTAGCAGACGCTGGATCCGCAGCTCGGCGACGGTGGTCCCCGCGTGGGGGAGTCGGCCCGTGAGCATCTCGTACAACACGACGCCCAGGGCATACATGTCGCTCGGGGGACCCAGCGCGTCGCCCAGCAGCTGCTCTGGGCTCATGTAGGCGAGGGTGCCGGGGTGGTGCCCGTTGGCTGGCACGAGCTGGGCCATCTCGTGCGCTACGCCGAAGTCGAGCAGCTTCACGTCGCCCCCCCTCCCCGGACCGAGCATGATGTTCTGCGGCTTCAAATCGCCGTGGAGAATGCCGATCCAGTGCACGTGGTTCAGCGCGTCCGACACGATGCGCAGCACCCGGATGGCCTCCGGGACCGGGAAGGGTCCACTGCGCTCCAGCTCTTGTGCCACTGTCTCACCCGCCACGTATTCCATCGCGAGGAGGTACTGGCCGTCGGGCAGGCGGTCGAAGTCGTAGACTTGGGCGACGTTCGGGTGGCGCACCTTCGCCACGAGCAGGGCCTCCTGGCGGAAGCGCTGCTCGGCACCGGGATCGTAGGCACACAGTGGCGGGCAGAGCAGCTTGACGGCCGTGAGGCGGCCGAGGTGGACGTGCTCAGCGAGGTAGACGGTTCCCATGCCACCGGCTCCGAGCCGGCGCAGCACCCGGTACCGCCCGGCGAGCAACTCGCCGACCCGGTCGCCCGCCGTGCGCTGGTCCAGCACGAGGTCGCGCATCGTGCCCTCAAGGTTGAAGACCACGGTCCCCTCCTTCCGATTCGACCACGGCGAATTCCTTCTGGACCATGTCCGGGCCGATCCACACCACCTTGGCACCGCACATGATGGCGTCCACGGCGTAGGGTGTGCGTACGAACGACTGTGCGTCGGAAGTCGGGACCTGCGTGCCCGGGAAGTAATACCAGCAGCGCTCGCCCGTCGGGTGACTGTGGATCATGCCGACCGTCCCCGTCCACCCGGCTTCCTCGCACGTGGTTTCCGGCACGACCTCCGTCGCCGTAGACCGCAGCGGCCTCACATCCGCCGGGGCGATGCGGTCCACGCGAACCACACCGTCGCGGATCTCACCGATCATGCAGCCCAGGAACTCCGTCTGAAACGACCGGTACTCGAGTGCGAGTAACCGCACTGCTTGGTCGGACAGCACCAAGGCCTGCACGGCCGGCGGGCCCACCGTCGGTGTCGGGAGCGCACCACCCACTTGGAGCAACCACGCGAGCAGTGTGCTCGACATCGCCCAGGTCATCACCAAATCCTCCTGTTGTTCGTGCCAGCGTTCTTCCTCACCGTTCCTGACCCGTTCGCCTCAGCACTGCCACTGACGCATCAGGGCGCCCGGAGTCACGCGATAGGCCCGTTTGAAGAGGCGGGTGAAGTGGGGCTGGTCGGCGAAGCCCGTGCGCTGCGCTATTTCTGAGAGGTCGGCGCCGCACAGCTCGAGCAGCCGCCGTGCGCGCTCGAGACGAAGCCACAGCAGATACTGGTGGGGCGCCCGGCCAATCGTCTCCTTGAACGCGCGC
>WNGI01010235.1_pt1 | contig 11250 bp, 7 predicted proteins | sample 5400621 | NCBI WGS metagenome assembly WNGI01 (sample SAMN13153374, study PRJNA577476) | soil metagenome | isolation source: 20 cm soil or saprolite under Garry oak tree replicate 1 | place: USA:California | collected 2016-06-15
CGTTTCCTCGTACAGGCTGTTGCGCTTGGAATAGCCCGCGGATACCCGAGCTTCAATCAACCAATGAAAGCCTTCTTTTCCTTTTACAGCGACGCTCTGAAGATTGCGATCCAGTCGATTTTCGCCCACAAGTTGCGGGCCTTTCTGACTTTGATTGGAATCATCATCGGCGTCGCTTCCGTGGTCACGGTGGGAGCCTCGATCAGCGGCCTGAATACCTACGTGGTTGACAAGGTGGCCAAAATCCTCGGCAGCAACCACTTCATGATCGCGCGCATCGCGGCCAATGGCCGGCTCTCGGATGAAGAATTCGAACGCATGAACCGGCGTAACAAACGACTCAATTGGGATGACTATGTGTGGGTGCAGAACCACTGCAACTCGTGCGCGGAAGTCGGAGCCCAGGTAGGCGGCCAAACAGATTTGAAGCAGGATGGCATCGAATTTCCTGGCGCTCTGGTGTTTGGCTCTTCCGCTAATATGGTTGATATTGAAGATAAGACAATTGCGGAAGGCCGTTTCATTTCAGCAAACGAAGTGGAGCGTTCGGCGCTGGTGTGTGTTCTTGGCGGAGACATCAAAGACAAGTTTTTCGCCAATACCGATGCCGTTGGCAAAACCTTGAAGGTTCGCGGACTGCCGATGCGTGTCGTCGGGGTTGAGGAAAAGCGCGGGTCGTTCTTTGGCGACTCGACCGACCGCCACATCTATATACCGGTTACGACCCACCTGCAGCTCTGGGGTCGCAATGGACTTCAGATTCATGGCAAGGGCTTTAATCGGGAAACTTTTCAGCAGGCAATTGAGGGCGCTCGTGTCGCATTGCGCGTCAAACACCAGTTGAAAGGAAACGAAGAGGACGACTTCGGATTAGTGGACGTGGAAGCGCTTAACAATCAGATCGATCAATTCACCGGCGGCATAGCGATGGTTGTCGTTCCCATCACGCTTATCACGCTGGTTGTAGGCGGAATCGTGGTGATGAATATCATGCTGGTCAGCGTTACCGAAAGAACGTTTGAAGTCGGACTGCGAAAGGCCGTGGGCGCCACCAGAAGACAGATTCTGCTTCAGTTCCTAATCGAGTCGGCCATTCTGTGCGCACTTGGTGGCGTGCTTGGATTACTACTGTCCTGGGGCGTAACCGCCTTGATTACTGCATTGGCTTCGATCACGATGACCATAACCATCGGTTACATCCTGTTGGCGCTGATTGTTTCCACGGCGATTGGAATGGTTGCCGGAATTTATCCAGCATTCAAAGCAGCACGGCTCGATCCGATTCTGGCGCTGACGCAGACGACGTAATTGGAAACACCGACAAATCTCTTTAGAAACTGTTTAGTTTTGGGACTTGTCGCGCTGTTGGGTATGAGGGACAAGTCCCCTTTTCTAAACGGATTAAGTTGGATTGGATGAAGCTTAAACTTCCCAAAACTGTGTTGCGTGAGACGCTGCGGATGGCGCTCGATAGTGTGCGCCTGCATAAGTTCAGGAGCTTTCTCACGGTCCTGGGCATCGTGATTGGGGTTATGACTGCAATCACTATTGCTTCCATCCTCACAGGCTTGCGGCAAAACATTGTCTCCATCATTGAAGAATACGGCACCAACAATATCTACGCTTTCCATCTTTCCACCGGTCCACGAACGAGCGAGGATCGTTCAGAGCGATCCAGAAAACCGTTAACAGTGGCGGACGCGGAGGCAATCCAGGAACAAGCGAGCGCGGTGGAAGAGGTGGGACTCGTGGCGCCAAACATTGGTTACAGCGGCGGACCTTTTGATGACAACGTCACCTATCAGGGTCACAACTACCGCTGGGGAAACACGCAAGGTGTTTCACCAAACTACGCCGGTATCACCAACATTGCGATCAAGGAAGGCCGTTTCATAACTGAGAACGACGATCAGCAGCGAGCGAACGTAATGGTAATTGGCGTCAATGCCGCTGACGCCCTCTTTCCTGGACAGAATCAGCAGATCGCCGGAACGCAGGTGCGTATGGGTGGCTACAATTTCGAAATCGTGGGCGTACTCGAAAAGAGAAAGGCGGGCTTCTTTGGAGAAAACGAAGAAGATAACGCCGTCTTCATACCCTTTCGCACAGCCCAGAAGGTCGCCCCCGCAAAAGGTTATTTGCTGCTGGTAATCAAAGCCCGCTCCGGGCAGACTACCGAAGCGCTGCAACAATCGGAAGACATCCTTCGCCGTCGTCGCAGTGTGAAATTTGGCGATCCTAACAACTTCGACATCAAAACTGCCGATAAGTTTATCGAACAGTTTGATAGCATCACTGCCATGATCGGATTGGTTGCTATTGCCATCTCCAGTCTCGGCCTTCTGGTTGGTGGCATCGGAGTTATGAATATCATGTTGGTAAGCGTGACAGAGCGAACGAAGGAGATTGGCGTGCGTAAAGCTCTGGGCGCGCGACGCAGAGACATAGTCAGGCAGTTTTTATTTGAAGCGATGACGCTGACCTTTCTCGGCGGCATTCTCGGCGTCCTGATCGCGGTTGGCATTAGTAAGCTGATCATGCTGTTGATACCTGCATTGCCCGCTACGATTCCAGCCTGGGCAGTCATTTCCGGGCTCACGGTCTCCATCGGAGTGGGTTTATTGTTCGGCGTATGGCCCGCCCGCAAAGCCTCTCGTCTCGATCCCATCGAGTGCCTTCGCTACGAATAAAGCGCCCGGTCGCTACCGCTCTCGGTTCTGATATTGCCGGGCGCTTTAAAAAGCGGAGCTAATGGCAACAACCTCGACTATAATTCCGATGGCAACAGTTTGCCTGATACGTTAAGGAATCATCTGATGCCAACGACAACCAACCAGCGCGATTTACCAAAGGAATACTTAACCTACCTTCAGGTGGAGAAAGGCCTCGCGCGTCATACGCTCGAGAGTTACCGAAGAGATTTGACGCGACTCGATCGCTGGGCCAGCAAGAGTGGCAAGCCGGTGGCTGAACTGGCGCGACCCGATCTACGCAAGTGGATCGCGCAGCTTTCTCGCGAGGGTCTGGCGCCTTCATCCGTAGCACGGGCCGTCAGCGCGGCCCGTGGTTTCTTCCGCTTCCTGATGCTCGACGGTCATATCAAGCATCAGCCCGCTGAAGATCTCGACACGCCACAAAAGTTTTCCTACCTGCCAAAGTTTCTCACCGAAGAGGAAATCGATCGCCTGTTTGCGATGCCGGATGTCTCAACTGAAGAAGGGGTGCGCGACCGCGCCATGCTCGAGTTAATGTATGCTGCAGGGTTGCGAGTTTCAGAGCTGGTGACTTTGAAACAGACGGAGGTGGACCTTCACGCTGGAGTGGTGAACTGTCATGGCAAGGGCAGCAAAGAGCGCCGGGTGCCAGTAGGGAAGAGCGCGATTCACTGGTTACAGCAATACGGATCAATTAAAGCTCAATACGGTCAATCGCCCTTTCCCCACCTGTTTCTGAAGCGCGGCAAACCGTTGACGCGGCAATTTGCCTGGACAACGATCAAAAACTACGCGGCAAAGATCGGTCTTGAGAATGTTTCGCCGCACACGCTGCGTCACAGCTTTGCAACTCATCTTTTGCAACACGGCGCCGACTCGCGCTCGGTCCAGGCGCTGCTTGGCCATAGCGATATTTCTACGACCCAGATCTATACTCATATTACCGACCGCCACCTGCGCACGGCTTATGATAATCATCATCCGCGGGCACGAGCTGCTACCGCCGTCAAACCGAAAAATGACTAGTGCTTGTTAATAACGAAGTTGCAACTAATGTTTCTACGCCGCAAGCCTTCAGACAAAGTTATCAACCAGTTTATTTCATCTCAGCAGGATCTTCCTTTTTCATACGAGCAAGTAGGGGCTACTAAAAGCCAACCTCGCGACCTCCACGGCGACTACATTGTCGACCACAATCGAATAATGCTGGGCGAGGGAGAGGAAACTTACCGGCGCGCCGTTGCAGCTTTACGAAGCTGGCATCAGTTTGATCTCGGATGGGTAACAGTGGTGCCGCCAGGGAAGCCGGTGGAGGCTGGGACAACCGTGGCCGTCCTCGCGAATGTCTTTGGGTTCTGGTCTTTAAATGCCGCCCGTATCGTCTACCTGATTGACGGAGCCGACTCTGAAAAAGCGAGGTTTGGGTTCGCTTATGGAACCCTGCCGGATCATATCGAGAGTGGTGAAGAAAGGTTTACGGTTGAATGGTGCGCGGACGATTCAGTCTGGTATGACCTCTATGCCTTCTCGCGTCCAAAACACCCGCTTGTAAGAATCGGCTTTCCAATAACGCGGATGCTGCAGAAGCGATTCGTCCGAGATTCACTCGCCGTCATGGGAGCGGCGGTCAACAAACTGGCCACTGCTTAATGCGGATTACACGAATCTCAAAAACCTTGCTCTGCTTATTCCCTTAAACTGTTGATCTGATCCGCGATCATTCGCGAAAACCCACCGCTAATTACTTCCTCGCCAACACGACCGGCGTTTGCTCCGCCGCCCGGATGCGCTCGAAGAAACTGCGCACCGTCTGATACTGCGCCGCGGGGATTGTGCCAGCCCGTTGGGCCAGGGTCCGAGTAAACAAGAGCTCACTGTCCTTAACTTCATAAGTTGTCTTGTAAGAACCGAACGGCACGTCGATCTTCAATGGATCGGGAAGTTCATCGACAAGGAAACCAGCCGGTAGTTTCAGATGAACGGTTTCGGTAAAAGCGCGCGCATCCAAAACGATAGGGTGCCGGCGAACCGCTTCGGTGAGAAACACGGATTCGCGTCGGGACACAAGCGCAGGTTTGAAAACCAGTAGCCGATTCTGCATCAACTGCGCATAGGCAAACGCAGAAAACTCTATGTCTAAATCAAATCTGCCTTCAGTGCCTCTATCCGTGGGTTCCACCTTCGAGACTTTTGCGGCCGTCGCTCCTCTGCTGATTCGGCTTTCAACCTTCTTAACGTAGTCGGGACGAGATAGATTGCGAAACTCTCGGCGGTAATCCACCGCACGTTGACCGGCAGCGCGCTCGTGAACAGTTGCGCTCAAGGAACCATCTTCAGCCAGGCTGGCTTCAATCTGCCGGTCGATGCTATTCGATTCCGGAGGAGTTTCGGGCATCTTCACCAGCGACCCTGAATCTCCTGCAGCGATCAGCGCAAAACTTCCCTGCTCGTCTTCAGGTAAGTCTCCGACCGGAGTGTTGTCGTCAGTAGCATCAAAGATCAGCAAACGACCAAGCGCCGGGTGCGTGATAATCGTTGGCGCGCTGGTTTCGTCGCCAACCTTGATCGCAATAATGCAGTGATTAAACTGACCAGGTGATATCCACGCTTCGCGTACGTACGTCGAATCGCCCAAAAAAATCAGAACCGGATACGACTGAACATTCAGCGACTTAAGCATCGCGCGCATCAGGTTAGCTTTGTCTTTACAATCGCCGTACGCCTTGGCCAGCACCTCAGAGGCGGCATGAGGGCGCCATCTTCCCACTCCAATTTGAACGGAAATGTACTGAATGTTCTGAACATACCGGCCAATGGCGCGAATCTTATCGAGTTCAGTGGTGGCGCCGGCTGTTAGCTCCCGTGCCTTCGCGGCGATCCTTTCGTCAGGCGCCGCCGGTGAGTCGGTGAGGTCCGTATACCAACGCGATACATCTTTCCAACTTTCAAACGCTTTCACCCCCGGATTCTTCGCACCTTCAGCCGGAAAGTATTTGATAGCAATTCGCGGCACCAGATTCGTGAGCTCCGGGCTCGCCGGCTCCCATTCGAGCGGAGGCAGGTCCCGAAGTTCCCAGGTAAAGGTTGTGCCAGTGGTTGAAACGGGCACCTCGCCATGATTGAAGGTGACGCTGCTCGCCTGCCAGCCGGCGGGCAGCACTAAGGTAAGTCTCGACAACACTACCGGAGCGGTCTCCTGGAAATACCAAATCGATTGGTAGAAGTACGGTCTGGTTTCAGTTATCGTCTGAAAACCAAAAACTGCGCCAGGCTCAGCGTCGTCGCCGGCCACAATTTTTTTCACTCGAGACTCATCGTAGACATCATTCAAGTCCGCCTTATCAATGGTCTCCTCTTTGCCGTAACTCTTTACCTGGCCCGACGGTCTGATTAACCAGGCATGGAAATCTTTAACTTTTCCGGTGTCGGTTTCATAGCCGACTTCGGCAACTGCTTGGCCACGGCCCTCGCGATTAAGAATGCGAATAGCGTAGGTCGCCACGGTTGTGATTTGTCCATCCTCACCCACTGTGACAGTCGAGTTATCGACTAGAACAACGGTTGAAACCTTCTTGTCGAAGGTTGGTGCCGGCAGCGTCGCCGCCTGACGCAACCAAGCCGGCGCATCGTCACCGAACGCCAGCGAGCTCGAGGCCGACAACAGAATGAAAGCCAATAGGGCAGTAAATCGCGCCATCAATTTCGCCTTCCTGTTTGAATCAGAGAATTATCTCAATTGGAAACTGCGGTAGTCGCCGCTTGTTTGAGCGTTATCGTATGGTTGTCCTGTTTGTTTAGAGCGTCGAAAAAACTCTTCAACTGGGAATAGGAGCTCACCGGGAATACGATCTTTTCATCGCCGCCGAAGAAGAAATTTCTTTTGTATATCAGCGTGCGTCCGTCTTTGGTCACCGCTATGTTCGGCTTGTAGTCGCCAATGGGACCAGCGTTAAAGGGTGAAGGCGCATCCGCATTATCCAGAGCGAATCCCTGCGGTATTTCGATAGTTACTTCGTCGTCTTCCTGCCAGGGATAATGAAAGTAAACCGGATATTCTCGCGTACTAGCCGAAAACAACGGGTTGATGCCGTGCTGGAAAAAGGCCGGTTGCAAAAACAATCTCTTGCCCGTCCGCTGAGCATAGCCTGGAACGCGGATATGATAGCTGTAAACAAACGGCTTCACCGGGTCAGTCACGTTTTCAACGCGTACATTCGCAAGTTCCGCTGTGCTCAAAGACGCTTTGACTTCATCTTTCAACGATTCTTCGCGCTGGCTGACTGAATCGTCGTCATTCTCTTCTTTGCGTTCAATAGCAAACTGGCCCGTATATTCGACCTCGACCTCGCCTTCTATGGTGCCGTCTTCGGCCAGGTTCAGTTTGGCCCTGCGCTTTACGCGGGATTTCCCCGGCTCAGACATTGGGGTTTTCAGCCAGATCGGTTGCTTTGGATCTGTAACCAGAGCTTGTTCGCCCTCCTCCTGCCAACGCAGCATTCCGAAGGGAACGTAGTTATAACCGGGATTGTAGAACTTCCAATTGTCACCTACGCGTACCGCAATATTCGAAGGCTCCAGAAAATAAGCGTTCGGAATAGACTTGTCGAAAAACAGATCACCGCGATCCGGCGCCATCACTATGCGCGCGTCAAAGCCTGCTGCCGTCACCATGGCAGCGAAAAGCAAATCGACATCCGCAGCCGTCCCTGTTCCTCGCTTCAATGTGTCGCCGGGCGTTTTGTTCTCTTTCAGCTTCTTGCGCTCTTCCGATGTTAATCCCGACGCATCATCGCTGACGTTCTTGATTTTTGTTCTACAGAATTGGAATAGCCGCTCGATCTTTTCATCGTCAGTTTTCGCGTCAGCCGTCGCACTGGCAGCGGCCTGCCGCACATCGTCGTTTACTTTGAGAAGCGATTTGGTGCCTTCGTAAATTCGTTTGCCAAGATCGGCCCAATATTTCTCGGCGTCGATCTTTTCCTCTTTTGTGTAATAGATCAGCATCCAGGTTTTGAGCTGGTTCTCGGGTGGCATTCGCGGCTCTTCATGCAGGGCAGGCATGTTGGTCATAGTGGTGCTGAAGAAGCCATCCTTCTCTTTCGCGAAAGGCGTAGGGTTTCCATGTAGAGTGATGGCACGTAATCCCATTCCCTCGAAAGGAAATGGCTTGATCAAATATTTCACCCGCTGCACCGGTACGTCTCGTTGAAAATCCAGCCGGATGTAGTTTGCTGAGCGATTCACTCGAACCTCGCGCCAGCGATACTCGATAATACTGCCAGGCTCAAGCCCGGGCATTGCAAACGACTTCGCTTTTACCTTTACGCCACTGGCTTTAACTATGGTCCGTTCGAAAACATCGCTCTTTTTTAACTCGACAATCGAACCATCAGGCTTGATGGTGCGCGCGGAAACGTCCTGGATCTTTATATTACCGCCAAAAAAATTTCCAAAAGGAATGTCGATTTTGCTTTGTGACTCTCTGCCGCGTTCCGTAAAAACCTTAATGCGGAGGTAGTGGGAGAAGATTAGATCGCCTTCAGGATTGTCATCGATCCTAACTTCCCAGAAGATTGCTTCTGCGTCAGCATCTTTTTCAACGATGCCTGCTTTGAGTGCGAGATCGCCTGGGTCGATGGGGCGCCAGTCGTCGCCGGCAAAAACAGCGGCCGGCAGGAGCAGACCAAGACAGAGGAATAACAACGGGAGTAGAAAGCGAGACATTGATCTCATAAATAAAACCTTCCAGATTAGAATTGCGGTGGACTCTGGGCTAGAACTCTCGTGTGAGCAACGTCGCTCGGCGGAACTACCTTTGAGGCAACTGCGGGCGGCATTTTAAACCAGACGCAGGGGTGGCGCAAGCGCCGACAAAGACAATCCAACCGCTTACAAGTATCCTTGCATGAAGCGGCGTTCGACCACAAATGCGGGGGGAAATCACTCCAGCGCCGCGGCGGCAGCAAGGGCGACCACTATGCTATAATCGGCTTGAAATTGGCCTTGACCCACTGAACTTTCCGCGTTTAGACCGCAAGCGAGCCAACCAGGAGGACACAAATAGTGGCTACCGAACTGAGACGAGCAACGACCACCCTTGACCGGATTGAAGAGCTTCTGGGCGAAAACGCGCGGACGCTGCTCGATCACAAGTCGGAAGCCATACTCAAGGATCAGCTCAACTTACCTGGACCGGATTTCATTGACCGGGTCTGGAGCTCCTCCGATCGTTCACCAGCGGTTTTGCGTTCCCTGCAATCACTTTTCGCCAATGGCCGGCTCGCGGGCACCGGCTATCTTTCCATTCTACCGGTGGACCAGGGTATCGAGCATTCGGCCGGCGCGTCTTTTGCACCTAACCCGCAATATTTCGATCCTGACAACATCGTGAAGCTAGCCATCGAGGGCGGCTGCAATGCTGTTGCTTCGACGTTTGGCGTACTCGGCGTGGTCGCGCGCAAGTATGCGCACAAGATTCCTTTCATCGTGAAGATCAATCACAACGAGTTGTTAACTTTGCCAAATAAGTTTGACCAGGTTTTGTTTGGGACTGTAAAGGAAGCTAAAAACATGGGTGCGGTAGGAATAGGGGCCACCATCTATTTTGGCTCGGAAGAATCAACCCGTCAGATAACTGAGATTAGCGCGGCCTTCGCCCAGGCGCACGAGCTCGGCATGGCCACGATTCTTTGGTGTTACCTGCGCAATTCGGGATTCAAAACTCCTGAAGGCGATATGCACGCCTCGGCGGATCTCACTGGACAGGCAAATCATTTGGGTGTGACGATTCAGGCTGACATCATCAAACAAAAACTCCCGGAAAGAAACGGCGGTTTCCCGGCGGTGGAAAAGGCCCTTGGCAAGTCGTACGGCAAAACCAGCAAACTGGTTTACGAGAAACTCACTACCGACAATCCCGTCGATCTGGTCCGCTATCAAGTGGCCAATTGTTACATGGGCCGCTGTGGTTTGATTAACTCTGGCGGTGAATCGAAAGGCGCAAGCGACCTGGCTGAAGCAGTGCGCACCGCGGTAATCAACAAGCGCGGCGGTGGCACGGGGCTCATCTCGGGCCGCAAAGCATTCCAGCGCCCGATGAGCGAGGGCGTCGAGTTGCTCAACGCAATTCAGGATGTGTATCTCACTCCCGAGATTACCGTGGCCTAGCCAGCATATGAAATTTGGGGTTTGGAAAGGGCGGACGTGGGTGTCCGCCCTTTGGCTATTTACCAACCCGTTTCGAGTTTCGAGTCTCGTGTTCAGACTTAAACGTAATGTGTCGATAAGCGGAAAGACAACTCGAAACTTTTACCCTCCCTCACCAATCTTGTTATCATGCAGCGCTCGTATATAAGACGGGGCCGGAATGTCTCTCTCGAGTGCAACCAGAAGCAGCACAAGTATCCGACGTTGAACTTCTTCATGCCGTCGCGCGCGGGGATGAGGGGGCGTTAGCGCGCCTCTACGACGCTTATCGGGTCATCCTCTTTGGCCTGCTCGTTCGTATATTGAACAGCCGCGAAGAAGCTGAGGACATTCTGCAGGATGTATTCATTCAGGTTTGGCGGCGAGCAAAGGATTTTGATGAAAAGCGCGGCCGGCCGTTTACCTGGCTGGTCACGCTGGCCCGTAGCCGGGCCATTGATCGCCTGCGCCTGCTCGGTGCGCGGCAACGTTTGGCAGCATCTGCGGGGGCGAATCAGGCTGATGAAACTTCTGACGCCCTCTCGGACACAATCAAGGTGGCCCAGAAAGAGATCGTCAAGCGGGCTCTTGCTCAGCTCCCTGATGAGCAGAGACACACGCTGGTGCTCGCTTATTTCGAAGGGTTAACCCAGTCGGAAATAGCATCGAAGCTGGGAGCGCCGCTGGGGACAGTTAAAACGCGAATGCGTTCGGGGATGCTCAAACTCCGCGCGCTTTTGGGAGCACAATTGGAAAACTTCGGCTAGCTTAAGGGAAATATGACGCAGGAACTTTGCGAAGATTACAAGGAGTTGCTGGTTGCGAAAGCGCTGACTGCACTAGATGCAGAAGACGCTGACGCGCTGGATACTCATCTTCGAAGCTGTGCCGACTGTCGCTCGGAAATGGGCGAATGGGCAGAGACTGCCGCTTTCCTCGCTCTCGACGCTACAGCGCTTGAGCCCTCGCCGCAATTGCGCGAGCGGATACTTGCGAGCGTGCGTGCGGAAGGCCCCAGGGTAAAGTTGACCAGTGATCGTGCTGACGTCTCCACTGAATCCAGCGTTGGCGCTAGTGAATCCCGGGTATTAGCCTTTGAACGCGCAGTTGAACAAAGGCCGCGAAACGTATGGGCCTCTCTGGGATCTTTCGGAGCAATTGCCGCCAGTCTCCTTCTTGGCGCTTTAATTATTTCGCTTGGAGTGCTCTGGCAACAGAACCGCCTCACTAAAAAAGAACTTACCCGCCTGTCCAGCGAGTTGCGGCAGGCAAAAGCGCAACTCGATCACCAGAACGCAGTCGTCCGCTTGTTAACCTCTCCAGATGCTCACATGGCCAAACTGGCCGGCAC
>WNGI01016306.1_pt1 | contig 11250 bp, 8 predicted proteins | sample 5400621 | NCBI WGS metagenome assembly WNGI01 (sample SAMN13153374, study PRJNA577476) | soil metagenome | isolation source: 20 cm soil or saprolite under Garry oak tree replicate 1 | place: USA:California | collected 2016-06-15
CAAATTTAACCCGAAAAGAGATGCACTCCCGTGATAGGAGTGCATCATCCTTGTGATTGCCTATTTGGGCGCCTACGACCCTACTCTACTATCCCTGCTTAGTGCCAACCGCAGCAGCTTCTGGCTGTGGCACATCTTGAGCGGCCGCCCTGCCCGAATACTCCCGCAGGAGGGCAGTAGAGATGAATGAGACCACCGCCATGAAGATAATGAAGCAGGCGATCAACGTGTAGGTTGGTGCGGTAGGACCAATGATGGTTTTGGAGTTCGCCACCAGGTAGGTTGCGATGATGGGAGCAGGGCCGCCTGCGGTAATGGAGGCGAGTTGATAGCCGAGCGATGCACCGCTATAGCGTAGACTGGCACCGAAACGCTCTGAGATAAGCGCTGCCTGTGGTCCATACAACCAGTCATGGAAGAGGCTAACGGAGAGCACTATCGCAATGACGACTATCACTGAGATCTTCGTTTGCAGCAGGAGGAAGTAGGGGAAGGCAAAGGCTGCCATCAACACACAACCAATCATATACCACCGCTTGCGCCCAACGCGGTCAGAAATGGCACTATAGGTTGGCATCATCACAAAACTGATGATAGCTGTAATGACGAGACCGGCGTACAGTAAGTTGGTGCTCAACTTCAGCGTCTTCACCCCATAGGCAAGGAGGAAGGTCGTGAAGATATAGAAAGGAGCCTGTTCAGCCGAACGCAACAGGGCAGACAGGATAATCTCGCGCCAATAGTGGCGGAACACCTCCAGCACCGGGATATGGGAGACCCTTCCCTCCTGTTTCACCCGCCTGAAGGCAGGAGTCTCCAGGATGCGCAAACGGATGTAGAGACCAACGACAATCAATACGGCACTCAACAAGAAAGGAATACGCCACCCAATGGTGAAGAAGGCGGTACCTGGGAAAAGGGCCTGAAAAGCTAACACAGCCAGAGCGGAAAGGGCCAAACCGACTGGCACACCTGTCTGCGGCCAACTAGTCCAGAAACCGCGCCGCCGATCATCGCCAAATTCCATGGATAGGAGTACCGAGCCACCCCATTCACCACCTACCCCCGCGCCTTGCAGGAAGCGCAAGATGGAAAGCAGAAGAGGAGCAGCAAGGCCGATCTGGGCATATCCTGGCAGCAGACCCATCAATGTTGTGGCGATACCCATGAGCAAGAGGGTCGCGATCAGCGTCGATTTCCGCCCAACGCGATCACCAAACCAGCCAAAGAAGGCGCCACCTATGGGACGCGCAAGGAAACCTACAAAGTTGGTCGTGAATGCCGCAATGGTACCCGCGACGGGATCGAGTTCTGGGAAGAAGAGTTTCGGGAAGACGGTTGCGGCAAGGAATCCATATAAGAAGAAATCATACCATTCGATGGCCGTGCCAATGGTGCTGGCACCGAGAATGGGGAGCATGCTCCGTACGGTTACGGGGCCTCTCTCTGAGGTAGCTGCCATATATCCTCCTGAATGATTATGAGAGCCGAGTCAATACAGTAACGCACTACAAAGTACAACAGGTGCCGGGGATGGCGGAAACAGCCGAACTGTAACGATGAGAAGCAGGGCTGCTTCAACCGCACCTGTTCCCTCTCCTTGAGGGCCGAAGTGATCATACGTTTGTAGAGTAAGAGTATGGCTCCATTAGGCAACCGGAACAGGATTGCACGGGCCCAAAGAGGGCATTGGTTATCCAAATTACGCTCTTTTGCAAGATATAGGGTTATTCTTCAAGCCCATCCATATCTCGATTCGCTGCAATTGCTCCAACCTTGTTTCCTGAACCATCTTTTATCACCGATACGCTCGCCAGAATAGTCAGAGGAGTGCCATCTTTTCGTCGCCCTTTCCACAAGCCTGTATACTCTTTCCCGTTCCTGATTTGCTCTAAATCATGAGCAAATTGTTTTTTCTCAAAGCGGGAGTATAACAATGCTGGTGTTTGGCCAAGCATTTCCTCAGCGGTATAGCCAAATAAACGGTAGCCGGATGATTTGGTTAAAAGTCATTATATAGTGTTTTCCAAATACGTAGAGGTTAATGTATTTGCTGTTTATTAATACGGGCTAGAGGAGAAAAGAGTTTCACAAGAGAAAAATCTTTTTGACTAAGATAAAACACCCTGGCTTGTGTTTCTCAACACTTTAAACCAAGGTGTTTTGCATACCTACCCCTACTTCTCTACGAAGGTGATGTCGAGCAGGTCTGCCTTGAACACAATATGCCTGTTGCGCTGTTCCAACAGATCACTGAGGTTCAGCTCTATTGTGTCATTAACCACCACCAGGTCGTTCTCATTGCGCGAGCCCTTTGAGATCCAGATGAGCCAGTCGGAGAGATTCCCCTGGTATCCTCGGGCGACATCTTTTAAGTAGTCTGTGCAGCGGCGGAACAATTTGGGGAGGATCAATTGCCCGTTGGGATCGATAGAGGATTGATCCCCAAGTACAAAGTCACTGGTCGTGTCTAATTGCCAGACGCCCAGCCCCGCTTCGCGCGCGGCTGCAGAAGCTCCACGCAGGAGTTGGCGGTGAACTAACGGGGTCGAGGTGTAGACGGTATAGTAAGCCATGCCCGAAGTGAGAAGACGGTAGTTGATCGTCGCCTTCAAGAGATCCTCTTGGAGGTTCACCCATGTCCCTTCCTCTAACTGACTGGCCTGCTGGCCCAGGAAGATATAAGACACGGGACGCCCATTGGCTTCAGCCGCCTGGGTCAAAATGGCTCCGGGTACGCTTGCCGGGTCAGCAGATTTCACCATTGTCGACTGGTCGTTAACGTAGACAATATTGTCAAAACCCATCCAGGATAGGAGGGCATCACGTGCTCTTGCTCCTAGCGGCTGGGCTGCGGAACCATAGTGCAGTTCTGAGGCATCGACGCCCTCGAAGCGCAACTGGACGCTGCGGTCGCGTGAAGGTTTGATACGGTAAGCACGGTGAAGATATCGATAGAGATCCAGGTCATCAGCAATAAAGCGTACAGAGTCTCCATCTGGCTCTTTGCCTATAATCACGAAATTCCCCTTCATCACGAGGTAGTTTGGTGATGCCATGTCATTATCTCCTTGCATTGTCGAATGGAATTGTTAGCGGCTCTTCTTGAGCACCGTTGCTAACAATTCAAGATTACTATGAGGCGTTGTATTGCCTATCTAGTAGACGTTGCAGGATGAGGATTTTTGCATACGTTTTTGCAGCACCCGCAGCCGACCGCCAGCACGTTCGGCTCCAATTTGGGGTGAATAATCAAGTGGCTCGGAGATAATTCAGCCTTGCAGGAGGGGCAGAATGACAGAAAAGGTTGTTCCCTTCCCTTTGCGACTGTTTACCTCTATCCAGCCATGATGGCGCTCGACAATCTCTTTTGAGATGTAGAGGCCAATGCCAAGTCCTGGATAGGTTTTTCCCTCTGGATCAGTGACTTGATAGAACCGCTCAAAGATTCGCTGCCGATGGGATGCGTCAATGCCAATGCCGAAATCCTGGATACGCACAATGGCGTGTTCCTCATCTCGTGAGAGATGCACCAGTACTTTGCCGGCCTGCGGAGAGTACTTGATGGCATTGGTCAATAGATTGATGAACACTTGCCCAAGACGGTCTTTGTCTCCCAAGATTTGCACATCCGCTTTTCCCTCTAGAAGCAAGTGGTGAGTCGAGGTTGCTGCCTGGACATTTTCCACCGTTTCGATGATGAGTGAATCCAGGTCAAAAGGCGCTTGTAGAAACTCGAGTTTGCCTGTCTGCATCCGTGAGATATCCAGCAAATCACTGATGAGCTTGGTGAGCTTATCGAGTTGGGCATCCATGCGGGAGAGATAATGCAGGCTTTGTTCATCGCCCTGTTTGCTCAAGCGCCGCTGGAGCACATAGGTAAAGCCCTTGAGACCGGTCACCGGCGTTTTCAGTTCATGGCTGGCCATACTGATAAATTCATCTTTTCTGTGTTCCGCCTGCACGCGCTCAGTAATATCATGGACAATCGTGATGACGTAGATCACCTCTCCCTGCTCATTATTCACCGGGCGGGATTTGACGAGCGACCAGCGTTCAAGCTGCCCGGTCACCTTATAGGTGTATCCAATGATCGCCTCGGGCTCCCGTTCGCCGGCGAGCACGCGCAGGTGAGTGAGCTGGGAGCGAGGAAAAGGCTGTCGCTGTTCATCAATGACCTCATACCTGGCAACAGTGCTCATGGGAGGCGCTGTCAGCAAATCCTCCACCGAAGCGTAACCGGTCAACTGTGCTGCCGATTCATTGGCGTAGATGATCTGGCTGTTCTTATCATAGACGATGATGCCGTCGGCCACCCCTTGTAAGATAATAGCCAGTTGATCGCGCGCTTGCTGTACTTCTCGATAGAGCCGAGCATTATCCAGAGCCAAGGCGATTCGAGATGCTAACTCTTCAGCAAAGGCCAGGTCATCAGGCATGTAGTGTCGATGTGGCTGAATGGAGGAAAAGGTGATCGCTCCGATGATCCTATCGCGTACGATCAGAGGCGTGCCCATATATGATTGCAATCCCAGAGCGTGGATAATGCGAAGCAATTCAGGGTTATCTCGCATATGCTCAAGGAAAGGTCCTGAAATCGTGGAGACGAGGTCAGACTTGCCCGTCTCCAGTATCCTCTGTACGCCATGGAGGGTATTTGCTCGACCTTTATACTGCTCATAGAGCGCTCTTACCAGTTCCAACTGTTGTGGATCAATATGATTGATTTTGATATCTGTAATCTGCTGCTGCTCATCGACAATGGCAATGCGACAGTAATCAGCAACGGCAGGAACAATGAGCCCTGCAATCTCGCGCAGCATAATCTGCTGGTCGAAGGAAGAGGCAAGCAGATCACTTACCGCCTGAAGCATGCTCCGCCGTTCCTCTGCCCGCTTGCGTTCGGTGATATCCCGCGCTATTTTCGCCGCGCCGATAATGTTCCCTTGACGATCTTTGATCGGTGAAATACTGAGTGATACGTCAACGTTTCTCCCATCTTTTGTGACGCGTACCGTTTCAAAATGCTCGATGCGCATGCCTTTGCGAAGTTTGGCAATAATCTCTTCTTCTTCTGCTCGCAGATCTGGAGGAATAATGAGTGTAATATGGCGTCCAATGGCTTCCTCTGCTGAATAGCCAAAGAGGTTTGCTGCTGCCCCATTCCAACTGGTGATCATCCCTTCAAGGGTTTTACTGACGATTGCATCATCTGAATGTGTGACAATCGTTGCTAAAAGTCTTTGCGCTTCCTCTGCTTGTTTGCGCTCGGTAATATCATGAAAGTTCGTGACGATAGCCTGAACACCTGGCGCATCAAGCAAATTGGTTGCTGTTGCTTCAACCCAACGCCATGATCCGTTCTTATGCAGCCCGCGAAATTGCCTCGTTTCGCTATAGCCGGGGGTTGCAAGCAGTGTTTGAAAAGCCTGGGCAATCGAGGGGATATCATCAGGATGAATGATGGTAAAGCCATTGAACTGGATAAATTCTTCGGGTGTATAGCCCAGTACTCGTTCAAGAGACGGGCTGGCATAGAAGTAATTGCCCTCGCGATCAGATAAAAGGATTACATCAGTGCTATGCTCAATCAGCGCTCGAAAGCGGTTCTCATTGGTCAGTTCCGTCTGAAGATCAGTCACCAGGACAGAAGCAGCAGGTAAAGAGGTGTCAGGCAATGGCACACCACCGATTTGCTGAAAAACATTTTGATTCTCTGATTGGTTGAATGACATCGCATCTATCCTTGTGTGTAATAGCGACTACCCATACCTCTGTTGTATGTGACGATAGCGCTACTATAACATCTTTTCTCCACTCCCACAATCTGAGCAGTATGAGAGGAGCATATGAGTGGGTGGGCTAGAAAATCTCATCAAGCCTCTTTTCTATGGAAAATTTATTTTCGTGCATATAAATAGTGGATGAGACAATATAAATACTTGACAAAGCAAGCGGTGCGACGTATACTGTGTGCGTTGAAGAAAAGAAGCTCTCGTTGTAACCAGCGGGCAGTCTTCTTGCCACGAAGAACAAGAAAGGAGCTTATTACTATGGCAGTTGCATATGTTGTGCTTGCAGACCCACCAGGTGGCTGATTGTTGGGTTGATTGCCGGTGCGCTTGCTGGCCTGGTCATGAGAGGCGGCGGTTATGGTATTGTCGGTGATATCATTGTCGGTATCATTGGAGCGGTTATTGGGGGATGGATCTTCAGCTTGTTAGGCATAGGGGCAGGTGGCCTCATTGGGAGTATTATTGTGGCTTTTGTGGGGGCGTGTATCCTGATTGCAATCCTGCGTTTTGTAGCTGGCGCTACTAGAGGTCCTACCACGACACCATAGTGATGGAGCGGGAAACGATTGTGAGGACAGTCGGTTTCCCCATTTCTGTCTAAACCGCCGGTGAGTCCATTTGCCTGAGCACTGCCAGAGTATGTTTGCTTTGCGGAGGCAATCGTTGAAATGGATTCACCGGCGGTTTGCCTTGCGCTCGCCAGGATCATTCACAGACCCCTCCAATCAAAGAGAGAGAATTGTAATTTGTGCGGCATTTAATAGTAGAGTATAATAAGTATTATTACTGCCTGACACCGGATATCGACAAGAGTATAATACGCACAGAGAAGCAAGGGTATTGTTGTGTATCGCGTTTGGGAAAAACAGGATGGCTTGAAAACTCCATTTCTTTGGAGAGCTTCATTCTTGGTGTCTCTTAGGGGCGGCTATGCTAGACGGTGCAATTGTGCCTCCCTCGGAACAACCGGGCAAACCCCGGTGGGTTCCGAGCAGCCCAGGAAAACGTTCCGCTGCTCTCTTTCCACAGCTCACTCCATTGATCGGGCGAGAACGGGAAGTAGCGGGTGTTTGTGATCTCTTAGCCCGCCCAAACGTGCGCTTACTCGTTCTGAGCGGCCCAGGGGGGGTTGGCAAAACGCGCTTAAGTCTGCTCCGATCAGCACCGCCGACCTGGTTCTTCCTACCATTGCCCAGGTGTTGGGACTTGGAGAGAGCGCGGACCTGCCTGCGATAGAACGCCTGAACGACTATCTGCAAGACAGGCACCTCCTGCTCTTGCTCGACAACTTCGAGCAAGTTATTACAGCGGCACCGCTCCTGGCAGAACTCCTCCAAAGCTGTCCTCATCTCAAAATGCTTGTCACAAGCCGCGAGGCCTTGCGCATTCACGGCGCATATGAGTTTCCTGTCCCGCCATTGGCGCTCCCCGATCTCAAGCATTTGCCAGACATCGAGACACTTTCACACTACGCTTCTATAGCTCTCTTCACGCAACTTGCGTTCGCCATCAAGCCTGACTTTGTTCTGACGCAAGCGAGTGCCCGTGCTATTGCAGAAATATGTATCCGTCTGGATGGATTACCACTGGCTCTTGAATTAGCGGCAGCTCGCATCAAACTCCTGCCTCCAGAGGCATTGCTAGCACGACTGGGGCGTCGTTTGCAGGTGTTATCCAGTGGAGATCGTGATCTCCCAGTACGACAGCAAACGTTAAGGAATACCATCAAGTGGAGCTACGATTTATTAGACGCAGGGGAGCAACGGCTGTTCAGGTGTCTTTCTGTCTTTGTTGGTGGCTGCACCCTGGACGCGGTGGAGACGTTCTATGCATTGCCTGGCAATGTGACGACATATGTACTTGACGGTGTAGGACGGTTAATCGACAAGAACCTGGTGTACCAGGCCGAGCAAGAGGGCAATGAGCCACGACTGCACATGTTGGAAACGATCCGCGAATATGGATTAGAGTGCCTTGATGCCTGTGGGGAGGCGCAGATCACTCGCCGTGCTCACGCTGCCTATTACCTGGCACTGGCAGAGGAAGCGGAGCTCCAGACAGCAGGGCGGCAACAGGTCATGTGGTTGGAGCGACTGGAACGCGAGCATACGAACCTGCGGGCGGCTTTGCACTGGTTGAGAGATGCAGGAGAGCCTGAACAGGCACTGCGGTTGGGAGGTGCGCTCTGGTGGTTCTGGTGGGTGCATGGTCATTTGAGCGAGGGGCGCGGCTGGTTGGAGAGCATGCTTACCGCAGGGAAAGAAGTTTCTGATGCCGTGCGGGCAAAGGCACTCTATGGCAATGGGGTCCTGGCATATGCCTCTGATGACCGTACGAAGGCGCAAGCTCTCTTCGCGGAGAGCCTGGCTCTCTACCAGAAACTTGGAGAGAGGCGCGGTATCGCAATCTGTCTGTATAAACTGGGATACGTGGCCTGGTCAAGGGGGAACTATACAGCGGCTCGTTCACTGGCAGAACAAGCGCTGGAAATAGTCAGAAAGTTGAACCGCAAAGATGATATTGCCGATGCGCTCCTTCTGCTGTCCGAGGTATTGATCAACCAAGGTGAGTATGCCGAGGCGCGAACGCTGATCGAAGAGAGCCTCACGCTCTTCAGAGCCTCAGGTGACGAATGGGGTATGGCCTATACGCTCATCTACCTGGCTCGCGCAACCTTCTTTGCAGGTGATGCTGCCATGGCGCGCTCCGCACTCGATGAATGCCTGGTGATCTCCAGAGAATTGGGCTACAAAGGAGGCATTGCCTGGGCGCTCAGTGTCCTGGGGCGAGTCATACTCCATCAGGGTGATGGGGTCGAGGCTCGTTTGCTGATAGAGGAAAGCCTGGCAAGACGCAGGGAGCTGGAGGACCGTCCGGGCATTGCTGACTCGCTCTTCCATCTAGCGGAAGTGACCTCTTCTCAGGGTGACTACACCCAGGCACAATCCCTTTATAGAGAGAGCCTGGCGATAGCTGAGGAACTGGACGACAAATGGCTCATTGCTACCTGCCTGCAAGGATTGATGGGAGTAGCCCTGGCGAGTGGGCAACCTGCATGGTCTGCACGACTGTGGGGAACTGCAGAGAGAATCCGTGAATCTCTGGGTGTGCCTATTCCATTGGTGGAACGTGCCAGGTATGAGCAGATGGTGAAGAGTCTTCATACTCAACTTGGCAAAACTGCATTCAGGGCAGCCCGGAAGGAGGGACGATTGATGACGCCTGTGCAGGTTCTTGCCGCGCAGGGGCCAGTGAAACTCTCTACAGAAGCTGCCCAACGAGCAGAAAAGGCAGGCACTGTAGCAACACCTATCTCCCCGCTTTCTGCAAAACTGACAGTGCGCGAGGTCGAGGTGCTGCGCATGTTAGCTTTGGGATTGACTGACACACAAGTGGCCGAGAAACTTGTGATCAGCCGGCGAACAGTCAATACTCACCTCACCTCAATCTACAGTAAAATAAACGTCTCTACACGGAGCGCTGCCACACGTTATGCTCTAGATAATAGGCTGGTTTGACCAAGAATCAGAATTCAACTCCGTTATGTAACGTACAGGCTTTCACCCATGTCCCCCACAGTCGGCTGCAGAGAGATTGCAAAAATAAGTTACTTAACAGATGCGCTCTCACTCTTCCCGGTTTACACTGCTCTCAGTGGCAGTTATATGAGAAGCCCCTATATCACAAATCTTTATCAATTTCTATGAAAAACCAGGAGAAAAAAAGTGAAAAACCTCATCTTATCGTACTGCAAGCATCTCTTTGCAGGCGCAAGCGTGCTCCTACTGCTAGCCCTTCTACTTACGGCATGTAGTAGTAATGGTGCGAGTGCCAGCAGCAGTTTGAACATGGTTGGAAGAGTCCGGAGTGATGCACCTCAAGCGCCACTTTCCCAGAGCACACTCGGCCCACAGGCATGTCCTGGCAAGACGAACAATCTCTCGTATTGGGACAACATTATCAGGACAAGTGGTGATGCCAAGGTTGAGAGTGTCAGCTGCGCCAAATTCATGACCTCTCCTGGGCTGCAAGCGCTGGTACTGGTGCGTCACCATAGCACTGGCTCAATTGCTGATGTCTACGTCTATGCCAAGATCCTGAGCCATAAGCCGGCGCGGATCTTCAAGTTGTCAGGCCTCTTGCATGGAGAAGCGAAGATCAGTGTCTACAACACCGTCTTGACGGCCCAGGCACAAAACAGTTCAACCCTGGTACCAGACCTCTTCCGCGAATTTAAGTGGTCGGATGGTGCCGGGGCATTTGAACAAACCGTCTTCCCTGGCATGTTCCCCGATATGACCCGCTATCAAGCCGAAGCAGACCAGGCCGAAGTCAATCAAGGTCATCAACCCTGGAAACTTGATGCCCTCTTCACCACCAAAAGCGCCCTTGGCCTTTTCAAGAGAGACTGGAATAATCCAGTGACCCTTGTGAGTGGTGGTGGACTTCATGACGCTCATGCCGTTGTACGCGTGGAAGCATATCCGCAAGGCTCTGGCGCTTTTGCCATTCTCGTCAAGCTCAGTCGCCTTGAAGGAAATACTCACGGTGGCATCTGGGAGATTGTTGCCGTGCAAGGCAATCGGATGTCTCTCACTGCTCCGGTGAATGGCGCCCTCTTAACAAGCCCAACCATCGTCAAAGGCTCTGCTCCCCTGTTTGAGGCTGAAGCTGGCGTTGTAGAGATACTGGATAGCCACTATACCAGGATTGGTAGTGCTATTGCGACAGGTTCTCCCTTCTCGGTTCGTGTCAGCTACAGCTCAAGTTTCCATGGCGGTGCTCAGGAAGGTATTGTCTCTCTCTACTATCAAAGTGGCGCAAATACACCATTCATGGTGAAAGTCCTGCTGGGTGCATAACTGATGTTGGGAGCCCGCTCCAGGGCGACCGCAAGGGATCGCCCCTACTATACGCGGATCAGCCTGCCAAACCCGTATAGAGAGGTTGCCCCAGTCCTGGGGTGGTGCGGGCAACCCCTTGGCTCTATCCTTAAGTTGGTGCGCATGGGAGGAGAAGGATATCCCCCCTTTGAAGTATACAGTCGATCTAAAACCATCTCTGAAGGAGAAATTACGATGAAAGGTTTTCAAGACAACAGTCCATCTTCGGTAGTCTCTTCATATCGTCCTCGATTCATGATTCTTGCAGTGATAAGTGCATGTATTCTGTTCACTTTGGTCGTGAGTGTTAGTAGTGCAAATCTGTCTTCCAGCGCCAGTGCTGCCTCGATTGCCCATGCATCCACGACCTCGCTCTCAGCAAGCTATGCAGTGAAAGTCTTCTTCTCCAAGTCTCCTGAGTCACTCAACAATGGCTCTGCCGTCTATGCAGTTAATCGCATGTCGCCAACCATAGCCGTGGGCACCTATGCCATCCAGCTCTTAATCGCTGGGCCTACCCTCTCCGAACGCCAGGCTGGCTACTTCACGGAACTCAATACGATGCTCAGTGG
>WNGI01017612.1_pt1 | contig 11250 bp, 9 predicted proteins | sample 5400621 | NCBI WGS metagenome assembly WNGI01 (sample SAMN13153374, study PRJNA577476) | soil metagenome | isolation source: 20 cm soil or saprolite under Garry oak tree replicate 1 | place: USA:California | collected 2016-06-15
CAGCTTCACTCCGCGCCCTTGGAGATTCGTAAGCGATACGAAAAGTGGCAGGACATCGCGGCCATCTCTGGCCCGCCCGGCCTGCGGGCAATTCGGGGCTTTCGCGACGAGACTTTGTCCGGTACATGGAGTGGACATCGCTCGTCCAGGCTGAACGTACAATACCGGGTCATTTATCGTGTGTTTGTCGAGCGGCAGTTGTTCCAGGTGATTGAGGTAACCCCACACAACTATAGGAAGCGCTGATATGAGACAGTTTCGGCCTGCTAAGCGTCGTGTCGAGGTGTCGGTGGGTGAATCCGTTCGTATTGTTCGTGAGCTGCAAGAGCTGAGCCAAAATCAACTGGCTGAGCTGACAGGTATCCCGCAGACGACAATTTCTGCCATTGAGAACGATCGCGTTCGCTTGGGGGTAGAGAGGGCGAAGGTTCTGGCCCGTGCCCTCAAGTGTCACCCGGCAGTACTCGTATTCCCGGGCTGGGACCTGCAGCAGCAGTCAGCCGCTTAAAGATGAGGCGACGTCGCGCACGACCGATGGCACTCTGTATGGGGATTGCGATTGCACGCACCTACGGCAGCGACACGTGGTACGTCAGCATCGCGCCGCGCTCGACTGGAACGACGCCGAGGCCGCTCCCTTCATCCGTCCGGTCCCTGCGATTCATGGCGAAGTGCGCGCTGGCGATGCCGAGCGCCGCCCCCGCGACGGTGTCGGAGAGCCAGTGCGCGTTGTGCTTGAGGCGCTCGTAGCCGGTGGCGGCGCCCAGGCCATAACCCAGCAGGCGCCGCACCCACCGATAGTCATCACTCCCTGACTCCGCGAGCACCGTACCCACCGCGAAGGCTGCGGTGGCGTGCAATGACGGAAACGAATTTCCGCCGCTCTGGCGCCACTGGTTGGGGTTGCTGGTCTGATCCGGTCTCTCTCGCGCGCCGGCGTACTTGAGGGCAAGGGCGGTGACGCCGCTCAGGCCTGCGGCTTCCAGCATGGCCCACGCCTCGCGGCGGCCATTGGTGTCACCGATCAGGTTCGCATAGCCCCAGGTCGCCACGAACACCGCGGCGGTCGGAATCGCGTCCTGCACGTCCTTGGAGTTCGTAGTCCCCGCCGGACCCAGGGTCTTGAGGAAATGCGTCCGCACCTGGGTGTCGTAGTGGTGAGCGGCGCCGACGGCGATGAGCGCGCCGCCAAACCAGGCCCAGTCGCCGCGGTCCCAGTGGAGCGGTGCGGTGAAGTAGCGCTTGAGGTCGGACCCAAGGCCCGTCCCGGAGGCGTCCGGCGGCGCCGGCTCCGCCGGCACTGCCGGTGACGGCGGTTCCGCGGGAGCCGAACCCGCGGCGGCGGAGCGCTCCCGGGTCTGGCCCTCGGGCGCCTGACACCAGGCGGCGCCGCACGTGGTGAGAGTGCCCACTGCGAGGAGCAGGGCCAGCCGCTTCTGGACTCGCACGATGATGCTAGCTCCGCGCCGGGCCCGCCGAAGCCAGCAGCTCGTCCACACGGAATATCGGATAGAGATTGAAATGAGAGTCCCAGGTCGAGTGACGGCGCAGGAAGAATTCCAGCCGCGCGGCGGGGTTCGCGGCGAAGGCCGGATCCTCCTTGAGCTGGCGCGAGAATTCATCCTGCAGCTGCGGGTGTTGTGCGAGCACGCTGCGCGCGACCTGTTCCGCGACGTAGGGCTCGAGCGATTCCTTGTGCTCGAAGCATGTGTTGAAGCAGCCCCACGCGGCGAACGAGTCCGGCGCCTGCGGCTCGAGCAGATGCATCACCAGGCGCGCGCTCGCCTGCGCGATCGGTACGAACAGGGCTCCGGCGCCGATGTCCTGGGTCTCGCGTCCCCAGAGGCCGCTCAGGGCCACGCGCATCCGGCCCTCGAAGGGCGCCGCGGCAAAGCGCACCTGAGTCGCGCGGAAGGCCTCGACGCGCACGCCCTCGCTGCGCGCGCGCACCGGCTCGCAGGCGATGCCATGCAGCGCGAGCCGCGCGCCGATATCCTGCGCCCACGCGCATGGCACGACGTAGCCGCCCAGCGGCGCCCTCACCACCAGGGAAGGCGAAACACGATCGCGAAACGGCACCCGCCAGACCTGGGGCGTGTGCGGGTCGTAGAGGGTCACCGGCTCCCCGGAGATGGACGAGGGCTCGCGGGTGTAGGCATAGCCCTTGAAGTCGATGAGCTCCGTGCCGCCGGCGCCCCCGGCGTCCGGCCGCCCGCCGCTGCCCGTCTCACGCCAACCCGAGCTGTAGTCGAGCACCACCTCCGCGCCGCCCAGGCGAGCGGCTGCGGCGTCCGCCTGCAAGGCGTGCTCGCGCCACTCACCGCCGTGCGCGGCGAGGAGCTCGGCAAGCGCGACGATGGTATTGCGCGTGACGCGCACGCGCGTCGCGTAGTCCTTCCAGGAGTGCGTCTCGACCAGCACCGTGAAGCGGTTACGCTGCGGAAAGTAGCCGGTGGAGAAGCGCGGCGAGTACACGGTGAGGAGGAAACCCGAGGCCGGGTCATCGGTCCTGGCGAAGTCCGGGTAGAAGGGCAGGGGCATCGAGCCCTGGGCGGCGAGCCTTGCGATCAGCGCATCGCGCAGCTCGCGCCCCAACGGGTACAGGCGCGCATCGCCCTGGTTGAGCGGCTCTGCCTGCAGCGAGATATCCGGCTGAAAGTCCGCACCGTCGGTGACGTGCAGGTCGGCGCACACCAGCGGGTCCCAGGTGCGGATCAGTCCGAGCATCGCCCGCATCTCGGGTGCATCCGCCTTGGTGTAGTCGCGGTTGAGATTGAGATTCTGCGCCGTGGTGCGCCAGCCGGTCTCCTCGGGGCCGTTCTGGTTCGGCCGGTTCCAGCGGCCGAAGCGCTCGTGCCCGTCCACGTTGAAGGCCGGCACGAACAGAATCGCGATCCGCTCCAGCACCCCGGGAGCGGCGCTCTCGCCGAGCAGTTCGCGCAGCGCAATGAAGCCCGCGTCCTTGCCGTCGCTCTCGCCGGGATGGATGCCTGCCTGGAGCAGAAGTACGGGCACCTGGCGCGGATCGGCGCGGCAGGCGATGAGCGCGCGCATGGGTCGCCCCTCTGCGGAGCGCCCGAACTCGAGGCTGTGCACCGCACGCGGCCAGGCCGCCGCGAACGCCGCGCACAGCCGCGTCACCTCATCGGTGCGACCGGTCCTCTTGAAGCCTGACTCCTCGGCGATCGTGATGAGCGTGTGATCTTGCACGATGCGATCCTACGGTGCGCTTGCGCCGGAACGCGGCTCGCCGCCACTGAAGACCGCCGGCGGCGGCACCGTGAGGGCTCCCGCGCCCTTACTCTTCAGCGCATCATTGAGTCCGGGCAACGCGCTGGAGATGACCCGGGTAAATTCCCCGTCGATCGCGCCGAGCTGCGCCCGCAGCGCAGCGATATTCTCGAGCTGGTATGCCGAGGGCGGGCCATCCCACGAGGTGATCGCACCTTAGAGCTGATCGGTGTGCTCGCGCAGCCGCTCCTCCCCGGTAATCGCTCCACCTTCCCTGGTGGCGACGATCTCCTTCCTGATCGCATCCAGCTTGCCGTCGAAGTCCTCGAGCCGGCGCAGGAGCGCGTCACCCTTCGGCCGGCTCTTGCCGGCCTGCGCGACCTGCTCCCGCATGCCGGTGATGCGCGCGAACAGTGCCGACTCATCGTTGAACAAGGCATACACCTTCATCGCCGCCTCGTACTGTGCCTTGCGATCCGCCTCGCTCCACTTGACGCGAGTGTCGAGGCCGATAGTGACTTGGTTTTCGTAGACCTTGTCGTTCTTGTGAAGGCGAATGGTATAGGTTCCCGGCAGCAGGCGCGGCCCCTGCGTGCCGGCGAACGCCAACTGTGCGGCCGGCGGGACCTGCGGCGCTCGCCGGTGCATGGTCCACACCACGCGATTCAGTCCGCGGCGGGTGCTCGCGGGCAGCTCGTCGATCAGCGCCCCGCTTGAGTCCAGCACCTCGATCCTGAGCTTGCCGAACAGGTGGCGGGTACGCTGGTAGTAGGTGATCACGGCGCCGCGGGCCGGGTTGTCGCCGACGAATGCGGCGGCGCCGTTGACCCAGCCACCGTTGGCCTCGATGCGCTGCTGCGCGGGGCGCGCGGACACGAAGGCCGCCTCCTGCGAGGTGAGCTGCGGGGTCAGCTGGCGCAGCGGCGTGATGTCATCGACGATCCAGATGCCGCGGCCATGAGTGGCCAGCACGAGGTCGTTGTCGCGAGGCTGGATCGCGAGATCGCGCACCGCCACGGCAGGCAGGTGCCCACCCTTGAACTGCGCCCACTGCGCGCCGCCGTCGACCGAGATCCACAATCCAAACTCGGTGCCGAGAAACAACAGCTGCGAGTCGACGGTGTCTTCCTTGATGACGTGCGCGTAACCGCGCACGCCCCTGGAATCCTGCGACGTGACCAGCGGCCTCCAGGACTTTCCAAAGTCTGTCGTCACATAAACGTACGGCGCCATGTCGCCGAAGGTGTGCCGATCGAAGGCGACATAGGCGCTGGCTGGGGCGAATGCGCTCGCCTGCACCCAGCTCACCCAGGAGTTCCTGCCGATACCCGGCACATGGCCGACGACATTGTCCCAGTGCTGCCCGCCATCGCGGGTCAACTGCAGGTTGCCGTCATCGGTGCCGACCCAGATCACCCCGGTCGCGAGCGGCGACTCACTGATCGAATAGACCGTGGTATGCATCTCCGCCGAGGAATTGTCGACGGTGATCCCACCGGACTGTTCCTGCTTCTCCCAGCTCTGACCGTGATCGCGCGAGCGGAACAGAAACTGCGCGCCGATGTAAACCGTGCCCGGCTCGTGCGGGGACAGCGCGATCGGGGTGTTCCAGTTGAACCGCAGCTTGGTGTAACGCTTCAGATCGGCGGCACCGAGCTTGGGCTGCAGGTCGCGCGTCTCGTGGGTACGCATGTTGACGCGGCCGATGCTGCCGCCCTGGTATTCGGCGAAGACATAGTCAGGATCGGAAGTGTCGGCGAACATCCAGAAGCCGTCGCCGCCGAACATGTTTTCCCAGCGCGAGCTGGTGATGCCGCCCGGATAGGCGGAGTCGCCCACCCAGGAGCTGTTGTCCTGCAGCCCGCCGTAGACGTGGTAGGGGTCGGCGTTGTCGAGGCTGACGTGGTAGAACTGCGAGATCGGCAGATTGTCGGTCTTCCACCACTTGTTCGCGCCGTCGTAGGAAATCCACAGTCCGCCGTCGTCCCCGGCAAACACGTGTTTGGGGTTGCCCGCCTCGATGAAGACGTCGTGCACATCCCCGTGCATGCCGGCGAACCCGCCGACGGCGCTGAAGCTCTTGCCGCCGTCCTCGCTCATGATGAGATTGCCGTCGGTCTTGTAGAGGCGCTTGGCGTCCTTGGGGTCGACGATGAGGTTGGCGAAGTAGAACGGTCGCCAGACCATCCATTGGCTCTTATCGCCGCCTTCCCAGCTGCTGCCGCCGTCGTGTGAGATCAGCAGCGCCGAGTCGGTCGACTCGACGAAGGCGTACACGGTGTTGGAATCGCTCGGCGCCACGGCGAGCGCGATGCGGCCGTACGGCTTCGGCGGAAAGCCCTTATTGGCCTGCGGAGTGATTTCGGTCCAGCTCTTGCCGCCATCCGCACTGCGATACAGCGCGCTACCGGAGAACGCGGTCGGCCCCTCGCCCCCGGAGCGATAAGTCCAGCCCTTGCGCCGGAAGTCCCACAGGCTTGCGAACAGCACGTCCGGAGCGCGTGGGTCGAGCGCAATACTGCCGCAGCCGGTCGACAGATTGGCACCCTTGAGTACCAGCTGCCAGGTGCTGCCGCCGTCGGTGGTCTTGTAGAGACCGCGCTCGGGCGAGTCGCTCCACAGCCTGCCGGGCACGCAGGCATAGACGCTATCGGCCGAGCGCGGATCGACGATGATCCTGGCAATGCGCTCGGAGTCGGGGAGCCCCGCGTGCGTCCAGGTCTCGCCGGCGTCGGTGGATTTGTAGACGCCGTCGCCGATCGACACGCTGTTGCGCGTCCAGCTCTCACCGGTGCCCACCCAGACGTTCTGCGGATTGGAGGGATCGAGCGCGATCGCTCCGATCGACTGCACCGGCTGCTCATCGAACACCGGTTTGAAAGTCGTGCCGCCGTCGGTCGACTTCCACACCCCGCCGCTCGCCGCGCCGACGAACAGCGTCACCTTGCCGGAGGTATCGGTGTAGCCGGCGAGGGCGGAGATCCGGCCGCTCATGGCGGCCGAGCCGATATTGCGCGCGCCCAGGCCGGAGATCGTGCCGGAATCGATTACGCTCGCGCCGCCCCCCGCCGCCGCATCGGCCAGGAACACGCACGTCAATGCCGCAAGCTCGATACGCATCGTTCTTCTCCTTGAACCTACCGGGCCGAGGCGGCACCAGCGCGCGCGGCAGGAAAGTGGAACAGGGCATCGTCGGCGGTGACGTTTGCTTCAGCTTTGTCGAACTGCACCTTGCGGCGATCGGTGGCGCCCCTCGGGCCCGATTCGCGGGCAAACGGGAAGTAGACACCCTCCACCTTCTCGTAATCGCCGTAGTCGATGACCGTCTCGTTGGGCACGCCGTGCTCGATGCGCCGGTTGATGGTGCGGACCTCGAGGAAGTAATCCGGATCGAGATAGACGTAGGTGATGTCGCCGTTGGGCCGCGTCACGCGCAGCTTGTGCGCCTCGGTGCCATCGACGTCCTCGGTTCCCAGGTAGTCGAGGGTATAGCCCTTGGCGTGGTAGTCCACCAGGGTGCCGGCGAAATCCGCCGCGTCCTCGCTCATGCCCTTGGCCTCGTCGGCGGACAGCTTTTCCGGGTCCTTGCGGCCCTGGAACGGGTTGATCTGCCATGCCTGCGTTCCGTCATAGGCCCGCACACTGGTCAGGCCCTGCAGCGCGGCCTCGCAGCGGATCGATTGTGGGCGCTTCAGCACACACAGGTACCCGAGCTCGAGCGTGCCGCCATTCACCAGCGCCTTGCCCGAGAAGCGCAGCGACTGGATCGCGTGCAGCTTATCCGTCCCACCGCGGGCTGCGACGTTCTTGGCGGCGAGCTCTTCGGCGGTAGAGCCCAGCGCGAGCGGTGCTGCGAGCACCATCAGTAGGGCTGTGACTGGATGCATGAGACTCTCCCATCCGGTATCCCTGGCATGATGCACCGTCGGCGGTGCCCGTGCGGGGACGGATGACTTCGCCGCGACGATTTCTTGATTCGGTTCGGCGCATATTTCACAGCGACTTGCCGGCTACTGCAATTTCCTGCAGGCGCAGCTTAACCCACGACTTGCCGGCCGGGCACAACGGACCCCATGATCATCCGACGCAACGCCTCGGGAGGTGAATGTATGAGAGTGTGGTTGGGTCTGCCAACGGTCCTCATTGTCAGCACGGTGCTCGTCACCGCCGGTCGCGCCGCACCGGTCGCGCGCGCGCGCGACATCGGCGTGCCGTTCGAGGGCACCCCCGGCCCGCTCAATGCGATCACCGACGTACCCGGCGTCGAGGTGGGGCAAGTCTCGCTCGTCAGCGGGCAGGGACCGCTGCAGGTCGGGGTCGGGCCGGTCAGGACCGGAGTCACCATCATCCTGCCGCGCGGTCGCGCAAATTCGCAGCCCGTCTACGGCGGCTTCTTCGACCTGAACGGCAATGGCGAGATGACCGGCCAGTCCTATCTGCAGGATTTCGGCGTCATCCAGGGTCCGATCGGGATTACCAACACCAATGCGATCGGCCAGGTCTACGCGGGCATCCAGGCATGGACGCGACAACACTTTGGCGAGGCGGCTACTCCCGTCGTCGCCGAGACCTGGGATGGGGGACTGAACGACATCGGCGGGTTCCACGTTCGGCCCGAGACCGCCGGCGCGGCCATCGAGGCGGCGCAGCCAGGACCTGTGGCCGAGGGCGGTGTTGGCGGGGGCACCGGCATGGAGTGCTTCGGCTTCAAGGGAGGGATCGGGACGGCTTCCCGCAACATGGCGCTCGGCGCCCACGCTTACACGGTGGGGGTGCTCGTTCAATGCAACACGGGCGATCGCAAGGTGCTGCGCATCGCCGGCGCCCCGGTCGGGCAGGCGCTGTCGGCTCGCTGGCTGCCGTGTTACGACTCGCGCCTCTCGCCCCCGCAGAGGCAGCCGAAATGCCTCGGCAGCGCGAGCGCCGGGACACCCCCGCCCGATGGGGGCTCGATCATCATCGTCGTCGGCACCGACGCGCCGTTGAGTCCGACCCAGCTCAATCGCCTGGCCAAACGGGCTGCGCTGGGACTCGCACGGCTCGGCTCCTACGCCGGCAACAGTTCAGGCGATATGATCGTTGCCTTCTCCACCGCCGCCTCGCCCGTCAACCACCCCGATCAGCGCGCGCCCTCGCCGATTGCACCGGTCGCCAGCCAGGACCTCGACCCGCTGTTCGAAGGCGGGGTGGAAGCGACCGAGGAGGCGATCGTCAACGCCATGATTGCCGCACCCACCATGACGGGGGCCGATGGCTTGCGCGTGTTCGGCCTGCCCCATGAGGAGCTGCGCGAGATCCTGAAGCGGTACGGCCGGCTTGCCGCGGGCGCCCGATGACCCAAGCGCTCACGTATTCCCCCGCGTGTTGTTTTGTGTTGCCGTACGGCTTCAGCTTGCGCCTTGCTCGCACGACTCGATCAGCCTTAAGCCCGTATAATGAATTGTCCGGGGCCCATGGAGTCAGATGAGATGTCGGTGCGAGCCACCATCACGTCGCTGTTCGAACAGGTTGCCCGCGAGCAGCAGAGGAAATTGTCGCCCCTGTCCGATGACCTCACGCTTTTGGGGTCGGGCCTGGACTCGCTCAGTTTCGCCCTCATCGTCGCGCGGCTCGAGGATAAACTCGGCTATGACCCGTTCGACACCGCCGAGAGCTTTCCGGTGACGTTCGGCGACTTCGTAAGACTGTACGAAAGCCACTCGCGTTAGCGGCTATGTGGCTCTGGGGGTCGTTGACTGCCTCCGGCGCGCCGCCATCGGGGTCCCTGCACGGCGCGGCCGCACGCATCGATCTTGCAGACCTCGCGGGCGCATCGAGCCTCGGCGGGCGGTTGGAGACGCTGCGCGGGCGCACCGTCCTCATCGCCGCCCAGGACCCATTGACCAGCGCACTCGCCCTGATCGAGCTCGATGGGGTGGCGCGGCGCATGGTGCTCTGTCCGCCCGACCTCACTCCCGACCAGGCACCCGCGGTGATGCGCGATTCCGCAGCGGATGCGTACGTCACCGATGCGGGTGCGGTGGCGGTCAGCGGCCTCGAGGGGCTGCGCGTCAGTTCGGGACCGGCGTTGCAACCGCTCGGCTGCGCACGGCGGCGGTCGCATGACACGGAGTGGGTCCTGCTCACTGCCGGCACCACCGGGGCGCCGAAACTGGTGCGGCACACGCTCGCCAGCCTCACGAGCGCGTTCACCGCGCAGGAGGCTCCCCCGAGCCCTCTCGTGTGGGGCACGTTCTATGACATCCGCCGCTATGGCGGGCTGCAGATCCTGCTGCGGGCGCTGCACCATGGGTCGCTGGTGGTTTCGAGCGCTGCGGAATCGACGGCTGATTTCCTCGCGCGCGCCGCGGCGGCGGGGGTCACGCACATCTCCGGAACCCCCTCGCACTGGCGCCGGGCGCTCATGAGCGGCGCCGCTGCACGGATCTCGCCGCGCTATGTGCGTTTGTCCGGCGAAATCGCCGATCAGGGGATCCTCGACAGCCTGCGCAGTGCCTTTCCGAACGCGACGGTCGCGCACGCGTTCGCCTCCACCGAGGCGGGTGTGGGATTTGAGGTCCGCGACGGGCTCGCCGGTTTCCCGGCGGGCCTTATTGGCGCCCCGGGGGCCGCGGTCGAGATTGACGTGGCAGGGGGTACGCTGCGGCTGCGGTCCGCCGGCAATGCCACCGACTACCTCGGCGCGCACGCGCCTGCGCTGAAGGACAGCGAGGGCTTTGTCGACACGGGAGACCGCGTCGAGCTGCGCGACGGACGCTACGTTTTCATCGGCCGCAGCGGCGGAGTCATCAACGTCGGGGGACTCAAGGTATATCCTGAGGAAGTGGAGGCGGTCATCAATGCCCAACCCGGCGTGCGCATGTCGCTCGTCAGGGCTCGCCGCAGCCCGATCACCGGAGCGATCGTGACGGCGGAGGTCGTGCTGGTCGAAGGCGCTGCGACGCGACGGCCGCACGATGTGGTGAAGGGCGAGATTCTGCAGGCGTGCCGCCGTGGCCTGGCGGCACACAAGGTACCGATGACGATTCGCATCGTGCCGGCGCTCGAGGTTTCCCCGTCCGGGAAGCTGGTGCGTCCGGATGCGTAACGTCGCGGTCACGGGAGCCAGCCGCGGGATCGGGCTGGCGATTGCCACGACTCTTGCGGCCGGCGGCTATCGCGTGCTTGCGATCGCCCGCTCCGAGAGCGAGGAGCTGCGCTCCGCCATCGCGGCCGGGAGCGCCCACGGGGGCGCCCTCACCTTTCGCGCCTTCGATCTGACCGACATCGCCGCCATCGCGGGGCTCGTCGGCAGCCTGCGCAACGAGTTCGGGCCCCTGTACGGGCTGGTCAACAATGCCGGCATCGGCACGAGCGGCATGTTGACGCTGATGCGCGATGATCAGATCGAGACCCTGGCGCGAGTGAATATGATCGCGCCGATCATCCTCACCAAGTACGTGCTGCGCTCGATGCTCATCGAGCGCGCGGGCCGCATCGTCAACATCGCCTCGATCGTCGGCGGCTCAACCGGCTACAGCGGACTTTCGGCCTACGCGGCCACCAAGGCGTCCCTCATCGGATTCACCCGCTCGCTGGCGCGCGAGGTCGGGCAGCTCGGCATCACGGTGAATGCGGTGGCACCCGGGTTCGTTGACACGCAGATGACGCGCGATCTGGGCGCAGAACAGCGCGGGCAGATCGTGCGGCGCAGCGCCCTGCGGCGGCTCCCCGGCGTCGATGACATCGCCGGCAGCGTCGAGTTCCTGCTGAGCGAGCGCGCCAGGAACATCACCGGCATCACACTCACGGTGGACGCCGGTAACACGGCCTAGCCGTATGGGCGCGCGGGTGACTCGTATCGCTGCGATCTCCTGCGTTGCGATCGCGATTGCCGCCTGCTCGCACCACCGCGTACCCGTAAACTCCTGGGATCCGCAGGCCGCGGCCGCGTACCTCGACCGCAGGATCGAGTGGTGGATGGGATGGTCGGGCGCGGCGCGCGATCGCGGGACGTTCTGCTTCTCCTGCCATACGGCG
>WNGI01005709.1_pt1 | contig 11247 bp, 11 predicted proteins | sample 5400621 | NCBI WGS metagenome assembly WNGI01 (sample SAMN13153374, study PRJNA577476) | soil metagenome | isolation source: 20 cm soil or saprolite under Garry oak tree replicate 1 | place: USA:California | collected 2016-06-15
GCAACCGGTCTGCCTCTGCGAAGTTGCCCAATATAACGCGAAATTTGCCGGCGGCCTCATGCGACGCGAGCCGCGTTCTCGCCTCAGCCACCGCCTGCGGATCTCGATCGATGGCAGTGACGTCCGCGCCTGACGCAAGAAGGGCGGCGCTATGTCCGCCGCCCCCCAAAGTGCAATCGAGTATTCTCCTGGCGCCGCCAAGGACTTCGATGACTTCGTCCACGAGCACCGGGGAGTGATAGGCGCTATCCCACGCGCCCATCACCGGTGCTTCGGGACTCATTTGCAGAATCGCTTGACCATCTCGTCCGTTGCGGGTGTGTACTGCGGAATCGCAGTCAATATCTGCTTCGCCGCATCGGGATAACTCTGCAATCCCGCGGGAACGTTCTCCTGCGCCTGCGCGAAGGCGTCCTTCGCCATTCGAGCGAGCGTGCAGCTCTTGCTTCCCTGCGCTTCGGTAATCGCGCTCTGTCCAATCGTGAAAGCGGACACACCGACGAGGAACTTCGCGTCGGATGAAGGCTCGAGCTGGTCAGACAGCTGAAGGAACTGAACCGCGCGCTGCAACGTTGGACGGTCCTTCGTTGCATTCCCCGCCTTGTACGCCTTGTTGCCTTCCGACAACGCGATCTGAGCAAGTGTGTGCTTGTCGGCACCGTTCGACGCACAACCCCGGAGTGTAGTCATCACTGCCTCGGGCTGGCTCATGGCGCTTTGAATGAGCGCTACCTGAACACATCCATTCTCGACTTTCGGATTGAGACTGATCGCTCGCTGTGCCGCCGCCAACGCTGCCTGGTTATTCCCAGCCTTCATTTGAGCGCTCGCTTCGGTCAGCAGCATCGTCGCGCTATTCGGGTACTTCGCTTCGCCCTGCTTGAGTGTCTCGATGGCCTTTGGATAGTTGTTCTGGGTCACATACGCGGCAGCGGTCCTTATGAAATAGCTGCTGTCGGCCGCAGCCGTGTCTGCCTTGACGAGCTCAGCGCCGGTCTGAAACGCCAGGTCGTACTGCTTTGCCGCGAGGAAAACGAGCCACGCGGTTCGCAGAAGCTTTGGATCGCCCGGATTGTTCTTGAGCGCCTCTTGTATGATTGGCACTGCTCGAGGTGCCTGACCGCTCAGAGCAAGCTGATTCACGACTTGGTCTCGCACCTTCTCATTGCCGGGGTCCGCCGCCATCAGCGCCGTCAACACATCGATCTCTCTCGGATCTTTGCGGGTGCCGTAAATGTCAGCCGCGTACTTGAGCGCCGAAATGTTGCGCGGATCGACGGTGAGAATCCGTTGTGTCACCGCAAGAACGGAGTCCGTCAGGTTCTGCTTATCGTATGCATTCGCAAGGCAGATTCCAACGATCGTGCCGTTTGGATATTTCGTGAGTCCGGCGCGTGCAGCCTGCTCGGCCTCTTTGTATTTGGCGTCGCGGAACAATGTCGAGCACGCGCGCTCATATTCCAGCTGCGAACGCGCAGCCTGATAATTCTTGGAGACCATCTGCGCGGCCAGGTCAAGACTCCGAGCTTCGGCGGATGGCAGCGGCTGCTGAATCGTATTGTCTCTCGCCAGCACAAGGCGCGCATCGACCTTTACTCCATTCGGCGTCTTCGTAGCGGTTCCTTCCACATATTCGTCAGCGCGCAAAAGCACTGCGAGTGCGCGCGCATCATTCGGTTGTAATGCCTCAGTTGTCGAATAACCCGACGCCGTCAACGTAGCGTCGATGTCTTTCTTCGGGATCACCATCAGCTTCTTGTCGTCAGCATCTTTCGAGATGCGCTGGCGAACAGCTTCGGCCGCAAGCACGCCAAAACCCGGCTCGGGAGCCGCGAAGGTGGTGACCATCAAATGCGGCACTGGAGCAGGCTGACGCTGTGCCGACGCGCCCGCGAATGGCGCCGCAATTAACGCGGCCATCGCGATCAGCTTTCGCTGTCCTGAAATACGGTCGTGACGCAAAGTCTTACTCCTCTCACTCAATGTTGTTTTTCCTGAAAACTCTGAAAACAGATGTACCCCTCGAACATCGTCCGGGTCCTTCTTTTCATCATGGGCGAGGAGGGACTCGAACCCCCGACTTCCTGCGTGTAAGGCAGGCGCTCTAACCAACTGAGCTACTCGCCCGAGTGCAGAAACCGAGCCGTATCCTTTATTTGAGAATGGCTATGGGCACCAACACACAATACCCAAGTACTAGGAGGATCGGAGCGACCGTCGTGCCACCCCGTACGAGATCGGCAAATCCTGCAACGATGACCAGCAGCGCGACACCCCACAGCGTGATGGACCGATTGCGCTGACTGATACGCCCATTCGTAGAAGAAGCCTCGCCCGCGCCCGAGTCGATCATTGCGCGGTAGTGTAGATGTGCCGCGAAGTAGTGTCAAGCAGCGAGGCGCGCACATCGCGCGTGTCATTGATTCTTAATGAAGAGCTAACGGGCGAATCAGCTAAAACTTGGCGGTGTGTACCCGTGGTCGATCAAACGAATCGCGTCGGCGCACCGTTTGCCCCAGATGTTGATGCGATTGATCGAATGACCGGTTTTCCAGGTTGCGCGGGCCTCGGCTTCCAATTCTGCGCCAAGCTGCGCGCGTCCGAGCTCGTAATATCCCTCCACGAAATTCGGAGCGAGCTGAATGCTTTTTCGGAAACAAGACTCGGCTTCAGTGAAATTTTCTTCAATCGCCAGGAGAAGCCCACGATAGAACACGCCGTAGAGCGCGGCCTTGGGATCGCGATGCTGCCGCGACGAGACAAGCAACAATTCTGAAGCGCGCGCAACGTCGCCTTTCTTCATATAGACGTACCCAAGATTCACACGCGCCATCGAGTTCAGCGTGTTCTCCGACAACAGTCCAACGAGAACCTGCTCGGCTTCGAGGAGCTTACCCTGACGCATCAGCGCCCACCCGAGCAATGATTTTCCCCGGACATCGCTCGGCGCCAAGTCGAGAGCGCGCATCAGAATTCTCTCCGCGCCGTAGAAATTTCCGATCGCAATGAAATTCCAGCCCTTCTCCACGAACGTCGACGCGCCGAGGTAATCTTCGCGAAGAATCCGACGGACGGTGCTCGATGCTGCCGGTGTCACGCCATTCTCTTTCTGAGAGACAACATCGAGCAGATCGCGCCGGCCAGACCGCTCGAGGCCGCAATAGCGTCCGCACCCGCGGCGGCCAATGCTGCGGCCGGCATTCCATAGATGATCGACGTCGCGCGATTCTGAACCACTGCGCCGCCGCCAGCGCCGCGAATTGCGCGAAGCCCCTCGGCACCGTCGCGTCCCATGCCGGATAGCACGACGCCAACACTCCTTCGTCCGAACGTCGAGGCGACACTTCGAAATAGAGGATCAGCCGACGCGCGAACGCCACAAAGAGGGTCGCCGCCACCGACCTCAATCACGATCCCGCTGGTTGTCTGGCGGACTCTCATATGCGCGTCGCCAGGAGCCAGATAGACATGACCGGCGAGCACCGTTTCGTTATCACGCGCAACTGTTACCGGTAACAGACAGATTTGACCGAGACGATCAGCGAGTGTGGGAACGAATTCGTTCGGCATGTGCTGCACGACGAGAATCGCTGCGTCGAAATCGGGAGGGAGACCCGACATCATCTCTGAAAGAGCGCGCGGCCCCCCTGTGGACGCAGCAACAGCCACTGCGTGACTGGCTGGCCGCGCTGAGCCGCGCGACGGCCGAGCCTTCGGGATCGGAGGAGCACTCATTTCCACGAGACGCGAATCGAACTTCACCATCGACGCAGTCTCTAGCGCCTTGAGCAGCTGCTCGCGGATCGCCACCATGTCCACGCTGACCGGGCCAGAAGGCTTGCGAACGAATTCAACGGCGCCAAGCTCGAGCGCACGCACCGCGAACGAATTGAAATCGGCAGAATCAGCGGCACTTACCACGATTACGGGCAGTGGCGTTTCGTTCATGATCCGCTCGAGCGCCGTGAGACCATCCATCCGGGGCATCGTGATGTCGAGCGTCACAATATCGGGCGAAAGCGCGCGCACACACTCGAGCGCCTGAACGCCGTCACTGGCCGTTCCGACGACGCGAAATTCGCGGCGGAATTCCACTATCTCGGTGACGAGACCGCGCATGAATGCGCTGTCATCCACCACCAGCACACGCTTTGTGGTTTGGGGCACTGCGGTTCACTCACTAATCGGTGGTGCTACGCACGTCGATAGATTCGCTGTCTTCCGCTTATCGGGGCGAACAGCTCGCGCGATTTGCCGATCAGCGACTCTACTTTCCCAAGGACGAGGAAGCCTCCCGGCAGCAACAGCTCATGAAACCTTTCGAAGAGCCAGGTCTGCGTTTCGCGCTTGAAGTAGATGATGACGTTGCGGCACACGATGAGATGGAAGCGCGACACAGCCTTCGACCCGTCGAGGAGGTCAGAACTTTGAAACGCGACGAGCTTGCGAAGGTCGTCCGAGGCGGTATGAAGTCCATCGGAGAGCGGAAAGTAGGTGTCACGCACTGCCGGGGTTGTTTCCGTGAACGCAGCCTCGCCATAACGTCCACGCCGCGCAGCCGATATCGCGTCGGCGTCCACGTCTGTGCCGACAATTTCGAAGCGTACCTCCGTTTTGTTTTCGCCCTGACTCTGCAAATACTCATGGCAGAGAACCGCGAGCGAGTAGGGCTCTTCGCCGGACGCGCATCCCGCGCTCCACACTCGGATGACCGGGCCAGCGCTCGCCGCGAGATCGGGAATCACTTTGGTTGCAATTGAAGCAAACGTCTCGGGATTTCGAAAGAATTTCGAGACGTTGATCGTTAGCGTTGCGATCAGCCGGTCGTATTCATTCGGGTCGTCGTCGAGAAGAAACCCGTACTCTTCGAACGTGGCGGCGCCCTTGAGCCGCATGCGAACCGATATCCGCCGCCTCAGGCACGTGTCCTTGTAGCTCGAGCAAAAAAAACCGCGGTCGCGCTCGATCTTCTTACAGAGAGCTACGAGCTGCGGATCGTCAGCGAGCGGTTCCGCCTGCATTCGCGGCGCGTGTGTACGCGGCCTGCGCCTCTTCGGGGTGGCCGGCTCGCTTCAGGATATCGCCGAGGTTGCGGTACAGCTGCGGCATCGAGTTCTCGGTTTGCACTGCGCGCTCTATGCTCTGGCGCGCGCGCTCGAAATCCCCGGCTGCCTCTTGTACAACAGCGAGATTGTTGAGCAGCACAGCCGAAGCAGCATATCGAGACACTCCTTCGTCGAGAACAGCAAGAGCTCCGTCGAGATCTCCGCGCATCGAAGCCAACACACCGGCGTAGTGATACCACGCCGCCGGTGGCGTCGAGCCGCCCCATGCATTTCGCGCTGACGAAAGCGATTCAGCGGCTGCGTCGAGATCTTGCCGCTGGAGCGCCAATGATGCGAGTCCGAGATGTGCGAGCGGCTCGTCGCGCAAGCTTCGGGTCAACACCTGCTCGAGCGCCAGCCTGGCTTTCTCGTATTGCGCCATTCGCTCGTAGGCAAACGCGAGATTGATGAATATCGATGTCATTCGCGGCGCCGACATCGCGGCGCGCTGGAAAGCAGCAGCAGCATCGTTCCATCGAGTGTCACGCAACGCAATCAATCCCAGGTAAAACGCTGCCGCCGGATCAGTGGATCTGAGCTCGATGATGCGCTTGAACTCGCGAGCTGCATCGCTGTACATCCGCGCCTTGTAGAACGCGATGCCGAGATTCCTGTGCTCCAAAATTACGCTGTCGGGAATTACTGGAGTCTTGTCGCGTTGGCTCACAGTCACGACAAACGCACCGCTCAACAATCCATACAACGCCTTGCCCGTGGCGAATTCGCTGAGACCTGATTCACGCATGAGCTCGCGCACGTTTCGATTTCCGTCGATCAACGGAAGAAGCGCCTGCTGCTCGCGCGCGAAGGCGATTGTATTGCCCAGCATCTGGTGCCGATCGAGCGCAAACACGACATCGAAGCTCGGAATTTTTTTCTCGATCAGCGACCATTCGTCCACACGCCGCGCTCCCTCGAGGAGCAGCTCCTGAGCATCGACCGCAACCAGCGACGCCCCGGGCGGAGGCATCACTCCTGGCTCGAAGCTGAACGCGCCATGGGTCCACGTGAACATCGCAAAGACCGCGTCGCCCACACCGAGCTCGCGCTCACTAAGCGAGGCAAACGAGACTTGGCCGTTGTCGAAATAAATCGAGCCCGATGCATCGTCGACATTGAGCGTCAGGCAACCTGACTTCCCGCCCATTGCCAGCAGCTGCAGAACATCGGGAAGGCTCGCTTCGCTAAGATTCCCTTTGATCGCCACTAGCGAAGCTCCTCGATGAACCGGTCGGAGCTTTCCGGCCATGCGATGATCATCTTCGCCGGGTCGAGCGTATACGCGCGTGTTCCGAGGTGCCCTGCAACGCCGAGGCGGCCGACGCTCTGTTCAAGCGTCGGCGCAATCTCCGCGAGAAAATCCTCGAACTCGCCGTCGTTGAAAGAACCCTTCTCCACGTCTGGCAATGTACTTGATCGGAAATGGGATTGACGGATTGTCGGATAGACGGATGGACGGATAAGGGAGGTCTGATTCGGAAGTCCGTTTATCTGTCAATCCGTCTATCGGTCAATCCGCCTATCTCGTTCTTAAGTAAGTGGACCAAACAGCGCATCGAGACTGCTATTCAGATCCGACTCGAGATCCTGCGGCTGCTCACTCCGCCCTACGAGTGCGTTGCCCCCTCCGAGCGAATCGCGGAACTCACCGAAGTACAATCGCACGAGGCCGAGCGTGCTCTCACGGTCGAAAGCCGCGAGAAGAAGACATTCCCTGCCCCCCGCAGTGCACGAGCCCATGAAAACGCCTTGACTCCGTCCTCCCTGATGCAATCCGAGGAATGGGCGTCCGTCGAGCTCCTTACCGAGCGCGCGACCCGAAGCATTGATCGCCGCAGCAAGGGCACACGCAGTTTTCACTTCGGCCGAGCTCTGGAAACCAAATTGGCCCAGAACTCTGCCATCTGTGCGAAGCACGACAGCGCGTTGCACGCGAGAATCCTGAACGAATCGTCTAAGCGGCTGATCGAGCCACGCCGCGCTCACCGCACCACTTATCATATCTGCTCCGCCGCGCTTAGCATTGCCAACCGAAGTTTCCCGAGATTGATGTTCTTGCCGGTCACCGCGACAAGGACGATGTCACCACTCGCAGTGGCACAGACGTGACCACGATCGGCCTCGAGACGCACGAACTTCGCGTTGCCGAGACCTGCGTCAGCTGATGCCTCGCGCGTTCGTCGAAATACCGACGACGCGAGCGCCGCCGCAGGCTCCCAACCAGCGCCGAGCGTGTCGGCGCCTGCGATGGCGAGACCATCCTCGACGCCAACGAGCATCGCGCCGACGACGCCTGGCTGTCGCACAATTTGCGCGACCACGGCTTCATATTCGTTCGTCACGCCACTTCCTCGCGCCAGGCGAGTGCGCGCAATGCCGCGTGACTGAGAAGTCGCCGTACAAATCCGACAGGCACCGATGGCGCTCCGGCGACCACTACAACATCGCCTTCGCCAGCGGGTCCCACTGCGAGATTCGCATCTTCGCACTCAACAGACAGCGCGCGCCAGCCACCGAGCGGCAGATGTCGCATTGCTCTACGGGCTTCGTCGCCGATCGGTCCGAGCGCGTGACCGATCTCTGCGCTGACATCGCGCGCCTTGCTGTCCACATAGATGCCTGCGACAACGTTTCCCGTTTTGTCGAGCAACAACACGGTTTGATCTCCGTCACCGATTACATCGGCGAATGCCCACCGCGCGCGGTCATCCATGAACGATTGCCTCCGAGTGCCGCGCGACGACGATCAATCCCGTCGACACCATTCCATAAATAGTTCGCGCTACATCGAACTCGCTGACGCCCAGCGACGACGCAATCTCACGAACGCTTCGTTCTCCGTCGATCATCGTCAGAACCTCCCATTCGCGGGGCCGAAGATCGATGGCGGGCTCCGGTCCATCTTCCAGCGCTGCGAGCCTCGGCACTACGAGCGCGTCGGGTAAACGGTCTGCCATCCGCGACCACTCGTCGATTCTTCGCGCACCTTCCATCAAGAGCGACTCTGTGCTCACGCGAATTGCGGCGTCAGCATCGACGTCGCTCGCGTCAGTATCAGTGAACGAGAACGTTCCTTCCGTCCACGAGAACAGCTCGAACACTACGTTTTCTATCTGCAGTCGCATCGAGCGCTCTACGTCTCGACGCGTGACTGTTCCCTGCGCGACGAGTATCTCGCCGAGTTTTCGTTTATCTCCCAGTCGCTGAGCTGACGCAGCTTCACGAAGCTGCGATTCGCTCAGTTTACCGGCCTTTAGAAGCAGGACGCCGAGACTGTGCGGATTGTCACGCATCGTCGCATGCACAACCGCGCCCGATTGGAAGTACACGTGACCTTCGCTCGCGCGCGCGGCGGAATGGACGCGAAGACAACCGCTCTTTCGCGCCAGGTCGAGCAGCTGGAATACATCGTGAATTCCGATGTCCTGAAGAGGCCCCTCGATCGTCATCAGCCGCTCTCCAATCGAGCTATCTGGCTGTACTTTCTGGCAACGGCGTGATTCGGGTCTAGTTTGAGAACTCTGGCGAACGCTCGGCTGGCGTCGCGCGTGCGTTTCAGATCGAGTAACGATTCGCCGAGGACGACAAGCGCAGAAAGGTGATAGATATTCGATTTCAACAGATCGACAACGCGTCGAAGCGCCTCGCGAGGTCGCCCCATCGCGCGGTGCACCGATGCGACTTCCACTGCAACTCGATCGTCCTGCTGAAAAGCACCGAGCGCTGACAGCTCCTTCTCGGCGACGTCGTATTCGCCGCGCGCAGCAAAACATTTTGCGAGCAGGACCAGTCCTTCCTTTTCGTCGGCGCCGCGCGCCATCGCGCGTCTGATCTCCGCCATCGCGCGTTCCGGCAAACCCTTGGAGAGGTAATCGCGCCCTAATGTGTAGTCGGGAACGGCCGTCGCTGCAGTTCCGCCACCGGGGATGAGGGCTCCACTTTCTGGCGCATCCATCTCGAGAGTCATTGGCTGGCGAAGGGCATGCGGATCGAGCTTGTGAGCGCGCTCGCCTGAGCGGGCTGCGCCATCCACATCGCCAAGACCTGATAACGCGACGCTCAGAATCGCGTGTGCCTGCGCAATCGACGCGTCGGTATGGATGGCGCGGACACATGCGTCTCGTGCTTCCACAAACCGCCCGAATTCCACGAGGACCCGAGCAAGACCGCACCACGCAATCGCGTGTTCCGGTTCATCACGAATGACTGCGCGATATGCATCGAGTGCGAGTTGAAAATGACTCTGCCTGTAGAGCGCGAGCGCCAGATTGATTCGCGCGCTGTCCAGACCTTTGTCATCGCGTGCAGCGCGCCGGAAACAATTCGTCGCTTCGCGCATTTTTCCGGTGTCCCACAACAGCGCGCCCAGGTTATTTTCGGCCGCCGCGTATCCCGGCGTTCTGACCAGGCAGTCGCGGAATGTCTGCTCCGCCTCAGAGCTTCGGCCAAGGAGGTACAGCGCGATGCCACGCTGATTGATCACCCGCGGCGACACTCCGCCGAGCTTGATACGTTTGTCGTGTGCGTCGAGCGCGTCGCCCGGCTGCCCCAGCAAGAGGTGCAGGCTTGCTATCGCTTCGAGTGTAGTCGCTTGATCCTCGCCTGCCGCGAGCGCAGCACTGCATTCGCGCATTGCTTCAGCGTGATATCCTTTGAGGCGGAGCGCCAAAGCGAGTGTCAAATGCGCACTTCCCTGCTGCGCCACCGCTGTGGTCTTGACCATTGCGTCAACAGCCGATGACTCTCGAACATCCGGCTCATCCAGCGCCAGATTCGCTTCCGCGCGAGACAATCTTGGATTGAGTGCAACTGCGCGCCGGTTTGCCTCGCGCGCTTCATCGACTCGCCCAAGATCTCCGAGTATGAATCCGGCGAGGTAATGCGCGTCGGGATTTGCGGGATTGAGATCGATTGACCGCCGCAAAAAACGCAGCGCCTCTTCACCGTTGCCACGGTTATAGAATATTTCCGCCAGAAAGAAATGGAGCACCGAGCTGTTTTGATCGTGCTCCAGCGCGCGCCTGAATTTCCTCTCCGCTTCATCGAGATTCCCCGCACTTTTTTCTGCGATGCCGCTCTCTACGAGCGCACCGATGTCGTCGGGCGCCGCCGCCAGCCTCTGGTCCAGCTCGGTGGCTCGACTCTTTAGCGAACCCGCTTTGCCATACGCAATCTCCAGATTTCTGCGGGCGACGCGCATTCGCTCGTCGAGTGCGAGCGCCCGGGAAAACGCGGCGATCGCCTCGTCGACGAGACCTCGACGGAAGTAAAACACGCCGAGATTGTTCTGGGCTCCCGGATCGGCGACGTCGATGCGGCGTGCAAACGATCGAAGGATCTCGATCTCGTTTTGGCCACCAGTAATCGTCGCCGACATTCGATCAGGCCACGCGAACCGCGCGGAAAATCGCGGCGAATGATCTGGTGTCGGGAAGCAGGAGAAAGAATCCGCGAAAGCGCTCTCCTATTTCCTCGAACGAGAACTCAGTTTCGACGCAGCAAACCGCGACGTCGTGCCCAACCAGGGTGTTACAGCCATCGAGTATCTCTCGCGCGGCTCCGACGCGGAAGCGCGGCGGCGATGGCATGAGATGCATGCCAAGGAAATCGCTGAGCGCCGTCATGTAGGCTCCGCCGAGAATGTTGCCCGCCTCTTTCAACGCCGATTCCTCGAGACGATCGAAAACGTCGGATCCCGCGCGACGCTCCCGCCGCAGCATGAGATCAGCGAGTCTCCGTCCGGTAATTACCGGAAGCGCGAGCAATGTTTGTCCGGTGAGCGATCCATTCATATCCATCATGACGCTCACAATCGATGCGTCGGGCTCTGCGATCGCCGGTGCGAGCTCGGCAAGTTGTCCGACCGAGACCATCGGAACTTCGATCATGATCCGCGCACCGGTCATCAAAGACAATGCAGTAGCCGCATGGCCGGCTCCGATGCTCGCGACTTCTTTCAGCGCATCGATGCGCGCCGGCGAAAACAAACCTGGCATCGCCGCGCTAACCGTCACTTCAGGGACCTCGACTCTGTGCATATCTCCGCCTATGCAACGCCACGCGCGTCGAGAATCAGCGCCGGCGCTCCGGTTGGAAGGATTGTCGCTCCGCTGAACAGCTGCGGCATTCCGCGGGCGGCGTC
>WNGI01008574.1_pt1 | contig 11247 bp, 16 predicted proteins | sample 5400621 | NCBI WGS metagenome assembly WNGI01 (sample SAMN13153374, study PRJNA577476) | soil metagenome | isolation source: 20 cm soil or saprolite under Garry oak tree replicate 1 | place: USA:California | collected 2016-06-15
CGCTGGGCTTGTGGCTCGCCGCGACGATCGTGCACGGCGTGTCCTTCACCGGCTGGCGCGCGCTGGTAGCCGCCGCGCTCGTGCTGGGGATCGTCAACGCCGTGATCCGGCCGATCCTCCTGTTCCTGACATTTCCGATCACGCTGCTCACCCTCGGCCTCTTCGTCCTCGTGGTGAACGGGATTTCGCTGGCGTTCGTCGCTTGGGTGGTGCCGGGCTTCCACGTCGCGGGCCTGGTGCCGTCGGTGCTGGGCGCGCTGGTCGTGAGCGTCACCGGCTGGTTCGCTTCCTCGTTCGTGGGGCATTCGGGGCGCATCGAGCGGTTTCGCAACGTCGCAGGGACCGGCCGCCGGCTCGATTGATGGAGCGCTTCTTCGCCGCCACCGGCGCCGTCTCGGCGGCCGTCGCGGTCGCGGCGGGGGCGTTCGGCGCGCACGCCCTCAAGACCCGGCTCTCCCCCGATCTGCTCGCCGCGTTCGAGACGGGCGCCCGCTATCAGATGTATCACGCGCTGGCGTTGCTGGCCGTCGCCGGGGTGCTGACCCGCTGGCCCACGCCACCCGTGCGCGCGGCCGGCTGGCTATTTGTCGCGGGCACCGTCTGTTTTTCCGGCAGCCTCTACTTGTTGAGCCTCACCGGCGCGCGCTGGCTCGGTGCCGTGACGCCGCTGGGCGGTCTGCTGTTCATCGCCGGGTGGTTGGCGCTCGCGGCGGGCGTCCTGGCCCGCTGACGGTGGACTGCCGCCTGTGCGGGACGCGCGATCTGCCGCTGTTCTACACGCAGGGCGACCGCGGCCAATACCACTTCTACCGTTGCCCCACGTGCCGCCTGGTGAACTACGACCTGCGCGGCGGCGTGAACCAGGAGAAGTACATCCTGCGGGAGCTCGATCCCGAGGCGCCCGGCGGCCGTAATCGCGGCCACCGCCAGACGTACGCCTTCCTCCGGCGCTACGCGACGCCGCCGGGCAAGCTGCTGGATCTGGGGTGCGGCGACGGCGGCCTGTTGTGGCTCGCCCGCCAGGATGGCTGGGACGTGCGCGGGGTCGAGCTGTATGCCGAACAGACGGCCTTGGTGCGGAGCCGCCTCGGCATCGCCGTGGATACATCGGACATTCTGTCCTACAACGGCGCAGCGGCCGCCTGGGACGTGGTGGTGCTGACGCACGTGCTGGAGCATCTGCCCGATCCGCTCGCAGCGCTGCACAAGATCCGCGGCTTCCTGAAGCCGGGGGGCCGCGCCGTGCTGGAGTTCCCCAACATCGACGCGCTCGACGCGCGCGTGCGGCGGCAGCTCGACCGTTGGGGCGTGCATCGTCGCCGCTACGCCGCGACCTATATTCCCGGCCACGTGCAGGAGTTTTGCCGGGCGTCGTTCGCGTACGCGGCGGAGCGGGCGGGCCTCACGCTCGCGGTGTGGGAGACCTACGCGATGAACCCCCTGAAGTATTTCCTCTACCGCCACCTGCCCATCGGCAACAAGGCGCGGGTCCTGGTGCGGAGAGCCGCATGACGGCGATCGAAACGCCCGCGTTGCTGCTGCACCTCGACGTCGTGGAAGCCAATATGGGCAGCGGGCTGCACGTCTTCCTCAAGGTGGACTGCGGGTATCACCGCGCCGGCGTGGACCCGGCGTCGGCCTACGCGCTCGCCGTGGCGCGCGAGCTGGGTGCGGAGCGTGGCCTGGTCTTCGATGGCATCCTGAGCCATTCGGGCCACGCCTACCGCACGTGCGGCAAGGACGAGGCCGCGGCGGTCGCCGAAGAGGAGCGCTCGGTGATGACCGGCTTCGCCGAGCGGCTGCGCAGCGAGGGCCTTCCGGTGCGCGAGGTAAGCGTCGGGTCGACGCCCGCGATGGCGGCCGTGCGGGACCTGGCGGGCGTCACGGAGGCGCGGCCCGGCAATTACCTATTCTACGACCGGACCATGGTGCTGATCGGCTGCTGCGCGCCGGCGGACGTCGGCGTGACCGTCCTGGCAACCGTGGTCTCGCACCAGCCGGGCAGCACGCAGCTGATCGTGGACGCCGGCGCGCTGGAGCTGTCCAAGGACCTGGGACCCGGGCACCTCGGTCTACCGGTAAACTTCGGTGAGGTGAAGGGGCACGCCGGGCTGCTCGTGACGTCGGTGTCGCAGGAGCACGGGGTCATCCGCGCAGCGGCGCCGCTCGACGCGGAGCTCACGGTGGGTACGCAGGTCGAAATCGTGCCCAATCATTCATGTTTGACGGTCGCGCATTTCGACGAGTATCACGTCATGCGACAGGGCCGCGAAGTAGACCGCTGGAGCATCGAGCGGGGTAGATAGCTCACCCCGAGGAGCGAGCCTCATGCGAATTTTGATCAAGAACCTGTTCATCGGTGCGCTGCCGCTGCTTCTGGGCTTTGCGGCGGGGTATCTCTTCACGCGCACCCTGTCCTCGTGCGGCAGCATGGTGGGGCCGTTGTTCGCGGCCAAATGCCACGGCCGCGTGTTGCAGTACCAGATCCGCTTCCAGACGCTCGGCACAGCGCTGGGGTGCGTGATTGTCGCCGTAATCGGCATGGTGCGGGAACTCCGCGCCCGCCGCGCCGTACAATCCCGGGCATCCTCCCAAGGAGACTCCCCATGAAGACGACGATATTGACGCTGGCGCTCCCGCTGTTCGTCGCGGGCCAGGCCCTGGCGCAGGATTCGACGCAGCCGAAGCCGGTTCCCCCGCCCGCGGCCGCCGCCAGCACGGCGGCGTCGCTGACGATCGCGCAGGCCGTGCTCACCGATTCGGTGGTCAACCGGATGCCGGCGGACAGCGGCACGGCGTATCCCGCCACCATCGGCTCACTGGTTTGCTTCACCAAGATCTCGGGCGGCACGCCCGGCACCACGATTCACCATGTGTGGTTCCACGGCGACACACAGGTCGGCGACGTCGAGCTACACGTGGACGGCTCGCCCTGGCGCACCTGGAGCCGCAAGACGATTCCCGCCGATTGGACGGGAGCTTGGCATGTTGAGGTGAGAGATGCGGCCGGCACGGTGCTGAAAAGGATCGATTTTACAGTCGGCAGCTAAGGCGTCACGAGAAGCCAGAGGCCAGTCAACTATGACTGGCCTCTGGTGTCTGGGAACCGCTGGCGACTTGCCGTCTGGCAACTGTTCTGATGGCTGACTACTGACCGCTGATAGCTTATCTTTGAGCCCCATATGGAACTGCTCCAACAGGTCGTAGCCAATCTCGAAATCGACGAGAACAAGGCGGAGAAAGGCATCGGCGCCATCCTCACGGCGCTGCGGATGTCTTCCGGGAAGGAAACCTTCGAGCACGTGAAGGCGGCAGTGCCCAACGCCGAGCGCATGATGGGGCACGCGTTGATGAGCGGTGCGCGGACGGCGGAGTTGGCGGCGCCGGTGGGACCGGCGGGGCTGATGGCGGCGCTCGCGGCGGCCGGCGTCAAGAAGGACGACGTCCCGCGTCTCGGCCGGATCGTCCTCGAGTTCTTGCGACCCAGCGTCGGCAGCCCCGTGATCGACGCCTTCCTGGAGAAAGCACCGGGCTTGAAAGGCTGATGGCGGCCTGAACGCCCTCCTCTCCCCCGCGACTCCCGCGGACCTCGCCGAAGTGCTGGACCTGCTCGCGCGGAGCAAATTGCCGCGCGAGGGCGTCGCCGACCATATCGGCAGCGTCATTGTGGCGCGCGAGGGCACCCGGATCATCGGCTGCGTCGGCGTCGAGATCTACGGCACGGCCGGGCTGCTGCGCTCGGTCGCCGTCGATATCGCCCACCGCGGCCTGGGACTCGGTATTCAGTTGACCGCAACCGCCCTCGACCTCGCGAAGAAGCGCGGCGTGAAGACGCTCTATCTGCTCACGGAGCATTCCGTCGGCTTTTTCTTTCGCTTCGGCTTCAAGAAGATCGCGCGCGCCGACGTCGATGCGGCGGTGAAGGTCTCGGCCGAGTTCACCGGCGCCTGCCCCGACACCGCTACCGTACTGCGCTTCGACCTGCCGCAGTGAAGCAGCTCGTCATCACCCGTCACGGCGGCCCCCAAGTCCTGGAGATCCGTGAGGCGCCCGAGCCGGCGCTCACCCCCGGGGGCGTGCGGATCCGGGTGCGCGCCGCGGGAATCAACTTCTCCGACATCCTCGCCCGGCAGGGCCTCTACCCCGACGCCCCCAAGCCGCCGTGCACGGTGGGCTATGAAGTGGCCGGCGTGGTCGAGGCGGTGGCGCCCGGTCTCGAAGCGCCGCGCGTCGGCGACGCGGTGGTGGCGACGACCCACTTCGGGGGCCAGAGCGAGATCGTGGTGGCGCCGGCCGCGCGGGTGTTCCCCCTTCCTCCCGGCTGGACCTTCGAAGAGGGGGCGGCTCTGCCGGTGGTCTATCTGACGGCGCACCACATGCTGGTTCGCGTCGCGGCGGCGCACGCTGGTGAGAGCGTGCTGGTGCACGCGGCGGCAGGCGGCGTGGGACTGGCGGTGGCGGAGCTGGGGAAGATCCTGCAGCTGCGCGTGATCGGGCTCTGCTCCGCGTCGAAGCACGACGTGGTGCGGCGCTACGGCGTCGAGCCCCTCGATGGCCGCGACCCGCACTGGCCCGCAGCGGTGCGCCGCGTGGCGCCGGGCGGCGTGGACGTGATTCTCGACGCGGTGGGCGGCGATTCGTGGCGCCAGGGCTACCGGCTGCTCGCGCCGGGCGGGCGCCTCATCTGCTTCGGCGCGTCGGCCCTGTCACAACCCGGCGGCCGCCACCTGCTGCGCGCCCTGTGGCACCTGCTGCGGTTCCCGCGATTCGGGCCGCTGGCCTTGATGAGCGACAATCGGGCGGTGGCGGGCGTGAACATCGGACACTTGTGGAACCAGGACGCGATGATGCGGCCGCAGATTGCCGCCCTGCTCCGCTACGCCGCCGAGGGGCGGATCAAACCGCGCGTCGACCGCGCCTTCCCGCTCGCGGAAGCGGCGGCCGCCCATCAGTACATCCAGGAACGGAAGAACGTCGGCAAGGTGGTGCTGGTCAGTACTTGAGACCCTTCTTTTCCGCGAAGGACTTGAGGGCGTTCTCTTCCTCGGGCGACAGTTTCTCCGGAATGTCCACGCGCACTTCCACCAGCTGATCGCCGCGCCGGCCGTTTTTCTCGATGCCCTGTCCCGCGATGCGGAACCGCTTGCCGGGCTGGGTGCCGGGCGGAATCCGCAACACCACACGCCGGCCGTCGAGGCTCCGCACCTTGATCTTGGTCCCCAGCGCCGCCTGCACCACGTTGATGGGCACGACGCAAATCACATCGAGCCCCTCCCGCCGGAAGAAGGTGTCGGGCTCGACCTTGAACTCCACCAGCAGGTCGCCTTTGCCTTTGGCGCCCTGGCCGCGCAGGCGGACCTTGGTGCCGTCCTCGGTGCCGGGCGGCACGGTGATCATGAGCTGTTTCTCGACCCGCACTTCCCCCGAGCCCTGGCACGTGCCGCAGCGCTGCGACGGAATCTTGCCTTTGCCGCGGCACATCGGGCACGGCCGGTTGACCGCGAAGCCGCCCTGCCCGAAGGACACGGTGCCCCGGCCTTTGCATTCGGGACAGGTGGAGATCGTGGCTCCCGGCGCGGCACCGCTGCCGCTGCAGGTGGGGCATACTTCGGCGATCGCCAGCGTGACCGGCAGCTTGCCGCCCAGCGCCGCGACGCGGAACGGCACCGCGAGGGTGGTCTCGACGGTGTCGTCCTGGTCCTCCCGCTCGGCGCCCTTGCGCCCAAAGATCGACGAGAACAGATCCCCCAGCCCGCCGAACGAGCCGAGGTCGGAGAAATCGAAGTCGGTCGAGAAATTGTCCGACGATCCGCCGCCCGTCGGCCCGCGGGGAGTGCGCCCCGCGCCGGCGTAGGCGCCGTAGCGCCGCAGCGTGTCGTATTTCTTCCGCTTGTCGGGATCGCTCAGCGCGTCGTGCGCCTCGTTGATTTCCTTGAACTTCTCGGCCGCCTGCGGGTTCCCGGGATTGCGGTCGGGATGGTGCTGCTTGGCCAGCCGGCGGAAGGCCTTCTTGATCTCGTCCGTCGTGGCCGTCTCGGCGACGCCGAGGGTCTGGTAGTAATCCTTTTGCGGAGCCATCAGCCGCCTTGCCAGGTCAGCACGATGACGCGCGCGGGACGGATCAAGGTGTCACCGAGTCTGTACCCCGGCTGCAGCACCGCCGCGACCGTGTGATCCTGCGCCGCGTCCGTGGCCGGCTGCATCGTCACCGCTTCGTGCACATGCGGATCGAACGGCACGCCCGTCTGGTCCAACCGGGTGACGCCCAGCGCCTCGAGCTGCTTCCAAATCTTGCGCTCGACCATGTCGACGCCGTCGTGGATCGTCTTGGCGTCGGTCTGCGCGGGATCGACGTGCGCGAAGCGCGCCAGGTCGTCGAGGGCGTCGACCAGGCGCGCGAGCAGATCGGCCTGGGCGCGGGCCCACCCCTCGGTGCGCTCGCGTATGACTCGCTTCTTGAAGTTGTCGAACTCGGCCGCCAGCCGCAGGTGCTTGTCCTTGGCCTCGGCGAGCTCGGCCTCGAGCCCGCGCACGGCTTCCGCCGCGGGCTCCGCGGGGAGCCCGGCGGTATCCGGCGGCGCATCCGGCGCGACGGCGGGATGCTCGTGGTGGCGGTGTTTCTTTTCGCTCATCGTGGCTCGCTGAAGGTAATACGGGCACCAAGGAACGCGAGAACGTCGTCCAACACCCGCTCGCGCTGCGGGTCGTTCAAGACCTCGTGGTACATCTCGGGATACCACCGCACCTCGACCGGCGTCTTGAGCGCGCCCGCGAACCCGCGCGCCAGATGCGCATCGGTGAGGTGGTCCTCGCCGGCGAGCAGGAACAGCAACGGTGCTTCGATACGACCGGCGTCGGCGGGTACGGCGCGCTGCGCCCACTGGATCTCGCGCCACGCGCTCGCAGTCATGCGCTGATGTACGAGCGGGTCGTGCGCGTAGGTTTCGTTGACCGCGGGATCGCGGCTCACCTGATCGGTCGCGACCCCGGTGGGCAGCGCCAGCGTGGGCCACAAATCCGCCAGCAATCGCCCGGCGGCGAGCTTCCAGGCGGGCGGCTCGAACGCCAGTCCCAAGAACGGACTGGAGATCACGGCCGCGGCGATTGGCTCGAGCGGCTGCGTCTCCAGATAGCGCAGCACCACCAAGCCGCCGAACGAATGCCCCAGCAGCACCTGCGGCGCGGGCGTCCGCTGCCGCACGGCGCGGCGGAACGACTGCAGGTCGCCGAGCAGCTGGCTGAAGCGCGACAGGTGGCCGCGCCGTCCGCCGGACCGCCCGTGGCCGCGCTGGTCCAGCACGAACGTCGCGTAGCCCGCATCGCGCAGGCGCGTGGCGGCCGGCACCCACCGGCCCGCGTGGTCGGACCAGCCGGTGAGGAACAGGATCGCCGCGACGGGCGAGGACGGCTCGTACGCGTCGTAGACGAGCGACGCGCCGTCGGGCGCGGTGAGCTGCGGCATCAGCGGCTCTCGAGCTGGCGGCGCAGCAGGTCGAGCACGGCCTGTGCGCTGCGGCGGCGGATTTCGTCACGGTCGCCCGGAAACACACGCCGTAATGCACGGATGTCTTCGTCGACGCTCGCGGCGAGCCACACCGTCCCCACCGGCTTCTCGGGCGTGCCGCCGGAGGGCCCCGCGATGCCCGTGACGGCGACGCTCGCCGCGACGTCGAAGCGCCGCCGCGCGCCCGCGGCCATCGCCCGGACCGTCTCTTCCGACACGGCGCCGTGCGCCTGCAGCAGGTCGGCGGGTACGTCGAGCAACGTGTGCTTCACGGCGTCGTCGTAGGCCACGACACCACCCACGAACACGTCGGACGCCCCGGGCACCGCCGTGAGGCGCGCGCCCACGAGGCCGCCGGTGCACGACTCGGCGGCGGCGAGACGGCGGTGCGACGCCCGCAGCGTCTCCAGCACCACGGCCGCGAGGTCCTGACCATCGACGCCGTAGACATGCTCCCCGGCGCGCTCGCGCACCAGGCGTTCGCCGGTATCGAGCCGCGCCACCGCGTCCGCCGGCGACAGCGACCAGGCCGTGAGTCGCAAATCGACGCCGTCTTCTCCCGGCAAATAGGCGAACGTCAACGGCGCGATCTCCTCCTCGATGTCGCCCATGCGCTCGGCCAGCGCGGATTCGGGTACCCCGGTGGTGCGTACCGTTCGTGACTGCACCACGCGCGGCGGCTCGCCGTCCTTGGCCAGGCGGGCGGCGAAGCGCGGCAGCACTTCCTCCACCAGGAGCCCGCGCATCTCGCGCGGTACGCCGGGCAGCAACACCAGCACGCGCCCCTTGGCGTCCTCCAGCCACAAGCCGGGCGCCGTCCCCCGCGGATTGGGCAGCACCGTGGCGCCCTGCGGCACCTGCGCCTGCGAGCGGTTGACGTCGGGCATCGGACGTCCGAAGCGCCGGAAGCGGGCTTCGAGCTGGCGCAGCACGGCCGCGTCGAGCTCGAGCGGTCGGCCGAACAGCTCCGCCGCGACGACCTTGGTCATGTCGTCGCGCGTGGGCCCGAGGCCGCCGGTGGCGATGACGAACCCCGTGCGGTCGAGCGCTTCGGCCATGCCTGCACGAATGGCGGGCGGGCGGTCGGGCACCGACGTGTGCCGCACGACTTCGCCGCCCGCGGCCGCGAGCGCGCGGGCGATGTCCGCCGCATTGGTGTCGAGCGTGTGACCGAGCAGGAGCTCGGTGCCGATGGTGAGAACTTCGAGCTTCACCCGCCGCTCTTCAGCAGCGCGCGGTAGCGATACAAGTAGACGCCGAGGGAGTAGATCGTGAGGAGCACGGCGCCGGCCAGCGTGATGGCCACGAGCCAGCCGTGGAAGTCATCCCAGAAATTGCGAAACCAGCCCGCCCAACGGTGCGTCGCGAGCGCGTCTTTCCAGGCGAACCAGGCGATGGTCGCGCCGATGAAGACGTTCTGCAGGACCGTCTTGGCCTTGCCCGCGCCGGCCGCGGGAATGATCACGCCTTTGCGCCGGGCAAAGAATCGGAATGCGGTGATCAGGATCTCCCGGCCGACGAGAATCAGCAGCGCCCACACGGGCACGCTGCCCCACCAGGGGATGCGGTAGTCGACGAGGATCGTGGGGTGCCGCGTGATCCAGAAGATGGGAATCAGCATCGCGAACAGCATCAACTTGTCCGCGATCGGGTCGAGCAGCTGGCCCAGCTCGCTCACCTCGTTGCGCCGGCGCGCCAGCCAACCGTCCGCCACGTCGCTGAAGGCGGCCGCCAGAAAAATGAAAAACGCGATGACCTTGGGCCAATACCCCGAAATGAAGGGCAGCAGCGCGATCACCGGCGTGAGACCGATGCGGGCCAGCGTGAGGATGTTCGGGAGGGTCCAGCGCATGGAACGGCCGCTCAACTCAACGTCTTGAGCACCAGCTTACTGACCACTTTGAGCGTATCGAACACGCCGTCACCGCGGACCGCGACCGCCTCGAGGTAGGGCGCGCGTCCCACCCATTGGCCGCCCTCGCTCGCGACGAGATTTTCGCCGGGGTGGTTGGGATCGGGCGTCACTTTCTGCTGGGCGGCGTCTTCGATCGGCCAGCCGGGGTTGAGCGCGGCCTGAAGGTCCTTGATGGGCGCGGCGTTGGGCAGATCGCGTTTGTTGTACTGGACGATGAACGGAATCTTGGTGAGGTCGTAGCCGTACTCGGCCATGTTGTCGTACAGGTTCTGCATCGACTCGACGTTGGCTTCCATGCGCTCGAGCTGGCTGTCGGCGACGAAGACGATGCCGTCCACGCCCTTGAGGATCAGCTTGCGGCTGGCGTTGTAATACACCTGGCCCGGCACCGTGTAGAGGTGGAACCGGGTCTTGAAGCCGCGGATCGTGCCGAGGTCGACCGGCAGGAAGTCGAAGAACAGCGTGCGCTCGGTCTCGGTGGCGAGCGAGATCATCTTGCCGCGCGTCTGCGGGGAGACTTTGGCGTACACGTGCTCGAGGTTCGTGGTCTTGCCGCCCAGACCCGGACCGTAGTACACGAGCTTGCAGTTGATCTCGCGGGACGCGTAGTTGATCATCGACATGAGCGCGTCCCCTTATCCGAAGAGCTTGTCAATTTCGTCTTCCGCCCCTTCGAGCAGCCCCTTTTGCTGCGCGCCGCCCGTCCCCACGCGATTGAACATCTCCTCGAACACTTTATTGAGACTCTCGACCACACTGCGCGCCTTGAGCTTGACCAGGCCGAGCGTGGCGCGTTGATCGAACAGCACGACCAGGATGACGCGCTTGGCGATGTCGGCGAGGTACATCGATTCTTTCTCGCCCTGGTGGACCAGCGACGCGAATTCAGGCTCGCCGATCATCTTGGCGAGCTGGTCGTTGGCGCTGAAATCGGCGGCGGTGAGCGAGGCGAAGGCGGTGGGATCGAACTGCGGCGTCTCGCCGACGGTCGCGACGAGCTGGCCCGTGCGGTCCACGAGCAGCGCGCAACGCGCGTTCGAATCGCGCAGGAACGCCTGGAGGTACGTCTGAATCTGCTTGAAGTCGTTTTCGCTGAACGACCAGCTGGCCGCACCCGTCATCCGGCTCCCTCAGTCACTCCGATTCCGCCATGTCGCGGCGCGCGAGCAGGGACTGCGCGATGGTGACTCCGTCCGCGTATTCGAGATCCCCGCCCACCGGCAACCCGCGCGCGATGCGCGTCACGGGCGACAACCGCCCGCCCAGCACGTGGTAGCGGCCGCGGTATCCCCCCGCCCGCTCGATCGCGCCGACGTCCCCCGCCTCTTCCACCACGCACAACACGGTCGCGTCACGCCGCGGATCGCTGCAGATCGCGCACGGATCCTCGTCGGAGAGATTGCCGCACACGCCGCAGGCCTCGACCTGCGCGCGCACGCGGCGAATCGCCTCCGCCAGCCGCTCCACGATCTCGGGCGGCTGCTTCAGCAAATGAAACGTCAGCCGCTGCGCCGTCTTGCGTCCGATCCCGGGGAGTCGTGCCAGCTCCGTCACGAGATCATCGATGGCCGACACGACGAACTACAGTGGCAACTGGAACGGAAACGGCAAGCCGGGGGCGAGTTTCTTCACTTCCGCCTGATAGAGCTCGGCGGCCCGCTTCTGCGCCTCGGTCACCGCGGCGAGGACGAGGTCCTCGAGCAGCTCGATGTCTCCCGAGGCCACAACCTGGGGATCGATCTTGATCGAGCGGATCATCCCGCGCCCGTCGGCCGACGCCTGCACCATCCCGCCGCCCGCCGAGACCGTCACCGTCTGTTGCGCCAGT
>WNGI01023073.1_pt1 | contig 11245 bp, 13 predicted proteins | sample 5400621 | NCBI WGS metagenome assembly WNGI01 (sample SAMN13153374, study PRJNA577476) | soil metagenome | isolation source: 20 cm soil or saprolite under Garry oak tree replicate 1 | place: USA:California | collected 2016-06-15
GCCATCGCACTCAATTCGCGACTCGCTGAAGCCTACTACCACCGCGCCTTCATTCGAGTCGACCAGAAAGATCTGGATGAAGCGATTTCAGATTTCAATCGGGCTATTGAGCTCAATCCCAAAATGGCCTGGGCGTATGAAGGCCGCGGCGTAGCTTGGATGGGGAAGGTCTTGCTGGACCACGCCATCGTCGACTTCAATCGAGCGATCGAGCTCGATCCGACCCTTGCGCCTGCTTATATGAATCGTGGCCTGTCTTTTCTTCTTCTTGCTAAGGATAAAGAGGCGCAAGAAGATTTCGATCGGGCTCTCGCACTCAACCCAGGGCTGAAAGCTGATCTTGAGTACCGTATTCAAATGACAAAGCAATTCCGATAGAAGGGGTATCCACAGATTACACAGACAAGAGAACCAGGAGGCAGGGGCAGTAAGCAGGAGCAGGAATGATGAGCTGGTTGTTCCCGCGTGCTCCTGCTTCTGCTTGCTGCCCCTGGTTGTTTACTGTTCGTGGCTTAGATTTAACCGCCGTATTTCATTTGCCCGGCCGCTGTTGTCATCTACGTCAACGACGACTGCGCAGATCCGGACTTCCCCACTCGAGTGTTCGGCTCTGCGTGCAACAGCTGTAGTGAATCGAGCGATGACATCTGCTTTGTTCATGCCTATTACACCGGAGTAGCTTCCGGTCATTCCGATATCGGTGAGGCAAGCCGTACCCTTTGGAAGAATACGTTCGTCAGCGGTTTGCACGTGAGTATGTGTGCCCACAACAGCGGAAACTCGACCATCCAAATACCACCCCATTGCGACTTTTTCAGAAGTCGCTTCCGCGTGCATATCAACGATCCGCACTTTTGTCTCCGGTCCCAAAGAATCCAGCACATTGTCAGCGATACGAAAGGGATCGTCGGAGGGCGGCATAAAAACTCGCCCCATCAAGTTAACGACTGCGACCTGTGTGCCCCGAACTATCCCTGTCCACATGCCACTTCCGGGCGTATTTGGCGGATATCCGGAAGCAAAGAGCTGCTCGCAAAGGGAGGGTGTCACTGAAAAACCACCCGCCAGATTCTCCGCGTTCATGATTGCCAGATCGATTTCATTCTGCTCGCGCAGATCCTGAATGCGCTCAAGCACCGCCATGCGGCCGGGCTTGGCCACCACATCGCCAATAATCAAGACTCTCATAAGCAAAAAGCCGCAAATCGTGAATCATTAACCGCAAATAGAAAAGGAGTTTGGGCACAGAACATAACATCTATGAAACTCCCTTCTCTACCGGCGAGCATCACAGATTGGAAGTCTGTACCACTTCAGACTCTTCTACCTACGATTCAATATTGACGATTTACGACAGCGTTTTTGGCGGGAGGGAGATCCGCAGAGTCGCTCCGAAGCCGTAATTGAACCTGCATAGACAGGTGGGTGACCTCTTATTGCCACCCGCCTCTGGCATTTCTTAACGTTGAAGAAATGCACTGGCAGGCGACCTCGGTCTCCCTAATCAACGGCGTTGGCTCAATCATCGTTGCTCGGTGACGAACACCGCAGACAGTTCCCTCCGCCGCAGGGATAGTAACACAAAGCAAAGGAGGGCGAGAAGTGCTCATTTTCCAATTATCATTTGACATTTTTCATTCGCCATTTGTAGCGGAAGCCAGACGTTTTGCTGAATAATGGCACTCCTTTACGAGTCAATTTGTCTTTAGATGACAAATGAAACATGACAAATGATATATGGAAAATGATGGGAGACTAACCGAGGGAAAGCTTGCCTGCACCACCCTGTTCATGCTCGAGGGTATTCCTGACCTTGAGCAGACGATCGAGCATTTCCGCGCATTCAGAGCTGCGCGCGGCGAGCTGGGAGTCAGCTTGTTCGTGCATGTGCTTTAAGCGGTGGAGCTCATCGGCGACATGCAATGCGGCTAATATGGCAACTTTCAAAGAATCGACAGTCAAAGTCCCCGAAGAGATTTCTCGCATCCGGCTATCAACAAATTCCGCAAGCTGAATGATGTATTCAGTGTCGCCGTCAGATCTAATATTGTAAGTCTGATTGTAGATTTCGACTCGAATCGTCGGGCTTGTTGGTGTGGCTTCCATACTGCTTTTGTTGAGCATCTGATCGATTCCGGTGCTCATCTGTACTCCTCCGCCATTTCCGGATCAAGCGCCGCGACCGCATCAAGCATGGCCTCGACCTTCATCCGAATCATGTCGCGCTCGGCGAGAAGTTTTTCCACCTGAGTTTCCAACCGCTCTTTTTCATTCAATACGCTGCCCATGTCGCGACGCATGAGCGAGAGTTCTTTTTCTAAACTCTCTTTTTCCTGTCGCAACGTTTTCGTGAGTTCGATGGTCCGATAGATCTTGTCTTCAAGATGCGAAAACTTTTCCAAACCTGAAAGACCAACCATCATTTCTTCTCCCACCAACGTAAACTCAAGATCGAGACCAGATTATGCGACTTCACGCTCGCAAGCGCAAGACTCATTCTGCAATCCCGCGCGATTTATTTTCTAATGCTGCTCGGCGCCAAACTTTTGCAGGAGTGAAGCGGTCAAATCGGCATGGCGCACTTCGACTTCTTCGTCTCGCAGCGTCCGTTCATCAGAGCGATACTCTACTCGCATAGTCACGGAACGTCTATCTTGAGGGATGTTTGCTCCTTCATAAGTCCCCACCAACTTTGCATTGCGACAGTCTGCCACTCCGCGATCTCTCACCGCACGGAGTATCTCGCCGAAGCTAACACCGCGGCCTACCAGCAAAGAGAGATCGCGCACCACTGAAGGATAGCGCGGCAAAGGTCTGTACTGCACAGTCTTCTCTGGCGATGCCAGCAACTCACCAAGGTCCAACTCCATAACATAAACGGGCTGTCTGAATTTGTAGGACGAACCAATGTTCTCTGAAAGCCTGCCAATCGTTCCGATCTTTACGTGACCAGTGATCTCGATCTCAGCCGACTGACCAGGCCTCAAGTGTTTCGTAGCTGTCTTGCCAAAAACGAGTGGTCCCAGGTTCATCCAATCGCTGGCGGTTTCCAGCGCACCCTTGAGATCAAAGAAATCAAATTCACGCTCCGCCTGGGCTCGGCTTTCTTCCAGCGCTCCGCCAGTAGCCACCATCGCCAGCGCCTCTCGTTCTTGCGGTAGTTCGCCTTCTGAAGAAACTGCGAAAACCCGCCCAATTTCAAATAAACGCACGTCACGAATGCCATGATTCAGATTTTGACGCACAGAAGCCAATAGACCTGGTAGTAAAGTAGGTCGCATCCATGATGCTTCTTCAAGGATTGGGTTTTTGAGTTCGATCTGATCATTTTCGGCACCGGCAAACTTCGGAATTAGATCAAACTGCGTCTCATTTTGAATAAAACTGAAATTGATTCCCTCGTCAAAACCGAAGGCATTCAACGCTCGACGCAACACACGCAGTTTCATCTCGCTCGGCTGGTATTCTCCGGAGGCGTTTGACGGCGGGAGCTCTGAGGCTATCTTGTCATAGCCCGCGTGTCTGGCAACTTCTTCAACAAGGTCTTCCTCTTGTTCGACATCAATGCGCCACGAGGGAACTTTGAACGCCAGGGTTTCTGATGATGTGCCCTGAGCTACAAAACCCAGTCCCGTCAGAATTCGATTCATCTCGGATAGTTCGACTGAAAGCGAAGTAAGCTCCTGCACCCTACTAGGACGGAATTCCACTACGCGCGCCGCAAGCGGAAGGGGATAGATGTCGATTGCGTTTTCAGTGGCGATACCGCCGGCAATCTCGCAGATTAGTTCGACGCATCGCTCTTGCGCACGCAAAACATTTTCGCAGTCGGCTCCGCGTTCAAATCTCCGCGAGGCTTCAGTGTCCATTCCCAGCAACCGCGCCGTACGACGCACTGAGTCAGGATTGAAGTAAGCGCTTTCAATCAGAACGTCCTTGGTGTTTGCTGAGATTTCCGAATCTTCGCCACCCATGATGCCGGCCAGGGCGACCGGACGTTCCGCGTCGGCAATAACCAGTATCTGATCGTCGAGAACACGATCTATCCCGTCCAGCGTCTTTAGTTTTTCGCCAGGCTTGGCCCGACGTATGATTATCTTTTGTCCGGCCAGTTTCTGAAAATCAAAGGCGTGCAACGGCTGACCAAGTTCATGTGGCCGGCCAGTTTCTGAAAATCAAAGGCGTGCAACGGCTGACCAAGTTCATGTAGAACGTAATTCGTGATGTCGGCGACATTGTTTATCGGTCTCTGCCCAATGGCCGCGAGACGCTGCGCTAACCATGCGGGAGAAGGTCCGATTGTTACACCCCGCACAAGTCGGGCCGCGTAGCGAGGACACAGATCCGAATCTTTTATTTCAACTGCGGTAAAGCTTTCAGCGCGACCTTCGGTCTTAGGTTGTTTTCCTTCATGCAGTTGAACCTGTCCGGCTTCGATTACGGCAACTTCCCGCGCAACACCAACGTGCGAGAGGCAGTCAGGACGATTAGAAGGCACCTCAACGTCCAGCACAGAATCGCTCTCCTGTGTCTCGACGGCATCGATGGCCAGACCCACCATTGTGAGCCGCTCCCTCAAATCCGAGGGAGCCAATCTGGTGTCCGTCAACTCACGCAGCCAGTTGTAACTTATTAACATTGGTCCGTTGTCAGTTGTCCGTTGTCCGTTGTCCGTTGGTTTTGGCAGTTACCTACTGACAACGGACAACGGACAACGGACAGCTCTTACTCAAACTGTTCCAAAAACCTGACGTCGTTTTCGAAAAGCAGGCGGATGTCATCAAGTTCGTACATCAGCGCGCACATACGATCGATGCCGAAGCCAAAAGCGAAACCGGAAAACTCTTTCGGATCGACGCCGGCTGCGCGCAGCACATTTGGATGCACCATCCCGGACCCACCCAACTCGATCCATCCGGAGTTCTTACAGATACGACAACCGACGCCCTTACACTTGAAGCAACTGAAGTCAAACTCAGCGCTTGGCTCGGTAAAAGGAAAATAGGAAGGACGAAAGCGAGTGAGGGTTTCGCCACCGAACATACGCCGCAGTAACTCGGCCACGGTTCCCTTCAAATGGGCCATCGTTATCCCGCGATCCACACATAAACCCTCAACCTGAAAAAACATCGGATTGTGAGTGGGGTCGGGTGTGTCTCGGCGAAACACGCGCCCGGGAGCAATCATGCGAACCGGTGCGCCACGCCGCTGCATCGCATGAATCTGTACTGTCGAAGTTTGCGAACGTAGTGCGAACCCTTCTGTGGTGTAAAAGGTGTCCTGTGACGCTCGGGCTGGATGATTTTCGGGAATATTGAGTGCGTCGAAGTTGTAAAAATCAGTTTCAATTTCGCGATCGTCTTCAATCGCGTAACCCAGCGCCACGAAAATGTCTTCCAGACGCTCGCGCACCAATGTAATCGGATGCCGGTGTCCCCGGCGAGGGCGCCGGCCGGGAAGCGTCACATCAATGCTCTCTAAAGTTGTCCGCTCATCCTCGATGCACTTTTTGAGATTCTGCTCAGCCTCATCGAGAGCTTGAGTCAATGTTCCTTCGATCGACTGCACCAACTGTCCGAAGCTTGCGCGCAATTCGGGCGCAACTCGGCCAATGGCTTTTTTACTGGCCGCAAGTGCGCTCTTTTTTCCGAGATGCCGCGTACGCAACTCAGCCAATGATCGCTGTTCGGCAATCGCCTGCTCGAGGTTTAGCCCGCTCAGATCTGCAGAAGGTCCGATAAAGCGGGCAAAGCGCTCGAACTCTTGCTCGAACGCTTTGCGTGCTGTTTCGACCTGCTGCGTTGGCTCTTGGTCTTCGGTATCGGTCATTAAGACAATCCGACAGGTTGCCTATGGTTTCTTCTTTATAGCCACCCACTTACCCTGCATCTGTCCTGCGTAATCAAACTCTCCCGTGAGTTTTCCATCCACAAGAGTTGCGCTCATCGTGACGACGCCGTTAGATGAATCCAGTACAAAGTTCAGCTTGCCGTCTTTCCAGCTTCCACTACTGATCTTAGATTCACCCAACTGCGAGCTGCTTCCCCCGGTAACCTTCTCGCCGTCGACCTTTAGGGTAAGCAAGAATGGAAACGGCTCACCAGCCTCAGCCACGCCATCCCAATCGCCTGAAAGCGAAACTGGAGTTGCGGGAGACGCCTCGACCGCTACCGCGGACGCGGGAACCACTTTCTTGAGTTCCACTACACCTTTTTGTGCTCCCATCGCCCATGTGCCGGTAATTTTCTCACCTTCTACTCGTCCTGTTAGGGTTCCTTCTTTGCCCGCGTGGTTGACTTTAAGCGTCAGGTTGCCCTCGGAGAACGTGCCTTCACTAATCTCCCCGGTGTTGTGGGCACTGCTAATGCGGCCCGAGAATTTGTTGCCCTCTTGCTTCAAATCCAGCGTGATTGGGACATCAGCACTACCATCAGCCTTCGACGTTCCCTCGTATTTTCCCGACAGATTATTGGGGGTCGCTGTTCCAGTTCCCTGACAAAGCGCTACTGCGCTTGCAAAAACCAGAGTAAGCAACACACCGACGACCTGTCTCATTCCATATTTGTCTTTCCGTTTCACGGTTTCACTCCTTTCAGACAATGGACTTCTAGGCAGCCGCTCTGCTGCGTTGCTCATTCTCCAAAGCACTCTTGGCCTGGGCGGCCACTTGCGCAAAGGATTCTGGCTGATGGACGGCCAGGTCAGCCAGGACCTTACGATCAAGTTCGATACCTGCCAACTTTAGACCATGCATCAACTGGGAATAATTCACTCCATTCAAACGGGCTGCCGCTCCGATTCGCACTATCCAGAGGCTACGGAAATCTCGCTTCTTCAACTTGCGTCCCGTGTAAGCAAAGTTTAACCCGCGTTCGACGGATTCTTTGGCAGAACGATAGAGTTTTGATTTAGTACCGCGGTAACCCTTCGCCAGTTTCAATATCTTCTTGCGCCTCTCGAGGCGCTTGTTTCCACGTTTTGCTCGAGGCATTTCAATCCCCTTTCTTAAAGGATGAAGAATCATGGTAGAAGGACGAAACGATGAACCGTTTCAAACCTTCAGCCCTAATCCTTAAATATTAGTCTCGTCCATAAGGCAACATCGACATTATCCGATCGTGATCTGACTTTGAAACCAGCGTATCTATGTCGAGCAAGCGCTTTCGCTTGTTTGTTTTCTTCGTCAGGATATGGCGTGCGTGCGAGTGTCCCCGCTTGATCTTTCCGGTGGCTGTTAACCGCACGCGTTTGGCCGTGCCTTTATGTGTTTTTAGTTTCGGCATAATTACTCCTAAGTATTTTCAGTTCCCATTTTCCATCACCACTTCATTGCCGACTCTGGAGATTTACTTTCATCAATCGACAGTTCTCCGATCGGCGTCGGCGCAATATGTCTTGTCCCGCAATAATTTCTTATTCCGCGCCTTTGGACGGTAGCGGAGCGGGTTCAGCTTTGGCCGCCGCAGGCTCCGTCTTGACTACTGCAGGCGCCGCCTTAGGCGTGGCAGGCTCCGATTTCCCGGCAGTCTTGTGTCGCTTCGGACCCAGGATAATAAACATCTGATTGCCTTCCATCCTCGGTCGCGCTTCAACTTCTCCGACATCAGCCAGATCCTTCTCCAGCTTCTCCAGAATGCGCGAACCCAGCTCGCGGTGAGTCATCTCGCGCCCGCGGAACCAGATTGTGGCCTTTACCTTGTCACCTTCTTGCAGCCACTCCCGCGCGTGCTTCATCCGATAGCTGTAATCGTGCTCATCAGTTCCCGGGCGAAACTTTACTTCTTTGACCGAGACCGTTACTTGCTTTTTCTTCGCCTCGTTCGCCTTTTTCTTAGCCTCGTACTGAAACTTTCCAAAATCGATGATCCGGCAAACGGGTGGATCGCCATTGGGAGCGATCTCGACAAGATCAAGTCCTTTCTCTTTCGCCGCTCGGATTGCGTCTCGTACGTCCATTACGCCGAGCTGCTCGCTGTCTTCGCCAATGACACGCACCTGGGGCACACGAATTCTCTCGTTAATACGAACGGGCGGCAGGCGCCGATTATCAGGACGCTGTCCGCGACCTCTAAAGCCTGTAGCTATTGCTGCACCTCCTCTGATAAGAGTTTCGCGGTTCCGAGCTGCGAGTCTCGAGTTGGCGTTGATTCAGACTCGAAACTCGAAAACGAAATTCGAAACTATGCATTGCTTAACGCGCGTGTCTCGATAAGCCCGCGCGTCATCTCCTTGAATTCCGCGAGCGTCATCACCCCGATGTCGCCCTGCGTGCGTTCCCGAACCGCTACTGTTTTCTGTTCCATCTCACGGTCTCCGAGAACAAGCATGAAGGGAACTTTCTGCATTTGTGCGTCTCGAATCTTTGCACCAATCTTTTCACTTCTAAGGTTTGACTCGACACGCAGGCCAGCGCCGAGAAGTTCTCGTGCAACCTCCCCGGCATACTCATTCACGCGATCTGTAATCGGCAAAACGGCGACCTGCACTGGAGCTAGCCACAATGGAAAAGCGCCTGCGTAGTGTTCGATGAGTACACCGAAGAAGCGTTCCATCGAGCCAAACAGCGCGCGGTGAATCATTAGTGGTCGATGTGGTTTGTTATCCTCGCCTATATACTCCATTTGAAAAAGTTCAGGCAGGTTGAAATCAAATTGTACGGTCGTTAACTGCCAGTTCCTCCCGATCGCATCTTCCACCCGAATATCGATTTTCGGTCCGTAGTAAACCGCTTCACCCTCGACACGCTGGTAAGGAATACTCTTCTGATTCAAAGCATCTACCAGTGCCGACTCCGCGCGGGCCCAATCCTCATCAGAACCGAGAAAATGAGCATTAGGATCATCGCCCCTTACAGAGAGCTCGACCTTGATGTCCTTAAACCCGAACACGCCGAACAAGTGAAACGCAAAATCTAAACAGCCGAGGATTTCACCGCGCACAGTTTCCGGGGTGCAGAATATATGGGCATCGTCCTGGGTAAATCCGCGAACACGCGTGAGACCATGCAACGTGCCTGACAGCTCCGCACGATAAACTGTACCCAATTCCGCATAACGGATCGGCAATTCACGATATGAACGCTGTCCGGATTTGTAGATGCCAATGTGAAAAGGGCAGTTCATAGGCTTAATCCGAAATTCCTGCCCCTCAAACTCCATCGGCGAAAACATCGAGTCGGCGTAGTTCGCTTCATGCCCGCTTGTAAACCATAAATCCCGTTTGGCAATGTGTGGGGTGAAAACCAGGCCATACCCTCGCACCAGCAACTGTTCGCGAAGGTAGTCTTCCATCTCCTTGCGGATAGCACCGCCCTTCGGGTGCCAGAAGATCAGACCCTGGCCATACTCCTCCTGAATAGAAAACAGGTCGAGCTCGCGTCCGAGCCGCCGGTGGTCACGCTTCTCAGCCTCTTCGCGTTGTTTCAACCAGGCATCGAGTTCCTCCGGAGTGAAGAACGCCGTACCGTAAATACGCTGCATCTGCGGCTTCGTTGCGTCGCCTTTCCAGTAAGCGCCTGCGAGAGAAAGTAACTTGAACGCGCGCAGCTTATTTGTGTTGGGCACGTGCGGCCCCAGACAAAAGTCGATGAAGGGTGATCCATCGATATAATAGACGCTGACCGTTGCCCCGGCTTTCTCATCGATGAGTTCGCGCTTCAGCGGCTCACCGCGTTCTTGAAAGACCTGCAGTGCTTGCGCCTTGGGGATTTCTTCCCTGCGATAGGCCAAATTCTTACTGGCTATGTGCCGCATTCTTTTTTCAATCAACGGCAGGTCCGCTTCCGTCAGAGGAGCAGGCGTGATGACATCGTAGAAAAAACCATAGCGCGGATCATCGAGAAGAGCAGGACCAATGCCCCAGCAAGTGAGCCGTCGAATGGCGCAAGACTTCCAGACCATCGCGGGTTTGCGGCAGCACTGGATCGATTTGTACGGCGGAGTCGCCCGACACTCCGGATGGCGTCCCATCCACTGCCGCCAACTGGGGAATCGCGTCGAGTTGGGCGGCCAGGTCAACGTCGAATCCTCGAACCCTGGCAGCCAGCGCATGCTTAGCCAGATCGCGATCCAGCTTTTTCAGAGCTTCGGCCACGGTCGAGGAGGCAGACATTGGCACTGCCGCACCGCCTTTTAGTTGTACGTTGATCTCACTCATTTCATTAGCAAATGACAAATAGGGAGAAGGCAGACGTCCTGTCTGCTGCCACGACCGACACCAAGCCTAAAAACAGCCTGGGCCTCCTACCATTTACCCGTCGCCATTTACTATTTACCAACAGATCGGATTCGATAGGAGCGCCTTCGTCGCAGGCCCGCGTGTGAGGCGGACAAGCAATCAAAAAGTAAAGAATCGAGTGAATGTTCGATTCATGACGAAGGTCTTTCGGAGCTTCCTATCAAAAGTTAGAAACTGGCAAGTCCTATTGAATCAGGCCCTGCCCGTGTACAAAAATTACAAGTCGGGATTCTAACAAAGCCAATTGGAGTGGTGCAAGTTATCATGCGGCGGGAGTAGGTGATCCCCCCTGATACGCCGAAGTGGGAGTTGCTGCTTCAATATTTATCCCGAAGGGATGTAAGTCAGTAGCCGTCGACGAGCATTTCGCGACGTCCACGGATTTTATTCATAGAATAGTGGTTTTGACCCTGAAACGGTCACAGTCCCGGACCGGATGTTTGACCCTTTCAGGATCAGTGGCGACTTCTTGTTTACTCCGTGGACATCGCGAAACGCTCGTCCACGGCTATTAACTCAAATCCCTGCGGGATAAACCCAGGGCTTTTCTGTTTTTCCGACCTTTATTTAGCTATTTGCGATAGCATACCGGCACTTGGGTCACTTCCAAGGTCTACGTTCCACTCATACCAATTAGGAGACATAAAGCATGCGAATCGGGTCACAAGCTTTAACGTCTGCACTCTCGGTCGTCCTCGTCTTAACCGGCTGCTTATCAATAGAGGCCCCAGCTCAAACGGTTCTCCGAAATCCAAAGAAGGTTACCGGTGAGCGAGCGAAAACCGACTCGAATGAAATTCCGGACCTAACCGAACTCAAAACTCCCGAAAGCGAGATGCGCTCCGTAATCGAGCGCTATAACGTCGATCGCGGCAGCCTCACGCGTTCCTATCCCGTTTTCTTCTCATCTGCACGCCAGGCGCGCTTTAAGCAGTTCTATTCGGATTGGCTTGCCTCCCTCGACAAGCTGGACTTCGACGCGATGAGTCAGGACGGGAAGGTGGATTAT
>WNGI01005714.1_pt1 | contig 11244 bp, 4 predicted proteins | sample 5400621 | NCBI WGS metagenome assembly WNGI01 (sample SAMN13153374, study PRJNA577476) | soil metagenome | isolation source: 20 cm soil or saprolite under Garry oak tree replicate 1 | place: USA:California | collected 2016-06-15
GCGAAGAGGATGACTCCCACTACGCCGAATATGATGCTGGGCAGCCACGCTGCCAGATCAGCCGGGATCATTCCCTTTCCACCGATGCCCTTGGTGAGTTGAATCAGCATCAGGAAGATCACCGTCGTCGCCAGACTGAGCCCGACACCATAGGCGGCACCGCCGCGTTGGGTGCTGGTCGCGAGCGGTGCACCAAAGAGTAGAATGACGACGCACGTGATCGGTATCGCGATCTTGAGCATTCGCTCGACCCTCAGCTCGTTGACCTCCGCTCCGGACCGCTCCATCGACGCGATGAACCGTCCAAGCTCGCGGAATCCCATATCGGCCGGCGCCTTCTGAGTGAGCGTCAGCTGCTTCGGCGCCTCGGTAAAATGGCGATCGACCAGTGAGTCAAAGCTGAAGGTCATGTTGTGGAGCGTGTCAGGGATAACGTGCATCGCCCCGCGTTGCAGCAGCCAGCCGCTGGCTGGCTTGTACCGTGCCGAGTTGGCCGTGATGAGGTACGATGGATAGTCGGGCCCGTTCCCTTTTCGTTCTATAACCATTCCTTCGATCGCCGGCTCGAGAAGATGCAGCGCGCCAATCTTGTAAACGCGGCCCCGATCCGCTGCGTATGCGAAGTTGTACCGATCGTTGCTGATGTTGATGCGGTTCGCCTGAAGAATCTCCAGCCGCTTCTTGTTCGTGACCGGGGCTATCTCGCCGAGAATGAGGCCGAGCACGGTTGCCAGGAACGCCCCGGCAAAGATCGGGGCGATGAAGCGATAGAAGCTGATGCCCGACGCCTTCGCCGCGGTAATCTCCGAATGGCGCGTCAGAGCGCCAATCGCGAATACCGTTGCGAACAAGACAGCCGCCGGCAGTATCATGAACATTGAATCCGGAAGCCAGTACAGATAACTGAGCGCGATACGTCCGATGCTCAGACGCCGGCCCAGGTAGCTGTCGAGATTGTCGGTCAGATCGATGATGTTGACGAGGATCGGAAAGCCGAGCGCCGTCGTCACGAAGATCTTCCAGAACTCGACGAACACATAGCGGTCGAGCGCCCGCACCATTCTGCTCAAGCTGCGAGTCTCTCCCGGCGGATTCGGCGGTCTTTCCAGCCTACCCTGGACCGGATCCAACCCGTCACCGCGCCGATCATCTCTTTCGCGTCGCCGCCGCGGGCGGTCGTGCCCTCCTTACCCATCTTCGTCATCAGCCAGAGAGCAACCAGAGCGAAGATGACGTTGGCCATCCACATCGACACGACTGCGGGCATGAGTCCGCGCTTGGCGATTGATTCGCCGGCGATCAGACACACATAATAGAGCGCGAAGACGAACAAGCTTACGCCGATCGTTAGACCAACACCGCCGCGCGGAAATCTCAGGGCGATTGGCGCGCCGAGCAGCACAAAGACGAAGCAAGCGACAGCCAGCGCGAATTTCTTGTGGATCTCGACGCCGTAAGAGTTCATGAGTTGGGCGCTGTCCTGAAGTCTGATCCGCAGCGTTTCGGCGGCCGCCAGGTCGGCCTGGTTATTCGGCGGCGGTTCGCCTGTCCTCAGGTTCGGATTCGAGGTGGCCGGCGACGGAACCTGCGGCCGTTTGAGAACGGCCGTCGTCGACGCGCTGCCCAGCGGCTTGGTCGAGGATGCGCCTTGCATCAGTCGAGTCCTCGGCGTAGTCGATACTCCCTGCGCCTTTGCTTTTTTCGGCGTGATGAGCGCTACCAAGTTGCAGTACACTTTGCCGAGTCCAACGTCCCAGGGCGCGCTCGTTCTCGCCCTCAGGATTTCCTCGCTCGGCTTTGTCTTCGATTTTTTGAGCGCCGCCAGCTTCTTCTCGAATTCCTTGCGGGCTTCCTCGTACTCACGTCGCGCTTTGTCCTGCGCTGCCTGCATCTCGCACACCGTCATCTCGCGGTCGCTCTTGTACGAGTCGCCACTCGACTTCTGAAACTGATTGCCCACGCCCCGCACACGAATGAGGGTGGAGTCGAAGAAAAGTCGCTGCAGCTCGTCGGGGTTCACCGTTGGAACATCCTGCATGTTCCCGTGATAGAGCGTGAGCTCGAGATCCGTCATCCCCTTGGTCAACCTCATGTTGCCACTGTCGGCGTAAATGGTGCGGCGGCGAGTGGGGTCGGCCATGTCGTAGATCGTAACCTCGCGCATCAGATTCGTTGCTTCGTCGATGTGTCCGGCGCGAAGGTAGAACTTTCCGGGGCTGACCTCGTTGATCACCTGCTCACGCAGCCCGAACGTCGGCTTCGTCTGGGCGATGTCACGCTGCAGCATCGCCAGTCGATGATTGGAGCGCGGGAGAACCTGATCGTTGAACACGATCATCACGATGGTGATGCCGAGCGCCGCCCAAAGAACCGGTGTGAGCACACTCACGAGTCCGACACCACTGGCCTTGAGCGCGGTTATCTCGTTTTCGGCGGCGAGCCGGCTGAATGCGTAAAGAGTCGCGACTAGCACCGCCATCGGCAGAGTCAGCGCTACTGTAAGCGGAACGGACAACCCGAAAAACTCAGCGATGACGAAGGCCGGTAGTCCTTTGCCAACCAGCTCACCAAAGTGCTTGCCGATGTACTGCAGCAGCAGGATCGAAGTGAGCGCTGTAAGCGCGAAAGTCAGCGGACCCACGTGTTCCTTTAGAACGTAGCGGTGCAGTATCTTCACGATGTGAAATATACCGTGCGCTCGCGGGTAAGCGACACGCAGACAACGAGTTCCGCGCGTGTGGCGTCCTACTGCTCACGTCGCGCCGCGATCTCGCTTGCCGCGATTTCATTGGTGTTCGCGACAGGTCGGACCGCGCGCGGCCAGGACCCGCGTGACACGACCAGGAAGATCACGCCCGCGCCACCCGTCACCCCTCCGACAGGTACGCCCGGAACGCCCGGGATCCGGCTGAGGCTCGGACGCGACACGCTCCCGTTGGTTCTTCCCTCCGTCATGTCGCGGGGCGAGCGAGAATCCTTCCGTCAGGCTCAGGCGCAGATCGAAGCGGCACGCGCGACCGCTTTCCAGCAGAACATGCGCGCAATAATGGAAGCCGTCTGGGGTCAGGTTGCGACCAGTAACTTTGCCACGTCTACGCCCGTGCCTGGGTACCCTGGCGATCTTCCGCCGAAGGCAAAGCCAACAGTCACGACGAAGCCAATCCCTATCCTGGGAGAGTACGCGGACCTCGGCTTGCAGCTCGACGGACGCCTGGAATTCCGCGGCGAAAAAAATCAGAGCGCTCTCTGCTCGTCGATTTTTTTCTTTGATCCCGTCGCGAACTGCCGCAGCGCGTTCGAGCCGCTGGTGGACTTTCAGTTCGCCGCCAAGTCCGGCGGCATCGTTGCCGAGAGGGTACACGTGAATCTCGACTACGACACGCAGCGGGAGTTCGATGCCTCGAACAACATCTCGATCTACTACGAGGGGAAGGGCAGCGAGTTCGTCCAGCGACTCGAGGTGGGCAACGTAACTTTCCAACCGCCATCTTCGCGTTACATCACCGCGGGAATCGCCAGTGGCAACTACGGCATTCAAGCCGTTACCAAACTCGGCTCCATGCGGCTCAAGGCGATTCTCGCGCAGCAGAAAGGGAACGTCGTCCGCGATCGCGTTTTCACCGTCGGCGATCGCACGCTACAGGCGATTGATCGCAAGATCGAAGACTACCAGTTCGAGCCACGACGCTTCTTTTTCACAGTCGCTCCGAAGTTGTTCGGCAGCTCGTATCCAAACATCGACATCCTCGACACGCGGAAAATGGCAGCGCTCTCCGCGTCACTGCCCGATACGCTGCGACCGACAAAGATTTTTCTTTATCGCCTGCTGATCGGCGGCCAGCCGCCGAACCCCAACGGCCCGCAGTTTCGCCTCGTAGGAAACCCGCGCTCACGACGTGGACAGGTCTACGAGTACCTGCGCGAAGGCGTGGACTACTACGCCGATCCTTCGCTCCTCTGGATTGCGCTGGTGCGGCCGCTCGCCCTCAACAACGAACGACTCGTCGTTGCGTTTCGAGTCCGTATCAACGGTCGCGACACTGTGTATACAGCGACCGGCGGCACGCCGGACCTCACTTTCACCGCGGCGCGCGAGCAGTTCGCAAACTTGATCTGGGATCCGGATGTGCAGCCCGGCGACCCGGCGTTCGATCGCGAAATCCGGAGTGTCTACCGGCTTGGAGGACCCGATCTTCGCCGCCAGAGCGTGACGCTCAAGGTCGTGACCGGCAGCAGCGAGGACCAGGAGAAACCGGTCGCCGGCACCGCCGACACCTATCTCAAGTTGTTCGGCCTGGCGCAATCGACCAACAGCTCGAGCTTCGATCTCGAGAATCGCATCTGGCCGCGGCCAAGTGACCCGAACTTCGAGTTGAGCCTCGGCTCACCCGGCTCGCATACGATTCGCGATCAGTTTCTAATCTTTCCATCCGCGAAACCCTTCGCGTCGAAGGGGCTGGCTGTTGGCGGCAACCCGACCAATGACACGATCTACACGACGCCGCCGGAATACGTGCGCTCGTCTCAGCGGCCCGAGGCGATCTATCACATCCGCATGCGCGCCCAGTCGGAGGGAAGCGGCGAAGGCGGCGCGCTGATGCTTGGAACAGTACAGATCAGACCCAATTCGGAGCGCCTTCTCGTCGACGGAATTCCTTTGACGCGGGGAAGCGACTATTCCGTCGACTACGATCTCGGACGTGTTTCGTTCAACCGGCCCGATACGCTTTTCCCAAGGCCGCGACAAGTGTCGGTGCAGTACGAGGAGAACCCGGTGTTCGAGGAAACGCCGACGTCGATCTTTGGCGCCACTGCGGAATTTCCGCTGACGAATGGTCAGATCAACTTCACCGCCATCTCGCAGAGTCAGCGCACCAACTTCACGCGTCCGCCGCTGGGATTCGAGCCCGCCGCTTCGCTGGTTGCCGGCGTGAGCGCTCTCTTCAATTTCGACGCCGAGCCACTGACTGCGCTCGTCTCAAAGTTGCCATTTGGGCCAACGACGATTCCTTCGCGCGTCGCCTTCTCCGCCGAGCTTGCCGCGAGCCGCCCCCAGACCAGCGCGTCGCAGCAGGCGTACATCGAATCGTTCGAGGGCGAAGGAGGACTTCCGATCGCGCTGAACGATCCACAATGGTACTTCAGCAGCCAGCCGGCACTGGGAACGAAGATTCCGGCGCGCTTCGGCGCCACCGTATTCGATCTGACTCGTGCCACTACGGTGTCGTGGCAGAGCAATGGAGTGGACGTAGATGGTCACGCTGTTCGCTATCGCATCGACCAGATCGATTCGCTTGTCTCACAAAGCGGTACCGGTATCGCTGGTCCCGAGCCACTCCTCTGGCTAACGCTGTATCCGCTCACTGTCGGCGGGCAGGTGGACAATGTTACGGAGCGCTATCGCTGGACCGTCGCGAATCCGCCGACCGGACGTCGCTGGCGCTCCATTCGCACTGTTCTCGGGCCGAGCGGCTCCGACATCTCCCGCGCCGAAAATCTCGAGTTCTGGGCGCAGATCCCCACAAGGATCCTGTCAAAGAATCCAACCCTGGTATTCGATTTCGGAGACATCTCCGAAAACTCGGTCTCATTTGGTCCGGATACGGTCGTTGTTCAGCGTGGGTCGGTCGCCGGTTCGCTCGACACGACTTATCTGGGCAAGCGAATCCAGGGACTTGACACTCTCAACAGCGAGCGTGATTCGTTTTCTCGGGCGTTCAACGTCGCCACCAACGACAACGGACTTCCCGGCGATGTCGTCGACACCATGGTCGTCGCGTATGACACCATTCCTGGCCAGCCTCCGAGTTTCGCGACGCTGCGCGTCGTACCCACCTGCCTTGGTGGCTACGGCATCCGACAGATACTCGGCGACACGAGGACCAACTGCACGGTTCACAACAACCATCTCGATGAAGAAGACATCGACGCCGACAACGTTCTCAACCTCACCACGGCGGAGCGCGATCAGGAGCAGTGGTATCGCTACATTGTGAATCTCGCTGATCCGTCGAAGCAAACGCGACAGGGGAAATGCGGCCCCCCGCCCAGGCTCGCGGGGCAACCGAGAGGCCTCCGCGACGATGTATGCTGGGTCTTCTTTCGTATTCCCTTCCGGCATCCCGATGATTCGCTCGGCCGTCCTTTGCTGCGTCGAGCTCGGGCGCTACGCATCACAATAATCTCCGGAGACGGGCTCGGCGACACCGAGTTCAACACCGTTCCGCTTGCAAGGCTGCGGCTCACCGGCGCACCGTGGCTCAAGGTCAGCGATCGCACGCTCCACGGAATTGCCGGAGATCAGACTTCCATCGGACTTGTCCAGTCCGGCGTCGTCGGCACGCAGGACAAGAAAATCAGGGGTGACATCGACTACGAGTCACCGCCGGGAATCACGGACGCTCCAACCAGCAAGACCGTCTCTTACCAGCCAGGAAGGGTTCAGATCAACGAGCGATCGCTTCGCCTTCTCGCGACCGACGTCGCGCCGATGGATCGGGCGGAATCGTATTACCGCTTTCCAGAAGGGGAGAAGAATTTCATGGGCTACCGGGACCTGAGGGTCTGGGCTCGCGGACTGAGCAGCGGTTGGGGACCCGATGGTGAATTACAGTTTTACATCAAGATCGCGCGCGACGACAACAACTTTTACATGTATCGCACCCCCATAAATTCGGGTAACTCCAAGGCCGCCTGGCTTCCCGAGATCAACTTGAGCTTTGCGCGGCTTTTCGCCTTGCGAGCGCAGATTCAGAACTCGTATCTGCAAGGGACGCAGCGCAACACCTGCACTGGCATCGATTCGGTTCTTATCGCGAACACTCCGCTTCCGGCCGGCGCGAGTGCCAGTTCGCGCTATGCGGCGTGTGACAATGGCTACATCGTCTATACGCTCGACCCGGGGATCAGTCCACCCAATCTCGCCGCAGTCCAGGAGCTCGCCGTCGGCATGCTGCGACTCCCGGTTCCTCCTGGTGTCAATCCGGTTCTTCCCAGCGACACGCTGGAGCTCTGGGTCGATGACATCCGGCTCGCTGGTGTCGTCAACGAAGCGGGCTTCGCCGGTCAGACCGGACTAACCATAGTCGCCAGCGACTTCGCTGACATTCGGATAAACGCCAGCAAGCGCGATCCAAACTTCAGGCAGTTGGCGGAACAGCCAACATTCCTCACCGACAACACCGTGGATGTCAGCTCTGCGTTTCATCTGGAGAAGCTGCTCCCCGCGTCCCTCGGCCTGTCCATTCCATTCACATTCAACTACACCTCGGCCTCGATCAAGCCACTGTACGTGTCGCAATCGGACATTCAGGGGGACGCGATAGACGGACTACGCACGCCCAGGTCCGCGGCGACTTCGATGACATTGAGCTTGCGTCGTACAAGGCAATCGTCCGGCTCCAAATGGTCGCCGATTCTCAACAACCTCGCGCTCAGCTCCTCCTACACGAGTGGAGTGTCGCGCAGCGAGTATGAGGACGGTAGGGCCAAGAACTTCGTGGTGGGAGTGGATTTCAATCTTTCGCGCGCCCTGATCCCGGACATTGCGCGCTGGTCGCCGACCGAGCTGCATCTCACGAGCGTATACGCCAATGGACACGACGACCGCGTCTCATTCCTCAAGCCGGCGGTCGCGCTCGACGATACCGCGCGCGCAGTGAAGGGACGCACACGCACTTGGCGCAATGGAAGCACCCTTGTTTTCCGACCGTTCAAAGCGGCATCGGTTCGCTGGGACGTTACGTCTGTGCGTGACCTGCGCGGGTATGGCAGTGACACTCAACTTGGAGCAATTGCTGCTAGTGGCCGCGACCGTGTGCTTGGCTACGACACTGGACTGGAGCGCGAGCGCGCAATGCAGGCTGGGATCAACATCTCGCCCCCCATTACAGCCTGGTTCCGGCCACGCCTCGATTTTGGAACGTCGTATAACATGTTGCGGGATCCGAATACGCTGAGCTTCACGCGGCCGGCCGACAGTACCGGCGATCTGCGCATTCCACGTCGACTTGGCAACTCGCAAACTACGACCGCCGGACTCACTCTTGACCTGCCGCGTGCGATCAAGCTCTACACCGATAGCACCAGCTTGCTCCGCGGATTGCTTGGCGGCCTTCAGCCGGTCGACATCAATTTCAATCGCAGCGTTCTTTCCGTCTACGACGGCAGCGCGGTTCCGGCGTCGCTGGCGTATCAGTTCGGCTTCGGCGGCATCAACAATTTCCGTCAGTTGCGCGGAGAGCTGGCGACAAGCGTTGGACTCGTAACGCAGCTATCGGTCAATCAGTCGCTGAGTCTGCCGCTCGGCGCCACACTCGCCGGTCGTTATCAGCGAATCAACACCAGAAACTGGACGCGACGGATTGAGCAGGGCCAGGACATCGTCGATGGAACACAGGTAGTGTTCCCGGATGTGTCGCTGCGTTGGAGCGGCCAGCCCCCTGCGCTCAGATCGATCATCTCCAGCGTCGGTGCCAACGCCCGCGTTCTGGAGACGCGTCAGCTGAACGGAACACAGCCGCTTCTCGGCGAAGTCATCGACGACAGAGGAGAGCTCCGCGTTCGAACCTATCCGATGAGCGGCTCGATCGTGTTCGCGGGAAAGCGGCCCCTGGCGAGCACTGTGGGGTATTCGTTCTCCAAACGACTCGATGCGAAGCCGGGGCTGAGCAGCAACGGTGACAACTCTGACTTCAGCGTCGACGTCTCGAAGCGGTGGCCGCTTCCCGCTGATTGGGGCGCGCGCAGCGATTTGCGGACTCGCATCAGCTATCAAAAAAGTCAGGGGCAGAACTTCGTCTTCAATCCGCAAGCGGTGTCTCGCGAGAGCCGTCTCACCGACAACGGCCGCCGCGCCTTCAGCACGAGCGCGGATACGGACGTTGCCGAGAACCTTTCCTCGAGCTTCGTGATCTCGCGCGTAGAGAGCTTCGACCGTAACCTTAACCGCCGCTTCACGCAGACTGTGCTCAGCGCGGTGATGCATCTGCAGTTCTACGCCGGGGAGTTCAAGTGAGATCCATGCTAGCTATTATGGTGTTCGCCGTACTCGTTGGTTGCCAGGGAGACACAACCAAGGGAAGCGCCGCGCAAAGGAGCACGACCACCGGCGCTACTTCGACCGGGTTCGACGGCAACGCTGCTTACAACTACGCCAGGGCGCAGGTCGCGTTCGGACCACGAGTTCCCGGAACACCCGCGGCAAAAAAGGCCGGCGACTGGATCATCCAGCAGATGCGCGCGCGCGCCGACACCGTGATTGTACAGAGTTTCACCCACACCACAGCCGACGGAAAGAGGCTTCCACTTCGAAACATCATCGCTCGATTCCGTCCGGAGCTGCCGGAGCGAGTGCTTTATGTCACGCACTGGGACTCGCGTCCCGTTTCCGAATCGGCGTCGACCGAAGCGGAGAAAAAAATGCCGGTGCCGGGCGCCAACGATGGCGCTTCGGGGGTGGGAATGTTCGTCGCCCTTGGCGACGTGCTAAAGCGGAACAAGCCCACGGTTGGTGTGGATCTGCTTTTCACGGATGGTGAGGACTACGGCAACTTCGGGCCTCCTGAAGTCGATGTTCTAATCGGCGCGAAATACTTCGCGACGCATTTGCCGTCGCCGGGCTACAAGCCGCTTTACGGCGTCTTGTGGGACATGATCGGAGACAAGGATCTCCGCATCCCGTACGAAATGAACTCCTTCCAGCAGGCGCCTGAAGTTGTGTCACGCGTCTGGCAAACGGCAGCGGACCTTGGATATGCCAATGTGTTCGTCCAGGAGAGCGGCGGTGCGACCACTGACGACCATGTTCCGCTGCTCAACGCCGGCCTTCGCGTGATCGACGTGATCGATCTTACCTACGCGCCGCACCATACTCCGAACGACACGATGGACAAGATTTCAGCCAAATCCCTCGCCACAGTAGGAGATGTCGCAACCGCGCTGGTAACGCGGAAATAGCCGCATGAAAGGGAAGCTCACAGTCCTCATGATCACGGCATTCGTGGACATGCTTGGGCTGGCGATGGTTATCCCTCTTTTACCGTTTTACGCAACAAAGCTCGGAGCTTCCGCCACGATTGTCGGAGTTCTGATCGCTGCCTTCTCCATCGCCCAGCTCGCGAGCGCGCCGTTGTGGGGCCGGTTCTCCGATCGCTATGGTCGACGGCCCGCGCTCCTCGCCGGTCTCATTGTGTCGGCGATCGCCTACGTGATCTTCGGCTACGCGAGCACGCTGTGGCTCCTTTTGCTCTCGCGCGTCGTGCAGGGACTTGGGGGCGGTACGATTGGCGTGGTGCAAGCATACGTCGCCGACGCGAGCGATCCCAACGATCGCGCGAAGAGCCTCGGCTGGCTGTCGGCGGCGACCAGTTTCGGCGCCGTCGTCGGACCGGCGATCGGTTCGGCGCTCATTCACTGGGGCCGGCATGCGCCCGGGATTGCATCGGCGATCTTTTGCGTTCTGGTCAGCATCTTCGCCGGCATTTACTTGCGTGAGTCCCGCGACGATTCGGTCGTCACCAGCGAGCATGCAGTCGTTCCTCAAACCGGAATTGGCGCAATCTGGAGCGTGATCGCACGGCCAAAGGAGCCTGCCCAGCGGCTGATCTGGATCTACGCTATTGCTATCGGCGCTTTTTACGGGACGGCCCCCACGCTTCCGCTGATTCTGATGCATCGTCTGCCGATTACCGAAGCGAACGTCGGATTTTTCGTGATGTATCTCGGAGGAATGGGTGTCTTTGTTCGGGCGGGAATACTCGCGCGGATGATCGAGTGGCTCGGTGAAGTGAGATTGACCCGACTCGGACTGGCTCTGCTCGCCGTTGGCCTCGCCCTCATCTCCGCGGTACATTCGTATCTAACGCTGCTTGTCGCCTTGACCCTGATGCCGCTCGGCACCGCATTCGTCTTCCCGTGCGTGACGGCGATGCTGTCGCGAGTTGTTCCGAGACGGCACCGCGGTCTCTACATGGGCGTGCAGCACACCTTTGGCGGCGTCTCGCGTGTTGTCTTCCCGCTCGCCGCAGGAGTCGCGATGGATCATCTCGGGCTTGGGTTTCCCTTCGTGCTGGCGGGGGTCCTAGTCCTGGGGACGCTCCTTCTAACGACCTCGATGGGAGAGTATGCTCCGAGTCGCGCGCCTTCGGTGACGTAAAGCGTCGAGCCGGCGATAGGGTCGGATCATGCCGACCACTGCCGAGCGCAAAGCACTTCTATTCCTTTCGATCGTTCTGGCCCTCGGCG
>WNGI01009574.1_pt1 | contig 11243 bp, 7 predicted proteins | sample 5400621 | NCBI WGS metagenome assembly WNGI01 (sample SAMN13153374, study PRJNA577476) | soil metagenome | isolation source: 20 cm soil or saprolite under Garry oak tree replicate 1 | place: USA:California | collected 2016-06-15
GCCGCTCGGCGCGCGCACCTCGTAGGCCCAGCGTGTGCCGCGCTGCCAGCCCTTGCCGAGGAGCTGGGCGGCGGCGGAGGCGAGCGCGTCGGGCACTGAAGTCCAGATGTCCTTCCTGCCGTCGCCGTCGAAGTCGACGGCGTATTTGTAGAACTCCGAGGGCAGAAATTGCGTCAGTCCCATGGCGCCGCCCCAGGAGCTGCGCATGTCGGCAAGCTTGACGTGGCCCTCATCCAGCATCTTGAGCGCATGGAGGAGCTCGCCGCGGAACATGTCCTTGCGCTTGCCGTAATAGGCCTGGGTGGCCAGCACGGCGACCGCATTCTTGGGCAGCCGATAGCCGCCGAAGGCGGTCTCGCGGCCCCAGATTGCCAGCAGGATGTTGCCCGGCACGCCGTATTTCTGCTCGATCGCGGCGAGCGTGGCGCGATGCTCGGCGGCGAGTTTTTTTGCCTGCCCGGCGAGGTTCGCGATCGTCGTCTCCTTGAGATAGTCGGCCGGCGTCTGCGCGAATTCGGCCTGCCCGCGCGGCGGCGACCCGGAGCGCCCGGGCAGATCGAGGTCGGGCAGCGTCAGGTCGGGTTCCAGCGCGCGCGTGGCGGTCTCAAAGGTCGGACGCGAAACCCCGATTTTTTGGGCCTCGGGCCACAGCGCTTCGAGCCATTTCTGGAACGCGGCGTCGGCGGCGGCCGCCGGTGCGGCCAGCCAAACCGCAAGCCAGACAAGGCCTGCGGCCGCCACGATCAACTTGATCAATCGGTTCATCTTCAACCTGATCCAGAACAACAGGGAACGGGCGCAAGTCGCCCGCGCCCTCACATCGTCATGGCCGGGCATGGCCCGCCGAAACGGCGAACGCCCTTATACCCGCCATCCACGTCTTAGTTACGTCAGAAGAACGGCATGGATGCCCGGCACAAGGCCGGGCATGACGAGTCATTTTCCGAGCGTTGATATCACTCGGCGACGCGGACCGTCTGCTCGGCGTCTTTGTCCCTGACCATGATCTCCAGCGTGCGGGTCGGTGCGTTGCTCTTGTTCTCGTTGCGATGGATGGTCCCGCGCGGGATGTAGACGAACTCGCCGGCCTTGAGCACGCGCGGTGCCTGCCCTTTGACCGTGAACGTGATCTCGCCCTCCAGCACGACCTCCCACTGGTCGCCGTTGTGCCGATGGAACGAATTGCCTTCCCGGTTCGGCAGGTGGAGCTGCTGTTGCGCCTGCACCACGCGGGTCGCATCCTTTTCGAGTGCGGTGGTGAAGTAGCGCCAGGAAAATGCCGGCCCGGTCGGCGAGGTCGAGGTCTGTGCAGACGCAGCGGTTGCGAGGGTCGCGGCCGCCGTGACGACGATTGCTAGGATTGGCATTGATTTGCGCATGAAGTGCTCCTCCCTGTTCTTTCCGCTTTCAATCCTAGTCATTTGCGGCCGGGATGCCCAGGGCACCCCGATATAATCAAAACTCCCTGTCATCCCGCACGGCGCACCGATCTCGGGTTTACCCGAGATCGGCATTTAACGTGCCCAAGTCGGCTACAGCCGACTTGGGCTGCGCCGATCCGGGACCCACCTCGCCGCATCGTGCGTGGAGAGATGGGTCCCGGCTCTCGCTGCGCTCGGCCGAGATGACAGCTTTTTTTTGAAAGCGGAAAAGCCCTATCGCACCGCCACCATGAACAGGCGCGGAAACCGCAGCAGCACCTTGCCGTCGAAGCGCGCCGGATAGGCCTGCGCGATGCGCGCGGCGTAGGTGGCAAGATAGGGCGCCTGCATCTTGGCATCGAGCGCGCTGAGGAACGGCCGCAGCGCCGAACCCTTGAACCATTCGACGATGCCGTCGGGGCCCGTGATCACGTGGTTGTACACGGTATGCCAAATGTCGAGATGGGAGCAGAGCGGGCGCAGCAAGTCGTAGTAGTCACCCGGTGCCGGCAGGTCGTCGCGGGCGGCATTGGCAGCCGCAAGCTTTGCCGCCCACGGCGCGGTCGCGCCCACCTCGCGCATCAGCGCGAGCGCCGGCTCGTTGGTGTTGTCCGGCATCTGCACCGCCAGCACGCCGCCCGGCGGCAGCGCCTTCAGCAACCGCTGCAGCACCGCGGAATGGTCGGGCACCCATTGCATCACCGCATTGGCGAGCAGCAGGTCGGCCCGCTCTGCCGGGGTCCAGGTGGCGAGATCGGCTTCGAGGAAGGTGACGGTTGGCAATCGTGCGCGCGCCTGGCCCAACATGTCGGGCGAACCATCGAGGCCGATCATCTGCGCGCCGGGAAACCGCTCGACCAGCAGCTCGGTCGAATTGCCCGGCCCGCAGCCGAGATCGACCACGCGCCGCGGCGCGGTCAGCGGCACCTGCGCGAGCAGGTCGCGCGGCGGGCGTGTGCGCTCGTCCTCGAACTTGAGGTATTGGCGCGCGCTCCAGTCGTCGGCCATCGACGCAACACTCGTCGCTCAGACCTGGGAGGCAGCGTGGCGCGACGAGACTTGCGGCTCGTGGCGTTCGCCGGTCTCGGTATAGGTCGTGCGCTCCGAGCCGAGGTTGCTCGCCTCGATGAAGGTGCGCAACAGATGGATCGAGGAAATGCCGATGATCGCCATCGCGAGCTTGATCTTGAGCACACTGGCGTTGACATGGCTGAGCCATTCCGGCTCGTCGGGATGGCCCTGGAGATCGAGCCGCGACACGAAGGTCTCGTAGCCGCCAACAATCACCATCACCAGGAGGTTGGAAATCATCACCACGTCGATCAGGCCCAGCACCGCCAGCATGATCTGCTGCTCGTTGAAATCGAGCGCGTGCAGCGAGAGATGCCACAGCTCCTTGAGGAACAGCACCACGTAGACGCACTGCGCGATGATGAGGCCGACATACAGCGGCAATTGCAGCCAGCGCGAGCCGAAGATGAGCTGCGGCAGCGGCCGCAGGCGGCGCACCGCTTCGGCGGGCGGCAGCGGAGTCTCAGGCGCCATCGACATGCGGGATCTCCCGATTGAGTTTGGCGGGCCAGAGTTCGGCCGCCGGTGAGATCGCCTTGTACTTGATTCGACAGTCACACGAACGCAACGACCATTTGCACCAATTTCCGGTTGCACAATACGACAATGTGGCTATGTTAGTTGCTTCCATGGCGCCGAAATCACCGCCGCCAAAGCCTTTTTAGGTTTTCAGTCCATTTTTGGAGGGTATGCCATGTACGCAACTTTTTTATTCGAATACTTCAAAGCCGTCATCCCATTCGCCATCGTCGGTCTCATCGGCCTCGGTATGCCATTGGTCATTTTCCTCTTGCGGGAAAATATCAAGGAAATACGGCAGGGCATCATCACCGACCTGGCGCAGTTCTTTGAGAGCGCGACCAACAATCAGCAAGCCAACGGAAATGGCGCGCTCCCACAGGAATCCTACAAGATCATCCCTTCCTTTGAATTCGTTAAATACAAGTATTTTCTTACGCGATCGCCGCTCAACAAGGAGAACGGCACGAGTGACGAATTCCAGCAACGCGACTTGGCAGCCTGGAAGTTTTTTCTGTCGATGATCCCGTTTGCCGTCGTGGTGATCGGATTTTCGTGTCTGACACTCTCGTACTTTCTTTTTAGCATAACGCCCGGCGACGCTATCGAAACTGTGTTTGGCACTTTGAGAGAATCGGCCAAACCAAAAGTGGGGCCAGACCAATCAGCATCAGCAGCCCCTAGCTGGCTGCGCGCGGACGACCTCGCCTTTGTCATCATCGCTGCGTTCTTCGGTTCCTACCTCGCCAGCATCAAGCGTTTCTTGCGCGCGGTATCCAACTTTGATCTCGGTCCGCTGACATTCTTGCGAGCCACCGACCAGATGGTTACGGCGGCCGCCGTGACCGCCGTGGCCTTTATGGCGTTTCCGCCAAGTCAATTCTTCACAAAGTATCTTCCGGGTGCCTCCACAGGTCCCTCCGACGCGACTTGGCTCAATGAGAATTTCATGCCATGGCTGGCTGTCGCCTTCATTATTGGAATGATTCCCGATGTCGGGCTGTTGAACCTCATCGACAACGTAAAGCTCAAGTATTTCAAACGACAGAGTCCCGACATACTGGAACAGGTCAAGATCGTTCCGCTCGAGGTGCTCGACGGAATCGACCGCAACGTTGCCGAGCGTTTGGAGGATCTCGGCATTTACGACGTGCAGAATCTCGCGACCGCGAATCCGATCATGCTATTTGTGGAAAGCCCTTTCGGCATCTATCAAACCATAGACTGGGTCGCGCAGGCGCAATTGTGCACGGCGGTGGGGCCGGAAACCTATGTCAGGCTCCGCAATATCCAGATCAAGACCATCTTCGATTTCGAAGTCGCCATTCTCGGCTCCAAGCGCAGCGACGCCAATCGCGCGACCCAAATCCTGAGTGCCCATTCCACTCCGCAATTGCGACGAGCGATCTTTTCTCTGCTGCTCACCGACAAGCTGGTTTGCGACGCACTCTGCGGCGAGGGCAATAATGCCACACACTACGATGATGCGACGCTGATCGCCCTGGCCAAGATCATGATCGACAATCTGCACGTCCACCGTTTGCGTCAGATCTGCATCATCATTCAGGAAAAGCTCGGCGCTCGTTTCGGCCTGCCGGAGGCGGACGAGGCACCTGAAGAGCGGCCCGTCACCAATGGCGGTCCGAAAGATCACATCCCGATCGTGACGAACATCTCGCCAATCGCGACAAACGGTCTCCCAGTGCCGCCGGCCCCGCCGCTCAACGGCTGAACTTCTTGTATTTGATTCGGTGCGGTATCGTCGAATCGGTCCCGAGCCGCCGCATCTTGTCGGTCTCGTAGTCCTGGAAATTGCCCTCGAACCATTCCACGTGGCTCTCGCCCTCGAAGGCGAGGATGTGGGTGGCGATGCGGTCCAAAAACCAGCGGTCGTGGCTGATGATCACGGCGCAGCCGGCGAAATCTTCCAGCGCCTCTTCGAGCGCGCGCAGAGTGTCGACGTCGAGGTCGTTGGTCGGCTCGTCGAGCAGCAGCACGTTGGCGCCGGATTTCAGCATCTTGGCGAGGTGGACGCGGTTGCGCTCGCCGCCCGAGAGTTGGCCGACCTTCTTCTGCTGGTCACCGCCCTTGAAGTTGAAGGCCGACACATAAGCGCGCGAATTCACCTCGCGCTTGCCGAGCATGAGCTGGTCGAGGCCGCCGGAGATTTCCTCCCACACGTTCTTCTTGCCGTCGAGGGAATCGCGCGACTGGTCGACGTAGCCGAGGTGCACCGAATCGCCGACCTCGATGGTGCCGCTGTCCGGCTTGTCCTGCTTGGTGATCATGCGAAACAGCGTGGTCTTGCCGGCGCCGTTGGGCCCGATCACGCCGACGATGCCGCCGGGCGGCAGCTTGAAGGTGAGGTCGTCGATCAGCAGGTTGTCGCCGAAACCTTTCTTGAGATGCTCGAAGTCGATGACGTTCTGCCCGAGCCGCTCGGTCACCGGAATGACGATTTGGGCAGTCTGGATGGTTCTTTCCGCCGCCTTGGCCAGCAGGTCGTCATAGCGCTGGTAGCGCGCCTTGGATTTGGCCTGCCGGGCGCGCGGCGAGGCGGCGATCCACTCCTGCTCGCGGGCGAGGGTTCGCTGATGCGCCGCCTCCTCGCGACCTTCCTGTTCGAGCCGCTTTTGCTTCTGTCCGAGCCAGGCGGAGTAGTTGCCCTGGTAGGGAATGCCGCGGCCGCGGTCGAGCTCGAGAATCCAGCCGGTGACGTTGTCGAGGAAGTAGCGGTCGTGGGTGACGATCAGGATCGCGCCCGGATAGTTGCGCAGGTGGCCTTCGAGCCACGACACCGACTCGGCATCGAGATGATTGGTCGGCTCGTCGAGCAGGAGAAGATCGGGCTGCTCCAGCAGCAGCTTGCAGAGCGCGACCCGCCGCCGCTCGCCACCGGAGAGCTTTGCCACCTCCGCGTCGTCGGGCGGACAGCGCAGCGCGTCCATCGCCTGGTCGACCTTGGAGTCGAGGTCCCAAAGGCCCTTGGCCTCGATCTCGTCCTGCAGCCTGGTCATCTCGTCGGCGGCCTCGTCGGAATAGTTCACCGCCAGCTCGTTGTAGCGGTCGAGAATGGCCTTCTGCGGCGCCACGCCGTCCATCACGTTCTCGCGCACCGATTTGTCGGGATCGAGCTGCGGTTCCTGCGGCAGAAAGCCGACGCGCGCGCCCTCGGCCGCCCAGGCCTCGCCAGTGAACTCGGTGTCGAGCCCGGCCATGATCCGCAAGAGCGTCGATTTGCCGGAACCGTTGAGGCCCAGCACGCCGATCTTGGCGTCCGGATAAAACGACAGATTGATGTTCTCCAAGACCTTGCGGTTCCCCGGATAGGTCTTGGAGAGACCTTGCATGTGATAAATGAACTGACGGGCCATACACCCCTGCCTAACCCTGACTCTCCAAGAGTCAAGCTCAAGCTCCCTAAAGCTTCACTGGGACTTGAGCCATGCGTGGAGGTCAGGAAATCGGTGCTGATGTAGCGAGCACTGCGGCAAAGGACAAGCCACGGGACGCGCCGGCTCGCGCCGGAACGTCTGCGCTCTCGCATCCGGCGCTCCACTTCATAACTGCCCTGGGAGAGAGTATAAAGTACACGTAATCATTCGGAAAAGCGTATGGCGACCGCGCAAGATCGGATCAGCAGTAAGGGCGCAAGGAAAAAAGCGCCGGTCGTCGCGCGTGCGCGCGACGACGGCCGAATGCCCAGCGATCTGACCATTCCGCAGGTGCTGCATTGCGCGGGTTCAGTGACTGCCGAGCGGATTCTGACGAGAAGCATTGAGTTCGCCAGAGTCTTGCAGCCGATGCACATCCACGTTGTGGGGGCAAGCTCCCTGTTTCGCGCAGCCATCGCCGTCGGCTGCGAAGAGCCGGGAAAGGAAACCACGTTTGCAAACTGGTTGGCAGATTGGCTGGCGCGATCCGGCCCGACCGACCGAGTCAAGAAGTGGCTGGATAAAACACGACCGGGCGGCACCGTCTCCAGAGATGCACCCCTGACCAACAGTGCCGTTGCGACCCTTGGACGCGCCGTCACGCTGGCGCAGCGCACGGTGGAACGCGGTGAATTCGATGCTCGGCATCTCATTGCCGCCTTGCTGCTGCCGACCAAGGGGCAAATGTCAGCGTCCGTCAAGGAGGACGTTGCGGAGTTTGAAGCGAATCCCGCCGACTTTCTCAAGCTGCTTGTCAGTCACATCAGATCAAGCCCCGCTCCCGCCGAGAAGACGCGGCTGAATGTATGGGATGAGGTTGCAAAGCTGCAATCTGATATTGCTCCTGCCAAGATCGCCTCGCGTCAACGGGCGTTCCTCACGGACTATGCATCGGATATCGCGGCCGGCACCGACCAGCTCGGCATCTATCCGGATGTCCGCTCGATCGCTGAGCTCATCAGCCTGCGCGACGCTCAACCTCCGCTCTCCGTCGGTCTGTTCGGCAATTGGGGCTCCGGCAAGAGCTTCTTCATGCACATGCTGCAGCAGGAGGTCGACAAGGTTACCGAAGATGCCCGCAAGCAGACGCGACGGTCCAACGGGAAATCGGCGTCACCATTCGTCGACAACATCGTCCAAATTCAATTCAATGCATGGCATTATTCGGATGCCAATCTCTGGGCGAGCTTGACAGCGGAGTTTTTCGATCAACTGCGCGTCGGCGGATTTAGCGGCTCGGGCGAGGCAACCCATGCCGCGCTCATCAAACAAGTCAGCAAGCATATTCAGAGCCTCGAATCCGACGCGGCACGAATCAATCAACACGCGGAGAATCTGGAAAGCAAAGCCAAGTCCATGGCCGATGCGGTTGCTCGAAACGAGCAGGCGCTGGCGAGAACAGAGCTTGAAATCCTGACTAGCCAAATCGGCAAGCAAATTGAGAAGCTGACGAAGGAGAACAAGGACCAGATCAACGAGATCGGGCAGCGTCTATTTCGAGACGACAACTTTGCCGACTCCGCACACTTCACAACCGTTCTTTCGGAATTGCGGACAACGCCCGCCAAGGTCGCCCTCATTGCGCAATCTCTGTTCGCTGGCGGATGGCCGACCTGGGTGGCGTTCCTGGGCGTCTGTGCCTTTTCACTGTTCATTTTGCTCGCGGCAACAGATCTCTTCGCCGGATTTGCGAACAAATTGACGGCACAGTTTGCTTCACTCGTGAGCTCGATGGCGGCGGCGACAGCGGCACTCTGGGGCGCTTATCGGTTTGTGCGTCCGATGTTCGATGGCGTCGCCGCTTTCGCAAAAGACTTGGCGACCGAGAAGAAGCTGCGGGCGGACAATCTGACGAAGGCGCAAACAGAACTCGCGACAGTTCAGGCGGAACTGAATACGGCTCGCGAGAAGGCCGACGGCGCGAAGAAAGAGCTCTTGCCCTATCGAAAATTCGACAAAGGTCGCGGACACGGCACGATCTTGAGGTATTTTCTTTTCGAAGATTCAGACACCAAGGAATACGAGAAGCATATTGGTCTGGTCAGTCGCGCGCGGCGTACGTTCCAAAAACTCGACGAGATCATCCGGGCGTAGCGCCTGCGGCCTCAAAATCGGCCAAAACGGGCGGTCCCGGATCGGATCGTTCTTTACATCGACGACCTTGACCGATGCCGAAATGAACAGGTGGTGCGCGTGCTGGAGGCCGTGCACCTCCTGCTTGCATTCGAAAGCATCGTGGTGGTGGTCGGGGTGGATGCGCGCTGGATACGGGCGGCGCTTGCAAAATACTATCAAGGGGAGTTCACGGTCGATCAGGAAAAAAAGGGCAATGGAAAGGATACGAGTGGTTCACCGCCCACGACGCCGGAAGACTATCTGCAAAAGATTTTTCAGATTCCATTCTGGCTGCAGCCATTCGCGCTCGATCCGGCCCATTCCTATGCGAAATTTGTGACGGCGCTCGCGAGCAGGAACACGCCGGCGGGGAAAGCGTCGCAGGGTGCGGGCGGAACCGATAAAGACAAAAACGCCGTTGATTGGAACGCCGATTCTGGCTCGCAGGCCCAAGCGTCTGCTGCAATTGCGGAAGCTGTGGCCACCGCCACCGAGCGCGTCACGTTGTCTGACACCGAAATAGCAGTTCTGTCAGCGCTTGCGCCTTTGGCCGGCGGCACCCCGCGAGCCATCAAACGTTTCGTCAACCTCTATCGGCTGATCCGGGCGCGCCAGCGAGGCGGGGATTTCGACAAGTTTGTCGGCCAGGCGGGGGAAGACGCCAGCTATCCGGGGATCGCCTTTCTGCTTGCGCTTGAGACCGGACAGCCGCCGGAGATCATCGAAGTTGCCCATCAAATCCTCAGTGTGAACGCGGAAGGCAGTCTGTTTGCCGCCGTTCGCAAGATGAAAGGTGGGGTGGAAACTGCTCTGGACAAAGCGAAAAGCACCGCAGAAGACCTCGTCAACAAGCCCTCGAGCGAAGCGGCCTATGCGGCCGCGAACGAGCATCTACGAAACCTGCAGGATAAACTTGCTGTTATGTCGAAAATCGAAGCGAGCCTTGCCCAACTAAAGATGCCCGATGAGATCGCTTCGTTGAACCCCGCCAACGTGAGCGTCGCGCGACTTCGCAAGGCCCTCCACGACGTTCGGCGCTATTCCTTTCACCATCATTCCTAGATCGATCCGCCCCACCCTCGACCGGCCTGCAATGATCCAGCGGGATATTGCCCCTGCGTCTTTCGGTCGAGCGACCGACCAGCCATGAATCCGGCCTCTCCCCGCCACTGGAGTGCCTTGAAGCGCCGGTTGAGGGACGCCCGTCGAAACGCGCGAAACCTTCATGTCGTGGATTACGACTTCGAAGTAACCTTCCAGCAACACTGTTCATGAAAAGCGCGAGCGGAAACCGAAAAAGCGCGCTGTGTCAGCGAATTCGTACCTCATTTTAACATAATTGGGGGCAGCATAGCGGCCCTGAACCCGGGCCTTGCTTTGGACGACCAAGTTGCAGGCCGGGTCGGGCGGCAAAGGATAAGGCGCCGACGGAGAGCAAGATGGTCAGCTCCAGAGAGGCACAGAAGTCGACCGCGAGCCACCGCATCGCCGGCGGGCTTGCCACTGACCTCGTCGACCTCCTGCGCACCGTCAAGGCCCTGTTCGATCCCTACCGCCCCGAACTGCACTACATGCGTGGCCCCGGCCCCAAGTGGCGCGCCAAGCATGCCCCCGCCCCGGTCACCGCCGACATGCACGCCCAGCATGCGCTGGTCCGCGTGCAAGCCCGCTAATCCCATCCGTTAACCCGGTCTCGTAAGCGCTGGACCCATTGCGGCCCGGCCTGGTTTCGCGTTTTCTAGGGCCGCTGCCTCCCTGGCGCGCCCGCGCCCGACCGGACCGACTCCCGTGCCAAGCCCCAAGAACCGCCCCGCAAGCCCCTTCGGCATGGAGCCGGCTTAAGGTTCGAACGATTTTAAGGATGACGACATGGCAAAGCATCGCTGCGCAATTCTCGACGACTACCAGAACGTCGCGCTCAAAATGGCCGACTGGTCGAAAGTGTCGGGCGACCTCGACATCAAAGTGTTCAATGAACACCTCGGCAATGCCGACGCGGTGGTCAAGGCGCTGCAAGGCTTCAGCGTCGTCAGCGCCATGCGCGAGCGCACCGCCTTCCCGCGCGCCGTGATCGAGAAGCTGCCCGACCTGAAACTCCTGATCACCACCGGCGCGCGCAATGCCTCGATCGACGTGGCGGCGGCCGCCGAGCGCGGGATCGTGGTCTGCGGCACGCCCTCGATCGGCAATCCGACGTCGGGCATCGCCATCGGCCTGATGCTCGAGCTGACGCGGCGCATCGGCTACGAGTGTGCACGCATGAAGGCGGGGGTGCCCTGGCAGACCACCATCGGGCTTGATCTCGACGGATTGACGCTCGGCGTGCTTGGCCTCGGCAAGCTCGGCACGCGCACATCGCGCATCGCGCAGGCGTTCGGCATGAAGGTCATCGCCTGGAGCCAGAACCTCACGCCCGAAAAATGCAAGGAGGCCGGCGTCGAGTACGTGAGCAAGGACGACCTGTTTCGCCAGGCCGACTTCGTCAGCATCCACGTCGTGCTGTCGCAGCGCTCGCGCGGGCTGGTCGGCGCCAACGAGCTCGGCCTGATGAAACCGTCCGCCTACATCATCAACACCTCGCGCGGGCCGATCATCGACGAGGCGGCGCTGCTGGCGGCGCTGCGCGGCAACAAGATCGCCGGCGCCGGCCTCGACGTGTTCGACGTCGAGCCGCTACCGCTCG
>WNGI01005717.1_pt1 | contig 11242 bp, 23 predicted proteins | sample 5400621 | NCBI WGS metagenome assembly WNGI01 (sample SAMN13153374, study PRJNA577476) | soil metagenome | isolation source: 20 cm soil or saprolite under Garry oak tree replicate 1 | place: USA:California | collected 2016-06-15
TGGGTCCAGCAGTCGTAGAACCCGCGGGTTTCATGTGACCATAAAAGGACGTCACAGGAACACCAGACAGAAGCGAGCTCGAGGGTGTATGTAGGGCTTGTGGTGACAAAGTCCCTTGCGAAGGAGGTTGTTGTTGCCGGTAATAAGATGATACATAAGATAATTGTGGATGAAGTTGTGATAACTGAAATGGTGAGCGTTGCTGCTGATGCTGGGACAAGTAATGAGCCGATTGTGCATAAAGTTGCTGCAAGGGATTAGAACTAGGCGTTGAAATGGTCGTCAAGGCAGGGCTGTATATAGATTGGTGATTTGTTTTTCAGTGACTTCAAGAACATAAACGTACTCGATTACCATTGGCTGAGGTGGTGGAGCTTGCTGTTGTTGTGCCGGTTGTGATTGCACTTGCTGTTGCTGCGATTGGGACTGTTGGGGCGATAACGTGGGCGACATCTGAGCCTGTGACTGTTGCTGACTTGGAAATGGAGCAGGTGGCGAACCAGCATTAGAGGTACTAGTTGCACCATTAAGAGTGGAGTAGCTAGATAGCGGTACAGACGTCGTTGGCCACGGGGAACCGTAAGGTATGTGGTTGTAGGAAGGAAGGAAATAGTTGCTATGCGGAAAAGAAGCGAAAAAGGACTGCGTCGGAGAAGCCACCGACGATGATGATGAAGCCGACGACGCTGAGAAACGCGATTAGCACGCGCTGCATGTGACCCTGAAAAGCGAGGATCTCACCTCCAATATCTCCAAGGGTGGTAAAATCACTTATGTCGAGGGTGGTGGTTGAGTTATGGGATGAGCTTGCGGGGGCCGCCTGTGTCGTCGGAGTTGCACGATCTTTTGACCAGTCGTCAGCGAGAGAAGAGGAGGACCGTGCATCGTGCTGGACATGTTGAACGTGCTGGGGGGAATCCGGTAACAACTGAGGGTGTTGTACCCATTGAGTGTACAAACTAGGATCCATCCGATACTCTTTTTTTTTTATCGAGGCTCAAGCGTTCAGTAGGCAACTAAAACGGCTATCCAGAGAGACCTGAACAGGCGACCTCACCCGTCCACGCAAGCCACACACTACAAGCGTCTCTGGGGTTGCGTTCCGCCGAGTCAGCGGGTCTGCGCAGTCTTCAACGTTGTTGAGAACCAAGTCGTCGGGCGGTGTCGACTGGCATATAACGCAATTCAAGCTCCGCTTCAATTTCAGCACATTCCCACGCACGTCTGAGACACCTTTTTGTTCGATTTTGGTTCTAATCACATCAATGGCCGACAATGCAAAGTTCGAACAACACAAGTCCCAGGTCTCTGTCTCTTCCTCCGCGCCCGTTGCTTGCATTCACATTTCTATTTTCCTAGCTTCTCAACAGCCTTGCTGCCGTCGCAGATTCCATGAGAAAATGCGCTAGCGTTGCAGACGCCTTTGCTGCGTTCGTCGACGGGGGTGCTTCCTCGGCCGACTCTCCTGTCGCGCTTATGTTGCGCGATCTCGTCAAGCCGGATGCAACAGCAGACGACAAGGCGACAGGTGGTAAAAGGAAACGCAAGAGTGAAGCTGGCGACGACACAGAAGCACCCAAGAGGCGAAAGCGCAAGCCGAAGGACCCGAATGCTCCCAAGCGTCCTGCATCATCTTACATTTTCTTCCAAAATGAAGTGCGCAAAAAACTCAAGGCGTCTAACCCAAACATGTCGAACAGTGAGCTACTCACCATGATATCTAAGCAATGGCAGGAAATGAGCGAGGAGGACAAGGCTGTAAGTATTTATGACGCGTCATTGGAACGTTATACAATCTTGACACGATGCAGGTTTACCACCAATTCATGGCGGACGCAAAGGAGCGGTACTCTCAGGATAAGAAAGCGTACGACAGCCGCACCGCGGAAGAGGTCGAGGCAGCCAATGCTGCTGTTGCCGCCGTAGTACGTATCACCTATATTGTGCATTCTATATATTTAACAGACCATATAGAGTATAAAGAAGGCTAGGAAGGGCGCGAAAGCGACTGCACCTATAGAAAGGAAGCCATCTCCACCAGTAGCTGTCGAGAAACGCGCAGCTGCTGAGGTGCCACCTAGTACAGAGGGATCCGATATATCAGGTAGTGATGATTCGGACGAGCACGATGACAGCGAAGACTTACACGATAGCTCCTCATCGGAGGAGGAGGTATCAAACAAAAAGGCAAGCCATCCATCCGTCACACACGTCACGTCTGGAGGAGCCAAGGATAAGAAGAAGAAAGTGAAAGCTTGACCATTGCAAGCTGGGAGAATTTGATAATACTTTACTTTTGAATTACTAATAGCTGTGTTGCTGCGGTATCTTGCAGTGCCAGTCGTTGCAGGCCTTTATCGGGCTGGTGTAATAATTTATTTTTGTCATATGCTGAGTTGCGTGATGCTGTGCCAGCGCTCAGCCTAATAAATTGCGTCGTTGCCCTCTTCGCTTCATCCTTAGTACATCCATGTCTGCACCTCCTCAGAATCCAGACACCCGTCCTCTCCCCACTGGATGGATAACACAATACGAGTCCAAGTGAGATCGATGCTTGATACGTTATCTTCATATACTCACGAGACGCTGCAGCTACAAAGCATGGTTCGTAATCAGATGATACTGACATCGTCGTGTCCATCAACAAGTGTAGGTTCTACGTTAACACAAATGCCCAACCTCCAGTTACGACATGGGAACATCCATCAGGACCGCCACCTCGATCTCCTCCTCCCCCGCTTTCAGGCTATGGCCCCCCCGCGGGTCCACCTCCTACACGTCCCGGATGTGAACAGGGGTCAGGCTATGGACCCGGCAATTCCCGCGGTGGTTACGGAGACGGTCCTTCCGGAGGTTACGGTGGTCCTCCGTATGATCGCCCTCCTGAGAATTACGGCGGTCGGGGTTATGGTGGTCCTCCTAGGGGCTACGGTGGCCCCCCTGGTCCGTACAATGGTCCTCCAGGTGGCTACGGTGCCCCGGTACCGGGTGGAGCATATCCTCAGTATGGAGAGGAATACGGACAAGGTGGCTACGATCGGCGTAGCCCCATTCCTGAAGGCCAAGGTAAGTATCCTCTTAGATTCATATCAAGCGGGCCCCTCAGGGTAATGAAATAGGCCGATCATTTGGTGGTGGACTGTTTGGAGGACGTCATGGAAATCAGCAAGCACCCGACCGTTACGCCGAAGCACCACCTAAGAAGCACGGCATGGGTAATGCAGGCAAATTGGCTTTAGGTACGTATGCAAAGCCATGGTCATCCGTGTTGATATGGATATGTCATAGGGCTCGGTGGTGGTGCTTTGGCCCTGTTTGCTGGAAAGGAATTCCTTGACCACGAGGAGCGCGAGTCTTATGAAGAAGGTCGTGAACAAGGGTATGACCAAGGGTTCGATAATGGTTTTGTTGACGGCGTCGATGACGGGCCTTTCTGGTGAAGTATTCTATATAGTTGGGAACAAAGTCTCTGTACGTTTTGAGTGTGTCATGTACTTTTCTATGTTAGATGGACCGCGGGTGGTGCCTAAACATTGATATGGGTGATCGATGATCTGTCCACCTGCCAATCGCGAACATTAGTCTCGACACAAGACAAATCCCACGGTTCCGTACCCAAACGGGGAGCGCTTAGTTGAGCCTATCGCAGTTCTGCCAGTTGCCACATATGAGTATGTCACCAGTGCATCCTCTGGATCCATGGCCAGAACTTATCTATCCAAACGAGAACTCACATCCTTACCGAGTGCGCGTTATATGAATGCCATATTCCATGCATGCTTAACAATTACGTTTCTTTCTTTCGATGATCTCCCAGATGACGTCCATTGCTTTGCATTCTGTAGTACACCACTGTATAGTGTTTTAGACTCCGATTCAACTAATAGTCCCTTTCTTGAGCAATGGGCATTCTCAAGATCCAGTCTCTCTAGTTCTTCCACCCTCCCTGTACCTTGGACCATGCTCCGCGGCATCATCTCTATCATTTCTTATGCGAAACTCTATAACCCGTGTGTTAATCATTGGTCCCAATCCCTCAACGCAGGTAGATGGCGTGACATACCATATGCATCGTCTCTCTTTCAGCGATTCAGCCTCATCTTTCATCTCGAAAATCGCTGATACAGCTTGCGAAATCATTGATGGTGCGATAACATCTAAGAAAGACACCGGGAAAATCCTGATTCCATTGCTCTGCGGGCATTTCACGCTCGCCCACAATCATTGCTGCATACTTGATGAAGCAAAAGGGGATGACTTTGAAGGCTGCTTTGGGAAAAGTTGTCCGTGTCCGGCCGCAAATCTCGCCGAATCCTGGGTTCCTTCAGCAGCTGAAAGAAATGGAAGTAGAGTTATACGGGAGCGGATCACTGGAAGTGGACGAATTCCCGAAACAAGAAAAGGATCGGTTGTCTTTGTTCGAGGAACCCCAGGAGCGACCGAAAAAGGAACCGAAGGGACAACGGTGAGGCAAATTGGGACGGGGACTCGACCTTCTCTTTCTCTACACTCCGCTAGCTAGTCGACGTATCCCAAGATGGACAGTAAACTCTTCAGAAGTCCCTAATTTGGCGGCAGTAGTTTTGGTAGTGCTGAGGCAGCGCGAATAACATACCTTTATTACGCATTACATAGAAAGAGAGAAGTTCAACTATCTGAATTTAGCCACTTCAGTCACAACTTGAAGCCCTGTTGCTGAAAATATGACTTTTCTCACCGCAAAGCCCGACATCATAAAACCGAGGCCGTAGTGGAGGTGCTCGAGGTGTTGATGGTGCATATAGCGAATGACAGTCACGCGTCATCCGACTGCTGTTCTAACTTCTCTGCTTTCAACCTTGATGGCGAGCAATACCCCGGACCAATCTACGCAATCAGCATATCATCTGGGACCCTCTCTTTCGCTGGATCGCGGAGCTTCTCTCTTTGCCATCGGCGAGTGCGTTCTTATCAGGATTCCCGAGAGATTCAGGTAGAAGGGTATGTTGAAGACGAAGCGACCGCCGTTGGGACGGATCCCCCACCAGTTCCAACCAGATCAGACCCTCGGCACTTCGCATTCATCCGCGAGGTGCGCCTCCGGCCGGATAGGTCTTTCGTGCTTGAGGTCTACCCTGTACTTCCCTTAACCAGTACCGGCGAAGCTCTTCCCACCTACAATAGAACGAACGACGCCGCTGTCAAAGCAGCACTTCTCCCGCTCCCGCCTTTTGTCATTCCGACACCCCACGCCTGATGCTTTTGGAGAACAGCTTGATTTCGGAAACTGGTCAACCTATAAAGATTCATTCCTTCATGTTTTTCCTAGGCGGTTGACCATGACTGCGAGCAGATCGGTGAGTCTTTTATTTGGTTTTTTTTTTTTTGATTGCCATTGAATCCAGTTTATGTAAGCGAATGGACCCGGATCCCCTTATCAATATCATGCCTCTCTCGGTGTTGTTCCGCATCGATAGTTACCGAGAATACTTGCTCTCAACCACAAGCATCCAGAATCATGATGACCAATCCCATCCCCCTCCCAGAAGCGGGAGCGGAGATGAACAAAGAAACTCTAATCCTCCACATGGACAAACTGGAGACAGGGGAGGGCAGGCGGCTTCCGGAGTAACGTCAGTAACCAGCTCCCAAAAGACAGCTGGGGCGGGGCTAGAGCAATTTTCTGTCAAGTCGACCCGCGGTCTCCTGGTTCTCGAAGATGTTGACGAGGATGCCGAGGATGCCGATGCTACCACGCGAGACGAGCTCATCATGCTGGCGCTCGACAATCCGATATGGATGGAAGAGCTTAGAAGATTTTCGCAAGAAGAGGAGAAGGAGAAAGAACAGATGCAGAATGAGCGTGCGGCGAGATTGGCCCGCTGGCGGGAAGACATAGCTATTCAGCTGTAACGGCGGACTGGCGGGCCACCATTTGAATATATCTTTGGTCGACATTTGACCAAAGAAAAGTCGAATCTGTACTAGCTGGTGAGTCTCGTGTGATACTAAGACGAGCTGAAGCACTGACCTTTGGAACTGAGCGGGGTATACACGAAGAACTAGCAGACGATTTTTATTCAGGATGCGGGCCTAGGATACTACGAGACGACGGACGAGGTTCCGTCCAGGGGATGAATTTAGTACTGGGATTTGGGGTCTTGATCATCCTGGAGAGCTTTCGTCGGGCAGCAAAAGTATGGGAAACGGAACTTTGACTTACTGGTGGAAGTGGTTCCAATGCCACAGTGACTAAATATCTTATGTCAAGTTCGAGGGTAGGTAAGATAACCGATGTCATTACTTCAGCCCATATCTATCCCAATAAGACTGCATACTCTTCAGCTCATCCTGCATCCCCTTTTGCTCTAGCGGCTGCATCAGATCTCTCATTTTCAACACCGGCTTGACCGGACACTGTCCTGTCAATCCTTCTACCTCTTTCACCGTACTACTGACCTACCTTCGGATCGGGCATGTTGATGGTTGAATTGAATCTAGACTTGGCCACAGCTCTACTGCTGCCTCGACGCTTTCACTCGCCGATTCTTCATCGATTGTTTTGAGTCGTATTCGATTGTTGGGGGTGCTGACAGTTCCTCCTGAACGGCCGCTACACACTTTCTTGAAGCAGTCATAATAACATCAAAGAACAGGTCCAGGCCAGGATCTCCGAGGAATATAACGATGTTCCTTATTCCCTTTGGTTCCATTGTCATTATCCCCCTCGCCCATGGAGATGAATCCCGATACCAGACCTCTTCCCCCTGGTTGGCATCAACACTATGATTCAGAGTGAGTGAAATAATGGTCAAGATTCAGAAGCATTGACTTTATGCCCTCTTAGCCGACAGAGTTGGTTAGTTGGCCCATTCATCCATTTCGGGTCCATTGCCAACCCTTAAACTATAGGTATTATGTACAAATCGATGTTCTGCCTCCGACGGTTTCGCATACGCATCCTGCTAGTTTGACTCAAGCTTCTTCCCATAGCAAGACCCCAGTACCTGTTCCTCAGGGGGGAAAATCGCCATCAGGGTCGGCAACGTCATCTATTCGGAACCATGCACCCGCGGGAGACAAGTTGTCAACAGCGCAGCAGCTCTATGCTAGTGCGGTTAACAAAACGGAATCCAGCTTACCCAGGCTGGGTTCAGAAGCGGCATATGGGCCAAAGTCACCTTCGGCATCTCCATCACCAGTCCCCTTGTCTCCAAAACATGTCAGTTCTTCATCGACGTCGTCTCCCGTGTTTATTTCTCCGGATCTATCTCGGGGAAACACGCAACAAGCGGGTCCGACGCATTTAGACAATATGACGGTGATTGCTCAGCGCGGTGGGGTGACTTCGAGTTCTCGCGAAGCCAACCCAAGTCCTAGCTCACCTGAACCGACCAGCTCTCCACCCCTAAGAAGTCCAAGTGCTCAGCCTTCTTCAGCGCCTCAGGATATCCACCATCAGCAATATCATCAGCAGCTGGGCCTGCAGACGTCATCCCAACAGCCAACCAGCCAAGTGCCTCAACAGGACATCCGCCCGGGCTCAGGAGGACATACGCCTGGGCATGGTCAATATCTCAATCAAGCACAACCAGCCCCACAAGGATATACAATCCAGCATCGTCAATCTCCCAATCAAGTCCATTCTGGCTCGCAAGGAGGTACGTCTCAGCAAAGTCAATCTCCATATCCGGGCCCACAAGGGTATGCGCCTCCCGATCAAATCCAACCGGGCCCGCAAGAGCATGTACCTCAGCCTCCTCATCAAGTGCAACCAGGTCTGCAAGGACAGGATAATGGGCCTCAATATAGTCAGCGTCCCCATCAAGCGCAACTAAGCCCTGGATCTCGGTCTAGTCAGCCCATACAACCGTCCTCCAAAGGACACGTCACTCAGCACAGTCGACCTCTCAATCAAGTGCAGTCAGGGCTACAGGGACACGCCACTCAGCGTCTACCTCTCAATCAAGTGCAGTCAGGGCCGCAGGGACACGTCACTCAACACAATCGACCTCTCAATCAAGTGCCACAGGGACATGTACCTCAGTTTAGCCAACCTCCAAATCAAGCGCAACAAGCCCCACAAGGGCATACGTCTCAGTTTAGCCAACGTCCCCATCAAGCGCAACCAGCCCCTCAAGGATATACGCCTCAGCATGGTCGACCTCCCCAAGTCCAACAAGGCCCACAAGGGCACGTACCCCATTATAGTCAGCCGCTTCACCAAGTGCAGCCAAGCCCGCAAGGACACGCACAGCATAGTCAACCTTCCAATCAAGTCCAACCATCTCTGCCACAAGGGCACGTCTCTCAGTATAGTCAACCTCTCAATCAAGCGCAACTAGTCCCCCAAGGACACGCGGCACCCCAGTATACTCAACCTCTTAATCAGGCGCAGGCGGGCTTTCAGGGATATACACCCCAATATAATCAAACTCCAAACCATGGACGGCCGTATCTGGCAGGTCAGCCGCCGCAACCTCAGCAAGTGACACAGAACCAAGTGCCTCCTGCCCCCCAGTACCAGCCTCCCGTCCAGCACGGATTTAGTCCTATACCCCAACCTCAGACGTTCGGTCAACAGCAGCCGCTGTATCCAGTTCAACAAGTTCCTGGTGTCCAACCGCCACCGCCACAGCATAATTTCTACAACCAGCCTGGACCTGCCCAAGTGATATATGTACCATATGGTGTACGACCGAGATACACGGCACTCGGTCATGCTCAGAGAGCACTCGGTGCACTTGAAAAAGCAGCTGCAGGAGGGCAGCGGGCACTTGGACTTGTGAACGGATTGACAAATGCAGTTCAATTGTCGGCGTATGAGTCAGCGCAGTATCATGGGTCAGCGCAACATCATGCATCAATACAAGCGCAAGGTTCATCGCAGGGTCCATACCAGTTTGTCGGGACACAAGTCCAACCACCGCCGCCACAGCATAATGTCTACAACCAGCATGGTCCTGCCCAAGCAGCATATGTACCATATGCTGGCTCGACTAGCCCAATGGGTAACATGCCTGTACAACCGGGAAACACGATACCCGGTCATAAAATACAGGCTCCCAGTGCACTTGAACAAGCAGAAGAGCAGCTGGTACTTGGAGTTATGCACGGGTTGACAAATGCAGTTCAAGGGTCGGCGCAACACCATGGGTCCACGCAACATGCGCAAGGTTCATCGCAGGATCCATCTCAGTTTGACGGGGATTATGTTGCAGATTATGAGGGGGCACCGACGGATAGTGGTCCACTGCCAGACTATGTCCTCTTCGATGAGACCCAAGTTACCATGGTTGATACATGGTCTGGCGGCGATGGACAAGATATATACAGCGAGTCCCAAACTACTGTTGTCAGCGATTCATGGTCTTGCGGTGATGGACAAGATATATACAGCGAGTCCCAAACTACTGTTGTCAGCGATTCATGGTCTGATGGTGGCGTTGATGACTTGGGAGATTCTTTCTCGTCATTCACGATTGACGATCAGTTTTGACTAGCGTTGTGATAGTTGTGATGCAGTTATGTGCGTAAAATATTCGAGTGAATGATCCAAGTGACGAAGCCGACGGACCGTAGAGTCATTTCGACGCGTTACGCGTCTGTGGCGCCAACCGCCATACACGTGGGTAGCGTGACAGCTAATTAGCGGCCAGCCACTGGACGAGCTCCTAGAGTGGCCGACCGTTATCTCGTCCTGAACTAAACACATGGTTACTCGTACATCCTACACATATACTACTAACAGCGCATACACCCCTTCACCTTTACAGGTTGCGGGGATCAACATGTCTGGCATTTTGCCTGGCCATATGGCATTGAATCAGAACGATTCGCCAAAGAGGAAGAACAGCAAAAAAGACGCTCCACTGCACACGAATGGCGCCCTAAAAGAATTCATAAAAACCCAGCTTCTCAAGCACAACTTCTGTGTCCGATCTAGTGATAGGAATAAAGCGGCAGGACCGGAAGCTGGACCGTTCAGACCATTTCTGCCAGCTTCTTGATCAGGGTTTAAAAAGATGCTACAGTCGCTAAACCCATCACCACTCGAAGTGGCATGGGAAAAACTTGAGGGCGCACTCAAGTCGTCCAAAAACGAGACATCGCTGTACCGACCGCTATTAAAGTTTCTTACCCTCCTCGCCGACAAGAGGTATCTATTCATCCCCTGGGACGATAACACAGTGGGCGAGGAAGGAGAATCATTCCGACAATACATCATCGTCGTGGATGCACAAAGTCAAGACATAGATAAACTCCTCGAAAGCGATTTTGCGCCGTCAAACCTTCCTGCTGAGTTCCGCTACCGCGACGATGGAGGTAAAGTTAGATCCAGAGTATATTACTCTGATATCCTCATGGTTGGCGAGGTCAAGGTTATCAAAGCACCCACGTCACGGTCGTCGCAGGTAATCTTCGATCATGCAACACAGGTACTCAAGTATCTGTTTACCATTTCGCGTTACCAGCCTCAGCACGCCCACTACATCGGCTTCCTCGCATATCGTGACGGGTTTATCATCATCGATTATTACCCGGATCGTGCGTTCTTCTCTGATCTCTTCAGATGGGACGACCCTATTGCTGCACATCATGCATTGCAAAATGCCATCGCTGATATTCGGAGACGTCACTTCACGACGAATCAATTTGCATCACTCAAGGGGATGAATCACCATGAACGATCACGTCTCCAGTTCTGCCTCTCCGGGGACTTTAATGTCGATACGGACACTGTTTACCAGCTATTTGACCTTCACCGAGGTGATGGTTGGCATCGAAATGCTTATGTTGCCATTGCGGTTCATTTCCAGAGTGTTAATGAACGTTTGAATTGGAAGGTCGTCAAGCATTATTGGCATGATACGAGACGACGTTTTAACGAGTTGGACATTCTACGACATATTTATAGGGACTCAAACAAGAAGCCGTGTACCGCTGGCATTATCCAGGTAGATTTGTCTGATTCTACAACATTAGGGCGGGACACCACACCGGCCTCAGCTCAATCTGAGGGAAGTCATGTACCCCGTCAGGGTGTCCTTGTGATGAAGACACTGGGACAGGCCCTTTCATCCTGTTCTTCAGTGATGCAGTTCTTAAAGGCAATGTATGACTTAGTGGAAGGTTCCGAGGACGACTGAAAGGAGTAATCGGTTTTTATAACGACGAGTTTTGTGACGCGTTAAGATGCCGTTTGATGGCCGAGAGCATCTGAAATAAACAAACTACTCTACATGCTCTTTCCCTGCGCAAT
>WNGI01008074.1_pt1 | contig 11241 bp, 13 predicted proteins | sample 5400621 | NCBI WGS metagenome assembly WNGI01 (sample SAMN13153374, study PRJNA577476) | soil metagenome | isolation source: 20 cm soil or saprolite under Garry oak tree replicate 1 | place: USA:California | collected 2016-06-15
CATCTCCGGCTCGGTCGGCACCTTCGCGCAAGTGGATCCCCGGGTCGAGGAGCACGTCGCCAACGCCATGGGGCTCGCCGTCGAGCCGGTTTCCACCCAGATCGTTCCGCGCGACCGGCACGCCATGTATTTCGCCACGCTGGGCGTAGTCGCCTCGTCGGTCGAGCGGCTCGCCACCGAGATTCGCCACCTGCAGCGCACCGAGGTGCTGGAGGCCGAGGAGTTCTTCTCCGCGGGGCAGAAGGGCTCCTCCGCCATGCCGCACAAGCGCAACCCCGTCCTCTCGGAAAACGTCACTGGCCTTGCCCGCATGGTGCGCGCCTATGTGACGCCGGCGCTGGAGAACGTGGCGCTCTGGCACGAGCGCGACATCTCCCACTCCTCGGTCGAGCGCATGATCGCCCCGGATGCCACTGTGACGCTCGATTTCGCGCTCGCGCGTCTCGCCACGATCATCGACAAGCTCGTCGTCTATCCCGCCAACATGTTGAGGAACATGGAGCGGCTCGGTGGCCTGATCCATTCGCAACGCGTGCTCATCGCGCTCACGCAAAAGGGCGTGGCGCGCGAGGACGCCTACGCCATGGTGCAGCGCAACGCCATGCGGGCGTGGCAGGGCGAGGGCGATTTCCTCGCCTTGCTCATGGCCGACAACGACGTGCGCAAACATCTGAGCGCGGCCGAGCTTAAGGAAAACTTCGACCTCGGCTACCATTTCAAGCACGTCGACACGATTTTCGAGCGGGTGTTCCGCAAGGCTGCGGTCGAGTCCGAACGCCTGAAGTAGGCTGTTGAGCAGTGGGATTGGCCCGAGCGGCAAACTCGGTGCGCTCCCCTCCCCCTTGTGGGGACGGGTTGGGGTTGGGGTAAGACCGAGTTTGCCGCTTGCACTGATTCCGCTTCACCTGAACACGCGGTAGAGCGAGGCCACTCTGGTGCCGACGGCCATCCTCATCTTCGATTCCGGCCTGGGCGGCCTTACCGTCTTTCGCGAAGTGGCGAAGGCGCGGCCCGACGCGCACTACGTCTATGTCGCCGATGACGCCTTCTTTCCCTATGGCAACCACGGCGAGGACGAGCTCGTCGCGCGCGTTGGCGCTCTCATGGGCGAGCTGATCGCGGCGCATCGTCCCGATCTCGTCGTCATCGCCTGCAATACCGCCTCGACGCTGGTGCTGCCGCATTTGCGCACGCGCTTTAGCGTGCCTTTCGTCGGCACGGTGCCGGCGATCAAGCCGGCCTGCGCCGCCTCGCGCACAAAACGCGTGGCGGTGCTCGGTACCGAGGCGACGGTCAGCCGCGAATATACCCGTGCGCTGATCCGCGATTTCGCCAACGGCAGCGATGTCGTGCTGGTGGGCTCGGCGCGGCTCGCCCGCTTCGCGGAGGACGAGCTGCGCGGCGCGCCGATTGCGGATGAGCTGATCGCGCGCGAGATCACGCCCTGCTTCGCCGATGCCGACGGACGGCGCACGGATACGGTCGTGCTCGCCTGCACGCACTATCCCCTGCTGCTCGACCGCTTCGAGCGGCTTGCGCCTTGGCCGGTGACCTTCGTCGATCCAGCGCCGGCAATCGCGCGGCGGGTCGTCGGCCTGATCGGCTCCGCCGCGAGCGCCGAGGCGCCTTCGCCCGCGCGCGTCGTGTTCACCTCCGGTCGCCCGCCCTCGGCGGCACTCGGGACGGCGCTCGCGCGTTTCGGCATTGCTCCCTGAGCCCAGAACACTCAGGCAAAACCGCTCTAGCATCGGTCCGGCTCAGGGTCCTGCGGAGGGGCGCATACAATGGCAAACGATTCACAAACGGTGCGGCGAACCGTGCAGTTCAAATTCACGCTGCCGACGGCAAATTCCAGCCAACTCGTCTCGCTGTTGAAGTCGACGGCGCCGTTCTACGAGGCATTCGGCGCTCGGCGCATGCGCCTCCTGCAAAATGTGGACGATCCGGCCCGGTTCGTTCATGAAATCGAATACGAGACGCACGAGTTCATCGAGCTCAACCGCCAGCGCGTCGCCAGCGATCCGCGCATGCAGGCCTCGATGCAGACGTGGCGCTCGCTGTTTCCCGGGTCCGTCGAAATCGACGTCTATCAGGAGATCGAGTAAGGCCGTCGCCCGCCGCGCGTCGCCGACGCACTGCTGCCCGCGAATGACGCGGTTTGACTTGCCGCTGCTTTGCCCCTAGAAACCCGGCGCCACGCGGGCCTTTCCGCCTGCGCGGCGTTTCGCGACCCGCGGTCTTGTCCGCCGCTTCGGCCAAGACCTGTCGGTTCCGGCGGACCGGGACAGAGGAGGGCGCGATCCTCGAACAAGCACAAGAGGACGCGATGACCAAGCGCCACGAGGCGAAATACAAGATCGACCGCCGTATGGGGCAGAACGTCTGGGGCCGCCCGAAGAGCCCCGTCAACCGCCGCGAATATGGTCCGGGCCAGCACGGCCAGCGCCGCAAGGGCAAGCTCTCCGACTACGGGGTGCAATTGCGCGCCAAGCAGAAGCTGCGGGGCTATTACGGCAATATCTCCGAGCGTCAATTCCGCGGCATCTACGCCGAGGCGATCCGCATGAAGGGCGATTCCGGAGCCCACATGATCGCGCTGCTCGAGCGCCGACTCGATGCCATGGTCTACCGGTCAAAGCTCGTGCCCACGGTGTTCGCCGCGCGCCAGTTCATCAGCCACGGCCACATCAAGGTGAACGGCCGGCGCGTGACCATCCCGAGCTATCGCGTCAAGCTCGGCGACGTCATCGAAGTGAAGGAGCAGTCGAAGCAACTGGCGATAGTGCTCGAGGCTGTCGGCCTCGCCGAGCGCGACGTGCCGGATTACCTCGAGGTCGACCACTCGAAAATGACAGCGAAGCTCACCCGCATCCCGCAGCTTACCGAGGTGCCCTATCCCGTGCAGATGGAGCCGCACCTCGTGGTCGAGTTCTATTCGCGCTGATCTGGGGGCGCGTTGCTTACCTCGCTCACCGAAAGCGCCGCGTCAGGTCGAGGCGCGTTCCTTGACCTGCACGCCCTTGTCCTTCAGCAGGTCCTGCAACTCGCCCGCCTGAAACATTTCGCGCACGATGTCGCAGCCGCCGACGAAGTCACCCTTCACGTAGAGCTGCGGGATGGTCGGCCAATTGGAATAGGACTTGACGCCTTCGCGCAGGTCGTCGGATTCGAGCACGTTCACGCCCTTGTATCTCACGCCGATGTGATCGAGGATCTGCACCACCTGCCCGGAAAATCCGCACATCGGGAACTGCGGGGTGCCCTTCATGAAGAGCACCACGTCGTTGCCTTTGACCTCATTCTCAATGAATTGCTCGATCGCCATGGAATGCCTCTTGTTCCGGCGGCAGCGCGTCTCGGCGCGCCGCACCCCTTCTCGCGCTATATGTAGCGTAGCTGGGGCGCGAGCCCAAGGGCCACCGGCGCTTGAGCCATCACTTTTTCACCGGCGCATAAAAGGTGCCTTCGACCTCGAAAATGTCATCCTGATTGAGGCGGTGGACCTCGACGATGGTGCGCGGCGGATAGGGCCCCTTGCCCCAAAGCTCCTCCTGGACCTTGTTCACCAGCGGTCGAAATCGAAACATGTCGGTGACGTAGACCACGATGCGCACGCAGTCGCGCAGGCTCGCCCCCTCCGATTCCGCGATCATCTTCATGTTGAGAAAGCCCTGCCGGATGCGGGCCTCCTCGCCTTGGACGAGGGTGTTGGTCGCCGGGTCGATCCCGCGCATGCCGGCGACATAGACGAAATCGCCGGCGCGCGTGCCGAGGCTCCAGGTCCCGGTGGTCTTGATCGCGCCGGGAGGCTCAAGCGTCTTGACGCGCTCGCCCGATTGCGCGGCGGCGAACCCGCTCGACGCGATGGGGACAACGAGCGCCGCTATTGTCTTCATCACGCCACGCATCATGGCTCCGGCGTGCCGGTTTGCAGCGCGAGCGCGTGCAGCTTGCCGCCCATTTCGGCCTTCAGCGCTTCGTAGACGATTTGATGCTGCTGCACCCGCGATTTGCCGCGAAACGATTCGGCGAGCACGGTGGCGGCGTAGTGGTCGCCGTCGCCGGCGAGGTCGCGGATCGTCACCTCGGCATCCGGAACATGCAACTTGATCAAGCGTTCGATCTCGCTCGCATCCATCGCCATGGCTCTCTCTCCCATAGCGTTTCCGGCGATGTGGGCGCCGGTTCGCCGCAGAAACCGCGTCCAACGCCTCAGCCCTCAGGCCGGCCCACCGGCCATATATGCCGGCAGCCAGCCCTCGAAGCGCTCGCGCAGTTTTGCGACCAGAATGGGGCGCTCGCCCTCGAGCGTCAATGCGTCGCCCCCGGTGAGGCCGACTTGCCGCGCGGGCACGCCGGCCGCGCGGGCGCGCGCCATCACGGTCTCGGCCACTCCCGCGGCGACCGTGACCACGTAGCGCGCCTGATCTTCGCCGAACCAGAAGGCGTGGGCCGCAAGCGGCGCGCGATCGAGCTCGGCGCCGATGCCCGCGGCCATGGCCATCTCGGCGATGGCGACCAGCAGCCCGCCGTCGGAAACATCATGCACGGCGAGAGCGATGCCCTCGGCGATCAGAGCGCGGACGAGGTCGCCGCTGCTGCGCTCGGCCGCAAGATCGACCGGCGGCGGCGCCCCCTCCTCGCGCTCGCAGATCTCGCGCAGATAAAGCGATTGGCCGAGCCAGCCCGTGGTTTCGCCGATGAGCAAAATCGCCTCGTTCGCGCCCTTGAAGGCGAGCGTCGCCGACTTGGCGAGGTCGTCGATGAGGCCGACCCCGCCGATGGTGGGCGTGGGCAGGATCGCGCGGCCATTGGTTTCGTTGTAGAGCGACACGTTGCCCGACACCACCGGGAAGTCGAGGGCCTTGCAGGCGTCGGCGATGCCGCGGATCGCCCCCACGAGTTGGCCCATGATCTGCGGCCGCTCGGGGCTGCCGAAATTGAGATTGTCGGTGATGGCTAGCGGCCGCGCGCCCACGGCGGTGAGGTTGCGCCAGGCCTCGGCCACGGCCTGCTTGCCGCCTTCGAACGGATCGGCCTCGCAATACCGCGGCGTGACGTCGGTGGTGAGCGCGAGCGCTTTCGGACCGTCGTTGATGCGCACCACCGCGGCATCGCCGCCGGGCCGCTGCACCGTGTTGCCCAGGATGACGTGGTCGTATTGCTCCCACACCCAGCGCCGGGAGCAGAGGTCGGGGGAGCCGATCAGCCGCAGCAACGCGTCCGCGGTCGCAATGGGCGGCGTCACATCGGCCGCTTGCACGACCGCCGGCTTGGGCGCGTCCACGTGCGGCCGATCATAGAGCGGCGCCTCGTCGCCCAATTCTTTGATCGGCAGATCGGCCATGACCTTGCCGCGGTGGCGCACGATGAACCGCTTGGTCGGCGTGGTCGTCCCGACGACCGCAAAATCGAGGCCCCATTTCCTGAAGATCGCCTCGGCCTCGCGCTCTTTCTCCGGCCTGAGCACCATGAGCATGCGCTCCTGGCTTTCGGACAGCATCATCTCGTAAGCGCTCATGCCGGTCTCGCGGCAGGGTACCGCGTCGAGAACGAGCGTAACGCCGAGGCCGCCTTTGGCGCCCATCTCGACCGCCGAGCAGGTCAGCCCCGCCGCCCCCATGTCCTGGATGGCGATGACGCAGTCCTTGGCCATGATTTCGAGGCAGGCTTCGAGCAACAATTTCTCCGCGAACGGATCGCCGACTTGCACGGTGGGGCGCTTTTCTTCGGTTCCTTCGCCGAATTCGGCCGATGCCATGGTGGCGCCGTGGATGCCGTCGCGGCCGGTCTTGGAGCCGAGATAGACGATCGGCATGCCGACGCCGGACGCCGCGGCGTAGAAAATCTTGTCGCTGCGCGCGAGGCCGACCGCCATCGCGTTGACGAGGCAGTTGCCGTCATAGCGGGTGTGAAAACGAACGCAGCCGCCCACGGTCGGCACGCCGAAGGAATTGCCGTAGCCGCCGATGCCGGCGACCACACCGGCAACGAGATGCCGCGTCTGCGGGTGCGAGGGCGCGCCGAAGGAGAGCGCATTGAGACAGGCGATCGGCCGCGCGCCCATGGTGAAGACGTCGCGCAAAATGCCGCCGACCCCGGTGGCGGCGCCCTGATACGGCTCGATGTAGCTCGGATGGTTGTGGCTCTCCATCTTGAACACGACCGCGAGCCCGTCACCGATATCAATGACGCCGGCGTTCTCGCCCGGGCCCTGAATCACCCACGGCGCCTTCGTCGGCAGCGTGCGCAGATGGATTTTCGAGGATTTGTACGAGCAATGCTCATTCCACATGGCCGAGAAAATGCCGAGTTCGGTGATCGAAGGCTCGCGGCCCACGAGCGCAAGAATGCGCTGATATTCTTCGGGCGTGAGCCCGTGCGCCGCCACCAGCGCGGGGCTGATTTTCGCCCGCTTGGAGGTCTTCGTCCGCCGTTTGGCCTTCCGCGCCGCCGGTTGCTTGCTCATCCTCGCCGACGATTTTCGAAATGTCTTTGCCATGGTCCTAAATTTCATTGCCGGGGCATCAACGCGTTTACGCGCGTCTTGCGCGCGCTAGGCGCGGCAACAAACGACGGCACGGGTTCCACAGCATCATGCGCAGGTGAAGTCTGGATGACGCGGCAGGCGCGTTATGCCGCTTGCTTGAAATGATCGACCAGCCCCGCGAACAGACCGCGCCCATCCGTCGATCCGAGCGCCGCTTCGACGTGGTTCTCCGGGTGTGGCATCATTCCGAGCACGTTGCCCGTCTCGTTGAGCACGCCGGCGATGGCGTTGGTCGCGCCATTGACGTTCCATGCCGCCTCGAGCGTCCCATCTGGCGCCGCATAGCGGAACAGCACCCTGCCTTCGCCCTCGAGCCGAGCGATGGTCGCTTCATCGGCGACGTAATTGCCCTCGCCATGGGCGACCGGCACGCGGATCACCTGTCCGGCGTTGTAGCCGCGGGTGAACGGCGTATCGGAGCGCTCGATGCGCAGGTAGATATCGTGGCAGATGAATTTCAGCGCTGCATTGCGCATCAGCACGCCGGGCAGCAGTCCCGCTTCGCACAGGATCTGAAAGCCGTTGCAGATGCCGAGCAAGAGGCCGCCGCGCTCGGCGTGGGCGCTCACCGCGCCCATGATCGGCGCGCGCGCAGCGATCGCGCCGCAGCGCAGATAATCGCCATAGGAGAAGCCGCCCGGCACCACCACGAGGTCGGTGCCCGCCGGCAACGAGGTGTCGGCATGCCAGACCATGGCCGGCTCGCGGCCGCTGATAAGCTTGAGCGCGCGCGCCATGTCGCGCTCGCGATTGATGCCGGGAAAGACGACGACGGCGGATTTCATCAAAGTCCGAGTTCCTTCTCCGCCCACCGCAGCACCAAGTCGCCGTTGAGGAAGCGCAAGGCGGCGCGCTCGGCTGTCGGAACGTCATCCGCCACGACGGTCGCGACCACCACGTCGCATTTATCGTTGAAGGCAATGGCGAGCGCGGTGCGCGGCGAGCCATAGCGCATGGCGACCTGATAGGGCCGGCTGCGGCCTTTCATCCAGCCGACGGCGATCGGACGCCCGTCGCGCAATCCGTCGAACTTGGCGCTCAGCAGTTCGAGGTCGCCCACGCGGTCGAGCTCCGCGTCGTCCGACACCCCGGTCGCGCAATTGCAGAAGCCGAGCTTGGCGCGCAGGTAAAGGCTGATGTCGGCACCACAATCGGCCGCCGGGCAGCGGAATGCGCGGCCGACGCCCCATTGGTCGAGCGGGAACGGCCATTTGACCTCGCTCCAGGCGGCGGGCTTTCCCGCATCGGCCGGTTGCCGGCCGGCGCCGAGCGTCATGGTGTCGCCCGCCAACACGCCCGCAATGCCCAGCGCGACCACGATACCGGCGCGTTGTCCGATCATTTCACCTCGACCTGATAGTTCTCGATCAGCGTATTGGCGAGGAGCTTGTCGGCCGCCTGCTTGAGCGCGGCCTGCGCCGCTTTGCGATCGCGCCCCTTGATCTCGATATCGAAGACCTTGCCCTGGCGCACGCTCGCGACGCCTTCGATGCCCAGCGATTTGAGCGCCCCTTCGATCGCCTTGCCCTGGGGATCGAGGATGCCGGATTTGAGGGTGACGGTGACGCGGGCCTTCATCGGGATCCTGCAAGCATCGATATGGCGCGAATCGGCTAAAGCGCAAGCAGCGCAAGCAGCGCAAGCACGCACGCCGCGCCCGATTGCGCGCGGGGCGTGTGCGCGCAACCGAAGTTTATGCACAAACCGCTTCAGTGCACAGGGGCGGCTGTCGATTGCTCGAGGAGCCGCCCGCGGCCGGCGACGCGGCCGCTCTCGCCGACGAGCCGCAGCGCTGCCCAGAACGCCGCCTGCGTGCTCGCGACGACCGGAATATCGTGGCGCTGCTCGAGCGGCTTTGCCACGCCCAGCGTGCGCAAGCCGCCGCAGGAAATCAGCAATCCATCCGCCGCCGGCGCCGCGGCGCAGACTTTAGAGCCGAGCGCGATGATGTCCGCCTCGCTCTTGGTGTCGGGCTCGCCGAAGCCGAACAGACCGAAACCCTCGAGCGCCAGCACCTCGAAGCCCTTCGCGATGAGAAAGGCTTGCAGCCGGTCGTTCACCTCGTCGGCATAGGCGGTGGCCACGGCGATCCGCCGGGCGCCGAAGCTGCGCAACCCGTCGACCACCGCCTGGCTCATGGTGCTGACCGGCAGGCCGGTCGCCGCGCGCAGCTTTGCCAACAGCTCCTCGTGCGCGTCGGCGCCGCGGTAGAACGTCAACGACGTGCCGATGACCATGACCGCGTCGACGCCGAGGCCGGCCAGATGTTCGGCTGCCGGCAGTATTCCCTCCCACGCGCTGTCGTAGCCGGTCGGCGTCAGCGATCGCACCCCGACGCCGCGCGCAACGAAACGCACGCCGGGATACATCTGCAGCCCTTCCTCCGGCACCGTGTCGCTCGCGAACGGAACCACCAGCCCGATGGTGCAGTCCTTGCGCATATCATTCTCCTCGCGTCCCTCGAGCAACGCGCTCTCTCATACGCAATGCGGTTGATCGCCTCGGCATCACGGGGATAACAATGAGTAGCCCGCATGAGCCATAAGCGCGTTTACGCGCGTCCATAGCCCGTCGAAGACCGGCGTGAACGCCCTTAACGACGCGCTATGGCGAAATGCGGGGCATCTCGGATATCGCTGCGCGCATCCGGGCTACAGGCTGCTACAGATTACCCCTTCACCAAGACCGGCCCGGTGCCCTGCGGCCGCTCGCCCTCGCTCATGATGCCGAGCCGTTTAGCGACTTCGGTATAAGCCTCCACCAACCCGCCGAGATCGCGGCGGAAGCGGTCCTTGTCGAGCTTCTCGTTCGACTTGATGTCCCAGAGCCGGCAGGAATCGGGGGAGAGCTCGTCCGCCACCACGATGCGCATGAGGTCGTTTTCCCACAGCCGCCCGGTCTCCATCTTGAAGTCGACGAGACGGATGCCGACGCCGAGGAACAGGCCGGACAGGAAATCGTTGACGCGGATGGCGAGCGCCATGATGTCGTCGATCTCCTGCGGGGTCGCCCAACCGAAGGCGGTGACGTGCTCCTCGGAGACCATCGGATCGCCGAGCTGATCGTTTTTGTAGTAGAATTCGATGATGGAACGCGGCAGCTGGGTTCCCTCCTCGATGCCCAGCCGCTGCGACAGCGAGCCGGCCGCGACGTTGCGCACCACCACCTCGAGCGGAATGATCTCCACTTCGCGGATCAATTGCTCGCGCATGTTGAGCCGCCTGATGAAGTGGGTCGGAACCCCGATATCGTTCAAGTGCTGGAAGACGTATTCGGAGATCCGGTTGTTGAGGACACCCTTGCCCTCGATGATATCGTGCTTCTTCGCATTGAACGCGGTCGCGTCATCCTTGAAGTGCTGGATCAGCGTTCCGGGCTCCGGTCCCTCATAGAGGACCTTCGCCTTGCCTTCATAGATGCGGCGACGGCGGCTCATCGGCGTGTACCGTGGTTTGTTGATATCCATCTGGATGCCGTGGCTCCGGTTCGAGGTGATGTCCGCGGCGACGGCGCGTGGCGGCTCAACGCAAACGTGAACATGCGACGCGTCCACACCGGCAAGCTAGCCGATCGCGCTGCGCAGCACAATCGCGCCGAATGGTTTTGTTGCGCGCGCCCCGCCGGTGCGAATCACTTCGTCATCGGTTGCCTTGACGATTGCGTCCCGCTATGCAAGGCCGCGCGTGGTTCCAACGCTGCATGTTGACCCATCGAAATTGACGCGGCATGCAGTGAAAACAGTTGGGAACCGATGCGAGTGCGGCCCGGCCGCTCCCGAAACAGCGAGGCAGGCAATGACTACGTTCGACAAGCGCGAGGAGGGCTTCGAGAAGCAGTTCGTCCTCGACGAGGAACTGCGATTCAAGGCGACCGCCCGTCGCAACAAGCACCTCGGCCTGTGGGCGGCGCAAAAGCTCGGGCTCTCCGGCGCCGAGGCCGACGCCTATGCCAAGGCGGTCGTCATGGCGGATTTCGAGGAGATCGGCGACGATGACGTCTTCCGCAAGCTCCGCAACGACTTCGACGCCAAGGGCATCAAGGAATCGGATCACCAGATTCGCCGCACCATGGACGAACTGATGGCGAAAGCGATCCAGGAGATCAAAGCGGGGAGCTAAGATTCGCCACCACTCGCTGGTCGCGCGCCCCACCAATCGATGGCGGCAAGCTGCAACAGTTATTCGATGCCGGCCGGCCTGCGCGGACGCAGGCAGCAAAGGACGATTTCCCCATGACGACAGCAACCGCCTTCTCTCTCGCCCGCCGGCTGCGCGCCGGCGAGACCGTCCACAGCGGCTGGTGCGGCCTATCCTCTCCGATCGTCGCCGAGCTCGTCGGCCGCGAGGGCTTTCCCGCGGTCACGCTCGATGGGCAGCATGGACTGTGGGACACCGCCTCGATCGTGTCCGGAGTCGCGCAGGTGCGCCAGAGTGGAGCGGCTGCGATCGTGCGCATTCCGGTCGGCGAGTTCGCAACCGCGAGCCGCGCGCTCGATTTCGGCGCCGAGGGCATCATCGCGCCGATGATCAACACCCCGGCAGATGCGCGCGCCTACGTCTCGTTCGCGAAATTCCCGCCGATCGGGGAGCGCAGCTGGGGCCCGCACCGCGCCACCACGCTCGCCAACATGCCGGACCAAAAGGTTTACCTGCGCGAGGCCAACGACCTCACCGTCACCTTCGCCATGATCG
>WNGI01005719.1_pt1 | contig 11239 bp, 10 predicted proteins | sample 5400621 | NCBI WGS metagenome assembly WNGI01 (sample SAMN13153374, study PRJNA577476) | soil metagenome | isolation source: 20 cm soil or saprolite under Garry oak tree replicate 1 | place: USA:California | collected 2016-06-15
GACGTCGATGGCTTTCATGTTAAACCGGAACACGTCGCCCACGCCATCGAGAGCGTGCAGAGTGGGGCGATCGAGGAGGGGAGCGTCGGCGGTGGCACCGGCATGATCTGCTACGAGTTTAAAGGCGGTACCGGCACCGCTTCGCGAGTCATCCCTGTAGCCAGGATCGGTGATCCCGGTTCTTCCGCGTCACCTCATCCCTTTACTATTGGCGTTCTCGTTCAAGCCAACTGTGGCCGTCGCCCGCAGCTAACGATTCGTGGACTCGAAGTCGGCAAGGAAATTCCCGGCTCCGTTTACAAACAAGAAACTGGCTCCATCATCATCGTGGTTGCAACAGACGCGCCGCTTCTCCCGCATCAACTGAAACGTCTGGCCCGCCGCGCTTCTCTCGGTCTCGCCCGCACCGGGAGCGTTTCCGGCAACGGCTCCGGCGATTTGTTCATTGCCTTCTCCACCGCCAATCCGCATGCCGCCGACGCCAAACCACCGATTCGTACCATTGAAACCATGCCGAACGACCTGATGGACCCGCTTTTCACCGCCACCGTCGATGCGACCGAGGAAGCCATCATCAACGCCCTGGTGGATAACCACGACATGATCGGCCGCGACAACCACAAGGTCGAAGCATTGCCGCATGATCGGGTGCGCGCCCTTTTCCAAAAGCGTAATCAATCCCGGTAATTAAATTGTAGGGCGTCGGCGCCTGCCCTCCTCTGTCGAATGCGTCAGGTGGCTTCGATCTCTTCGGGCCATTCATAAACGAGAATGGCCGGGCGAAATCGTAGCCTTCTAAATTATGGCGCCGCACGGCACAACATCAGCTTTACACGCAGCTCAAACTGAAGCCGTCACAGAATGTCGATGTTTAACCGTAAGAGCGAACCAACAGCCCCAGCAAGCCAGCCGGTGAGCCCTCCCGTCGTTTCCGAGCAGCCCAAACGAACGTCGACGCCGACCCGGCCGAGCGGTCTTCTCTCGAGGGGCGTTTCAATCAAAGGGTCCGTCAAATTCCTTAACGAGTTACTGATCGATGGCGAGGTCGAAGGCACGATCAATTCGCCTGGAAAGCTCTCTATTGGGGAGCACGCGCAGATTAGTGGCGAGATCCGAGCAAAATCGGTCAAAGTGCGCGGATCGGTTGAGGGTAATATTTTCGCGACTGAACGCTGTGAACTGCAATCGGGCTGCACGTTGCGCGGTGATATCGAAGTACCGCGACTCGTGGTTGACGAGAATGCGACATTTCTCGGCAGTGCGAAAGTCAACGCAGCGAAATAACCAATTCTGATTAGTTTTTTACCGCAGATTACGCGGATCTCCACGGATTACTGACTTTTTGGAGTGCTGCCTCACCTTTCGTCCGTCTTCGCATGCAGATCCTTTTGGGGACCTTTCCTATTTCAACTCGGCCTTCGAGAATAGCTTAAGCATCGTTCACCTAGCTGTTGCATATATAAACGCTCAATTGTTGAGTCGCTTACCTCTGAATCGGCTCTTAGGTATCTCCAAGTTCGTCGAGTAATTGTTGTTTCAGATGCCGCCGCGCAGATTTTTTTATGGCACGTCGCTCGGCCGCGACTGCTGCTTTTTCCGCCTGCCGCTCTTTCCGGGTACGAATATCGATGTGCGACGGCAAATGCGAAACCTTTGGCCGTTGTGCGCCGACCTTTCGTTCATTCGGCTTCGCGTACGGATTCATCTATCTAATTCATCGATTCGTTGTAGCCGGGATCGCTGATCCCGGTCCGCGGACATAAATCACCGGCGATAGTAGCATAAGATCTCTTGTGGAAACGAAATGTCGGATCGATTGATCCTATCATGGAAACAAGATTGGCTCTTTCGATTCTTCTGGCGTTGGCGTTCCTGGCGTTAACCAACATTGGCGCACAAACAATCGAGCCGACGTCTGCAGCGGGCGACGGTCCAATTTTCAAAAATGTGTCCGATCTTAAATGGGACAAGATTCTTCCCGATCTCGGAGAAAGTTCTCCGGAAATCTGTTTTCTGCGGATTGATCCGAAAACGCATGCTACCAGCCTGCTCATTCGTACCTCGAAAGCGATCCATGTCCGAAAGCATTGGCACACTGCTAATGAGTCACACACCATAATTTCCGGTAATGCCGTTCTCGCCTGCGACGAAGGCAAGCGGGCCGAATTGAGTCCTGGCGGATTCAATTACATGCCCGCCAAAATGGTCCATGAAGCCTGGCTGCCAGCGAACTCGTTAACGTTCATTACGGTTGATGGGCCGTGGGACGTGAATTGGGTCGAGGGTCCGCCGACCGCCGCGGATTTGACCAAATAAGGAGTCAGAGATCAGAGGACAGAGATCAGCAGTTTCGTTCGCGGTAGCGGCGATCTGTGACCGCCGAATGAGCAATCAGCAATAAACCCCCTCCTTGCAGTTGCGGGCGGGCGTTTTATACAAAGATATGTCCGAACATAAAGTAAATCTGCGTTGGGAGCGCGGCGGCGCTGAATTTGTTTATCAAAAATATCCGCGCGATCACACTTGGAGCTTCGACGGCGGCCATTCCATGACGGCTTCGGCCGCGCCGGCTTATCTTGGCAATCCGGCCAACGTCGATCCCGAGGAAGCGTTCGTCGCCTCGCTCTCCAGTTGTCACATGCTCACTTTTCTCGCGATCGCATGTAAACAAAAGTTTGTTCTCGATGACTACACGGACGAAGCAGTCGGCCACATGGAAAAAAATGCGGAAGGCAGATTGGCGATCACGCGGGTGGAGCTCCACCCGAAGATTACCTGGTCGGGCGATAAAAAGCCAAACGCGGAGGAGCTGGACAAGATGCATCACGGCGCACACGACCAATGTTTCATCGCTAACTCGGTCAAAACCGAAGTGACGGTAGTGCAGTAGTCTTAACCGCCGATTACCCCGGCACAACGCGCAGCCCGCTGATATCCGGGATAAGCGAAAACCGATGTCCGCGAAACACGCTAAATGCGGCAAAGCGGTAGAATTATTGGCGGTGGCGGATCGTTTCTCCGGTTATGACGCGATAGAAGCGTCGCAATGACAGCTTGCTCGCCCGGAAATGCTCCGGACTTGAGCGATAGCTGGAACCAGGATTAGCTATTTCAGCCACAGAATGTTGATAGAGAAATCCGTTTCATCCGCGTGATCTGCGGTTAAATATGTCCGATCATGACTGGGAAAGAGAACGCGCAACGAATGGAGAAGATTGTCAGTTTGTGCAAGCGGCGCGGGTTCATTTTCCAATCGAGCGAGATTTATGGCGGGCTCAACGGGGTGTGGGATTACGGACCGCTCGGGGTCGAACTCAAAAATAATCTCAAGCAGTATTGGTGGCAGGTGACGGTGCGGGACCGCGACGACGTCGTCGGATTGGATGGCGCGATCCTGACCCATCCGGCTGTGCTCGAAGCCAGCGGTCACGTCGATACCTTTACCGACCCGATGGTTGATTGCCGGACTTGCAAGGCGCGATTGCGCGCGGATCAGCTCTCGGAAAAAAATGGGGTCAAGCAATGCCCCAACTGCGGCGGCAAAGACTTAACTGAGGCGCGGCCGTTCAACTTGATGTTCCAAACGCAGATGGGAGCATCGGCCGATCCGGCATCGATTGCGTATCTGCGACCGGAAACGGCGCAATCGATTTTCGTCCAATTCAAGAATGTGCTCGATGTATCGCGCAAGAAACTGCCGTTCGGGATCGCGCAGATCGGCAAAGCCTTTCGAAACGAGATTAATCCGCGCAACTTCACCTTTCGCTCGCGCGAATTCGAACAGATGGAGCTGGAATATTTTTGCCGGCCGGAGCAGGGGATGGAATTGCTGGCCTACTGGTTAAAAGAGCGAATCAAGTTTTACGAGGAAATCGGGATCTCACGCAAACGACTGCACATTCTCGATGTGCCGGAAAAAGAGCGCGCCTTTTATTCCAAAGGCACCTTCGATATTGAATACGAATTTCCCTTTGGGAGACAGGAGCTCGAAGGCGTTGCCTATCGCACCGACTACGATTTGCAGCAGCACATCAAGGCCAGCGGCAAAACGCTTGATTATTTCGACGAGGAAACGAAGGAGCGTTTCGTGCCGCACGTTGTTGAGCCGAGCGCCGGGGTCGATCGCACAGTGCTGGCGCTGATCTGCGATGCTTATGACGAAGACACCGCTCCGGATGAAAAGGGGAAAATGGAAACGCGCATTGTAATGCGATTTCATCCGCGCATGGCGCCGATAAAATGCGCGATCTTTCCGCTTCTCCGGAACAAGGAACCGTTGGTGGCGAAAGCGCGCGAAGTGCAGGAGTTACTGCGGCCGCACATGAATGTTTTCTACGACGAAGGTGGCGCGATCGGCCGGCGTTACCGTCGGCAGGATGAAATCGGGACGCCCTTTGGGGTGACGATTGATTTCGAAACGCTGGGTGAGAAAGATGACGAGCTGCGCGATACCGTGACGCTGCGCGATCGCGATTCGATGAAACAGGAGCGCGTCGCGATTAAGGATTTGCCGCAAATCATTTCATCGAAGATTCGCTAGCAATGCAGGCCCGGACTGCGAGATGGCTTCGCGTAATGACCGGTCTGGTGGCAGCAAACCTACTTGGCGTCACGTTCTGTGTTATGTTCGGCGCCTTGTTCTGGTTTACCAGCCAAGCCGGCGTGCAGTCGAAAGCGCAACAGTGGATTACCGCTCTCGCGGTCATGGCAGTCTGGCCAAGTCTCGTTCTGGTTCCGATGGCGATGGGAATTGCGGCGGCATATTTTTGGCGAAGCCTTCCCTTCACCCTGTGGGAGTACTTCCTTTGGTGGATTGTTACCTCACTGATTAGTCCATTCGGCGCTTATTTCGCCTTCAAAGAAGGAGCAGTGTGCTTGTTAATTGGATTTCCGATTCTCTTTGTCTGCGGATTAGCCGGAGTTCTGCTCGGCCGTTTGTTGTTTAAGTCAAAAACGGCGACGATAAATTTGAGCGTGCTCCCCGTGCTGTTGATCGCGACACTGGCGGAAGGGAAAATGCGGCAGGATCAACGGCAAGTCGTCGAGGACCGCATTCTCATCAAAGCACCCGCTGCTGACGTATGGAACTACGTCGTTTCGTTCCCATCAATCGACACTGCCCCTAACTACTGGCTGAACGCAGTAGGCTTGCCGAGTCCGCTTGCGACGACTTGCCAGGGCGCATTCGTCGGTGCGGCGCGAGAATGTATTTTCAGCGATGGCCTGGTTTTTAAGGAAAGAGTTTCTCAGATAACGCCAGGGCGTCTCCTGACCTTCGAGATCGTCGAACAGCCGAGTAACCCCGAGCTTTTGGGACATCTCACACTGCATCGCGGACAGTTCCAGCTTGTCGAAAACAATGATGGAACGACCGCACTGATCGGTCGCAGTTGGTATACCTTGCACATGCGACCGCTTTGGTACTTTGATTGGTGGACGCGCGACGTCACCAGTCACGTGCATTTGCGCGTGATGGAACACATCAAGACGTTGGCGGAACGGGATCGATAATGTTCAAATTTGTCGTCAAGAAATTAAGATGGCTGGCGCGAATACCCGTCTTGCCCCAATTGTTCGATGCCGGATTGATTGTTGCGACAATGTTGTTTGATCGGCCGCGGCTTCGCGCGATGGAGACGTTCGAGAACGCTATCCGCCGCAAGTACACCATTCAAAGGCGCCCACACCGGTTCGGCGGTGTCGGCTTTTTTATCGGACCGACAGAAATCGGTCATCTTCACGGAAACGGCTTGCTCGACTTGTTTGTCGGAAAGTCATTTCGGACCGACGAGGTAAGACGAGGACGCGCTTTGCCTCATCATGTTTTTCCCGAATCCGGGTGGATCAGCTTTTGGTTAGAGAGTCCCGCTGACGTCGCCCAGGCGCTCGAGCTGTTCGAGACTGCCCGCATGTATCGCACAGCAAGCCAGCTCATTTCGCGAGTTCGTTGAATGGACACCGTAGAGTTCCGTGAATATTGCCTGACGAAACCGAAGGTGGCCGAGGGAACGCCGTTCGGTGAGACTGTTCTTGTTTTCAAAGTTGCTGGAAAAATGTTCGCGTTGATGTCGCTCGACGAAATTCCAGCGACTGCCAATCTAAAATGCGACCCCGATCTGGCCCTTGATCTGCGCGATCGCTATGAGCAGGTCCACCCCGGTTATCACATGAACAAGAAGCATTGGAATACGGTGGAGATCGAAGGCAGCATTCCAGAAGCCGAACTGCGCAAAATGATCGACCATTCTTACGACTTGGTCGTGAAGAGCCTGCCGCGAGCGAAGCGATCTACGATACCGCGCGTAGCTGCACCTCGCCGATCTGTAGCTGCAAAGCGTTGCGCGCGATGCTGAGAAAATGATCGGCTGCGTCGGTTAGCGCGACGTCCAACTTTCCAGGGGAAGTCGACGTGGTGGCGAGAGATTGTCGATCCAGCAAATCTTTGACTGCTCGTGCACAATTCATGGCGGAATCGACAATCTGAATTTTGTCGCCCAGAGACCGAGCGATCGCGCGAGTAAGCAAAGGGTAATGAGTGCAGCCAAGCACGAGAGTGTCAATTCCGTCTGCGACCATCGGATTAAGGTAACGTTCGATCGTCAAGTCGGTCAGTTTATCGTCGAGTAGTCCTTCTTCGATCAGTGGCACGAGCAATGGGCAGGCAACGCTGCTGACGCGGACATGGACGTTCAGCGCGCGCAAAGCATTTTCATAGGCGCCGCTACGAATGGTTGCACGCGTCCCGATGACCCCGACGTGGCGATTGCGCGTCATCGCGATGGCAGCATGCGCTCCGGGTTCAATCACGCCAATCACCGGCACCGATACGCTGGCCCGCAGTTTTGGAATCGCGACCGACGAAACGGTATTGCAGGCGACGACAATCAGTTTGGCATCTTCCGCCATCAACATTCGGGCGAGCTCGAGGCTGTAACGCTCTACTGTTTCCGCGCTCTTATTTCCGTAGGGGACGCGCGCGGTGTCGCCGAGGTAGAAAATGTTTTCATTCGGCAAAAGTTCACGTAACGCCCTGACGACGGTGAGCCCGCCGATGCCGGAGTCGAACACGCCAATCGGTTTCATTTGTTGGCTGCCGGATCGGTGAAGGATCGCATTTTCGCGAAAAGTGGCGGTGGGGTGCGGGCGCCGCAAGTTAAAGTGGCGTAAACGTTCTGCTTGCGTTTGTTAGCGGCTCGCATGCCCGGGGCTGCGCTCTCTCATGGCCGAGTTGTCAAAAAACTACGATCCGAAAATAGTTGAGCCAAAATGGTATCAGCGTTGGCTCGATACCGGCGCATTTCATGCCGACGTCAAATCAGCAAAGCCCGCGTTCTCGATTGTCATACCCCCGCCCAACATCACTGGCGTGCTCACTCTTGGTCACGTTCTCAACAATACCATCCAGGACATCCTAGCCCGGCGTGCGCGGATGCAGGGCCACGAAGTGATGTGGCTGCCGGGGATGGATCACGCTGGAATCGGCACCCAGACGGCAGTCGAGAAATGGTTGCGCAAAAATGAAGGCGTAACCCGGCACGAGCTCGGTCGCGAAGAATTCCTGCGCCGGGTTCTGGAATGGCAGGAAAAACATGGCGGTATCATTATCCAGCAGCTGAAGCGACTCGGCTGTTCCTGTGATTGGTCGCGGCAACGCTACACTTTTGACGCGGATTATGTCCGGGCGGTTGAAAGAGTGTTTGTCGATCTTTACCAGAAAGGACTGATTTATCGGGGGCGGCGCATGATCAACTGGGACCCGGCCGCACAAACGGCGCTGTCGGATGAGGAAGTCGTCAGCAAACCACAAGAGGGAAGTCTGTATTTCGTTCGTTACGAAGTCGTGGATGAACCGGGCCGTTTCCTGGAAGTAGCGACGACGCGCCCGGAAACGATTATGGCGGATACCGCGGTCGCGGTGCATCCTAACGATAAGCGATACACGGACCTTGTCGGCAAAGAGGTCTGGCGTCCGCTCGCACGCGAGAAACTTCTGATTATCGCGGACGAAGCGATTGATCCCGAATTCGGGACCGGCGTTCTAAAAGTGACTCCAGCTCACGACCAAGTCGATTTCGAAGTCGGCCAGCGGCACAAATTGCCAATTATCGACGTCCTAACGGAAAATGGACGGATTAACTGCCCGGCCGTTCCAGAATTGCATGGACTCGATCGCTTTGAAGCGCGCAAACGTGCCGCCGAACTTTTGCAGGAGGGTGGGCTGCTGGCAAAAACCGAGCCCTACGAGAACAACGTCGGCTTCAGCGATCGGAGCGAAGTCCCAATCGAGCCCCGCATCAGCGAGCAATGGTTTCTGCGGTATCCGAAGACGAAGGAAGCGCTCGCGGTGGTGCGCGAGCATTTGATTCGGCTCTATCCGGCGCATTGGGAAAAGGTTTACGCGCAATGGCTGGAGAATATTCAGGACTGGTGCATCAGCCGGCAGGTCTGGTGGGGGCATCGCATACCTGCGTGGTATCGGAGGCAGAGATCAGAGGTCGGAGATCAGAGGTCAGAAATTTATGTCGGCGTCGAGCCGCCGGCAGGTGCAGAGAATTGGCAGCAGGATGAAGATACGCTCGATACTTGGTTTTCGTCGTGGCTGTGGGCCTACGAGACGATGGACGTGGAAACGCGCGCGAAGTTTTATCCGACAAGCGTTCTCGTCACCGGTCCAGACATTATTTTCTTTTGGGTTGCCCGCATGATTATTGCCGGGCTGGAGTTCAAGCCCGGAAAATCCGAACGCGATCAGGACAACATTCCGTTTCACGACGTTTTCTTCACCGGGATCATCCGCGACAAGCAGGGTCGCAAGATGTCGAAGTCACTTGGTAATTCACCCGACCCGCTCGATTTGATTGCGAAATACGGAGCGGATGGTTTGCGTTTTGGTTTGATGCGAATTGCGCCGAGCGGACAAGACATTCGCTTCGACGAAAAACAGATCGAAGAAGGGCGGAACTTCGCCACCAAGCTGTGGAACGTGGCGCGTTTTCGTCAAATGCACGGCCCATCGAATCCAAACCCCGAATTGAAAGAGAGTGAGCTTTCGATGTACGCGATCGAAGCAGTAGCACGCCTGGGCGAGACTATCGGCGCGATTGAAGGCGCCTATCGCGACTATCAATTCAATGCCGTTGCCCAGCAGCTATACAGTTTTGTCTGGGGCGATTTTTGCGATTGGTTCGTCGAAGCGGGCAAGACGGACATCTTCGGCGAGGGCAAAGCGCGCAAGCAATCGACTCTGGCGACGATGGATTACATTCTGTCTGCCATCATTCGTCTGCTCCATTCTTTCATGCCACACCTGACGGAGGAGCTTTGGTCGCTGATGGGATTCGCGAAAGAGGAAAATGAATTTCTCGATTTCGCACCTTTGCCACAAGCGATGGCTTTAGACCAATCATTCCAGGCGAGAGCGCGAATTCGGGTAGGTGCGATTTACGAAATGGTGGAGGCGGGGCGAAATCTCAGGGCGGAGGCGCGAGTTCCATCAAGTCAAAAAGCAAAATTCGCGCTTCGTTCGAGCGAGTCGTGGTTAAAGGAAGAGGGCGCGACCATCGGGCGTCTGCTCAATGCGGAATCGCTGGAGATTGAGGCAAACTTCCACCCTCCGTCGCGCTCGTCGGTGGCAGCGACAAAATTGGGCGAACTATTTTTATTTGCCGGCGAAACGGATCGCGCGGCGGAACGCGAGCGTTTGGACAAGGAGATCGCGAAGCTGGAAGCCGAATTGAAAACAACGGAAGCAAAGCTGGCGAATTCGTCATTTGTTGAGCGTGCGCCAAAGGAAGTGGTGGAGGAACACCAGCGCCGCCGCGACGATTTCAAGGCCCGACTGACGCAACTTCGGAAGGCACGAGCGTCCCTGGATTAAATATTACGCGATAGGATTGCAATTCCGCGCCCCGTCGTTCGAAAAACGATTTCAATTCCGGCGTATAATAGCTGCTGTCATATTCTCGATTCAGTTCGAGCCAGAGACGGCCATTCGGCGCAAGGTGGGAGGCGACATCATTCAAGAAATAATCCCATTCCGCTGGTCCCCAAAGTTTGTCGCTCTTGTGATTATTGAAGCAAATCAGATAGGCGGTGATGATGTCGAATTTACGATCGAATTTTGGTAACGGTTGAAACGCTTCGATGCGCGCAATGGTGCGAGGAATTTGAAGTAACTCGATCAGCTCGCGAAACATCGGCAAATCATCCAAATCGAGACCGAGAATTTCGTGGCCGAGTAATTTGTTGATGTAGAGAAAATACCCGGCCCCGCAGCCGAGATCGAGAATGCGCGAACGCGGAGCATAATCGAGTCCCAGCTCACGCACCCGCTGCAGATTAATTCGGATCCAATGTTCGAGATCGAGATATTTTGGCGGCGCGTCGCCCGGATCGTCCACCGCATATTTCCGGTGAATTTCTCCGAAGCGTTGGGGGTCGATTGACTTAATGATTGTGCCGGGGGTGATGCGGGCAGGGAAACGGCGGTTCCGCACGATCGCGCGCGTGTGTCGTCGCGCACTGTCGAACGCTTCGCCGGTAAGGATTTTTCCGAGTTTCTGGGAGAGGCGCAAGGGCGGTTGGTAACGCAGCAGGATGGCCCTGTCAACGTCTGCCTGCGGTGGCGAAAATGAGACGAAGCGGTACATTAACAGGCCGATGAGCTTGTGGAAAAAATTGCTCTGGATTGCTGTGACCCTGCTTGGGCTCGGGTCTCTTGCGATTCTGGCGATGTCCCGGGGGGAGCAGATCAACGCCCTCTGGATCATCGTCGCGGGACTTTGCGCCTTCGCGATCAGTTATCGTTTCTATTCCAAATGGCTCGCCAGCAAAGTGCTTTTGCTTAATGACGAACGCGCCACTCCCGCTCTGGTGCAAAACGACGGCAAAGATTTCGTGCCGACGAATCGCTGGATGGTTTTTGGACATCATTTCGCCGCCATTGCCGGGCCAGGGCCGCTGGTCGGGCCGGTGCTGGCGGAGCAGTTCGGATTGTTGCCGGGGACGCTTTGGATTTTGATCGGCGCGACTCTCGGCGGCGGCGTGCACGACATGATTGTGCTGTTTGCCTCCGTGCGGCGGCGCGGAAAAACGCTCGGGCAAATGGTGAAGGAAGAGATTGGGCGCGGGGTGGGCGCACTCGCCTTGATCAGCGTGCTCGCCATCATGATCATTTTGCTGGCTGTGCTCGCACTGGTGGTAGTGCAAGCGTTGGCAAAAAGCCCGTGGGGTGTTTTCA